>ERZ1026846.1414-NODE-1414-length-15439-cov-60.563573_pt1 | contig 15439 bp, 11 predicted proteins | sample MGYA00380153_ERZ1026846 | MGnify/ENA primary metagenome ERZ1026846 (study PRJEB33269, sample SAMEA4719789) | human gut metagenome | biome: human-associated habitat; feature: organic feature; material: feces | place: Cameroon | collected 2013-10 ... | reverse complement strand
TTGGATTGAGGCATTTGTCAATGCACGTCAGTGGATTGAAGAAAGAGTAAAGTAAATAAATGAAATATACAGATTTATTTAAGACATTCATGAAGATTGGCATAGTCACCTTTGGGGGTGGCTATGCCATGATTCCTATTATAGAATCCGAAGTCGTCGATAAGCATCATTGGATGACGAAGGAGGAATTTCTGGATGCCATCGCTACCACCCAGGTTTGTCCGGGCGCCTTGGCCATCAACATGAGTTCCCTGCTCGGATATAAGTTGGCAAAGACACCGGGAGCCATCGTCTGCACCCTCGGCGCTTCGTTGCCATCGTTCCTTATTATCTTAGCGATAGCCATGTTTTTCCATCAGTTTGAAGACAACAAGGTGGTGGCTGCCCTGTTTGCAGGCATCCGTCCTGCCGTCGTGGCACTGATAGCCGTACCTACGTTCTCACTTGCCAAGAGTGCCCATATCACGCTTGTCAACTGCTGGATTCCTATCCTGTCTGCCCTTCTGATCTGGCTGATGGGTGTCAACCCTATCTGGGTGATTATCGCAGCCGCCGTGGGTGGCTATATCTATGGTCAGTTTATTCAACCAACAGAGTAATATATGATATTTCTTCAGCTTTTCATCGTATTTCTTCAGATAGGCATCTTCGGATTCGGAGGTGGCTACTCTATGATTTCCCTCATCCAGGGTCAGGTGGTTACCCAGTATCATTGGATGACGATGCAAGAGTTTACCGATGTCGTCGCCATTTCGCAGATGACACCGGGACCTATCGGTATCAATGCCGCTACCTATTGCGGTTATACAGCTGTTCATAACGCCGGCATGGGCGGTATGATGGCTATTCTCGGAAGTGCCATGGCAACCTTTGCTTTGGTTCTCCCATCCTTGGTTTTGATGATTCTTATCAGCAAGATGCTGTACAAGTATATGAACACCTCAGCCGTCCAGAGCATCTTCATCGGTCTTCGCCCAGCCATTGTCGGATTGGTAGGAGCCGCAGCCCTGCTTCTGATGAATGGCGAGAACTTTTCTACTCCCGAAAATCCATGGAGATTCTACATCTCCATCGCCCTCTTCTTTACCACCTTCATCGGTGTGAAGGTAATGAAGATCAATCCTATCCGCATGATTCTCTACTCGGCATTTGCCGGATTGCTTCTTCTCTATTAAGACTTTTTTTCACCCCAAACTACCCCATTCTATGAGAAAGGTATATTTAGCCATAGCCCTGGGCTTCTTTAGCCAGGGCATTCAGGCACAGCAGAGCTCCTACCGCTGGAAGGTGGAGGCAGAAGCTGGTGTCAGTTGCAGTGTGCTCGATACGGATGTATCGGGCTTGTCGGAGACTTACTATAAGGTGCGACCGGGTTTCACGGCTGCCATCGATGCCGAATACAATATCGTAGATCAGCTGGCGGTAGGGGCGGGCATCCGCTTCGTTCAGCGCGACTACCTGTACCAGAACCTCGGCGGCGATTCCTGGAACACCCGATACAACAACAATTTCATCAGCATCCCACTCCATGTCGGCTACTATCTCCTCCATAATCCTTACCACGAGAAGGGATTGTGGATCAAGCCGCAGGTAGGTGTCTATTACGAGTACTTCACTTCCATGCACACCAAGGGCATGTATCCGATGAACATCATGGAGGGATACAAGGGCGATGGCTCCTACATCCGCTATAACACCACCTACGATTTCAAGAAGAATGAGAACCATCTCCGCCGCAGTCTCTTTGGCGGAGAGGCTGGCATCAAGATAGGTTATTCCTTCGGAAGAATAGATGGCTCCATCGGGTATAACTTCCAGTACGGCTTCTCGCATATCTACCAGGATAAAGCTAGCACCAGCAAGACTGCCCGCCGCAACTCCAGCCTCATCACAGCCTCGGCTGCCTATAAGTTCTAGCCCCATACGCCCTGTTAGAACAAAAACTCCTAGCCCCATACGCCCTGAAAGGGCAAAAGCTCCTAGCCCAGGGCAACACCCTGGGTATAATAGCAGACAGCAATACGCCCTGTAAGGGCAAAAGCTTTTAAAACATATAATTTATGAGAACCCCTATATATATAAAAGGTGGAATGCGATGCCTCTTCGCCTTCCTCCTGGCGACAACCACCACCGGGATGTCGCTTACCAGTTGTGTGGCAGACAATGATGCCAACGAGAAATCGATTTCCGATTATTCCGATACCGATGTCAAGTCGTATGGCGACCTGTTCCAGGTTTTCTGGAGCGTGATGAACCAGCGCTACTGCACCCTCAATGAGCAGTCTGCCGTATCTTCCCAGACCTGGGACCAGGTTTACAAGGAATACAAACCGAAGTTTGATGCCCTGAAGACCTTCCAGCATACCTCCGCTTTCACCCAGCAGGAGATTCAGGAAGACAATGCCAAGGCGAAGCAGTATTTCCAGGAAATCATCGACAAGATCATCGACCAGCATTTCTATGTCAAGATTACCCTGCCCGTCTCCCACTCTTCTACGGAAACGGTGAGATTCAACAGCACGCTCCGCAACAAGACCGAATACTTCCCGCTGAATGCCCACTGGAACTATACCCGCGACCAGCTCAATCTGGATGGCACAGCCTTCGGTGAGATAACCTCGGATGGTTTCTGCATCATGGGCGGATACCTGAAGGAGCAGCCGGGCACCTATTATCTCGGCTTCAACAAGTTTGCCCTCTACGAGAACTGTTTCCACGAATATCAGAAGACCTATCTCCCGAGCAATGCCGCCAGCACCTATCATCTGGATGCTTCCACGATAACAGCCAAGGCAAAGGAACTGATTGCAGATGCCGGAAAGCGAGAGAAGGCAGAACAGCAGGCAGCGCAGTTGCTTACCGATATGGATAGCTATCTGGCTTCGGATGATGCAGCCAAAGCCTGCGAGAAGATGACAGCCTACAGCAACCAGGGAGATTATTCCGGTCTCTATGCTCTCGCCAGCCAGGCATACGAGGTGGCACCGGGACTCCTCAAACTGTTGCCTATTACTGCTGATGCAAGCGGCATGGGCGAGCAGATCCGACAGAAGCTGCAGGGCGATGCCCGTTACCAGCAGATGCTTTCAGCCTCCGGTTTTGCCAACTGGTATTGCCAGGCACTTGCCGATTACCTCTGGCATGAGCGGGAACTCTATGCTTACTGGAGCGACCTGAAGTTTACCTACAATCATCTCTGCGTAGAAGGTTACCGCCGTCTGTTCCTGGAGCCGCTGGCTAAGGGCGAGATCAAGAAACTGATTCTCGACTTCCGTGGCAACGGAGGCGGAAGCGTGATAGATACCCGTCTGCTTACCGACTATCTCATCACCCAGACAGCCGTCTATGCCTACGTACGCAAAAAAGAGGATAATAATCCATACAGTTATACGCCTTGGATTCCGCAGAAGATTACGGTTACGTCGAAAAGTCTGGGCAGAAACATCCCTACCGCCATCCTTCTCGATAACTACAGCGCAAGCATGTCGGAGGTAACAACCCTCATTCTGAAGAGTCAGGGCGACCACGTGAAGACGATAGGCAGAAACAGTTACGGAGCGCAGGCAATGCTCACTTCCGACAACGAAGCCAGCAATGGCGGATGGATAGGAAATGTAACGAGCTACCTCTACTTCTACATGCCGTTCGCGCTTACCAAGGATGCGCAGGGCAACCTGCTGGAAAGTGTGGGAATCACCCCCGATTATCAGCTCGACGAGATGACCGGAGAGGAAAAGGAGAAGCTCTATCAGAACGATCCTACAGCAGTGGATAGAGGTCTGAAGAAGGCGATGGAAGTTCTGAAATAGCCCCCCAAAAGCCGGATTTTCCCCATCTTCCATTCCTCCAATCACAAAAAAGAAATCTACCTGTACGGTTGAAATTACCCAATACGCCCTGAAAGGGCAGAAGCTCCTAGCCCAGGGCAACGCCCTGGGTTATTTTGGACGCAAACCAGTCGCCCTGTAAGGGCAAAAGCTTTAAAGAACCAGGCGTTAAACAAAGCTTTTGCCCTTACAGGGCGCTTTACTGACTGCTACTATACCCAGGGCGTTGCCCTGGGCTAGGAGCTTCTGCCCTTTCAGGGCGTGTGGAGCTTAGGAGCTTATAGACTTTCAGCCCGTTTCAACCGTACAGCTCGAAAGAAATTCATCAAAACACAATGTTTCAAAAGCGAAGGTGTGCAACTCACACTTTCGCTTTATTTTATTATACATCAACTACTTACATCATATTCGTAAATTTTGTGCTCCCACACATTTCGCACGACGATGCAAACGTTTGCATTTTGTTTTACGGGATTTTCATCACTTTTTTGCAGCTCCTTTGAGAAAATCATCATATATTTGCAACCGAAAAGGAAACCCGGTGACATCCATCTTGCTACAAGGGTGTCCTATCAGAATAAGTAAATGACAATAATAAGAATAAGCAACTAGCATTATCCTTAAGAAAGAAAATCAACAGAGTAAAAATATGATGATGACGCAGAGTATGTTCAAACGAACACCGATGTTGTTACTGCTGATTCTCTCATCAGTAATAACCCGAGCGCAAGAGGTAGCACTGAAGACCAACCTGCTTGGTTTGGCAACCACCTCGCTCAATGCTGGTCTAGAAATAGGCACGGGCAGGAAGAGCACTTTTCAGCTTTTCGGAGCCCTGAATCCCTGGAAGTTCTCAGGCGACAAGAAATTGCGCTACTGGAACGTAATGCCAGAGTACCGCTGGTACACCTGCCAGAAATTTGGAGGCCACTTCTTCGGCATCCATGCCCTTGGGGGTGAATACAACATCAAAAATGTGGACCTGCCTTTCGGCATCTTGCCAAAGACAGAGAAAGGAAGACATTACGAAGGCTGGTATGTCGGTGGTGGTCTCACCTACGGATACCAATGGCTGCTGTCTGAGCACCTCAATCTCGAAGGATCCATCGGATTAGGATACATCTACAGCCCATACAAGCTCTACGGAAGATGTGACAAATGTCTTAACGAGGACCACCGCAACTATGTAGGTCCAACTAAAGCCGCCCTCTCCCTGATATACGCATTCTAGAAACAATATCACCGAGATAGCGAAAACCAAAATCAAACCCTCTTTTACAAGATGAAGAATATGAAGAAAATGAAGCTTTATGCGGTCATTTCGCCCCTTTGCATTCTGTTTGCACAGAGCGCATTGACTGTCCAAGCCCAGAAGATAGATGATTCGCAGCTACGGTTGGCTGGAGGCAAGATTCTGATAGACAGCGTCTTGACACAGAAGAAGAGCGACAGTCTGAAGGTTGCTTTCCGACTCCATCTCGATAGTCTGCAGCTCAAATCAGAGCAACAGCTGGTTTTCACTCCGCTTATTGCCGGAGAAGATACCATCGCCCTGAATCCCATTATCATCAATGGCAAAAACCAGAACATCAGATACCTGCGCAAAAGCAGCAAACTGAAGAACAGCCAGGCAGTGGTAGTGAGACGCAGGAATGATACCGAACAGCAGGTGCTCTTCTCGCAGACCCTTCCCTACAGGAAGTGGATGAAGGCTTTCAACCTCTCCATGACGGAAGACCTCTGCGGATGCGGCAACCTGATGGATCAGGATACCACCCAGATGGCGGTCATCAACCCAATACCCAAGATTGGTCGCGACCATTACGTGAAGCCAAAGGCTGAAGCCATCAAGGTGAGAGCCGAAAAGGGTGAAGCTTACCTGAGCTTCAAGCTCAACAAGAGCGATATCCTCGCCGACTTCCGTGAGAATGCCACAGAGCTGAGAAAGATTACATCCACCATCGACCTCGTAAAGAACGACAAGGATGTGAGCATCACCAATATCGATATTCATGGCTATGCGTCGCCGGATGGTCCTTACGACAACAATGTGCGACTCGCCAACAATCGTGCGGCTGCCCTGCGCAATTATGTATGCAATCTCTACACTATCGATAAAAAGCTCTTCACCTATCACGCCACCCCAGAAGACTGGGAAGGATTCAAGAAGAAGGTGGAAGCCAGCAACTTAGCCGATAAGTCTGCCATCCTTGCCGTTGCCAACTCATCATTGGCACCCGATGCAAAGGACCAGAAAATCAAGAAGCTTTATCCGGCTAGCTATCGCTACATCATGAGTGAGATTTATCCCCGTTTGCGCCACAGCGACTATACGGTAACCTATACCGTTCGTCCTTTCGACATTGAGGAGGCAAAGGTGATTTTGAAGACCAAGCCTCAGCAGTTGTCATTACAGGAGATGTACCTGGTGGCACAGACCTATGAGCCTGGTTCTCCAGAGTTCAACGAGGTATTTGATATTGCCGTCCGTCTCTTCCCGGATGATGAGACCGCCAATCTCAATGCCGCCTGCACAGATTTGCAGAAGGGCGACCTCGTAACTGCCGAAAAGCATCTTGCCAAGGCAGGAAACTCGAAGGAAGCTGAACGTATCAGAAAGATTTACGAGGAAATGAAGGCGGAGCAATAATTGTAGATGATAAGATATAAAATAAACAATTAACAATAAAATCACATCAATCATGAGAATTAAACATTTCTTTGGATTAGCAGTGATAGCTGCTATGACAGCAAGTTGCTCTAGCAACAACGATTTAGTAAATGGTGGTAATGGTTCAGGTGAGAATGAATCTGGTGCAAGCTATGCATCTATCTCCATTAACTTGCCTACAACAAGTGGTACACGTGCTGCAAATGATGATTTTTCAGAAGGCACAGCAAAAGAGTATGCTGTAAATGATGCTACTCTCCTTATTTTCGAAAAGGCTGGAAGCTCAGAGAAAGATTATAAATTTGTTGAATCTGTGTCACTCGGTAATTTGGAGCCTTGGAAGAAAGATAATGAAAGTAATAATGGTATTACAACAGAAGCAACCATCACAGCAAAGCTCAATAGCGCTTCTGTTGGTACAACAGACAAGTATTATGCATTGGTTATTCTTAATAACAAGGTAGGAACAAATAATAAAGTTACACTGCCTACTAGTACAACCACAACATACGGAGATTGGAATGTTGCAACAAATGCTAGCGCAGAATCTTTTGTTAACAACAAAGATGGGTTCTATATGGCTAATGCTCCTGAGTTTACTACAGCAAAAGCAGAGCCTACAACCCTCGTTGCCATAAAGGGTATCTATAGAACTAAGGAAGAGGCACAGAGTAATGCAGCGACAACAGTTTATGTAGAGCGTGGTTTGGCAAAGGTTACTGTAGGATCAAATAGCACTAGCGATTATTTTTCGACAGCTGGTGCCGCCGTTGCAGAAAACAAATATAAAAACGATGTCGTAAAAATCACACATTGGGCTTTGGATGTTACCAACAAGAGTTCATTCCCTGTACATGTTACTTCAGGTTTGAAGGCAGGTTTAACATCTACAGATCAAACAGTTCCTGCTTATGCTGATATATGGAATGATGAAGCAGCTACTACTGGTACTACGCCTGCAACATCTCGTTTCGTAAGTCACCCTGCTACAGGTGCTTTCAAGCGTGTATATTGGGGAATCGACCCTAACTATAGTATGGGGTTAACAGACTTAACCAAATGTAAGGAACAATTTACTATAGTAAAGGCTGATGGTTCAGATGCTGATTGGAAGAGTTCAACAGAGCCATTGTATTGCTTGGAGAATACCTTCGACATCAATAATATGAAGCAAGGTCAGACTACTCGTGTTCTTCTTAAGGCAACTTATACTCCAAATGGCTTTACTGCAGCAGATGGTTCTACCTTCTTCAAGATTGGCAACCATACAGAGCTTTGGAGTAAGTCAAATTTGGTAGCACAGATTAAGGCAAAAGCACAAGAAGTATTAAGTGAAACTGATGCAGATAAGATTGCCGTAGTTCTTGACGCAGCAAGTAATGATGTTGAGAAGACTGCAGGAACCAAGATATTGACAAAAGCCAATGTAAAGCACAATGGCGCTGAAGTTACTGATGATCAAATCAACAGTATTAATGTAAAACTTGGTTTGAAAGCTGCTACATCAACAGACCCTATTGTCGGAATCGCAACCTACGTGAATGGTGAGAGCTATTATATTGCCCGTATCAAGCACTTCGGTGACGACTTGACTCCTTGGAAAGCAGGTGATGAAATATATGGTGGAGAAAACCTGAATTGGCTCGGCCGTTACGGAGTGCTCCGCAACAACTGGTACGACCTCACTATCAACAGCATCAGCGGTCCTGGTTATCCAGACGTACCAGAAGTTAAGCCTACAGATTCAGATGATGAGGATACTAAGTTTATCAGCGTCAGCGTGAAGATCCTCGACTGGGCTAAGCGTTCACAGAGCTGGGATTTGTAATAGCGTAATAACAACGAAAGGCGGAGCTTAGGCTCCCGCCTTCGTTAAAACATACGAGTTGTGTTTTCTGCTTCACCATAGTGGAAGCTAGAAACACAACCCGATATTTTGAAACATTATATAGACAATAACCAAACAGCATCATGGCAAACAATAAGTTACATAGTTGGATCAAGAATATACGCATGGAATGGGGATTCGACAGCTTGGCAGCAATCAGCCGTCTGACAGCTATCAGCCGATTGACTGCTATCAGCCGCACGGCAGCATTCAGCAGCATCGTCGCTCTCGGCAGCATGCTCTGCAGCTGCAACGACTTGATGCACGATGACCTCCCTCCTTGCGATATGGGAGTCGACTTGCAGTTCAAGTACGACTACAACGTCCAGCGCGCTGATATGTTCAACGATCATATAGGCGGAGTAAGCGTGTTCATCTTCGATGAGCAGGGCAACCTAGTGGCTCGCCAGGATGCAGCCAACGAGGGAAAATCCCAACCCCTCAAAGACCCTAACTATGCCATGCGCATAGACTTGCAACCTGGCAAATACCGCTTCGCCACCTTCGCTTTCCAGAAGAAATACGAAGAGGCGCTATCACAGGCAGGAGCCAAGTTCCACATCGAAGCTCCAGCAGCAGGAGAAAGCATCGAAAAACTCCATGCCCGACTCGACAGAAATGCCGGAAAGGTAGGAAACCAGGCACTTCCGCTTGATACCCTCTGGCAGGGATTGGGCAACGAAACCGTAGAGGTGAAGGATCTTCAGATTACCCACCATACCATCAGTCTCATCAGAGACACCAAGCAGCTCACCATCAGTCTGCATCAGCTGGACGATCCAGCCAACATCCAAGCCGACGACTTCAGTTATCAGATAACTGATGCCAATGGCTACATCAATTACGACAATTCTCTCCTCCCAGACGAGGAGTTGACATACACCCCATACAAGACCTGGACCACCGAGTTCACCACTCCGGAGGGTACCGTACAGGAGCGTACCGCTCACGCCGCCCTGATGTTCTCCCGCCTCGTGTTGCATCCAGCAACCGAGAACGACAAGAATGCGATACTGAGCATCTGGAACAAGAAGACGGGCGAAGAAGTGGTCCGCATCAATCTAGCCGATTTTCTGGCACAGGGCCGTGGAGCATTCGAAGCATTGAATTATTCGGCACAGGAGTTCCTGGACAGAGAATACGACTACAAGCTGGACTTTTTCCTGAAAGGCGACAAGTGGCAATACGTTAAGTTGGGCATCTCCATCCTCGATTGGAGCAAGCGCATACAGCGAGCCGACTTATAATCTGATTCCACTTTGTCGAAATTAAACTATTGATATTAGTAAAGTAAAAGACAAAGTTATCATGAGAAGATTTCATATCTATATAGGTTTCATAGTTTGGTTGTTGACTAGTTTATTTGCAGTTAGTTGTACCGACGAGTTGGAGGGTAACGGATATACCCCCAACTCGTCAAGCAACTTGCACGTGCTGGTACCAACCGTACTCAGTGCGAACGGCACCCGTACCGACGATGCTTCCGGCCTTCCTACCTATAATGCTACGGTAGATGAATGCCAGATCAACGACCTGACCCTCTATGCTTTCCCTACAGGAAATGAAGGCAAGCTCCTGGTAGAGACGCTCCCTGCCCCACTGGCTTCGATGATGCTGGAGCAGCATGTAGCTAACTATCAGCTCAATATCGAGCCGGGCACTTACCATATCTATGTGGTTGCCAATATGAACAAGGTGTTGATGAGTGGTCAGCCTATCAAAACTGAAGATGATCTCAAAAAAATAGTACTGGGTTATGGCGTTGGAACAGAACCGGGAATGCCGGTTTCTACAAACATCCCGATGATTTATGAGCCAAAGGATGTGAACGGTAATATCATCGATAAAAAAATAGAAAAAAGTGGTGATAAATATACAGAGGTAGCAGCTAACCTGAAGTTTACATGCGTAAAGGTTAAGCTCAACCTCATTATGGACCCAACTGCGAGCGATAATCTTTATGGCAAGAGCTATCGCATAACAGATATTGTTGCACAGAAGCTTACTCCTTCTACCCATTTATTATGGGATGGTAAGTTTACCCAGACAGATGTAACTCCAGAATATGCTAAAGGCATAGATACACCTCTTTATAAGAGTACTCCTACAGGCGACGCAAGCAAAGGATGTTATTATCAGAAAGGTGAATATGAAATCAATGAAGATAACAAAGATGTAGCTAACGAAGATGTTGTGAAAATCGCTGATGCTTATAAGGATAAGGGTACACCGAAACCTACGAACGATAAGCAGTGGCTTTTTCAAGGTACTTACTATCTGCCAGAGCGTTATATCTCTAAGGCAGAGGAACAGTCTGTATTGAAGATTAACGGTATAGTTAACAACAGCAACAAGAATCAATATACCATTAATCTGGGACATAAGCAGAACGCATCAGATGCTCTGCCTACATTCCCTCGTGGAACCTATTATGAAATTACAGGTAAGCTGAAGAGCTATGGCGATATGGATCTTGACTGCGATGTGAAAGTGAGCGACTGGCAGCCAGTAGAAATCAATGCCGATTTCTACCATACTACTTTATGGGTTAACAAGGCCGAGGCTAATGTGACTTCTACAAAGGGAGATACTATCTCTTATAATTCAAGCGAACTTGATGTAACGTTTGGCTGTATTGACACCAAGACTGTTGGTGAGAAAGATGAGAAGGTTATCATCGAAACAAAAAAAGATGGCAACAACATTATCTTTGGCATCAACCCAAATATACCAATAGATAAGTTTCCAAAGAACTCTGCAGGTAAGAGAGAAGGAACTGCTAGAGTTTATTTGATGGCTAACAACATCAAGAAGTATATTGAAGTACATTATGATGTTACTCCTTATTTTAAGGTGAGCCCAAAGAACGTAGTTATCTATTGGGGTAAGGATCCTGACGACAAGCAGGTTCTAGAGAAACACTTTGTGGTAGAAACCAACCTGGGTGGCTTGAAGGCATATCAGAACATCAATGGTACGCTAACAGAAAAAGCTTCTGGTTCAACAGCACAAGTTGGTGATGCACCTTCTCGTCTGAAGATAAGTTATGATAATACTCCTGATGATGCATATGGAAAATATCTGATGAAGGTACAGGAAACCGTAAATCCTGTGACGACTACCGTTTATAACTTCACACTTAAGCCGCTGAATCAGATTTCTGGCGACGAGGTTGCTTCGCAAGAAGTTACGGTTACAGTAAAACCGGAGTTCGGCCCTTATCGTATCTACATGCGAGCTATCAATGATGTGTATAGTTGGAATGGAGCTAAAGATACATATGAAAATCTTGTTGTTGTTAACAAAGTTCAATTACCAGAATATACAATTCCGGAAGGAGGCTATAATGATAAGAAGAATAACAACTGGGACGATGGTTGGTTTTGGACAAATAATAACTGGGCTGGAGATAAAGAAATTCATTCAGATAAGCACTATCTCTATGCCTATACTCAGATAGGCGAGAATACAAACTCATCTCCTAATATGCCAACCTGGGTTTTTACGGAGAAGTTCCCTGGAGATAAATTGACAGGTGACATTAACAATGCAGGATGGTATTACAAAGATATAGAAAAAAATAAAAAAAGTAGTTTGACCTTCAATAATGCGCAAGGAGAGAAGGAAATCAAACCGGGACAAACTCTAGTAATATTTGGCAATGGCAATAATGCTTTTGGAGATGATGGTGGACGTACTCCGCACCGTTTTCCACATCATATGGATCCAGGTATTCCATTGTTCAATTATGAAGATCGTGAAGGATGGTATCTCTATGACCCAACCTGTATACCATATTATCGAGTATATGATGACAAACCAACCATTATAAACGTGGATTATGTAATATATACTAAAGATAATATTACACGATGGTACATCGATTTTGGAAAGAAGGACAGTAATCTAAATAAATATACTTTGGAGTGTAACCCAGATCAATTCAAGGAAAAAAGCGAAGATGTTGGAAATGGCTGGAAACGTACAGTTCTCCAATTCAAAGCTCCTAAGGGCGAATATGAAAAAGCAATAGAGGTTAGCATTGGTAATAATAACTACCACATGCTCTTCAATGGTGACAGCTACGAGTGTAAATACGATGCAACCAACGGATACCAGATATTCGGCTATTACGATGGTAGCAGCTGGCATGAAGGCAAACCGACAGGAGTTTCTAAATAATAAAGATAGAAAATATAATGATGACAAGAATAAAGACTTTAATGATATGGATAGGATTGCTCTTAAGCCTTGCATCATGTAAGGACTCTTTAGAGGCAATTACTCACGGTGGGGACGAACTCCCTACCGAGGGAGTTACGCTGAGCATACAATTGCCTAATTTCACTCCTCAGGAAATCTCTACCCGAGCTGGAGGCGAAACTACAGAGAGCATTACTTCTCTGTGGCTTGTATGCTATGGCACTTCAGACAATTATCTTGATATGCAGGATTGTACAGAAGCTTATGCTGATGCAACTGCTGATGCAGATGGTTACAGGAAAATCAAAACAAACCTTCCTAAAGGTACAGAAACGGTACATTTGGTTGCCAACGTTCCTGGCTTGACAAAAGCACAGGCTGAAAAGCTTGATGCGATGGATGATATCACTCCTGATTTATCAAAGCCAATCTGTTGGGGTGCAAAAACACTTAGCGACCTGATGAACGACAGCAAGATTTCACTTACCCGTCAATGTGCTAAAGTTACAGTAAAAACAAGCGTTAGCAATTTCGAAATCACAGACCTTCATGTATGGCATTCTGCTAGCAAAGGCTCTATTGCGCCAGCTGGCTACAAAGAATCTACTAATGAAAACTTGGCAGTGACTACAGATTTAAAGGATGGATGTATTGCTGGCGGTCCAGCTGCAGTAGTTGCAGTAAATGAAACTTCGGCAGGCAAGGCTGATATCATTATCAAGGCTAAATATAATGGCACAGAAGGCTTCTATAAAGTAGCCCTCTATAAAGATGACAGCAAAACAGAACAATACGCTTTGGTACGTAACCACAACTATAAAGTGAAGGTTGTATCTGTAAACGATCCGGGCTATGCGACTGAAGCTGAAGCATTAAAGGCTGAGCCAGAGAATCGTCTGAAGGTAACCGTGGTAGATGACAATCCTGAGATTGTAGATATGATTGCCTGCAAAGACTACGAACTGGGTGTTTGTGGTACACAGACTGTTGCTGCTACAAATGGAACAGATCCTATCATAGTTCCTATCACTTTGTTTACAAATCTTAAACCTGAGAATACAACAGATAATAACCTCTATAAGGTTGAAATTAGCAAAGATGCACAATCGTGGATAACTAGCTGGTCACCAGGTAGCCAGTCAACCACAACAAGTCCTAACGAATCGGCACCATCAGGAACCATGTTTGTTCTCAACCTCACATTGACTGCAAACAACAAATCGGAGGAGCCTCGGGATGGTACGATTACCATCACTTCCGGTGACTTGAAAAGAACCATCACGATTCATCAGGAAGGTTACGACTTTAAACGTGCTAAAGATCGAAAGGTTGTCATGAATTACGATGGTACTATTCATGATAATTACTTTGCTTGGCTTGATGAAATGCATGGTGTTAAACCTAGCGAGAATAAGGTCGAAGATCAGGAACAGACCAGAAACCAGGGCTTGCACTTCAGCGTAGGAGATAATAAGATCTATTATCTGATTCCAAAGAAACCGGGTGACAATGTTGAAAAGAATTCTGCTAACATCAGTTATTCAGACGAAACTTACAATGGCAACAACTATTATAAAGTTACATTGAACAACAGCACCAATAAGTTCGATTTGTGGATAGACGAAGAAGGTTTTGTCATCAAGAATACTGAAGATGCTGATCATCCGTTTACCATCAAATACCCGATCTATCATGCTGGTGTATTTGGAGAAATTAAAAATCTGGGAGACGAACAGTTGGGTGAAACAAAAACAGGTTGGTACTACTACGGAGTAGTGAAGATTCTGGTAGATGAACCATCAGAAGATGGTAAAACTACTACGTCTAATAAGACATACTACATGTTAGACCGTAATCTAGGCGCATCCAACAGCGATTTCTATTCGCCAGGTTCTGCCAATATTGCCAATGATAAAGGTTCTATAGGTGGATATTTCAAGATATCAAATGATAGAAACAGTAACAAGTATATCAACAAGTATGTAATCGGCAATTTTAGAGTACCAAAGGGCAACGAGCTAGAGGCAATTGCAAATAAAATCGAAGTAAAGCCGTTGAGTACATCTACGGGTGAACTATATAATTGTCTTCGCATCCCGACAGTGTCTTCGCAGAAGGATTACATCTATATCCCAATCAGCGGATATTACGAGAGCAACAGCTTCAAGGATGAATATCACGCAAATCTGTGGAGCCAGTCTTTGTTGTCGGGCTATCAGGGCTTCAGTACAGAAAGTAGTGAATATGGCTTCTGGTATCTTTATCTGGATATCTATAATAAGATAAAGACTATCACAAATACCCGTTTCGTTCAGGGATATGATGGCAGTAGCACCGGCCGCTACAAGGCGATGCCAATCCGCCTGATATACGTTCCACAAACATAAGATAAGTGATAAATACAATAACATCTTTTACTTATAATAAAGTTCAAAAACAGCTGTTTTAAAAAGAAGGGTTGGGTTTTCGTGAGAAAGTCCAGCCCTTCTTTTTGTCAGGATACTCCTGACAAGGAGTCAAGACGTCACTGAGAGGTCGTCATGATAGTACTGACGGATGGTAAAGACGCTTCCAGCGCTTATTGCCTCACTACGGCATTATATTGCCCTTTACCAGGGCAATATCGTGCCATTGCCAGGCACAAAACGATACGTCGGGAGAGAAAATCCCCACTCTCTTTTTTACTCTTCACTCTTCACCAAATCGCCTGAAACCCCGATAAACACTGGGGTTCCGAGAGGTGAAGAGTGGCGCACCACTCTTCACCACTCTTCACCCACTCTTCACCTGGATATGTAAGCGGCTCCGCGTTTATACCATTGTAGACTTCTCATTTATTCGTACCTTTGC
>ERZ1026846.1403-NODE-1403-length-15537-cov-30.887095_pt1 | contig 15537 bp, 8 predicted proteins | sample MGYA00380153_ERZ1026846 | MGnify/ENA primary metagenome ERZ1026846 (study PRJEB33269, sample SAMEA4719789) | human gut metagenome | biome: human-associated habitat; feature: organic feature; material: feces | place: Cameroon | collected 2013-10 ... | reverse complement strand
TAGGGCTCGTTAGGGACTTGCACCCATTAGACAACACACATGCTAGTCAAACAAAGAGTCGCAACCTAAAATATTATCAGGTTGCGACTCATTACTATTTACATTTAAACCTACAATTCGACCATACAATATCTACGTGATTACAAACCAAGTTTATGAATCTTCAGGTTCTTGAACTCAGCCTTGCCACCCTGGGTGTAGAGCTTCACATTCTCGTATGGAGCTACTGGGAAGACGAGGTTGGTCATGGCGATGCGACCGCCATCTACGAAGAGCTCAACAGATGACTTATCTACGAAGATATCAACATGATAGGTCTTCTTGCCATCCTCACAAAGACTCAATGGAGCCCAGGTAGCCAGAGCGAAATCGTTCTTGTAGTTGATGGAGTTGGTGATGCGGGCAGGCTCCTTGCCTTCTGCAGCCAACTGCTTGTCCCATGCCAACTCGATATCGTGAGGAACTGACTGCTTGCCGAAATCGGTGAGACCGCTCTCTGTTCTATCCATTACCACCTTGCCCTGCTTCATATCGAAGTAGATCATAGTGCGCTCACGCTTGTTGTTTGAAATCTCGATACCTGCAATGCCGTTAGCATCTGGAGTTACATCGGCCTCAATCTCGAAGGCACCCTCCATGTTGGCAGCAACACCCTTCAAATCCTTCGCATCAGCTACAGAAGCATCAGCCAGACTCTTGGTATCCTTTCTCAAGGCATATACCTCAGGAGCTACATCCTCAGAAATATAATACTTGCCATTCTTCTCGTAGAGTTTCAACTCTCTTGGCAAACCGTTGGCACCACGATTCTGCTTGAACGGAGTAAGGTTGGCATACTGCCAGTTGCTCATCCAGGTGATACCCAGAACTCGGTCGCCGGTGTTAGAGAAGGTAACGGTAGCATAGTGATCCTTACCCCAATCGAGCCACTTTACTTCGTTGGCATCAGGACAGGTAAACTTCTTGCCATCGAAATCGCCTACGAAATACTCGGTAGCACTGCCACCAAACCAGCAACCTGGATTGATATTCATGGTCATCACCCACTTCATCTTCTTCTTATCACCATTTACAGGCAACTGGAAGAAGTCTGGGCACTCATACTGACATGGCTGCTGACCTATACCTTTACCGAAGGCACTGACATAATTCCACTTCTTGAGATTCTTTGACTTGTACAAACGCATCTCCTTATCAGCAGAAACAATCATATACCAGCATTTTCCCTTCTCATACCAGAACACCTTAGGGTCACGGAAGTCCTTCAAGCCATCGAATGGAGTCAACACTGGGTTGCCCTCGTACTTGGTAAAGGTACGACCATTGTCATTGCTATAAGCGATGCACTGCACCTCATCGTGGTTCACACTGTTGTTGGTATAGATGGCAATGATGGCGTCCTTGCCGAAACCTGCGGTATTCTTCTTGTCGATGACAGAACTGCCAGAGAAAATATGACCTACAGGGTCGCGGGCGATGGCTGGATCGAGATGCTCCCAATGAATCAGATCCTTGCTTACGGCATGTCCCCAGTGCATATTGCCCCACTTGCTTCCGTATGGATTATACTGGAAGTAAAGATGATACTCACCATCCTTATACACCATACCGTTAGGGTCGTTCATCCAACCATAGAGCGGAGTGAAGTGATAAGACGGACGATAGTAATCTGTATTGGTTGTGTCGAATGTATCGCTGAGTTTTAGTAAGTTCAGCGCCAAAGCATCTTTCTTCAGACCAAGAATCTTGACTGTAGCAGTCTTTCCCTTGCCCAAAGCGAAAGGCACATAGTAATCAGAACCATTCTGAGCCAGACGCACATCCATCCAGGTATCATCCTTAGAACCTGTATCGAGCAACACCTGAGCCTCATCCTTCTCTTCCTGGATAGGGAGAAGAAGATACTTGGTAGGATTCTCCACCTTGATGATAGTAGTATCACCCTTGTGTTCGATATTCATCTTCTGTGCAAAAGCAGAAGTTGTAGCTGATGCCATCAACATGAGGCAGGCAGCCTTCATCATATTGTTTGTTCTCATTGTGTTATTATTGTTAATTGTAATTGCTTATATATATATATAGAACGTAGCTTTGTTTTTGTTATTACCGACAGCCCTATACCTTTTTTATATATAGGGACTGTCGATAATGTTTATAGAAGACTTAAATCGCTTAGAACTTCAGCGATGCTGTGAATTCTATAGTGAATGGACGGAGATAGCTACCCGTCATAATCTGGTTCTTGATTCCCTTAGCCTCATCCTTGGTAATCAGCTCGGCACCTGCGATACTACCCTTGGCACCTGTCTGGTTGAGGAAGTTGACTACCGTACAGCCGAGAGCCAGGCGCTTGGTTGCCTGCCAGTTCAAACCTCCGAAAGTCTCCCAGTGGCCATTGAAGTAATATGCCTCATTGATGTTGGCGTAGGTCTTGCTGAAGTAACGGAAGCTGGTCCAGAGCTTGATGTCCTTGGTAATCATGTAGCTTGGGTCCAACTCGATGAGAATCTGAGGAATCTCTGCTACGATATTGCCGGTGGCATTGATGTTGCCAACATAGCCATCGCTGAAGGTGATGCTGGTTTCATACTTCTTGTAAGTTGGCTTCTGATAAGTGAAGAGGAAGTGGAAATCGAATCCCTTGAATGGATGAGCCACAGCGTCGGTTGTCCATCCCCATGTCTGGATATCGTAAGCCATAGGAGCTGCCTTGATTTCACTGCCATGCTGCAGGTTGAGAGTGGAATTGTTGTTGGTCTTTGAGATGTAAGAGAACAACGATGTCAAGCTCAACCATGAGTTGTTGTAGTAGATACCTGCACGACCGAGTGGCACAGAAATCTTATCTACGTTTGGCAATGTAGCTGGGGCGAATGTCTCGAACTTAGGATGCTGAACGATGTAAGTGAAATCGCCAGTGAAGCCGAAGTTATCGGTCAACTTATAAGTTGCTGCCACAGAGAAATCGTAGTTGATCCAGTTGTAACTCAAGTCTACTGGAGCAATCTTGGTTCCATCTGCTGCCGTAGCACCGAGATAGTAATCGGCAAAGCGACCTACAAAATCACCATTAGCATTCTTCACTGCAGCGTTTTCACCCTTCAGCTTCTGCCACTCCAGACGGGCACCATAGTAGAGATTCAACTTGTTGGTAACATCCCAATCGTGAGTGAAGTAGAGAGCCAGCTTGTTTTCGCTTCCCTTGTAATACTCAGAGGCATTCTTGTTGAAATCGTAGAAGTAGCTGTCGCGCAGGTTGGCATCCCAAACTCGCAAAGCATAACTGCCATCTCCAGGAACGCTCTGATCATACATGGTTGTATTTGAGCAATAATCGATATGGTAGAACCACTCATTCACACCGAGGCGGAAGGTGGAGGTATTGAATTTCTTGCTGAGCTCGGTGGTGAAGAGAGCCTCATCAATCTTACCGGCATTGAGACATGACATACGGGTCTGGATGTACTGACCGTCGTAAGCCTTGGTCTGTCCGTCGATGTCGCGATACATATAATTATATACGCCCTGATTAGCAGCGCTCTTCAAATCGATGATAGACATTGGAGTCTGGTAGACCATCGCACCACGAGAGTGATCGTACTTCAAGGTAGCCTTCCAGTTCAAGCCATTATCAAAACGGTAGCTGTTCATGAGGGTTACCTCGCTTGCCTTGTTCAGACAGGCATCGTAGAGAGAAGTCTGCTCCACCTTGCCGGTACGCATATTGCGGTAAGTCATCTCGTTATCGATAGGAAGATAAGAGGTGGTACCGAGCTTGAAGTCGCCATACTCCTTCACGCTTCCATCGCCCACATAGATGAATGGAGCACTCTGGGTAGCATAGTTATACACGTTGTGGCTGTTGGCATACTTATACATGGCTGTAAACTCACCACGGTTGCCGTTGTACTTTTTGGTGATGAGTGCCTTGTAAATCTGGGTACGGTCCTGATAAGGAGTTGACTTGATCTTGAAGGTTCCAGGGTCGAAATCCTGATACATATTAAAGCTGTAGTACCAGTCGCTACCCAAATCACCGTTCATATTCAGAGAGAATTCCTGCAATCCGAAGTGATTACTCTTATAGTTCAAGGTACCATTGAAGCCCTTCTGACCCTTCTGTGTGAAAGAGTTCACGGCATAACCGATATTACCGGTAGTGATGGCAGTCTCGGCAATCTTGAGCAAACCCTGATGGCTCAAGCTTGCATCACCACGCCAGATAGTATTAACAGAATGAGGATTGGTAGCGTAAGTAACAGGCAGACCATTCTCCAATACGTTGACATCGGCAGAAGGCAAACCTATCTGAATCTCACGAGGACCATTCGCACTGGCTGCATTGAGCATCACATTACGATTACCCTCTTCCTTAGCACTTGAATTATCATCCTGTGCAAAAGCTGCTGTAACATTTACCAATGAAAGTGCAAGCATCATAGCTGCGCTCTTTCCATTTAATAAGTTGTTCATACTTTAAAATGTTTAATTTGTTAGCGTTATTGTTTTGATTTCTGCTGCAAAAGTACATAAAGGTCTGAACAATGGGTTTAAAAATCATTTCATCGAATACAAAATTCCGTTCATTGTAACATATTTACTATTACATGAACGGAATTTATTAAGATAGGAATATCCTATCCAGGAAATAGCAGAAATGAAAAACAGCTGCTGGTATTCAACCAACAGCTGCTCTTACTGATTTCCCAAAAACTAACTTTTCTTTTTCCCTAAAAACAACTAAACCTATAACCTGAAAATGAACGATTTTACCCTTTATTTTCACGATTTATGACCCAATTTCACCCGGCAGCATGCCGTATTCGTCCTTAAAACACTTGGTGAAATAAGACGGAGCAGAGAAACCTACATCATAGGCAACCTCAGAAACACTCATGCTGCGGCTTTCGAGAAGTCGCTTTGCCTTAGCCAAACGAGCCTTACGGAGCAAATCTACCACCGAAGAACCCGTCATCGCCTTCACCTTGCGATAAAGCTGAACGCGGCTCAAACCTATCTGCTTTCCGATATCCTCAACACCAAACTCGCTGTCGGAGAGATTCTTCTGAATGATGGAATGAAGCTGCTTGAGGAACTGCTTGTCACGATCTTCCAGATGCGACTCTGCTATTTCCTGCTCTGCCTCCTTGGAACCCTGGAAAAGATGCTTCAAAAGCTTACGCTGCTTCAACAGGTTCTCAATGCGGGCCAGGAGTACCTTGCTGTGGAACGGCTTGGTGATATAGGAGTCGGCTCCATGTTCATAACCCTCGGCACGATGCTCCTCCAGATTCTTGGCAGTAAGCATGATGACCGGGATATGAGAGGTTGCCGTGTTCGTCTTCAACTGTTCGGTGAACTCCAAACCATCCATCACAGGCATCATCACATCACAGATGACCAAATCCGGTACTTCCTTCTTAGCTATCTCCAATCCTTCCTTGCCATCCACAGCCTCCATTACTATATAGTCATCCTGCAAAAGCGTATGCTCATACTGACGGATATCATTATTGTCGTCGATGACCAGAACGGTTGGCTTATTGGTATTCTCACTAACCAACTGCTGTACTTTTCCACATTTCCTCACACCATCATCTATATATTGCAGCACAGACTCGTTTACCACATTCTTATCAACTGAATTAGAATTACTTACAGAGTTATCCACACCCTCATCATCCATGTGGATAACCAATGATTTATCCACCTGTTCACGTGGGATTTCCACTATAAAATCAGAGCCTTTGCCCAATTCACTCTCCACCCAGACTTGACCATGATGCAATTCCACAAACGACTTGACCAAAGCCAAGCCGATGCCGGTACCACTGGCAGCCCCCTTAGCCTGGAAGAAGCGCTCGAAGATCTTATCAGTCTCCTCCTTCTCAATACCCTTGCCGGTATCTCGTACATCCAGTCGGAGTTTCTCACCTTCATCTTTCAGGGAAACAAAGATGTCGCCACCGGCAGGAGTATATTTCAAGGCGTTGCTCAAAAGATTGAAGATTACTCGGGCAATCTTCTCCTTGTCGGCTACCACATCATGACAGCCCTTGAATGCCGCAATATCCAGATGGAGTTTGATTTGCTTGCGTTCGGCAGTAAGCTGGAAATCACCTACCCATATCGTCAAGGCTTTCACGATGTCGAAGCGATAGAGCTTTAACTCCATCTTTCCATTCTGAATCTTGCGGAAATCGAGGATGCTGCTCACCAGCAGCTGCAGTGCGATGGCATTGCGCTGCACCATCTTGAGCAGTTCCCGGCTCTTGCCCTTGATACCGCTATCTTCCAGGAGCATCTCCACAGGGTCGGCAATCAAGGTTAATGGCGTGCGAAGTTCATGACTGATGTTGGTAAAGAACACCAGGCGAGAATGGGTCAGTTCCATAACCTCCTCATTCAGGCGCTTCAATTCACCGTTCTTGACCTCCAGTTCACCATTCACACGCTTCAGTTCGCCATTGGTCTTAGCCAGTGCCTCGTTCAGTTTTGCCTTCACCACATAACTGCGGAATATCATGGCTGCGGCGACAATACAGACAAAGAGGAAGAGCCCCAAACCTATCAGCATCACTTTCTGCGAGTTATAATCAGCCAGATACTGATCTACCTGCTTATGCAGGGTTTTCAGATTACGAGCCTGACGCTCAGCATCCCTAGCCTCCATCAAGGTGAGTTCGGCATTTGCCTTGGTAATGATGGATGTACTCAGATAGTTATCGCGATTGTAAGGCTGATGCTTCAGAATCTTCATAGCCAGGGCTATCACTTCATCGCCCTTGGTAGGATAAAGATAGGAAGCCTCGAAGATGCCGTCACGCACCAGTTCCAAGCCGCCACCCTCGGTAGCCATTCCATCCACACCCGTATATTTATAGTTGCGCTCCAGCCCCATCTGGCGGGCAGCCACATAGGCGCCCCAAGCCAGTCGGTCGTTGTGGGCAAAGACATAATCAAAGTCGTGCGTCTTCTTCAGGATGCGCTTCATTGCCTGGATTCCACCTTCTTCCTTCCAGTTTCCACCCTCCGATGCAACCACCTGGATGCCAGGATAAGGTTTGATGGCATCCATAAAGCCACGATGGCGCTCCAAGGCTGGCGAAGAACCATCCAGGCCACAGATTTCGACAACACGTCCCTTGCCATTCAACTGCTGGGCGATGAACTTACCCATCGAATTACCGATGGTATAGTTATCGCATCCGATGAATGCCGTATATTTATCAGAATTGGTCTTGCGATCATAGAGAATCACCGGGATTCCCTTGTCGAATGCACGCTCCACAGCCTTGGAGATGGCGCTCAACTGGTTAGGAGAGATAATCAACAAATCAACCCCCTCATCCACAAACTGGTTGACCTGCTTATTCTGCAACACATTATCATCATTCGAAGAAGCTAGTTTCACAATGAGAGAATCATTGAGATACTCACCCATCTGCAACTCATCGTTGAGTTTATCGCGCCAGATATCCTCTGAACACTGAGAAACACCAATGACATACTTCTTAGGCTGCCGGGTACAACTGGCCAGCAACACGAGAAATGCCATATATATAATAAGGTGCAAATACCGTTTCATATCGCTTATACGTTTATTATATTAAAAGATTGTTTACTTAGAGAAAGCCTTAAAGAACGACTTTTCGGTGCAAATTTACAACTTTTTTTTGGTTTTCAGTGCATTTGGTTCGTTTTTTACAAATATCAAGCAAAGATTTTTAAAGAAGATTATCAAAAAATGCATTAATTTTGCACCCAGAAAGATATATAACGAGAAAAATAAGCAATCGACAATAAATAGTATAAACAACAAAAACTGAAAATATTATGGCTGAAGAGAAAAAATTTAGAGTAGAGTCAGACCTTTTAGGTGAACTCAAGGTGCCTGCTGAAGCACTTTACGGTGTACAGACACAGCGCGGTATCAACAACTACCACATCTCTCGCAAGACGATGTGCAGCTATCCAGACTTCATCATCGCTATCGCATACGTGAAGCTGGCTGCTATTGAGACCAACCACACCCTCGGCGTTATCAACGACGAGATTTCAGGTGCCATCTCTCAGGCTTGCCGCGAAATCATCGACGGCAAATGGCATGAGAACTTCCCTATCGACATGGTACAGGGTGGTGCAGGTACATCTGTCAACATGAACGCCAATGAGGTAATCGCCAACCGTGCACTCGAAATCATGGGTCACGAAAAGGCTGACTACCAGTACTGTTCTCCTAACGACCACTGCAACTGCGGTCAGAGTACCAACGATGTATATCCTACTTCTATCCGCCTGGCCCTCATCCGAATGAACACCCATCTGATAGGTGCCCTTACAGGTTTGATCAGCGCATTCCGCTATAAGGCAGATGAGTATGCCGACGTTATCAAGATGGGTCGCACCCAGTTGCAGGATGCTGTTCCTATGTCTTTCGGACAGGAATTCAACGCATACGCCAACAACCTGGAAGAGGAAATCCTCAACCTGGAGCGCAACGTGAAGCTCCTGCACGAAATCAACATGGGTGGTACAGCCATCGGTACAGGCTTGAATGCCGTTCCTGGCTTCGCCAAGCTCTGCGCTGCCAACCTCAGCAAGCTGACAGGTGAGAACTTCGAGACAGCTACCGACCTGGTAGAGGCAACACCTGATACAGGTGCTTACGTAAGCTACTCTTCTGCTTTGAAGCGCTTGGCTATCAAGTTGTCTAAGATCTGTAACGACCTCCGTCTGATGGCATCAGGTCCTCGTTGCGGCTTGAACGAAATCAACCTTCCTCCTAAGGCACCAGGTTCTTCTATCATGCCAGGCAAGGTGAACCCTGTGATTCCAGAGGTAACCAACCAGGTTTGCTTCAAGGTAATCGGTAACGATGCTACCGTGAGCTTCGCTGCAGAGGCAGGACAGTTGGAGTTGAACGTAATGGAGCCTATCATCACAGAGAGTCTCTTCGAGAGCTTGACATGGATGAAGAATGCCATCGAGACTCTGACATCAGAGTGTATTCTCGGCATCACCGTGAACAAGGAGCGTTGCTACGAGATGGTAAAGAACAGTATCGGTATCGTAACCGCACTTAATCCCATCATCGGATATAAGAAGAGTTCCAAAGTGGCTAAAGAAGCTCATGCTACAGGACGCTCTGTTTATGACATTGTCATCGAGCAAGGAATCATGAGCAAGGAAGAACTCGACAAGGCACTCGACCCTAAGGAGATGCTGCAGTCGCACAAGTTTACGCTGAAATAAATTTTTCCATAACCAGTCAGCTTATTAGCTGAAATTACAAGAAACCTGTAAGCGTATTCCCAATTTGGAATATAGCTTACAGGTTCTTTTTATATCATTTCAAAAAATCATTCCTGGTTGCGATAAGCCAGCGGCGACATTCCCGAACGGAGCTTAAAGAAATTACTCATGGCACTCTGGTCGCTAAAATGCAGATAATCAGCTATCTCTCCCATCGTCATATCCGATTGTTTCAGAAGATTACATATCTCCTTATACAATAAGGATGTGATGTGGTCATTCACCGTGGTTCCGGAAATCTCCTTGATCATTCTCGAAAGATAAGGAGAAGATACATTCAGCTTATCGGCATAGAATCGAATCTGCCGCTCGGTGCGGAAATGGCGATACAGGAGATGGAGAAATATCTCATATACCTCTTTCTTATGCCGCAAATCGCGAGTAACGGATACATTCTCGTAGGGAAGCTCTGATACCAGGAGCTTCAATACATTCACCATCGACTGTATCATCTCAACCTTATAGATATGTTGATGGCGTACGATGTCGCGAATCATGTGGAAGATATCAAGAGCCGCCTTCTGCTTGTCGGCAGACAACTGATACACCACATCGGCAGAGATTTCCTCATCCACCAGGATAGCTTCCGCCTCGAAATCTGCCGACATGCCAGAAAAGGCAATGACATGCTTGGGCGAGATAACCAGCAATTCGCTAGGTATCAACATTCTCTCTGGTACATCGGTTTCAGCTCCCTGCTGCAGAATCTGCATTTTGATGTTTCCCTTAGTCACCAACACCAGTTTGGTAAACAGAGTGCGCTCTAGAGCCATCTCTTTCAATTCATTCTCGCATAAATCGTCTATATAGAAATGTGCGGCATAAGCCCCAAAAATGCTTTCAAGATGGTGTAGGGCGGCAAACTCCTTTAAATTATAAACTTGCTGCTTCATAAAGACTCATAATTTTTAGTTGGGGACAAATTTACAATTTTATTTTGGAAAATGCAAGAAACGTATGGATAAAAAATGTGAAGAACTTAAACAGCCAAATGTTATCAACGATGTTTTTCCAACAACACAACCACTGAAAATCAAGCTATTAAGATAGTTTTCCACAGTTATCAACAGATACTTGGATAACTTTATGAAACCCGAAGTGGAAAAGTGTGGAAAAGTTTGGCGCACAAAAAAGACACTAACTTTAAAAGTTAGTGTCTTTAAAGTAGCGGGAGGGGGCCACGATCCCTCGACCTCCGGATTATGAATCCGACGCTCTAACCAGCTGAGCTATCCCGCCATCCTTTACAAGTCATTTCTGATTTGCGGGTGCAAAGGTACAACAATTATTTGATTCCACCAAATTTTTTCGGAGAAATTTTCAAAAAAACTTTTATTTTTTTGTTTTCATCCCTTTTTCACCCCATCTACACCTATTATATATATAAAAAAAGCGAAAAAGAAAGGTTTTCTGATTTTTTTGTGTTAACTTTGCACGCTGAAACTGTCAAGCCCCAGAATAAGTAGGATGGGAAGACAGTAAACTTGATAAAAAGAAATGTTTAGAATTAAGAAATTAGACATATTTATAGCCAAGCAATTTGGACTCCTTTTCATGGGAACCTTCTTCATCTGCCAGTTTGTGCTGATGATGCAGTTCCTGTGGCGATATATCGATGACCTCATCGGTAAGGGAATCTCTATGGATGTCATGGCGCAGTTCTTCTGGTACATGGGCTTGATGCTCGTGCCGCAAGCCCTGCCGCTCGCCATCCTGCTTTCCTCACTGATGACGTTCGGTAACCTGGGTGAAAGTTCAGAGCTCACAGCCATCAAGGCTGCCGGCATCTCTCTGATGCAGGCTTTCCGTTCGCTCATCATCATCACCGTCATCATCATGTGCGGCTCGTTCTACTTCCAAAACAACGTAGGCCCGAGTGCCAACCAGAAACTGGGACAGCTCCTGCTCTCCATGAAGCAGAAGAGTCCGGAACTGGAAATCCCAGAAGGAATCTTCTATGACGGCATTCCAAACTGCAACCTCTATGTGCAGAAGAAAGACCTGAAGACGGGTAAGCTCTACGGCATCATGATCTATCGCATGACCAACAGTTTTGAAGATGCAGCCATCATCCTTGCCGACTCGGGCATGCTGCAGAGTACCGCCGAGAAAAAGCACCTCGTTTTGACGCTCAACAGCGGCGAATGGTTCGAAAACATGCAGAGCAGCGAATTCGGCAACAGCGCAGCCGTACCATACAGAAGAGAGACCTTCATCACCAAGAAGATTGTGCTCGACTTTGACGGAGGCTTCAATCTTGCAGACGCAGCCTCGCTATCCAACAATGCCAAGGCAAAGAGCCTCACCAAGATTTTCCACGACATCGATTCCATCAACGGACAGTATGATTCCGTGGGCAGGAACTATCTCAGCGAAGCCAACGTCCGCTTCTACAGACTTGCCACGGTGGACCAGAAAGACTCGGCAAGACTTGCTAAAAAAGGGCAGACGGAGAATTTCGACACCTTATATAATAGGCTCCCCAACGACAAGAAGCTGATGGCACTCAACGATGCCAAGATGACGGTGCAGCAGGAGACGAGCGACCTCGACTTCAAGGCAATGATGACCCACGACGCCGACTATATCGTAAGACTTCACGAGATAGAAGCTATCCAGAAGTTCACGCTGGCACTGGCATGCCTGATCTTCTTCTTCATCGGTGCGCCTTTGGGAGCCATCATCCGAAAGGGAGGTCTGGGATTCCCGGTAGTCATATCCGTATTGGTGTTCATCATCTTCTACATCCTCGACAATACGGGCTACCGAATGTCACGACAGGGTTCGTGGGCCATCTGGTTCGGTAAGGGACTGGCACCAGCCGTACTTGCCCCAATCGCCGTCTTCGTAACCTACAAGGCAACCAACGACTCTACGGTATTCAACATGGAGCTATACAAGAACTTCTTCATGAAGCTGCTGGGTCTGCGAATCAAGCGCCACATCTTCGGCAAAGAGGTAATCATCGAAGACCCGAAATACAGGGAAGATGCCGCATTGCTGGAGAAGCTGAACGGTGACATCGCTATATATAATAAGGTATACGAGCTGAAGAAGCTTCCTAACTTCATCAATGTGTTCTTCAAGTATCAGCCTGACCACGAGATAGAACGCATCAGCGAAGAACTGGAGAAGGTGATAGAGGACCTGAGCAACACCAAGAACAGGGTGATTCTGCACAATCTCAACCTCTACCCTATTCTCGCGACCAAGGCCCACACCCGACCATTCGAGCAGAAGTGGCTCAACATCGTTGCAGCCATCATCGTTCCGGTGGGCATCGTGCTATACCTCAGAATGTGGCGCTTCAGACTCCGTCTCTATCGTGACCTGAATGTCATCAGACAGAGTAACGCCAACATCATCAGTCAGATAAACAAAATGTAACTAACAAAATAAAGTATCACAAATGGCAGACATCAAACTAAATAGCATCGAAGATGCAGTAAAGGATTTCCAGGAAGGAAAGTTTGTTATCGTAGTAGACGACGAAGACCGCGAGAACGAAGGCGACCTCATCATCGCCGCAGAGAAGATTGACGCAGAGAAGGTAAACTTCATGCTGAAGAACGCAAGAGGCGTGCTCTGCGCACCGATTACACTGAGCCGTTGCGACGAACTCGACTTGCCTCACCAGGTTTCAGACAACACCTCCATGCTCGGCACACCATTCACCGTAACCGTAGACAAGCTGGAAGGCTGCTCTACAGGTGTATCGGCACACGACCGTGCAGAGACCATCAAGGCACTTGCCGACCCCAACTCAACCCCACAGACATTCGGTCGCCCTGGTCACATCAACCCACTCTACGCACAGGACAACGGCGTACTGAGAAGAAGCGGCCACACCGAGGCAGCCATCGACCTCTGCAAGATGGCAGGACTCTACCCAGCCGGTGCACTCATGGAAATCATGAACGAAGACGGCACCATGGCACGCCTGCCAGAGCTGATGAAAATGGCGAAGGAGTGGAATCTGAAGGTAATCTCCATCAAAGACATGATAGAATACCGCCTCAAGAAGGAATCGCTCATCGAAGTGGGCGAAGAGGTGGATATGCCAACCGACTACGGACACTTCCGACTCATCCCATTCCGCCAGTCAAGCAACGGATTGGAGCACATGGCACTCATCAAGGGCGAATGGAAGGAAGACGAGCCAATTCTGGTTCGTGTACACTCATCATGTGCCACAGGCGACATTCTGGGCAGCAAGCGCTGCGACTGCGGACAGCAGTTGCACAAGTCAATGGAAGAGATTGAGAAAGCAGGCAAGGGAGTCATCATCTACATGCAGCAGGAAGGCAGAGGCATCGGACTGATGAACAAGATTGCCGCCTACAAGCTGCAGGAAGAAGGATACGACACCGTAGACGCCAACGTTCACCTCGGCTTCAAGCCAGATGAGCGCGACTACGGCTGCGGCGCACAGATGCTCCGCCACCTCGGCGTACATAAGATGCGCCTGCTCACCAACAATCCGGTGAAGCGTGTAGGACTGGAAGCATACGGACTCGAAATCGTAGAGAATGTAGCCATCGAAGTTGAACCTAACAAGTACAACGAGCGCTACCTCAAGACCAAAAGAGACCGCATGGGGCATACTTTGCACCTCGGATAATGTAATTTTTGTTATTATTTCGGGGCAAAACCCGAAATAATGAGCAAATTTCTTCCGAAAAAGAAATAATTTGTTTAATTTTGCACACGAATATTTAATATAAACAAAGAATTATGGCACAATTATCTGATCGTCTTAACAGATTGGCACCATCAGCAACGCTGGCGATGTCACAGAAGAGTAGTGAAATGAAAGCTCAGGGTATCGATGTAATTAATATGAGTGTAGGTGAACCAGACTTCAACACGCCTGACAATATCAAGGAGGCTGCGAAGAAGGCTATTGATGAGAACTTCTCACGTTACTCACCAGTTCCTGGTTACCCAGACTTGCGAAAGGCAATTGTAGCCAAACTGAAAAAGGAGAACGGTCTCGACTACACTATGAACGAGATAATCGTCGGCACAGGTGGCAAGCAGTGCGTATGCAATGCCGTATTGGCACTCGTGAACCCAGGCGACGAAGTTATCATCCCAGCTCCATATTGGGTAAGTTACCCACAGATGGTGAAGTTGGCTGGTGGCACACCAGTCATCGTGAACGCAGGTTTCGACCAGGACTTCAAGATGACAGCCGAGCAGCTTGAGAACGCCATCACAGAGAAGACCAAGATGCTCATCCTCTGTTCTCCTAGCAACCCAACAGGTAGCGTATATTCAAAGGAGGAATTGGCAGCATTGGCAGACGTTCTCAAGAAGCATCCAGAAGTATTCGTGTTGGCAGACGAAATCTACGAGCACATCAACTATATCGGCAAGCACCACAGCATTGCCCAAGAGCCAGGCATGAAGGAGCAGGTAATCATCGCCAATGGTGTATCTAAGGCATACGCCATGACAGGATGGAGAATCGGTTTCCTCGCAGGTCCGGAGTGGATCATCAAGGGCTGCAACAAACTGCAGGGTCAGTACACCAGCGGTACATGTTCAGTAAGCCAGAAGGCAGCCGAGGCAGCCTACACACTCGACCAGGGTGCCGTGGAGGAGATGCGCGTAGCCTTCGAGCGTCGCCGCAACCTGATTGTGAAGCTGGCTAAGGAAGTACCAGGACTTGAGGTCAACATGCCACAGGGCGCCTTCTATCTCTTCCCTAAGTGCAACAGCTACTTTGGCAAGAGCAACGGCGAGAAGACAATCAACAACTCAACCGACTTCGCAATGTATCTGCTGGAGGAAGCTCACGTAGCAACTGTAGGCGGTGATGCCTTCGGCGATCCAGACTGTTTCCGCATGAGCTATGCCACAAGCGACGAGAACATCGTAGAGGCCATCCGCCGTATCAAGGAAGCATTGAGCAAATTGAAATAAAAACGAGCAAACAAGTACGTTTTACCATCAATTTTGTAAAGAAATAACGAGATATTGACTTATTTTGAGTTAATATCTCGTTAAAACTTCTTAATTAGGGTAATAGTTTCTCATTATTTATTATCTTTGCCAATGGATTTTGAGGAACCTTCTCACGCTGGTCAGAAATGACCCCAAAGAAGCCCGAGAAATAACTAGAAAAAACGAGAAAATATTAATAATTTATTAACTAATAATTTAAAAAAAGTAAAATTATGGCAACTACAAAACAAGCAGCCCCAGCTAAGAAGTCTG
>ERZ1026846.1402-NODE-1402-length-15548-cov-7.419480_pt1 | contig 15548 bp, 20 predicted proteins | sample MGYA00380153_ERZ1026846 | MGnify/ENA primary metagenome ERZ1026846 (study PRJEB33269, sample SAMEA4719789) | human gut metagenome | biome: human-associated habitat; feature: organic feature; material: feces | place: Cameroon | collected 2013-10 ... | reverse complement strand
GAATATGGGGCTAATAAAATGCTTTTTTCGGGACATTTTCAAAAATGCTTGACAACAAAAAATGCCATACATTCAGCGAAATCTCCCTCCCAATACCAAAGCGCTGACTTCTCTTTATTCCTTCTTCCCGAACACCTTATGCACGAGAGAGACCACCGTCAGCACCGCAGTGAGCCCGATGATCGTCATCGACCACGCGACGCCGACCTGCAGATAGCCTTTCAGGGTAAACTCCCAAGGAAAGTACATGACCGTCAGAATGGCTGTCGCGATACACCCGATAGCCAGCAGTGTACTGTGTGCGCGGTAGGTGAAAAGATAGATGATGCCGGCCATGTAGCCCCAAAAGCCGCCTCCGATCATGAGATTGTGATAATAAAAAACAAGCGACAGTGCAGAGCACAGGATCGCGTATTTCATACCTTTCATCCATTAACTCCTTTTTATATACATGGGAAAGCAGATGCCCTTATTTCACGATTTCCAAAAAATCCGGATCCTCTCTCAGCCATGCAAAATGATCCTGCTGCATGGCTTCGGGACGGACATGTTGCGGATCGAGCGCCATCGCCTGCCGTAAGTAAGACAGCGCATTCGCCTTGTCCTTTTTATCCGCATAGTTCGTCGCGATCCCATAGAGAGACCACGTATTCTTTGGATCGACAGCAAGCACCTTCCGAAAGTAGGAGATCGATTCATCATAATGCTTGGCAAGCTTCTGCGCCATCGCCATATCATAAAAAGCCTGCGTGTAATCGGGATTGATTTTGAGTGCCTTTAAAACCTGTCCAATCCCCTGCTCAGGCGAGACATCGAGTGCCAGTATGAGCCCCTTCAGAGAAAGTGCTTTGTAATTCTCCCGATCGATTTCCAACGCCTTGTCACAAGTGAGAAGCGCCTCCCGATTCTGCCCTTTGGCGTAGAGAGTAGACGCCTCTTGGAAAACCTTTTCTGAGGCCGGCGCGATCTTATGGATCGCCTTCACGGACGCAGACTGCGAGGAAGCGGCGGGTGCCGAAGAAGCCGCTGGTTTCGTCTCTGCGCCGCAGCCAGAAAAGCCCACGACCAGAAGCGAAGCGAGCAAGAGCGCGTAAATTTTCATGATGATTCCCCTTTCTGATGGGATTTCTGCTCGTGACATTGTATAATCATTATAGCAGAAGGGATTAGAGATGAGTAGCTTCGAGTAACTGATGACTGGTGACTTGAATGCTACCTTCGGGCATCGCCTCCTATGTATCCGCGGCGAAGCCGCCACCTTCATTTCTAGGGAAACACTGAACCCATTATTTTCAAGGAGGTTTTCTTATGAATCCATACGCATTTATCACAGGTTCCACGAGCGGCATCGGCCTTGCCACTGCCAAAGCGCTGGCAGCCTCTCACTACGATCTGGTACTCGCAGCCAGAAATACAGAAAAACTTGCAAGCGTGAAAGCGGACATCGAGAAAGAAAGCGGCGTGAAGGTCACGACCTATCCACTGGACGTACAAGACCGCGAGGCCATCCGGGAAGTCACCACCAAAGTACTCGATACCTTCGGTGCGCCGGATGTGCTCGTGAATGACGCAGGTCTTGCCAGAGGCCTCGAGCCCTATCAGGGCACAGCTCCGGAAGATACGATGGAAATGATCGATACAAATATCAAGGGCCTCTTCCTCGTCACCCGCGCCTTCCTTCCTGCAATGGTGAAAGAAAATAAAGGTCACGTCGTAAACCTCGGCTCCACGGCTGGTCTTTATGCCTATGCCGGTGCGGCAGTCTATTGCGCGACAAAGGCCGCTGTCAAAACCTTCAGCGATGGCCTTCGCATCGATGTCATGGCCAGCAATGTGAAAATCACCACCATCCAGCCGGGCCTTGTGGAGACACCATTCAGCGAAGTCCGCTTCCACGGCGATACGAAACGTGCCGCTTCTGTCTATGCAGGCATTGATGCGCTGCAGGCAGAGGACATCGCAGATGTCATCGCCTTCGTTGTCAGCCGTCCGAAGCGTGTCCAGATCAGCGACGTCGTCATCATGGCTGCCCAGCAGGGGACAGGCTTCCTTGTCAGCAAGAAATAGCGGCTGGTGATCTGATTTCTGATTTCACTAAAAAAATCCTCACTCCTTTCGAAGTGAGGATTTTCCATTTTCATTTATCCATTCGAGCGGAATTTCAGGAAAAAGAGCTGGATAGCAAGCATCATAACGAGCGCCACCACGCCGCCTGCCAAACCATTTCCGGTGAATCCATCTACCAGGTAACCGACGACGCAGCTCGAAGCGACCACCATGACATAGGGGATCTGGGTCGAGACATGATCGATATGGTGACACTGCGCGCCTGCCGAAGCCAGGATCGTCGTATCGGAGATCGGAGAAATATGATCGCCGCCGACAGAGCCGGCCAGCACCGCAGCGACCGTCATGACCATGAGATTCTGGTCATTATTCACGACAGCCAGCACGATCGGGATCAGGATGCCGAAAGTCCCCCAAGAGGTACCGGTAGCAAAAGCAAGACCGATAGCTACCAAGAAGAAGAGTGCCGGGAGCATGATAGCCACCGATGCATTATCACTGACCACATTTCCTACATAGCCGCCGATATTCAGATATTCCTTACCAACGACACCAGAGAGCGTCCATGCGAGCGCCAGGATCATGATAGCCGACGTCATCTGCTTGAAGCCCTCGCCAAAGCAAGAGCAGAACGTACCAAAGGAAAGCACCTTTCTTGGAATATACAGGACAAAGGTGAATACAAGCGCAATGAAAGAACCGATGACAAGGCCTCGTGCGGACTCACAGTTCGCAAAAGCATCCGTGACGCTCTCGCCCTCCAGAATACCGCCTGTGTAAAGCATACCGAAGATACAGCCACAAATCAGGACGAAGAGCGGGAGTACAAGGTCAATGATGCGGCCATTTCCCACCGGCGCACTCGATTCGTCATCTGCATACTCTTCCGGAATCACCAGCGTGCCGCCGCTCTTCTTTTCAAAAGCAGCCATGCGGGAAAAATCCTTTCCCGACCAGATAAGGACCAGCATGAAAATGACCGTCAGCCATGCATAGAGATTCAGCGGAATGGTCGAAAGGAAAAGAGCGAATCCATCGATCTCACTTCCCTCCGGCAAAGAAGATGTGACTGCCGCCGCCCAGGAAGACACCGGCGCGATGATGCAGACCGGCGCTGCTGTCGCATCGATGATGTAGGCGAGCTTCGCACGGGTGATCTTAAATCGGTCTGTGACCGGACGCATGACCGTACCGACCGTCAGACAGTTGAAATAGTCATCAATAAAAATCAAAACACCAAGCACCATGGTGACAAAGAGTGCGCTCTTTTTCCCCTTGATCGTGCGCGCTGCATAGTCTCCATAGGCCTGTGAAGCCCCTGATTTCTGAATGGCCGCTACCATGATACCGAGCAACACCAGAAAGACCAGGATGTACACATTGCCCCCGACCTTGTCCGACATGATCTTGAACATCGTATCAATAGCCCCAAGTACGCTGAAGCCGGTAAACATGAAAGCACCCATGAAAATGCCAATGGCCAGCGACATGTAGACTTCCTTCGTCGCCAATGCCAGGATAATTGTCACGACTGGTGGCAGCAGTGACCAGATGGTTTCACTCATTCACTCATTCCTCTCTTCTAAAAGCAGCACCTCGCTGCAATGTAATATTTTGTTTATTATACACTAAAACAGTCTTTGAATAAAGCCATGTACTGAAGTTTCTGCCGAAGCATGGTATGAAAATGCAAAAGAGTGCCTCTCATATAAAGAGACACTCTTGGCAGACCAAAAAGGGACAGCCGTTTTGAAGAATTCTCGATGAAGGCATTCCCTGCAATCTGGCACCAGCGCATTTCACGGTTCATGTCGTACAAGTACGGCTAAACTTTGCTCTAGGGTTTGCCCACGAGGCGAATCCGTTATTCGAGACAGGTTTCAGTCCTGGCTGTCCCTCTTCAGTTTTGATTTCTCTTCCCGCTCGACTAGCACGATGAGGAAGAGGGAGACAGGAAATCAATCCAGATCTGCTTCTGCTTTGGCTTTCCTCTCTCCAAGAAATACCATCGGAGGCATTTTCGATTTTACACGGTTTTTGAAAAAAGTTTTTAAGGAAACACTGATACAATCGTTGCCAGCTTGTGTCAGCTTCCTTACGGATCAAAGGTAAAAAGAAGCGTATCCACTGCTTTAGCAGACCCTGTCATACGTAGGTTCCACGAGGCGATTTCCCTTCACATCCATGAAGCCCCATTTCCCTTTTTCTTTGAAAGCGATATGTTCTTCATCCAATTTCCACATTTCCTGCAGCGTCTTGGTGAATGGAATCACTGCCTTGCCTTCCTTATCGATAAGGCCGACCTCGCCACCCTTGGAAACACAAGCTGCACCATACGAGAAGCCATCCAGCACTTTATCATAGACAGCCGGGATAGCCATCTGTCCCTCTTCATCAAGAAACCCCCATTTCCCATCGCTCGTCTGGACGGCAGCGAGACCAGGTACCATGGCTTTCTTCTGGAAATCAACCTCAGCAGAGAACCTGTTCGCTTTTTTGAATCCTTCGGCAATCATCCCTTTCCCGAGTTTGTAATAGCCATAGCCTTTATCATTTCTTACGATGACAATATCTTCTGCAGAGCCAGTCCAATGGGAGATTTCCTTATATTCCGCCGGAACGATCAGTTTTCCTTCACGGTCTGCATATCCCCATTTCCCTTTGATCTGTACGATCACTTTGTCTTTATAATAGGGGCCATTGAAGTCATTGGTCGTCGGCAGGTAGACCTCCCCTTTGGTATTCACATAGCCAAATTTGTAGTCTTTATTGAAGAAATCACTGGAGCTGACGGTCGGGAGGTACATGCCATAGGAGCTCACCATCTTCACGACGCTCAAGAGCGCGCCCCATCCGAGCCGGCTCTTCTCTTTTTCAAACAGTGCTGACCCATGGAGGAACGGCATCAGCTTGGTCGCATTCACCGTAGCAAGGATTTCTCCATTTGGCTTGATATAGCTGCATTTCCCATCATTCTTAATGCCGGCATATCCATTGTAAAATGGAAGCATCACCTTTTCACCGCTGGCCTTCCCTACAATGGTACCGCTCTTGTCAAAGATGGAAATCTGCCCATCCCGCGTAGCCAATCCGTAGCCTTCATGGAAGGGCGCGATATCGTCATATTTCGGGTCGACCAGCGTCTTCCCGTCGACCGTCACATATCCCCACTTGTCCGCGATCTTGACCGCAGCGATGTCCTCGTCGACCCGTTTCACATCTTCATAGGTACGCGTCGAAAGCGGTTTCCCATCCAAATTAAGGAAAGTGTAGACATTATCTTTGGAAAGTGCTGCATACACCTTGCCATCATTCATCGCGGAAATCTTCTGATAGGCTGGCGCGACGCAAACTTTGCCGGTCGCATCCGCGACACCGAACAGCCCTTTCTGCTTCACGACAAAAATCTGATCCTGCCCTGACAGGATGTCATCATACACTGCCGGAAGAATCTTTTTGCCTTCCTTCGAATAAGCACCCCATTTTCCATTTTCACGGAAAGCCCATATGGTGTTTCCATTTTCATTAGATACCAGCTTGATATCCTTCCGTTCCTTAGGTAAAGGCAGGAGCACTTTCCCATCGCTGGCCGTGATGCCTTTCATTCCGTTTTCTTGCAAGAGTTCGACCTGCGGAGAAACATCCATGAGATTCGTATTCACGACAGGAATGATGACCTTCCCATCCACCAGCGTCGCACCGTAGGCATCCCCTTTCTCGACCAATACAATCCGAGGCGTCTTTTCAGACACCTCGGTATTTTTGGCACTTTTCGCGGGTGCTTTTGTCATCGCGCCATCGAGCTCACTGCTAAACTGAGACACATCCCCTATGAGCATCTGCGTTTCAATCGCCTGATACGTCAGATCATAATTGTCTGCCTGCGCGGATACCCCGCAAGTCAGCAAAGCTGCTGCGGCCGCAGCAGCCCATTTCATTTTAAATTTCATTGCGCTCCTCCATTCATTGGAATGACAGCTTTTCGGCAATACATTTTGCTGCTTTCTTCATTATAAACCTCTTCATCTATAGTGCAAGACTAATAATCAGTCGATTCCCATTTCCCCTTTTCGTTGAGTACGACTTAATCAGCATTTCATCAAAAAACGCGTTTCCTATAAAGAAAACGCGTTGTATAGTCCGTGGGGGAGCTGTTCTTGATGGCAAATGAAAGCTCTGCTTACATGCGGAATGAGGATCGCGGCTTCACCGCGAATCAAAATAAAACGGTGCCCCAATGGCTCTTGATCGACTGCCGGGCCGCAAACGAAAAAGATTTCTCGCTTTGCTCGAAGTGACGATATGAGAGAGTCTGATGTCTCCCAATCGCCAGTCACTTGAGTCTTCTGATCTCTAATCCCCGGTGCTTTCAAACGGATGGAAACGAATCGAGAGTTCACTGTCTTTCCCCAAAGACCTTTCCCAGATCCACCGCAGGCATGATGATCGCGAGGATGACCATCAGGATCCCCACGACCTGCAGACCGACAAAGCTCATTTGAAAGATGAGACAGGAAAGGATGACGGAGGCCGCCGGTTCACTCGCCGCCGTGATGAGTGCCTGCTGCGGGGATAGGTACATCAGCCCTGCATTATATAAGAGGAAGGCTGTGACCGTACCGAAGAGGACGATCCATGCAACGCCGAAGAAGATATACGGGTCGAAGAAAGCAAGCCAGTCGATATGAGGGACAAAGACCCAGTAGGCAAGCCCACCGATGATCATGCTGACAGCCAGAACGAAGGTCTTATCCACCTGAAGAAAGATGTGCTTCGGGTAAATCGAAGCGAAGGAATAAACCACTCCATTGAATAACGCAAGTGCTATGCAGAGAAAGGAAACACTGAGCTTTGCGGGATCACCGCCTGTCACAAGAAGATAGGTGCCTCCGACAGCCAGAAAGACCGTGATGACCTCCTCTTTTGATGGCAGCTTGCGATGGCGGATGGCATTGTAGCAGATGACCATGGCAGGACAGCTGTAAAGCACGACGGTCGCCGTAGCGGCATTGCCATACGCGATCGCCTCGAAATAGGTATAGTGCATCAGCATGAGGCCCACGATGGCGTAGATCACAATATCGATCCACAGCCGCGGCTTCTTTCGAAGGAGCCTGAGGCTTTTTTCATCCTGCCCTGCCATATCGTCACCCCGATCAGGATACATCCGGCTGCCATCATGCGAAAAGCCGTGAGCTCCATGGCATTCATAAAGCACTTCTCGAAGAAGTCCTGCGCCCCTACGCCGCTTCCGGCCCACATAATGCCGGCTAAGACGACCATAGCGATCGCAAAATGATTCGAGGAATGGGACATGACAGATGCTCCTAAGAAAATAACAAAGGACTTTTTAAGCCATCACGTTCAGGTATCGTACAGGCGTGGTACCTGCTCTCGATCCGCTGATCATTCTCCTGCTGTCTTTTCACTTTCAAAAATCCCCGGCGCTGCAATAGCCAGGAGAACAAGCAGGATGCCAAAGCCCTGGACAAAATTGAAATGGGTATGAAAGATGAAATAGGACGCAATGACAGAGACCGCCGGTTCGATGGTCGCAGTGACGGACGCCTGTGAAGCCGGAAGGAACCGAAGGCCTGCATTGTAGCAGGTAAAAGACAGCGCCGTTCCAAGGACGACGATCCAGAAAATATCAAGTCGGACTTCCGGAGAAAAAAAGCCGGAGAAGTCCCCCATGGGATTGATGATATAGGAAGCCACGGCTCCGGTGAACATGCCCAGCGCGAGGACGAAGGAATTATCCAGTACACCGATGAAGCGTTTCGGAAATACACAACAGATTGCAAAGAAGACCGCGGACGCCAGCCCCAGATACACGCAGTCTGCAGGTACCGAGAGACGGCTCACATCTCCGCCCGTCACCAGAAGAAGGACTCCGATGATCGCCAGTACAACAGCCGCGAGCTCCCCTGCCAGCGGCAGCCGTCTTTTTTGAAAGGAGACCCAAAGGATCACCATCGCCGGACAGGTATATTGGATGACCGTTGCCGCTGCCGCATTGCCGGCGGCGATCGAAGCAAAGTAGGTATAGTGCATCAGCATCAGACCGACTACACCGTAGAAGATCAGTCCCCACCAGAGAGATGGCTGTTGCCCCAGCTTCCGCCAGCTGTCTTTCAACTGTCCTTTGGCAATAGTCACAAGCAGCATGATGCCGCTCGCACAAAACATGCGGAAGACCGTAAGATCCATCGAGTCGAGTGTACTTTTTTGGAAAAAATCCTGCGCCGCAAGCCCGCACCCCGCCCACATGATGCCTGCTGTCATAACGAGAAGAATAGCGATAAGATGCATAGAGGTCACCTGTTATTATAGAAAAGAATCAAATACGCTTTCAGGATCAGTCCTTGGAATGAAACGGAGACTAAAAAAAGACTAAGAGACTCGAAAAGCATGGAACGGGACATTCCGTAAGCCGCTCTTTCACCGTTGGCCTGATCTCGGGCATGAGTCAGCTTTATGACCGTCACTTCCAATTTCCGGCCACCTACTTTTATACAGCACAAAAACCCGCCATTTGGCGGGTTTTTCATGGTGGACGTATCTTGCACCCATACGAATTAAATAAGCTCCAGTTTTATGAATCCTACTTCTGTATTCGCACGGCTGTATAAAACAAAACCCGCCTGTTCTGCCAGCTGAACTAAACCCCAAGGTCTGAATCCCTGTGCCTGCTTATATCAATTATATCATATTGAATATTATTGGTGGAATTTCATCAAATCGCCCAAAAGTCCGATTTTATCGCATTTCTATTCATTTTAACCAAATAAAAAAAGGCGTCTTGATTTAGCACTGTGCCAAATCAAGACGCTTTTTTATTGCTTCGCGGCTTCTTCAATTCGCTTCTTCGCCGTTTCGAAATATCCCGGATCCTTCTCAATGCCGATGAAGTTCCGCCCGAGGTGCTGGCAAGCGACGCCGCATGAGCCGCTCCCCATGCATGAATCCAGCACCGTATCGCCGCTATCCGTGTAAGTGCGGATCATGTACTCCCGCAAATCAACCGGCTTCTCGGTCGGGTGGATCTTGCTCGCATTGTTGCCGTTTGAAAATGTCAAAACGTCGCGAGGGCATCGGTCGCCGTCGTTTACAGTCGTCGCGCGATCAAAGTGTCCGTAATTGTGGGGAGCTCGTGCGCTTCGGAGAGCAGTATACGGCTTGCCCGACGTTTTCTGCGGATGATACGTCGGCAGGTGCTCGTAAAAGACGAGGATATTTTCGTGGGTCCGGAGCGGCATGCGGTTGGCATTGAGAAAGCCTACTGGCATCGTTTTGTGCCATACCCACTCGTAACGATACCACCTGCGATTGCTGTTTATTAGATCCGCGCCGAAGGGCATCTGCGCGAAGAGCAGGACAGCACCGCCCGGCTTCAGCACGCGCCGGTACTGCTCCCACAGCCAATCTAGTGGGATCGGTACATCCCATGCGTTTTTTGTTGTGCCGTAGGGTAGATCGGTAAAGATCATATTTACGGTATGGTCCGGGACTTTGCTCATTTCCGTTAAGCAGTCACCCTGATAAAGCGTATTCATCTCGTGCCACCTTACTTTTTACTCAATGCATACAGCAAACCGCCCGAGATAGCAATCCAGAGATTACGCTGCCGAGTTTTCGTTTCAATGTCCTTCTTTGCCTCGTCCTCTAACTGTTTCAAGGATTGATTGGCATTCTCCAATGATTTCAGCGTCTGATCGTTCAATGTCTTGGACTCTATCAGCTGTTTCTTGACCATCTCTAACTGCTGATTGGCTTCTGTCAGCTGCTTCTGTTGCTCGGTCAAGAGATTCTGCTTGGTCTCGTTGTTCTTCTTCAGCTGATTCAAGTCCGTTTCTAACTGCGTCAGCTCTGTCTCCGATATCTGATACATCATTTCTGCCCGAGAGGAAGTACCAGCAGCTAACCACAACAAGCAGGCCAGCAAGCAGATACATAATCTTTTTGCAATCCACATGTATGCCCTCCTTTATTTTATCCTTTTATATACATAAGGTGCTCCATCAATAGGAGTAACCCCTTCGGAAAATACGATTTGCCCACCATACTGGAGCAAGTATGCCCCCGATACCCATGTACCGCCATAGAGTGAAGCAGGGTTTATACTGGTAGTAGATGTGATAATACTCCCTACTGGATATAGCGAGGATTTCTGCATGTACAAGTCATCCAGATTCTTTCCGTTTTCCTTGAACGTAGGAGCAGAAACGGTAGCAGGGAACGTAGTGGATTGGTCTGTACTAACAGAATAGACAGTATCAATCGACATCAGATTATTTGGCGTGCCCCACGTCCTATCACCGTAACCTCTTATAGCGAAAATCTGTTGCACCTGCGTTTCGTAGCCAGTACCCAGCTTTGTTTGTCCGCTAGGTGGAACGGTCATACAAGTAAACCGATAGTTCCAATAATTTCCAGTTTGAGTCGTACCACCGCCAAAGGTATTAGAACCCACTTTGATAATATCGGGACCACTCCAGCCAGTCATGCGAAGTCCACCATCATAACGGGTAACCCAGTTATTAGGACTTCCTCCAGTTGCAGATTCCAGCTTTACAGAAATAGCATTGTTACTAGCTGACAACCAAAACCAAAAATAATCTAAATTACAATACCGTTCTTGCGATTTTACATAGTCCTTTGTCCAATAATTGTATTTATCGGTTTCCGCCGTTCCTGTTGGCACATTGTACTTCATAGCGCTAAATGTGATTCTAAGGCCACATAGGGTGTTCATCTTCCCATCAATCTGTGGAATTGAGAATGCGCTTGTCTGTACACCGGAAAATACAGTAGCTTTGGCGTAATCAGACACGCCTGCGTCTGTCCATGTTTTGCCGCCGTCTACGGTTTTCTCCACAATGATTTGGTCAGCAGGCAGGAATGCAAGTTTATTAGCTCGACAGTTATTAATCAATGCCCTAGCTAATGGTGGTACATAAGTAGCACCAGTGATTGCGGATATCTTGCCTTCAGAGATGGTACTATTCCCGTCAAGATATCCTTTATCATTGGTCAGTTGCGAGACTTTAGACGGAACGTCTGTTTTCTTCGCGAACTTCCCGTTGAGCTGGGTGCATAGCTTACGGATGGCACCCAGCAATGAATCTTTGTAAGTGCTCATCACAGCACCTCACTTATTTCACGGTTTCATTGACAATAGCCACAATTTCATCGTCAGTGGCCAGTGGGAAATCATTGATTTTCATGTAGGTTTTGTCTACATCTGCGGCTTTGGCATAGGCAGACAAATCCACCACGCCAGACAGATTATCCCAACTGTTACCATTCCAGGCTACGTTGTCCCCTGCATTGATACCGTTGGCAGTGTCAGCTGCTACCACATTGTACACATCACCCACGGTCTGCCCATTGACTGGTAAATCTGCATAGGTATCTACACTGCCACGATACTTATATACTGTAGTCAGGTCAGACTTCTTTGCGTAGGTTTCTTCAATGTCTGCTGTTTTGGCATATGGACTAAGGTCGATTTTCTGCTGGTCAGCAGACAGAGTACCATCTGCAGCAATAGTGATATTCTTTCCTGCTTTGACGCCGCCCAGTACAGATGCACTAGCCACGGGGAGTACATATTTATTCGCTCCCTCAGCCACGCCTGCCAATTTGGTCTTTTCAGCAGTGGTGAAATCATTAGTAGACAAACCTTTTCCTTCTACCTTATCCACCTTCCCAGACAGATCTACCGAAATGACCCCTTTGGTAATCTGGACATTTTCACCAATCTTGACACCGCCCAAAGTGGTATCAGAGGCCGTAGGAAGGCTGTAGTTATTTGCCCCTTCGGCAATACCTGCCAGCTTTTCCTTTTCTTCAGTTGTGAAATCATTAGCAGAAAGTCCCTTACCATCTTCTTTTCTTACAAAAATACCATTGAGTGCAGTTACCAGGGCATTCATGGCAGCGGTAAAGTTGGATTTTCTCAGAATTTTATCGATAACAGCCATTTTCATTCTCCTTTTAACATATTACTAATCGCTTGATGAATAACATCCACACATTCTTCATCAGTGGCATAATCTGCGGTAAAATCACCCGAATCAGCAGGCATAAGCACACCGGATAACGTTTCCTCAGCAGTCAAAGTGCCTACCAGTACATTTTCCATCAAAAAGTCACCTCTTCAGTCAGCTTGAACACATGAGGCGAAATGACAGTAGCCACCAGCCCATCAGGCCGGCGCAATTCGACATCGTAGTAGTAGGTGCCATATTCGAGATTATCTGTTTCTCTAGGCTGTATGGTAATTCGATTATTGATAGCCGCTTTTTGAATAACGACTTCCTCGTCTTTGGTGGACTTCTTCACGGTAAAAAGAATCTGATCTTCTTCAGAAATGTCATAATCCGTGCCGTCCTGATTCTTGATTTTCAAGCTGAATGTGGCTGTATCACCTCGCGTCAAGTTGATAGCGTTGTTTACTACTTTCAGCATGATTCACCTCAATACCATTCACTCAAATCATATTTATTTCCATCAACTACAAAAGAATCAGTATACTGCCAACCAGCAAGGATTCTATCAGGGAAATAGTCATGAAAATCGCACTGGCTAGCATACTGTGCAATCCATACCGGTACATAATCGGCTAGATCATCCAAATTCAGACAATCTGTGATGGTAGACAAGCTGGCATAGATACCAGCGGAATAACCGTCCTCATTACAAGTAGAAATAAAAGCACTGCAGATAGCAGTTACATCATCTCTATCATGCCCAATGACTTCTGGTGCTTCTACGTCAAACCAAATGCCCAAGGGCGGTGCTCCGTATCCCAGTGCTTCCAAAGCCTGCAGTACACGATTTGCTTCTTCTCTCGCTCTTTCAGTCGTCTGAGCATGGGTGTAACAGTAAACACCCCAAGGAAGTCCTCGTGCCTCAGCACCAGCGATATGCTTACCGTGTAATTCAGTCAAAGTTCTGCCTTCAGAGATTTTGACAATCACACCGCCAATGCCCGCATCCACGAGATGAGACCAATTGATATGGTCATTCCAATCGCTTAAATCAGTTACCAGCATTCGCCATTCACCTCGTCTTTTCTGAAATGCGCTTTCAAACAATCCCCTATGACAAATAACGGGATTATCAAAAGCGCAACACACCATTCTTTTATAGTCATACCGGTTTCCTCTTTTTAATCAATGTAGCCAAATCATGGACCATAGACACACCTGCGTCATCCAGGTTCTCTACAATGCTGAGTAATTCAGTAGAAGCAAGGTAAGCAATCACAATCTGTGCGAAATTGACATGGCCTATGAGAAAATCCGCTAAACCAGCAGAAATTACTAGAAGGATATAAGCAGCAATTTTCCCCGCAAACTGTGTTTTCATTTCGTGGCTATTAATAATGCGAGCTCTATGAGCTGCTGGAATGCCACGAATAGAATCAAGCAGACTTGGATTTTCTACTTTATTCTCTACCAACCAGTGGTAAGACAATGCGATGAATTTTGCAAACAAGTCAAGAGCCACCAATACGGCAAAAGCAGTGAAAAGCATCACATGCTTCGACATAGCGATAAGCAGAATGCCTATGAGAATTTTATAAGGCCATCCATCGGGGATACTGCAAATCGCACGATCTGCGGAATTATAAATCTGAATAAAGATTTCGGTCATGTCTTATCCTCCATATCCTTCTTTTCTTCTGTTTCATCTTTCGGGGTCAATGGCTTCGATCTAACGCATTTTGCATTGGTGCAAAGGCCAGTCTTGCTATCCATCTTGCGATGGCAAAGGAAACATCTTTCCATTTAAATCGCTCCTCTCTTTTCGGTATATTCCGCAACCAGTTCTTCTCTTTCAGCTTTGAGGTCATTGTAGTAGTCCTCATCTTCTACGGCTTTTGCTTTTGCCATTTCTGTTTCGATGTCACTGATTTTGGCAGAATATTCCGAATCAAGGGCTACCAGTTCGGCTTCTCGCTTTTTTTCTTCGGTCGGTTCCGGTCTAGCCTGATACGTGCCATCTTTATACAGCAAATCGCCCTGCAGAGCCTTGTTATAGGTCAAAGCGTCTTGCACAACATGGACCTTATCCGGATATTCTGCCTTGGCTTTGGTTTGCAGTTCCTCCACCGTGTCACCATGTACACCGGTAACATAAGAAGTTACTCTTTCACCTGTTTCTTCGTAGATAGACAGGTATGTCAAGGTGGGATTGGCAATAGATACTTCCATCGCATTATCTCCTTACATTAAAATAACCTCCATCAATATGATTGGAGGTCTAAAAAATGAAAAATCCAAATGGATATGGTTGTATTAAATTATTAAGTGGTTCACGGCGGCGGCCGTATTGCTTTGTTGTGTCCCAGCAAGGCAAGCAGAAAGTCATTGGTTACTTTGCTACTAAGTTGGAAGCAATGGCTTATCAAGTTGATTACAATCAATCTCATGGGCTCCACCGCCTTTCAGACAACAAAATAACATTTGCAGAATTATATGCACGCTGGCTTCCAAAACATATCGAATATAGCAACGTATCTGATAGCACGATTCACGGCTATGAAAGCTCATACAAGCATTGCGTCTATTTGTATGACGTGCCAGTAGCCGAAATCAAGTACAGTCATCTGCAGACCGTCATCGATGGAATGGGTAGTCTGTCATATGCAAGCAAGAAAAAGGTCCGCAACCTGTTATCACTGCTATTTGCATACGCTCGCAAAATGGAATACACGTCTCATGATTTTACCGGGCTTATCCGAATCGGTAAAAATAAGCCAGTCAATCCTCATCAAGCCATGAGTAAGCAAGCCATCAATCGGCTTTGGAAACTAGCTGATAAAGCAGATGTCGATATTGTGCTGATACTCATCTACACCGGCATGCGTACTTGCGAACTACGCAATCTCAAAAAATCAGATATCAATCGTAGGCAGAAGTATATCCGCATCACAAAATCAAAAACAGAAGCCGGGAAACGAATCATCCCCATCGCCAGTAAAATATGGGTACTCGTAGAAGTTCGATACTCTTTACCGGGCGATTACCTGTTATGTGATGAGTACGGCAATCCCTATAGCTATAGCCGCCTATCCCGCTTATTTAGCCGTGTCATGAAGCTAATTCACGGGGAGAAATACAAACCGCATGATACTCGTCATACATGTGCCACTCTGCTGGATGCCGTAGATGTCAACGATAACGCTCGGAAAATGATCCTTGGCCACGCCAGACATGATGTAACCAATGGGGTATACACTCACAAGAACCTAAGGCAACTACGTAAAGCCATCGAAAAGATTTGATACTAACCTGCTACTAACAGAATAATCGCCCATTTGAAAAGTACCACGAGCATTGTATGTATCGTGATACTTTTTTGTTTCTTGGATTCTTGCGATTTCTAGGATTTCGAGCGAATAGACAATTCTAGGATATCCGTAATTATCGGCGTTCCTGCCCTTCTGTGGAAAATGATTTCCACAGGGT
>ERZ1026846.1401-NODE-1401-length-15566-cov-74.000516_pt1 | contig 15566 bp, 8 predicted proteins | sample MGYA00380153_ERZ1026846 | MGnify/ENA primary metagenome ERZ1026846 (study PRJEB33269, sample SAMEA4719789) | human gut metagenome | biome: human-associated habitat; feature: organic feature; material: feces | place: Cameroon | collected 2013-10 ... | reverse complement strand
AAGAGGATAAGGGAATGAAAGATTTTGCAGCAATAGATTTCGAAACGGCCAACCAGCAGCGTACAAGCGTCTGCTCGGTGGGCATCGTGATAGTGAGGGATGGCGAGATAGCAGACAGTTACTACAGCCTCATCAAGCCCGAACCGGAATATTACTCTTATTGGAACACTCGGGTTCACGGTCTGACCCTGGAAGACACGATGAATGCCGATGTCTTCCCGAAAGTCTGGGCAGAGATTGCGCCCAAGATAGAAGGTCTGCCCCTGGTTGCCCACAACGCCCCCTTCGACGAAGGCTGCCTCAAGGCCGTATTCCAGATGTATCAGATGGAATATCCCGGCTATGAATTCCACTGCACCTGCCGTGCCTCCCGAAGAAAGCTGGGCACTCTCCTCCCCAACCATCAGCTCCAGACCGTAGCCGCCTATTGCGGTTACGACCTCACCCAGCACCACAATGCCCTGGCTGATGCCGAAGCCTGTGCCTGGATAGCAAGAGAGCTGCTATAAATAACCACAAATTTCGTATGCTGCGAATAAAAAGTGGCAATATTGCCCAAAAATCTTCGTAAAGAGAAATGTTAAAATGGAGGATTTGTTTTAATAAAACAGACGCAGAATCCTGCTGGCATTACAGCCGGCAGGATTCTGCGTTATTATGATCTAAAGTAAACCATTCCGTATTAGAAAGTACGCCCAAGCTATTATAAATATCAGTATTCAATTGCATCACATTCATTATCGAATTCTTTCTTTTAGCTAATAATTATGCAAACGTGGTATGGATGAACAGTACATACACGAATTCAAGGAAGCCGTAAGTGGCGATCGGTTGTCGTGCCACTCTTTCAATGCCAACAGAATGAGAATATTCCTGCATACTAAATAGGAGTTACATCATTTGGATTGAACTCACCATAAGCTATTCATGATATTTCTTGAGATAATCAGAAGGTACTTCTCCATATTCCTCTTTAAAACAAGTACGGAAATAAGCCAGATCAACAAATCCGCTTTCATAAGCAGCTTCTGATATATTTTTGTTTGCTTCCAGCATGAGATGAAGACTGTGATTGAGTCTTAATTTACGAATATACTCATTACCTGGCATACCAGTCAAGGCCTTCAACTTGCGGTAGAGCGTGGATTGACTGACATTTAACTGTTGGGCAATCAATACAAGACTCAACTTTTCTGATCCAATATTTTCATTGATAAAGCTGTTAATCTTATCAAGAAATTTCTGGTCTAGCACACTCAATTTTGATTTTTCTTCACAGGATTCTGAAATGGAAGTTTTTTCGTTAGCCTTTTGAAGGATAAAAGCTGCCGTATTCTTTTGAGCCTCAAGGATATTATTGATTCTTGTTTTAATGAGGTTGATGCTGAAGGGTTTTGTAATGAATGAGTCGGCTCCGCATTCATAGCAGTGTTGCTGATCCTCAGGCGTAGTCTTGGCTGTCAGTATGATGACAGGGATATGGCTAGTCCTTATATCATTCTTCAGCATTTGAGTCATGGTAAATCCATCCATGACAGGCATCATTATATCACAAACAACGATATCAGGCATAACTTCTTTGGCTATCTGCAACCCCTCTTGACCATTGTTGGCTTGGAGAACATGAAACAGATCTTTCAGTGAATGGGCGATATAATTGTTAATTTCAAGACTGTCTTCCACAATGAGCAAAGTTGGGAGAGAGAGGGTTCTTGTTTGAGTTTCTCTTTCAGAAATCTTAAATGCTTCCCTGTGCATCGCGGTTTGCGTTTCCACATCAGCTTCTTGATGTAGTGCATTAGTGTAGGTCTCTTCATTGTCAATGAAAAGAGTAAATGTTGTACCTTCATTTAGCTGACTATCTACGGAGATTTGGATATGATGCAGCTCGCAAAGTCTTTTGACTAAAGCCAAGCCGATACCGGTTCCGGAGGCTTGATGTTTACCTTTAGCCTGGTAATATTGCTCAAAAATGTGAGAAATGGCCTCTTGAGAGATACCACATCCTGTATCCCACACTTTGATACAGGAATATTGATGCTGGGCTTTTACCACTTGAGTGAGCAAAAGTCCAATGCAACCTTTATCTGTATATTTGCTGGCATTATTGAGCAAGTTGTTCAGAATACTTTTGATAACTTCTTTGTCAAAGTATATATATGGTGATGTCTCTTCAATATCCAGAATATATCTGACATTTTCGTTTTGATTTGCAGCCTTGAAGTTTTCTCCAATTTCCTTTACACACTTTTTAAATCCAGTCTGTATGTCAAATCTCACAAGCCTACCTGCTATGGCTAAGACAAGATGATCATTATCTTCTTTTTGCATAGACAACACTATACCGGAATATTCTTTGCTTAAAGGATATGTATCCAAGAGTTTATCTGTAGACAAGAGGTATAGTGCTGTATTTCCTCCTGCCCACATGTTGTTCCCGTCAGGCATGAGACACCAGACCGGTTTTGGGAATATGCATTTGAATGGATTGTTGATATTGCCTAGAAAATAGATACCATCGGCATTTGACCCAAGCCAAAGGTTTTGATAATCATCCTTATAGCTGTTCCAGATGCCTTTGATATCAAGGGTTAACAAAGACTTGCCAGTATTGGAATTGAGGACATTGATTCCTTTCTCTGTAATAATGAGTATCTTATTGCCATAGGGTTTAATATCGTTAATACTGCCTTTGCTTACAGCATCTAGATATTTCAGGGTAAAGTTGTGACATGAAAGGGTTCTCAGTCCAAAATTGGTAGCTATCCAAATCGTACCCTTTTTGTCCAACATGAAACGATTGATAGTTTCTTTATTGATGTGATTGTTTTTGTCTGTTATTTTAACTATCTTCTTGGTAGTGACATTTATGACTTTCATGCCTCCGTAATAACCAGCAATAATAAGATGACCATTTTGGTCAATGGCATTACGGAAAGACTCTTTTAGCTTGGTTGCCAAAAATGTGGAAAATGACGCAGATTGATAGTTATAGTGTACAATCTTGTCATGGCAAACGATCCAAATTCCTCCATCTGAAGCTGGTGATATAGCCATCACATTGCTTATGCCAACATGATGTGGTGTGATATCAGAAATGTAGCCTGTATTTTCATCCAAGAGATAAATTCCATAGCCTTTTACCCCAATCCAGATCTTGCGGTGTTTAGAGTCTCTATATAAAGTATTGATGAAATTACTCTTAAGGCTCGAATTGTGAGATTTATAAATGCTGAAATGATAACCATCAAAGCAGTTGAGACCAGACTCTGTAGCTATCCAAGCCCTTCCTCTGGAGTCCTGTACGATACCATGCACAAAGTTGTTGGATAAACCATTGGTTGCATTGAAATGCTGGGTGATTGTAAACTGTGCCCGACACGGCAACATGAGCATGAACTGTACCAGTAATGTTAAGAGATATACTTTTTTCATGATTATATGATTTTTGAGCAAAATTAAGCAATTTTGTTGTAATATCCAAAAAAAACAATGAAAAACGGCATAGGGAGATGAATCAAAAGGGTGGCTGAATCGTTCAAGTATTGATTTGCCTATGCTATTGACATGCCATCAAATGATAACCTATACTTTTTTTCTATACTTTTGCACCAGAAAATTTTGTATAACCCCAAAACAACGAGTTATGAAGAAAAATCTAAAAACAACAACCTTTAAGACAGGAAGTGCTATACTGATTAGTATGGGACTATTGACTGCCTTTCCGAGTTTAGTCATTGCTGGGACTATGGCAACAAGTATTTCTCAGCAGAGTATTCAAGTAAAAGGAACCATAACGGATTCCAGTGGTGAGCCTGTGATTGGTGCTACAATCAAAGTAAAGGGACAGACTACCGGTACTATAACAGACCTGGATGGTCATTTTACGTTGCCGGCTTCAAAGGGAGCTACTCTTGTTATTTCTTATATAGGATATCAGACACAAGAGGTCATAGTATCTTCCAATACAATGGAGATAAAGATGGAAGAAGATGCGGAGTCTTTGGAGGAAGTAGTAGTTGTTGGTTATGGTACCATGAAGAAGAAAGATCTTACAGGTAGTATTGCACAGGTACGTCCAGACAAATTAGCCAATGAAGCCCCTACTTCAGTGCAGGATGTACTGCGTGGAACAGCAGGCCTGAATGTCGGTTTCAGTAATGATGCTAAAGGAGGAGGTTCTATGACATTGCGTGGTCAGCGTTCTGTTTATTCAAGTGGTGACCACAATGCTCCATTAATTATCCTGGACGGCATGCAATTCTATGGAGAATTGTCAGAAATTAATCCGAACGATATCGAGCAAATAGATATATTGAAAGATGCATCTTCGGCTGCCGTATACGGTGCCAAAGCTGCCAATGGTGTTGTGCTCATTACGACCAAAAAAGGCAAAGACAGCAAACCTACCATTAATTTTGCAGCAGATTGGGGCCTATCTACCATTGGAGACATCCGTAATGTCTATAATGCCACAGATTACCTTAAATATCGCCAGGACTTTTATCGTAGCGAAACTTATGGCACCCATCCACAAACAGGTAACTATGAGGCTTATCAAAAAGGAAAAGCTGCTGGTTATTATGAGGAGCCAACAGCAGCCAACTTGGCTGCATATGGCTTGAGTTTGGAAGAATGGCGTGCAATGACTACTCAAGATACTTCGATGAGTGATCGTGAGATTTGGGGACGCAGATTAGGTCTTGCGGCCAGTAATATGACTTTGGAAAACTTCATTAATAATAAAACGTTCGACTGGAAAGATCAGTCTTTCCGTACTGGAGTAAATCAGAATTACAATGTCAGCGTGTCGGGTTCCAAGGGTAAGACAAACTATTATTTTTCTTTAGGTTATATGAATAATAAGGGTATCGTCCGTGGTAACGATTACAGCACGGTACGCTCCAATCTCAAATTGAATACACAAATTACGCCATGGCTTTCCGTAGGTGCCAATGTGAATTTCCAAAACCGCACGGATGGTGATATCAGATGTAACTGGGAAAGTCAGATGCTGGATGACAGCCCATTTACAACACCATATGACAGTGAAGGCAAGCTCACTCCACATCCTATGGGAGAGCAAGCGTTCTGGAAGGGCTATAACTATGATTTTGACCGTCAATATCTGGAGTTGGAGCGTGGCTATACCATCTTTAATAACATCCTGACGGCAAAAGTCATCTTGCCTTTTGGTATTACTTATACCTTCAACGCTTCACCAAGATTCCAGTATTATCACAATCGTTACTACCAGTCTTCCGAGCATCCTGACTGGCAGGCTAAAGACCATGATAGAGTGGATCGTAACCAAACCACCCGTTTTGACTGGTCACTCAATAATACACTTGCATGGGACTATACTTTTGCCAAGAAGCATCATGTAGTGCTGACCTTGGTACAAGAGGCAGAAGAGCGTCAGAGCTGGGCTGATGTTATCAACGCACGCAATATCCTACCAAGTGAAGCATTGACTATACACGGTACAGCTAATGGTGATAAGTCTTTAAGTTCTTTCAATTCTACGGATGCCAAGGAAACTGCAACGCGATATTTAGCTCGTTTGTTTTATTCGTACGACAATCGCTACATGATAACGACCTCCCTTCGTTGAGATGGATATTCTGCATTTGGTACTACTAATCCATATGCCAATTTCTTCTCTACGGCTCTGGCTTGGACATTTACCAACGAAAAGTTCTGGAAGTAGCAACCTTTGAGTATGGGTAAGTTGCGCTTGTCATTCGGACAGAATGGTAACCGTAGTTTGGAAGATTCATACATTGCTTTGGCCAACCTCTCTTTAGGTCAGTACCAGCAGGGTTACATCAATAGCAGCACAGGTGCGCTCTATGACATGAAGTACTTGTTTATGAACCGTCTGGCAAATACCCATTTACAGTGGGAAAAGACTTCTTCATGGAATGTGGGTGTAGATTTGGGATTCCTCAACAACCGCATCACGGCTAGCTTGGATTACTACTTCATGCCTACCACAGATATGATTATGAATGAGAGTTTGCCAGATTTCTCCGGTTTCTCTTCCATTACCACCAACTTAGGTAGAGTGGAGAATCAGGGTATTGAGTTGAGTATTAATTCTACCAATATTGATATCAAGAACTTCCGTTGGAACACGACCTTTACATTCTCTTGGAACCAGAACAAGATCAAGCACTTGTATGGAGAATATGAAACCATTGTGGATGCTAAAGGCAATGTAATAACAAAGGAGTGTGACGATGTGACCAACGAATGGTTCATAGGGCAGCCTATCAGTTCTATCTGGAACTATAAGGTGAAGGGAATCTGGCAGAAAGATCAAGCAGCTGAAGCAGCTAAGTATGGTCAGCGTCCTGGTGACCCTATCGTAGAAAACTCTTATACCGATGATGATGTCATCAATGCGGATGGTACCACTACCCCTGTATACAATAATAAGGATAAGCAGTTCTTGGGACAGAGTGTGGCACCTGTACATTGGGCTATGCGCAACAGTTTTACATTGTTCAACGACTGGGACATTTCTTTCAATATCTATTCATACATGGGACATAAGTATGCAAGTACTGACTATATGAACAATGATAACAACTATTCTCAGATTACCAACTGTAGAAACGTGTATAAGAAAAACTATTGGACACCTGAAAACCCAACCAATAAATATGCACGATTGAATGCACAAGGTCCTACGGGAATCGAGCTTCCGGTTAAGGTAATAGACCGTTCATTCATCAGATTAGAGAATGTATCGGTGGCTTATCGGGTTCCAGCAAAATGGCTTCAGCCATTAAAAATACAGGGAGCCAAGCTTTTCTGTACAGTAAGAAATGTGGCTTGCTGGAAGAAGGATTGGGAATTTGGTGATCCGGAGGCCTCTAATGGCTTGGTGCCAAGAACCTATACATTGGGGTTCAACGTCACTTTGTAAAAAGGGTGAATTATAACATATGTTTAATTAAATAAATATGAATGATAATGAAAACAAATAATATTTCTGTAAAAGTATTGACAGGCATGCTGATTATGGCATCAGTCACTACGGGATGTAAGGATTCTTTCTTGAATCCAGATCCATTGTCATTATATGAGCCAACTGCCACATTCTCTTCCCAAGCTGGACTTGATGCTGCGTTGGCTTCAGCAGATAAAGGTTTGAAGGCATATTGGACAAATACAAATGCAATAGATTTGCAATTGCCTTTAACCAGCGAGGCGATGTTCTCAGATATTACGGTAGCATCTAAAACAGATGATGCGTTTGCCTTTACGGATATAAAAGAGCGATTCACTCCAACACAAGGTTATTTTAATGATGACCGTAACCGTCTTACTATTTTTTGGGGAGAAACCTATAATGGAATCAAATATGCAAATACAGTAATTCATTATCTTCCAAAGGTAACTACATTAGATGCAGCTACCCGAGATGCTTATATGGGACGTGCCTATTTCCATAGAGCTTATCGATATCTGAACCTGTGCTTTGAGTTTGGGAACGTACCTCTGGTAACTAAGGTGTTGGAATCACCAAAATTGAATTATAAGAGTACAAAGAAAGAGGCCATCATCAAGATGATAACCAAAGATATGGAATTTGCTGTGCAGCACGTGCCAGAGCAGAGCCAGATGACCTATCTCGGAATGATAAACAAGGGGGCTTGCCGCCAGCTTCTTATCAAATGTTATTTGGCAAATGGAGACTTCGAAAAGGCTAAGTTGCAGGCAGACACTCTGATTAATTATTCTGGATATCAGCTGATGACAGATAACTTTGGCACTTTTGTAAATCCTAATCCAAAGACATGGAATATTACAGAGAATGTGATTTGGGATTTGCATCGGCCAGAGAACAAGTCAATCAGTGCCAATAAAGAGGCCATTTTGATTATGGCAAACCGCTATGGTACAGACTCAGGTATTCGACTCAGACTGATGCGTAATGTCGTACCTTGGTGGAATAGTAATGCACTTAAGACTCCTGACAACAAATTGGCTGTGGACCGCTATTCTTTGACAAACAGTCTTTATGAGGAGTCATTAGATTATAACAGAGCCTTTGGACGTGGTGTGGGTGTTGTTCGCCCTACTTATTGGGCAGAAAAGGGAATGTGGAATCTTAATGGCAAGCCTGATGAAACTGATTTGCGACACAACTCCAAAGTAGGCAACTGGGTGAATATGGAAGATATAAAATATAATGTGAAGTCTTCCAGTTGGCATGGTAAGAATTTGATGAAGTCGTATGTGAATGAAACAGGAGAAACTGTAACATTATGTTCTGACTCAATTCGTGCATGGTTTGGTTGGCCACATTACAAGACCTGGTTGGAATCACCTCAAGATGACGGTGTTTCTGACAACAACTACCAGGGTGGTTTCGGAGATATGTATTGCTATCGTTTGGCTGAGACTTATTTGCTTCGTGCCGAGGCAAAATACTATCTTGGCGATCCTACCGCAGTAGATGATGTCAACATCTTGCGCAAGCGCGCTCATTGTTCACAGTTGTATGACAAAGTGGATATTGATGATATCGCAGACGAACGTGCCCGTGAGTTATATTTAGAGGAATGGCGCTTTACAGAACTCAACCGTATATCTTATTGCTTGGCATTGAGTGGAAAGCCTGATAAGACGGGTACAGTATACGATAAAGACAAACTCTACGAGAACAGCTTCTGGTGGCATCGTATTTGTGATTACAACAATTATTACAATAAGAATCCTGAGGTACAGATAAAGGGTCGTAAATACACAATGGGCAAGCACAATTATAATTGGCCAATTCCTCAAACAGCTATTGATGCCAATAGAAATGCCAAGTTGTATCAAAACTATGGATATGATGGCTATGATGCTTCTGTAGATGTATGGAAGACCTGGGAAGAGGCTGTGGCTGATGAATAATTAGCAATATACAAACTATAAAAATGATGAAACGAATAAGTATAATACTGTTTTTCTTGACCATCTCATTCAGTGTGATGGCCAAGAAAAACATTCAGCAAACTGATCGGCAGGTATGGGCTGACATTATTTATCGCATGTCAGAACCAGTACTGCATAATATGAGTAAAGGAACCTTGCAGAAGAATATGTTGCTGGAACTCAGTCCTACTTGGGATGGGCGTGATAAACGTGTGTCGTATATGGAATGCTTTGGCAGATTGATGGCAGGCATTGCTCCCTGGCTTTCCTTGCCAGATGACAAGACTACAGAAGGCGTTCAGCGTAAGCAATTACGGGAGTGGGCATTGAAGAGCTACGCCAATGCTGTAAATCCCAATAGTGGCGACTGCCTGTTATGGACAGAGAATTTTCAAACATTGGTGGATGCGGCTTATCTGGCAGAAAGTTTCTTGCGTGGATATGAAGCATTATGGGAACCATTAGACGAGGTAACTAAGCAAAGATACATCAACAACTTTACTGCCTTGCGTAGAATCAATCCTCTTTATACGAATTGGCTGCTATTTACAGCCACGGTAGAGACATTCTTGCAGAAAGCCAATGGTAGCGGAGATACTTATCGCCTGTCTTCTACATTGCGGAAAATCAATGAATGGTATGTGGGTGACGGCTGGTATTCTGATGGAGTAAGCTTCACCTTTGATTATTATAACAGTTTCGTCATCCAGCCAATGTATGTAGAATGCGTTTCTGAGTTGACCCAGCATGGAAAGCAAAAAGATTATGCAGGCTGCAGTTATCCTATTGCCTGGAAACGCTTGCAGCGATTTGGAGCAATCATTGAACGCTTGATATCTCCTGAAGGCACATTCCCGGTTTTTGGTCGAAGCATTACTTATCGTACAGCTGTCCTTCAACCTTTAGCCATGCTGGCATGGCACGATCGATTACCTGAGGGTTTATCCTATGGACAGGTGCGCAGTGCCATTACAGCTGTTGTTAAACGTATGTTCTCGGATAACCGTAATTTCAATAAAGCCGGTTTTCTAACATTAGGATTCAACAGCAGTCAGCCTGCAACGGCTAATGTATATACCGACAACGGTAGCCTGTATATGGCTTCTTTGGCCTTCTTACCATTAGGATTGCCAGCCAATCATCCGTTTTGGACATCCCCAAAAGAGTCATGGACTTCCAAAAAAGCATGGGATGGTGAACTGTTCCCAAAGGATCATACATATAATGAGAAGTTAAATGCATTGAATTATCAGTAACTTGACTTTATAGAAGGAAATGAAGATAAAATTATTATCAGTTATATATCTTTCTCTTTTGTGCTGGAATCTTTCTCTGGCACGAGAGAGAAATTTAGCTCCTAATGAATTGGGGCTGAATGCCATAACAAAGACTTCGTCAGACGTGAAAGTTTCCAAAAAGCAGAAAGATAACGTAATGTCTATTATCAATAATGTAAACAGATATTGGCAGAGTCATCATTCTCCAGAGGTACGATCTTTTTGGGATGATGCAGCTTATCATACCGGCAATATAGAAGTTTTTAAGTTGACAGGCAATAACAAACAATTAGACTACTCAAGAAGGTGGGCTAACTATAACCATTGGAAAGGAGCAACGGAACCGGATACCAGCAAGTGGCTATATAAGCAATATGGTGAAGACATGCAGCATGTACTCTTCGGTGATTGGCAGACTTGTTTCCAGACTTATCTGGATCTTTATATGTTGGATAAGGCGAATGGCAAAGCTGATGTGGATTACATGGTGGCCCGTACACGTGAAGTAATGGATTATATGGTTAGATCGGCGGCTACTGATTATTGGTATTGGCCCGATGCTCTCTATATGGTGATGCCTGTAATGTCTAAAATGTATAAAATGACAGGAGATGAAAAATATCTCGATAAGCTTTATGCTAATTTGCTTTATTCGGACAGCATCATGTTGGATAAGGAAACCGGACTCTATTATAGAGATGCCAAATATGTGTATCCTGCTCACAAAACAATCAATGGAAAGAAGGATTTCTGGGCTCGTGGAGATGGATGGGTCCTGGCCGGTTTAGCTAAAGTCTTGCAGGATATGCCAACCACGTATAAGCATTATGGTTTCTTCAAGAATAAATTTTTGCGTTTAGCTAAATCTGTAGCTCTTATACAACAGCCAGAAGGCTATTGGTGCAGAAGCATGATGGATGAACAGCAAGCACCAGGCTATGAGACTAGTGGAACAGCTTTCTTCACCTATGGTCTTCTCTGGGGTGTAAACAACGGTATTCTATCGAAAACAGAAATGCAGCCAGTAATAGACAGGGCATGGATTTATCTCACAACCAAGGCTTTGCAACCTTCAGGCAAGGTGGGTTATGTACAACCTATAGGTGAGAGAGCCCTACCTGATCAAGTGGTCAATGCAGACTCAGAGGCAAATTTTGGCGTAGGTGCATTTCTATTAGCAGCATGTGAATATTATCGTTTTCTGTAAATTGGAAAGAATGGCCTGCTTCGGCTATATACTAAAAACAAGATAAAATACTTGTTATTCCAAAAACAAAGGATGAGTGAGACAGATTGGGCAAAATGCTCTTTATATATCTATCACTCATCTGTAACATATAACTATAAAAGAGATGAATAAAAGATTTCTCCTTCTTACGGCAGCCCTCTGTTCTTTCATGGCTGTTCCTATCTTGGCCCAACGTGAAGCCAAGACTATCAATGACAATTGGGAGTTCAAGAAACTCGCAGAAAATCATTGGACATCTGTAGATCTTCCTCATACATACAATCTCGATGCCTATCAAGGCAGAAACTATTATCAAGGTAAGGCTGAGTACCGCCGTATCCTCTCCTTGCCGGAGGTCATTCCGGGCAGACGCTATTTTTTGAAGATTGATGCTGCCAGTAAAGCAGCATCGGTAAAAGTGAATGGCATAAATGTAGGTACCCATGCTGGTGGATATACAGCTTTTACCTTTGACATAACAAAGTGTGTGAAGAAAGAAAACATCATTGAGATTATTGTGGATAACGCCAGAAAAGATATTTGTCCGATTTCTGCCGACTTTACTTTTTGGGGAGGTATTTATCGTGATGTATGGATCGTATCTACTCCCGATGTACATTTCAATATGCTCAATATGGGCAGTGACGGCATTTTTGTTTCTACTCCTTTAGTTAATGAGAGGCAAAGTTTGGTTAAAGTGGTGAGTGAAGTGACCAATGATGCCAAGAAGCCATCAACTTTTGAGGTAAGGAATGAACTGTTTTCGCCAGATGGTAAACTCTTGCAAACATTCAAAAAGAAAGCATCTCTGAAAGCCGGAGAAACCAGGCGCTTGGAATTACAGTCGAAACTCATCAGTAATCCTGAACTTTGGACTCCGGAGACTCCTATATTATATAAGGTGGTAACTTCGCTTGTCGACACAAAAACAGGGAAAGCCATTGACAGGAAATTCCATAAGGTAGGATTCCGTTGGTTCTCATTTGATGGTGAGAAAGGTTTTAGCTTGAATGGGAAGCCTTACAAACTCCGTGGTTTCAACCGCCATCAAGACCAGGCTCCGGTGGGAGTCGCCGTTCCCGATGAGGTTCATCGCCGCGATATCAAGATTATGAAGGATCTTGGAAGCAATTATATCCGTATCTCTCATTATCCGCAGGACGATGCGTTGTTGGAGGCTTGCGATGAGCTGGGCTTACTGGCTTGGGAAGAAATTCCTATTGTCAACATAGTGCCAGACACTCCAGGCTATGCTGACAACTGTGAGTATAACCTGCGAGAGATGATCCGTCAACATTACAGTCATCCAAGCATTATCAACTGGGGCTATATGAATGAAATTCTTCTCGTCACACCGCGTCCTGGAACCAAGGAATGGCCAGTTTATAAGGAGCGTACAGTAGCATTGGCGAAAAGACTTGAAAAAGTGCTGAAGGAGGAAGATGCAACACGAAAGAGTGTGATGGCCTACAATATGACGAATGTATACAACGAAATAGGACTCAACCTGGTTGATGTAGTAGGTTGGAATCTTTATCATGGCTGGTACGAGGGAGAGTTGAATGGTTTTAACCGCTGGTGTGAAAATCAGCATCAGCTCTATCCGAAGCAACCGATGATTATTTCAGAATGGGGAGCAGGAAGTGACCGCCGTCTTCATTCCTACAAGGCTCGTCCTTTTGATTTCAGCATTGAATATCAGCAGACTTATATCGAGCATTATCTTCCATTCATTGAAGAAAAGCCTTGGATTAGCGGTTGCACCTATTGGAATTTCATCGACTTTAATGTTGCCGCACGCCAGGAATCCATGCCTAGGGTGAACAACAAGGGTGTAGCCTATAATGACCGCACCTTGAAAGATGTTGCTTATTATTTCAAATCCATGTGGCGCAAGGATGTACCTGTAGTTCATATCGCCAACCGTGATTGGCCGGCAAGAATGGGAAATGCGAATGACATTCAGCGCATTAAGGTATATTCCAACATGCAGGAGGTAGAGCTTTTCGTCAATGGTAAGAGTGTAGGAAAAAAGAAGACAGATAATTGCTTTGCAGTCTTCGATGCTGTTTTGCCTTTTGGTATTTCCACCTTGAAGGCAAAAGGAATGAGCGAAAAATGGTTTGCCGATGATTTCAGGGTAAAGGGTGGCAACACTGAGGATGCAATGAACATTCGTTATACGCCACTGCCAGATTTAGCCAAGGGCGAAGAACTCGCCATCAATGTTGGCAGCAATTGCTATTTCATTTCATCTTTAAGTCATCTCACGTGGCTGCCAGACCAAGCCTATAAGTCAGGCACGTGGGGATATATAGGAGGAGAAAACAAAAGCACCACATCTGAGATAGAGAATACGATTGATGGACCTATTTATCAAACATGGCGTGAAGGCGACTTGGAATATAAGATTGATGCACCAAAGGGCAAATATGAAGTGGAGTTATTGATGGCGGATGTTACTAAGCCAGCAACCCAGTTACCTAATCTCCTTTCCAGAAGCAATGGAGAAGCTTCATCTAAAGATGCAAGATTTGATGTCAGCATTAATGGAGAAATCAAGGAAACTGATTTCACTCCTACCGATGGACGCCATTATCGCACGGCCTTCAAGCGTAGGTATATTGTAAGAAACAATGACACGAGCATCCATATACATCTAAAGTCTTTGCAAGGAAAAGCTTTCTTGAATGGCATTAAGATAAGAAAACTCGATTAAAAAAGTAGGTAAAGAGTAACATAGATTATCATAAATGGCGGGTGTCGTGATGACATTCGCTTTTTTATTTTAGTGAACTTTATAACAACACTGCGTTAAATTAATATTTAATCGTCTGTAAATCAACAACTTATATTAAGAAATGGTTATGAAAACTTAACTATAAAAAGTTGGTCAAGTCGCTGATTTTCAGTAACTTTGCAAATCACCACAAACGCAAAATTATATGAATACAGGACTTGACCAATATATGGATATCTTTAAAGATACAGTTGAAGATTCGGCTACAAAGTTAACAAAAAGTTTCGAGAAAATATTCATCGAGGTGATAATTTTGTTCATGGTAATACCAAGAAAGATAAATTTCACCCAAATGGGGAGGTATGGCTTGCATGTTGAGCAAACCTATCGCAACGCATTCGGCTTGAAAAAGTCGAAGTGCATTGATTGGCTCAAACTTAATGTCTCACTTGCCAAGCGCTTCTTGGGTAAACAGGGAAGATGGGCTATTGCCATTGATCCCAGCTACATCAGTAAAGCTGGCAAGAAAACACCACATATCGGTCGTTTTTGGTCAGGATGTGCTCAGTCTGTTAAACATGGTCTCGAAATCATGGGTATTGGACTCATTGATATTGATACCAAAGACTGCATGATGTTAAGAGCCCACCAGTCGCTAAATAATAAAGAACTGAGTCTTAGAAACAAGACTATGGTAGATTTCTATATCAGCGTCATTAAGCGTTACCGCAAGGAACTTCTTAAACTCTCAACCCTCATAGTTGCAGATGCTTACTTCTCTACAAGTACATTTGTTAATGGGATAAAGAAAGAAGGGGGGGGCTCTTTGATAAGCCGCTTTCGTGACGCCAAAGGCTATACTGGTCTTATGGACTGCCAGGCCCGCGATAAGTGGAAACTCGATTTTGCTTTCAATGCTTCGTTCACATCACTAAATGTTGCCAAGGTAACTATGAAGGAGATGGGAATGGAATATTCTATGTCTTCATTCAAGTCACTGATGACCAACATTTATCTGGTGAGACGAATTTTTAAAGCATGCGGGTACATCCCGAACCGAACTTTAATTAGCAAGATTTTCAAAGATCTCTCGTGCTTACAGCGTATAGCTGCTTAGCACATTATTGATTTATTAACGAACTATTGTTAAGTAAAATTGAGTTCATTTTGCAGACGACATATTTAAGAGAATTAATAGGGAAAGCGTAGAGTCCTGCTGGCAATGATGCCAGCAGGACTCTACGCTTTTAAAATTATCGAAAATATCCATAAAAGAATACGACAATCAACACACCACTTCCTCCATTCTCACCAACTTGCCAGCGACAAACTGCATGATGATTTTATGGAGCGTTGTACCTTGGCGCAGAGCCTCAACCCTTGGAGC
>ERZ1026846.1396-NODE-1396-length-15592-cov-5.392289_pt1 | contig 15592 bp, 16 predicted proteins | sample MGYA00380153_ERZ1026846 | MGnify/ENA primary metagenome ERZ1026846 (study PRJEB33269, sample SAMEA4719789) | human gut metagenome | biome: human-associated habitat; feature: organic feature; material: feces | place: Cameroon | collected 2013-10 ... | reverse complement strand
GTTTTGCTAATGGGTGAAAACTCCTGCGGATGGTTTTTCTATTTTTTTATATAATAAGAAGAGACACAGAACATTCGGCAGAACCATCACCGCATTGATAAAATCCGTGAAACTCCAGACAATTTCCATGGGCAGAATGGCACCGAAATAAATCATGACAATGTAAATAAGATGGTAGGATTTTACCGCTGTTTTTCCGAAAAAATAAGTGACGCCTTTTTCTCCGAGATAGCACCAGCCGACCAGTGTGGCGAGGGCAAAGGCCATCAGGGAAAGAGAAAGAAAAGCATCCCCATGCGGTAAAAAGGTAAAGGCGGCAGTGGTAAGACCGGCATCACTGTAGGCTGCAGCGCTACCGGGATGCGCAAGCATGCTGCTGATAATGGTAAATCCGGTGAGTGTGCACATGACGATGGTATCCCAGAAAACAGCGGTCATGGAAACAAGAGCCTGCCGCATGGGATTTTCGGAGGCAGAGGCACCGGCGGCGATGGCGGAGGTACCGATACCGGCTTCGTTGGTAAAAAGTCCCCGGGCAATGCCGAAGCGTGCCGCCATAAGAAAGGTACTGCCGCAAAATCCGCCCACAGCAGCTTTTTTCGTGAAAGCAGAGGATAAAATCAGCTGCAGGCTTTCGCCCAAATAACGGTAATTTTTGCCCAATAATAAAAGGCAGGCGCCCATATACAGGATACTTAAGGGCGGTACCAGGCGGCTGCAAAAACTGCCGATGCTGCACATGCCTCCCAAAATCACAAAGCCGCAGAGAACGGCGGCGCCGATGCCGATGACATGCGGAGACAGGTGAAAGGTACTGAAGGCGGCATCCGCCATGGCGGAGGACTGGGTGGTGCAGCCCACACCGAGGGCGGCAAATATCACGCACAGTGCATAGAATTTCCCTAAAAGTTTATTATGTAAGCCGTATTCCATCACATACATGGGACCGCCGCAGAGTTTACCGGATGCATCTTTTCTGCGGTACAGGCAGCTTAGATAGCATTCACAGTAGGCAGTTGCCATGCCTAAAAGTCCGGTTAAAAAGCACCAGAACAGGGCGCCCGGTCCTCCGAGGGCGATAGCGGTGGAGACGCCCACAATATTGCCGGTGCCAAGAGTGGCGGCAAGGGTGGTGGCAAGAGTGGCAAAACTGTTAAGACCGTGTCCGGTGTGCGCATCGGATGGCTGTCTGTCCGGTACGGCGGCATCGTTTTCCCGTATGGCATTTTTTTCGGGGCGCAGGGACAGGCGGATGGCCTTTCCGATATATTTCTGGGGAAAAAATTTACAGGAAAAAAACAGATGAGCGGCGGACAATAAAAAAAGAAGCGGTCCGTTCCACAAAAACAGATTGACCTGTTCCAGACAGGCGGTTATATTTTCCATATAGAAATACCTCGTCTTTTGGTTCTGTACTAATATATATATTTTTTTTAGAATTTATTTATAATTTGTATATTGTTTTTAATGAGATATGTGTTATAGTGTATATATAACAAAGAAAGGGAGGAAGACTATGAACATTCAGAAATTTACACAGAAATCTATGGAAGCTGTGGAAGGATGCCAGAAGCTGGCATATGAATACGGTCATCAGGAGATTGAACAGGAACATCTGCTTTACAGCCTTCTGACCATAGAAGACAGCTTGATTTATAAATTGATTGAAAAAATGGAAATCAATGCGCCCCATTTCCAGAACAGGGTGGAGCAGGCACTACAGAAGCGCCCGAAGGTACAGGGCGGTGAGCTCCGTGTGGGAGCGGATTTGAATAAAGTGCTCATCTGCGCAGAGGACGAGGCAAAGAGACTGGGGGACGAATATGTTTCCGTAGAGCATCTTTTCCTGTCCATGATCCAGTATCCCAACAAGGAAATGAAGGCGATTTTTAACGAATACGGCATTACCAGAGAGCGGTTTCTGCAGGCTCTTTCCACTGTAAGGGGCAACCAGAGGGTGGTCAGCGACAATCCGGAGGCTACTTACGACACTCTGACCAAATACGGTCAGGACCTGGTGGAAAAGGCAAGAAGCCAGAAGCTGGATCCCGTTATCGGCAGGGACAATGAAATCCGTAACATTATCCGTATCCTGTCCCGTAAGACAAAGAACAACCCCGTTCTTATCGGTGAACCCGGTGTCGGTAAAACCGCCGTTGTGGAGGGTCTTGCCCAGCGTATCGTAAGAGGCGATGTACCGCAGGGACTGAAGGATAAAAAGATTTTTGCACTGGATATGGGTGCACTGGTTGCAGGTGCCAAGTACCGCGGTGAATTTGAGGAACGTCTGAAAGCCGTTCTGGATGAAGTAAAGAAGAGCGAAGGACAGATTATTCTGTTCATCGATGAATTGCATACCATTGTGGGTGCCGGTAAAACGGATGGCGCCCTGGATGCCGGCAATATGTTAAAGCCTATGCTGGCAAGAGGGGAACTGCACTGTATCGGTGCGACCACACTGGATGAATACCGGCAGTATATTGAAAAGGATGCGGCTCTGGAACGTCGTTTCCAGCCGGTTATGGTAGCGGAGCCTACGGTGGAGGATACCATTTCCATTCTCCGTGGCTTAAAGGAAAGATACGAAGTATACCATGGTGTGAAAATCATGGACAATGCGCTGGTAAGTGCGGCAGTGCTTTCCAACCGTTATATCACGGACAGATTTCTGCCGGATAAAGCAATTGACCTTGTGGATGAAGCCTGTGCGCTGATTAAAACAGAGCTGGACTCCATGCCCACCGAACTGGATGAATTACAGCGTAAGATTACCCAGCTTGAAATTGAGGAAACCGCGCTGAAGAAAGAAGATGACAGGTTAAGCCAGGAAAGACTGGCAGAATTGCAGAAGGAACTGGCAGAGCTTAAGGAAGATTTTGCCGGCAAGAAAGCCCAGTGGGACAATGAAAAGGCTTCCGTTGACAAGCTTTCCAAGCTGCGTGAGGAGATTGATGCGACCAACAGTGAAATCCAGATTGCACAGCGGGAAGGAAATCTGGAAAAGGCAGCCGAGTTATCCTATGGCAAGCTTCCGTCCCTGAAAAAACAGCTGGAAATCGAAGAGGAAAATGTAAAAGGCAAGGGTATGTCTCTGGTGCATGAATGTGTATCCGAGGACGAGATTGCCCGCATTATTTCCCGGTGGACGGGTATTCCGGTAGCGAAGCTGACGGAAAGTGAAAGAAATAAAACCCTTCATCTGGATGATGAGCTGCACAAACGTGTGGTAGGTCAGGATGAAGCGGTTACCAAAGTGGCAGAAGCCATCATGCGTTCCAAAGCCGGTATCAAAGACCCCGGCAAGCCGATTGGCTCCTTCCTTTTCTTGGGACCTACCGGTGTCGGTAAAACAGAGCTTGCCAAGACACTTGCACAGGCATTGTTTGATGACGAGACCAATATGGTGCGTATCGATATGAGTGAGTATATGGAGAAATATTCCGTATCCAGACTGATCGGAGCACCTCCCGGATACGTTGGCTACGAAGAGGGCGGTCAGCTTACCGAAGTTGTCCGCAGAAAACCCTATTCGGTCGTTCTTTTTGATGAAATTGAAAAGGCGCATCCGGATGTATTTAACGTACTGTTACAGGTGCTGGATGACGGACGTATTACGGACTCCCAGGGCAGAACGGTTGACTTCAAGAATACCATTCTCATTATGACCTCCAATATCGGTGCCCAGTACCTGTTAGACGGCATCAACGAAGACGGCACCATCAAGCCCGAAGCAGAGAAGATGGTAATGGAAGATCTGCGTGCCCACTTCAGACCGGAGTTTTTGAACCGTCTGGACGAGACCATTCTCTTCAAGCCTCTTACCAAGGACAATATCAAGGGCATTGTTTCCCTGATTATTGCCGGATTGAACCGGAGACTGTCCGACAGAGAGCTTACCGTAAAACTGACGCCCGAAGCAGAGCAGTTTGTGGTAGACCATGCTTACGACCCGGTTTACGGCGCACGGCCTCTGAAGCGTTACATCCAGAAGTATGTGGAAACCCTGTCCGCTAAGCTGATTCTGGCTGACGGAGTGGAAGAGGGTGACACCATCCTGATCGAAGTAAAGGACGATGCTCTTTCCGCAAGAGTGGAGAAAGGCAACAAATAAAAGACCTTCGAGTTTAATAATTAGGTTGTTGGAAAATCCGGTGGCATTTCGTCACCGGATTTTTTTAGCAGATACTGTTCGGAACACTGTTATAAAGAGAAATGTTCATAAAATAAAAGCGGTTGTACAGAATGAAAATAGAAGATATAATAAAGCCAGGTAGAATGGCTCGGTAGCAAGAGAAGACAATACATCAGAAAGTGATGTGGACATTGCCATTGTGATGAAAGAGGATATGGATGACAGGACAAGCGAAAAATTTATCATATGGTCAGCGGATATGGACCTTCGCTATGACAGAGTTTTTTCCATAGTGGATATTCAGGAAAAAAATCTGAAAAATGGGGAAGTGTACTTCCGTTTTATAAGAATGTGCAGAAGGAGAGGATTGTTCTTTGGAAGGCAGCTTAAGGGAACTGACCGGCTATCGGATGGAAAGAGCCAATGAAATGCTTGAGGCCGCAAAAAAGAATTTGGAAATAGGTCAATATAAAACATCTCTTAATCGTTCTTACTATGCTATTTTTCATGCAATGAGGGCTGCCAATATTTTGAAAGGCTTTGATTCGTCCAAACATTCCGGTGTAATTGCCTATTTCAACAGAGAGTATTTGAAAAACGGAATTTTTTGAAATGTAATTTATAATAGAAAATTAAGAAAATGTAAGGAGAGATACCTATGATACCCAACGATCCAGTTATGTTATTAAGTTTTATCAACCTGAAACTGCGGGACTTCTATGGCAGTCTGGATGCCCTCTGCGAGGACCTGGATGTGGACAGAAAATCCATAGAGGAGAAGCTGGAGGGGATTGATTACCGGTATGATGCCGGCAAAAATCAATTTGTGTAAAATAAACAGATAATGACAGGCATGTTAAAATCATGTCGTATAAGACAAGCGGAAGCAGACATATACTCACACTAAGGAACAGCATAAACAGGGTGGCAGCTTTCATGAAAAAAGAGGAAGTGCACTCAATTTTGTGTATTCTTATCAGTATGGGAATGTGTCTGCTTCTTGTTTTTTGCGGACAGCATATAAAAAGGGCGGAGCTGACAGCCCGGGCAATGGAAAATGCGGGCATGGGAAAAAGAGAAAACGATGAGGAAGCGGAAACCACGGAGATAAAAAAGATTGCACTTACCTTTGATGACGGTCCACATCCGGTGTATACTCCGAAACTGTTGGACGGACTACAGAAAAGAGGCGTAAAAGCCACTTTTTTTGTGACCGGAGAAAATGCCGAAGCCAACCCGGATATTATAAAAAGGATGCGGGAAGACGGGCACTTAATCGGAAACCATACATACAGTCATATCCAGCTTACCTGCAGCAATCGCGATACGTTTAAGAAGGAACTCATTAAAACCAATGAAGTGATTAAAGAGATTGCGGACGTGGATGTTGTTTATGTGCGCCCGCCATATGGTTCCTGGGATAAAAAATTTGAAAAAGAACTAAATATGTTTCCGGTTCTTTGGAATGTGGATCCGCTTGACTGGTGTACGAATGATGCGGACAAAATTGCAAGGCGTATCCTGAAAGATGCAGAAGAGGGGGATATCATCCTGATGCATGACTATTACGCAACATCTGTTACAGCAGCGCTGCAAGTGGTGGATGTTCTGCAGGCGGAAGGCTTTACCTTTGTCACCGTGGAAGAAATACTGTTCGACTGAAAACGAGAGCAGGTACGGAAGTGAAATGGGTACAGGAGAGAAAAAATGATGCCAGTACCCAAAGAGAAACGAGAAAATGGGTACAGGAGAGAAAAAAAGACGCCAGTACCCAAAGAGAAACGAGAAAATGGGTATAGAGCAGAAAAAAAGACGCCAGTACCCAAAGAGAAACGAGAAAATGGGTATAGGAGCAGAAAAAATGATGCTGGTACCCAAAGAGAAACGAGAAAATGGGTATAGGAGCAGAAAAAATGATGCTGGTACCCAAAGAGAAACGAGAAAATGGGTACAGGAGAGAAAAAAAGACGCCAGTACCCAAAGAGAAACGAGAAAATGGGTATAGAGCAGAAAAAATGATGCCAGTACCCAAAAGAAATTCAAGTCTCCCGCAGAAAGCTTTGCGGGTAGACATATTTCCCAAAGAAAGGTATAATTCATGGAAGAAAGCTCCCATGGAAGAAAGCTCCCATGGAAGAAAGCTCCCATGGAAGGAAAATACCATTCGCGGAGGGCCACCGGAGGCAGTTATGGATTTATTTGAATATATGAGACAAAATAATATGGAGAAGGAGTCTCCGTTAGCGGCAAGGCTTCGTCCCACGACACTGGACGAAGTGGTGGGACAGCAGCACATTATCGGCAAAGATACCCTGCTGTACCGCGCCATCAAAGCGGACAAGTTAAGCTCCCTTATTTTTTACGGCCCGCCCGGAACCGGCAAGACTACACTGGCAAAGGTGATTGCCGGTACGACCAGTGCGGATTTTATGCAGATTAATGCGACGGTAGCCGGGAAAAAAGACATGGAAGATGTGGTGGAAAAAGCAAAGAACAACCAGGGAATGTATGGGAAAAAGACCATTCTGTTCATTGATGAAATTCATCGCTTTAACAAAGGGCAGCAGGACTATCTGCTTCCGTTCGTGGAGGACGGCACCCTGATTTTAATCGGCGCCACGACGGAAAATCCGTATTTTGAGGTAAACGGCGCTCTGATTTCCCGCTCGCTGGTGTTTGAGCTGAAACCCCTGAGCCGGGAAGACATTAAGACTTTGTTAAACAGAGCCGTTTATGATAAGGACAAGGGAATGGGATCCTACGATGCTGTGATTGAAGAGGATGCGTTGGAGTTTTTGGCGGAGCTTTCCGGCGGAGATGCCAGACATGCCCTGAATGCCATTGAGCTTGGTATTATGACCACCAACCGGAGTGAGGACGGCAAAATCCACATTACCCTGCAGGTGGCGCAGGAATGCATCCAGAAACGGGTTATGCGTTACGATAAAACCGGGGACAATCATTACGATACCATTTCGGCATTCATTAAAAGCATGCGGGGTTCGGACCCGGATGCGGCGGTGTATTATCTGGCGCGTATGCTGTACGCCGGAGAAAGTGTAACGTTCATTGCCAGAAGAATGATGATTTGCGCTTCGGAGGATGTGGGAAACGCGGACCCGCAGGCTCTGCAGGTGGCAGTCAGTGCGTCTCTGGCAGTGGAGAGAGTCGGCATGCCGGAGGCACAGATTATTTTATCCCAGGCGGCAGCCTACATTGCCACGGCGCCGAAGAGCAATGCGGCAAACAACGCCATTGCGGAAGCCATGCAGACAGTGGAACAGACGGGAAATCTGGCAATTCCTGTGCATTTGCAGGATGCCCATTACAAAGGAGCGGCAAAATTGGGACACGGAACCGGTTATAAATATGCCCATGATTATAAAAACAATTATGTAAAGCAGCAGTATCTGCCCTATGAGTTAAACGGCAAAGAATTTTACCGCCCGTCGGGCAACGGCTACGAAGTAAAAATCAGGGAACACATGAAACGCATCAAGAAAGAAGCGGAAGAGCAGGAATAAAAGCCGGGAAGCAGAAAAGCAAGAGACCAAAAGAAAAGCAAGAACCGGCAAAAGAAGCGGAAGAGCAGGAGTAAGAATGAAACGGGAAAAAGCCAAAATATTAGACAATAAGATTTTTTTGTACCTTACGGAATTCTTTTCGGGAATGTCCGTTATGGCGGTAGAGCTGGGAGCCAGCAGATTGCTGGCGCCGTATTTCAGTTCCTCCCAGATTGTCTGGACTATTGTTATCGGCACCATTATGATAGCCATGGCGCTTGGCAACATCTACGGCGGCAAGAGTGCGGATAAAAATCCCAACCCGGACAAGCTTTACGGCAGAATTATCATTTCCGCCATCTGGATTGCCTTAATTCCGGTTGTGGGCAAATACATTATTTTAGGTGTTTCGGCACTGCTCATTTTTACAGTAAACAGCAACTTCTTAATTATTGCAGCGTTTGCGGCGTGTATGCTGATTTTCGTATTTCCGCTGTTTCTTTTAGGAACGGTAACGCCTTCCCTGGCAAAATATTCCGTGGAAAATCTGGAAGAAAGCGGTAAGGTCATCGGTACGCTGGGAGCCTACAATACCATTGGCAGCATTATTGGTACATTTGTGCCGACCTTCATTACCATTCCGGCAGTGGGAACCTCCTTTACATTCCTAATCTTTTCGGGCATACTGCTGGTACTTTCCGGTATTTATTTTATCAGTGCACGGAGGGGTGCCAGGCGCCTGATCGTTTCGGGAATACTGCTTGTGTTGTGCTGCGTCCTGGGACATTCCCAGTCCTTTGCTTTCTGGGAAAATGACCTTACCTATGAAGGAGAGTCTATTTATAACTACCTGCAGGTGAAGGAAAATAACAGAAGTGTGATTTTGTCCACCAATGTTCTGTTCGGTGTACAGTCCGTTTATATGAAAGAGGACGGACTTACAGGCATGTATTACGACTATGCCATGGCGGCACCGCTGATGGTGGAGGACAAAGAACTTTCCGATATGAATGTGCTTATCCTGGGGATGGGAACCGGCACTTATGCCACGCAGTGTAAAAAGTACTATGGGGATATGTCTATAGAAGGTGTGGAAATTGACGGGAAAATCACGAACCTGTCCCGCCGGTACTTTGCACTGCCCGACAGCGTAAAGGTTACTACCTACGATGGCAGGGCATACCTCAACGCGGACAAGGAAACCTATGATGTGATTATGGTGGATGCCTATCAGGATATTACCATTCCTTTCCAGATGTCGTCAGTAGAGTTTTTTACTCTTGTGAAAGAGCATCTGAACGAAAACGGTGTGATGGTGGTCAACATGAATATGCGGGGAACGGAGGAAGGAAGCATCAATGAATATCTGTCGGATACCATTGCTTCGGTATTCAGCACCGTAAAGACCGTGGATGTAAACGGCAGTACCAACAGAGAGCTTTTTGCTTCCGACAATGAAGAGATTCTCGATGTTTTGAAAAAGAACACGGAAAAGCTTACAAGTGAGGACCTGAAACGGCTCATGGACTATGTTTCTCTGGGCATGGAAGATTACCGGGCGAGCGATTACCTGATGACGGACGACAAAGCACCGGTAGAGCTTCTGGGCATGCGTGTGATTGACAGCCTCATTCAGGAGGAGGTCAGCTACTACAAAGACATTTATAAAGAGCAGGGCATAGAGGGACTTCTGAATAATTTATAGAACAGGCAAAAAAAGCTGCTCGCCACATAGATGGGTGTACAGCTTTTTTGAACAAAGTTAAAACAGGGAAGCTGCCAGATACTGGTAGATTTCCTGATTTTTTTTCTGCCAGTTGTCACAGATGGAGGCGGCGATTTCTTCCGTGGGAACGGAGAGGGTCAGCTCCATTAAATTGTTTCCTTTTTCCTTGGCAATCAGATGGGCGGCGTATTCGCCGTTTACGGATTTATAGTAATCGCCCTGAATGGAAACCTCGTCCCGAAGTTCCAGTTCTTTTTCGGACAGATAATTGTCGATATCCTTTTTGATGGCATCGCTGACACGGTTTTCAAAGAAACGGAGTGTTTCCAGCCCTTCGTCCGTGATGTCTAACAGTGTGCGGTTCCGGACTGTTTTGGCGGTTACCAGACCGGTATCAATCAGCTCCGCCATTACCTGCTGCAGGGTAAAAAAGTTGGTGTATTCCTTTTCCTGGATGAAATCCGTAATCTGGTTGCGGGTGAGAGGAAAAGTCACACGGTTTAACATATAAAGTACAATCAATTTATATAAAGTCAAAGGATCCTGCGTCATATATGCGATTTCATTCCTTTCCTGAAAGGCAGACGGGAACGTGCCTCATCTGCAGATAAAAATTTATTTTTCATAGTACCTTCCCTGGAAACTCTGCCGCTCCCGCATGGTGCGGTGCAGAGTGTTTAATACATCTCTTTTCTGGAGGCTCCAGAGCGGAGCAATCAAATCCTTTCTGGCACCGTCCCCAGTTACCCGGTGAACCACCGTTTCCGGGGAAAGAAGCTCCAGATTTCTGATCAGTATATCCATATATTCTTCCTTGGAAAGAACAGTAAAACCGGGGAGTTCTCCCTTCGTGTACATATCTCCCAAAGCAGTGTTTTTCAAAATATGCAGTAACTGAAATTTTATCCCGAAAGGGGAAAAGGCATTCAGGTACCGGGTGGTGGCATACATATCCTCAGCCGTTTCAAAGGGCAGTCCCAAAATCACATGGACAATGACCGGCAGGGAGAGCACCTGCAGATTTGCCATGGCTTCCTCAAAAACAGGAAGCGGGTAGCCTCTGCGGATAAAAGCGGCGGTATCCTCGTGCATGGTCTGCAGTCCCAGCTCTATCCAGATAAATTTCCCGGGGAAGCGTTCCTTTAGCTCCGTAAGCAGTGAGAGCACTTCGGGGCCGAGACAGTCGGGTCTTGTGGCAACGGAAATGCCGGCAACCTCCGGCAGGATAAGGGCAGCCGTGTAGATTTCCCGCAGATAAGAAACAGGCCCATAGGTATTGGTGTAGGCCTGAAAATACGCAACAAATCTGCTGCCGGTATATTTCCTGTGAAGGATCTCGCTGCCCTTCCGGAGCTGTGCCTCTATGCAAGAGGCGGTAGCGGAAACCGCAAAGTCCCCGCTGCCGCCCACACTGCAGAAAATACAACCGCCGCTTCCGGTGCGCCCGTCCCGGTTGGGACAGGACAGACCGGCATCCAGAGCAACTTTATAACATTTTTCGCCTAAGGTTTTCTGAAAATAGGCATTTAAGGAATAGTACGGCTTGTCAAGCCAGTAATCCGGTACTTGGTACATAGTTTTCTTTCTGAACATGTCTGCCGCAAAAGGCAGGCTCGGCAAAATTAGTTGTGGATGTGGGATTTAACGGCTTCGGCAACCGCATCCGCTACCTGGGGCATAAAGGCTTCCGGCATGATGTTGTCGTCGGAAAGCTCGTCCTCGGGAACTAAAGATGCAATGGCATTGGCAGCCGCAAGCTTCATTTCTTCGGTAATCTGGGTAGCGCGGCCTTCTAAAGCGCCCTTGAAGATGCCGGGGAACGCTACTACATTGTTGACCTGGTTGGGGAAATCGCTGCGTCCGGTTCCCACAACGCGGGCGCCAGCTTTCTTGGCAAGGTCCGGCATGATTTCGGGAACGGGATTTGCCATGGCAAACAGAATGGCGTCCTTATTCATGGAAGCAACCATTTCTTCCGTTACAATGCCGGGAGCGGAAACACCGACAAAGATATCGGCGCCCTTCATGGCATCGGCAAGAGAACCGGTTTCGTTCTTCGGGTTGGTAACCTCCGTCATTTTCTGCTGCATCCAGTTTAAGCCTTCGGTATCCCTGGAAACGATACCCACCTTGTCACACATGACAATATAGGGGAAGCCGTAGGTCAGAAGCAGCTTGGTGATTGCCACACCGGCGCTTCCGGCACCGTTTACGACTACTTTACAGTCTTCTTTTTTCTTGCCCACTACCTTTAAGGCATTGATGATGCCGGCAAGTACCACAATCGCGGTGCCGTGCTGGTCGTCGTGGAATACGGGAATGTCCAGGGTTGCTTTTAATCTTTCTTCAATTTCAAAGCAGCGGGGAGCACTGATGTCCTCTAAGTTGATGCCGCCGAAGCCGGGAGCTAAATAGGTAACGGCCTTGATGATTTCTTCGGTATCCTGGGTGTCAAGGCAGATGGGAACGGCATTGATGCCGCCGAATTCCTTGAAAAGCACCGCTTTGCCTTCCATAACGGGCATGGCGGCGTAGGGGCCGATATTGCCGAGTCCCAAAACGGCGCTGCCGTCGGAAACAACGGCTACGGTGTTGGCTTTCATGGTATATTTATAAGCGGCTTCTTTATCCTGTGCAATCACCTTACAGGGCTCTGCAACGCCGGGAGTATAGGCAAGCGCCAAATCCTCGCGGGATTTTACAGGAGTCTTACTTACGGTTTCCAATTTTCCGTTCCATTCTTCATGGAGCTTCAGTGCTTTTTCTGCAAGTGTCATGACTTTTCCTCATTTCTTTTTATTTTGAAAATAATTTACGAAAAATATGTACGGGAAAATCCCGAAGTCTTTTCTATCATAGTATATTTTGCGGGGAAAGACAAGTTACCGGGAGGAATTTTTCCACTCGTAATATTCGTGCACCAGACTGCGGTAGCCCAGTGCCTTGATTTCCTCATAGCGCACCCGGTAGTTGCCCTTGTAGTGACGACCGGTTTTTAAGAAGCGCACATAGGACAGCAGGTAGGCGTCCAGCTTTGCCAGTCCGTCCGTGCAGGTAAGAACCGGGAAAAACCAGCGGCTCCAGGTAAAACGGTCTTCTTCGGCTTCGTCAAAATATTTCCGGTTGAAGGTTTTTAATAAAATGCGGGCGCTTTCTTCAAAGGTAAGCGGCGTATTCTTGCCGTTGTTTTTCTGCCTGCGGTAAAGAAGGTGCGCCTTTCTTTTGATTTTGTTTTTCATTTTCCGTAAGGCGGCTTCGGATAAATCCACCTTTCCACCGGGCATTCTTTTTTCGGGACAGTCCGTGCCCTGAATAGAAAAGCCTAAGAATTCAAAGGCATCGCCGGGATTGGTGACGGAAAGCTTGTCCGGATTTAAGGAAAGCCCTTTTTCTTCTATGAACTTTGTGGCTGTTTCCCGATAGGAAAGCAACTCCTCCGGGGAGTCAGCCAAAATCAGGATATCGTCCGAATAGCGGAAATAGGGGATGCCTCTTTCCGTAAAATAATTGTCTGAAGAAAGCAGATACACATCGGCAAAAAACGCGGAAGTGGGGGTGCCCGCCATGGCGCCTCTTTCTTCCGTAATCAGTCTGCCGTGCTCGTAGGCTTCGTTTGCCGTAAGCATCCGTTCAAAAAAGGAATACAGAAAAGGGTCATCCGCAAGGATTTCCTTCAGTACGTGTAGCAGGGAGGAAACCGGCATGGAATTAAAATAGTTGCGGATGTCCATTTTTAAGACGTATTTTCCGGAAAGCCCGGGAACGGACAGAATGTGGGAAACGGCATCCTTCGCCGTGATGTTTTTCCGGAAAGAATAGCAGGCGGGACTTAAACAGGCGTCATAGCGGGAGAGCAGATGCCCCAAAAGCTTCAACACCATGGACTCTTTTTCCGGGAAAGAGTAGACCACGCGTTTTTTGCCCGTATTGCTTTTGTTCACACTCAGTTTAACCGGCACGGACAAAGAAAAATCCGGTGACAGGATGCGGTCGGTAACGGAACGGTACTGTTCTTCTTCCACGAATTTTGTCCAGTACCGGGCATCCTTACGGGATAAATGCTGTTTCTCTTTTTTATAGGAAAGAAATTCGTCCCAGACCTCCTTTTTCCCCAGAAGGGGAAGGAGACAGGACACCTCCTGCTTATTTGGCTGCAAAACGGTTCCCCTTTCTTCAGGCATAAAACTTTCTTCAGGCATAAAAAAAGAAAGAGAAAAAAGCTTTGAAAATTAAGCTATGCTTAATTATACGGGATTTGAACAGAAGCCGGCTGCCTGCAAAGTCATAACAAGGCCGCTGCTTAATCCGCCGCAGGCGCAAAAATGCATTTCTCTTTCTTTTCTGGCAATATAAATTTTACAGATACTGATGAAGTCTGTTTACGATGTAATCCATTCTGTTTTCAAACGCAGCAACAAAATTGATTAAGGTGAAGCCGTTTGCTTCGGAAAGCTCGCGGGAGCGTTTGTAAGCAGCGGAAACACAGGTGTTGTGGGACACAATCATAATGATAAGCTTAGGATTGTGCGCCTCATCATAGATCATATAGGAATAAGGCATGTAGGTATCCAGGCCGCCGAATGCGGTGGCACTCACTTCCCGTTCCACGGTATACTGCGGAAACTCTTTCGCAAGTACGGCATCTAATTTTTCTTCCACCATGGCATTTCTCAAATGCTCATAGCCGGGCAGCATGCCGTCGTTACCTTTTTTCTTAAAAAGACTGTCTAAAAAGCCCATCTGATGTCCTCCCCGGGTAATTACTGTCGTTTTTGTAATGGTAGCATAAATAAGAAGAAATCGCAATGGTTCATCCTTGCAAAAGCGGAAAGATTGTGATATTTTGTGATGAAGGACGGAGAAAAGAAGCCGGCATGTGCGCCGGATGGGGACGGTGCAAAATATAGTAAAATTATTAAAGAAAACAATTGACAACCGCATCTGGGTGTGGTACTATACATAAGCATGTGAGTGCAACAATCAAGCAGAGTATCCACTCTCACCTTACAGCAGAGGCTCGTAAGCGTTAACAGTTCGGTACCCCCAAGGGGCATGGCATCAGAGATGACATTGTGCGGATTATGAGTGGATAGCAAAGCTATTCACTTTTTTTATTATGGAGGATACGACCATTAGCGAATTGATGATTAACGAACAGATCAGAGACAAAGAAGTACGTCTGATTGGCGAAAATGGCGAACAGCTCGGCGTGATGTCCGCAAGGGAAGCACAGAAGCTGGCTGAGGAAGCAGGACTGGATTTAGTCAAGATTGCTCCCACCGCAAAACCGCCCGTATGCAAGATTGTCGATTATGGAAAGTTCAGATACGAACAGGCCAGAAAAGAAAAAGAAGCCAAGAAAAAGCAGAAAGTCATCGATGTAAAGGAAATCAGACTTTCCCCCAACATTGACACCAACGATCTGAACACCAAAGTCAATGCGGCAAAGAAGTTCCTGACCAAAGGAGATAAGGTAAAGGTTACCTTAAGGTTCAGAGGACGTGAAATGGCGCACATGAACAGCAGCAAGCACATTTTAGATGATTTTGCTGCAAGCCTTTCCGATGTAGCGGTTGTGGAAAAAGCACCCAAGGTGGAAGGCAGAAGTATGACAATGTTTTTAACTGAGAAGCGTAGTTAAGCTTGTGAAGTTAAAATAGAGAGAAAGAATGAAAGTTTAGGAGGAATTTGTTATGCCCAAAATGAAGACAAGCAGAGCAGCAGCGAAGCGTTTTAAAGTGACAGGAACAGGTAAATTAAAGAGAAGCAAAGCTTATAAGCGCCATATCTTAACCAAGAAATCCACCAAGAGAAAACGTAATCTGAGACAGGCTGCTATGACAGATGCAACCAATGTTAAGAATATGAAGAAGATTTTACCCTATTTATAATCGGTAAGGAGGAGAATGAGACATGGCAAGAATTAAAGGTGGCTTAAACGCCAAGAAAAAACACAATAGAGTATTAAAGCTTGCAAAAGGTTACAGAGGAGCAAGAAGCAACCAGTACAGAGTAGCTAAACAGTCTGTTATGCGTGCACTGACCAGCTCCTATGCAGGCAGAAAAGAAAGAAAGCGCCAGTTCAGACAGCTCTGGATTGCACGTATCAATGCAGCAGCAAGAATGAACGGTCTTTCCTACAGCAGATTTATGTACGGCTTAAAGCTTGCAGGCGTAGATATGAACAGAAAGATGCTTGCAGAGATGGCTGTAAACGATGCAGACGGTTTC
>ERZ1026846.1392-NODE-1392-length-15615-cov-3.064846_pt1 | contig 15615 bp, 12 predicted proteins | sample MGYA00380153_ERZ1026846 | MGnify/ENA primary metagenome ERZ1026846 (study PRJEB33269, sample SAMEA4719789) | human gut metagenome | biome: human-associated habitat; feature: organic feature; material: feces | place: Cameroon | collected 2013-10 ... | reverse complement strand
AGTACCTTAGTACCTTCATCTTTTCTTCGCCTTTGTTCTACTTATAATATCAGATAAATTATACACTTTTCTTTTCCGCAATGTCAACAAACAGTTAGGAGAGGTCAACGCTTTTTCAGCAAATTTTCACATTCCGACTTGAAATTAAACGTGCGATAAGATATAATATCTTATATACGTTTTGATTGCACTGAAAGAAGGACAAAAATGAAAATAGCAATAGTAGGTCTTGGTCTGATAGGCGGCTCTGTCTGCAAGGCACTGAAGAAAAATACATTCCATCATATAATGGGACTTGACGCTGACGGCGAGGTATGCAGAAAGGCTCTCGACAGCGGCGCAATAGACGAGATAATAACAGCGGACGGACTTAATGACGCTGATATGACTATGCTCTGCCTTTATCCCGAAACTATCGTTGAATTCGTAAGACAGCACAAGGACAAGTTCAAGCCCAGCTCTATCGTCACCGACTCCTGCGGTGTAAAGGAATATGTGGTTACACGCTGTACTGAGGTGCTTGAACCGCTCGGAGTTATATTTGTCGGTAGTCACCCTATGGCAGGCCGTGAGTTTTCCGGTTTTGACTATTCGACCGACGATCTGTTCAAAGGCGCAAGCTATATAATCACACCCTCGGAAAACACACCTAAAATGGCTATCGACCTCTTGTCAACGCTTGCCTGCTGTATGGGCTTTAGCAAGGTCGTAACCGCAACACCGAAACAGCACGATATAAACATAGCCTTTACTTCACAGCTGGCGCACGTTGTTTCAAACGCTTATGTAAAAAGCCCGTCGCTTTTCAATGCAGACGGTTTTTCTGCAGGCAGTTTTATGGATCTTACCCGTGTCGCAAAGCTGAACGAATATATGTGGAGCAGTCTGTTCCTTTGCAATAAGGAAGCACTGCTGTTCGAGCTGAACACCATCATTGACAATCTGTGCGAGTACAGGGACGCTATCGGCAACGATGATACCGAAAGACTTCGTGATATACTCCGTGACGGCAGAGAGCGTAAAGAAAAGAGCAATGAGCTTTACGCAGAACACGCAAGGAGAAAAGTATAATATGCCTTCAACGAAAAAGACAAGAAGCTATGCCATTGCACTGAGCGGAATACTGAGTGCTATATGTATCGTGCTTATGTTCTGCACAGGCTTTATCCCGATAGGCGTATATATACTGCCTGCGGTGGCAGGTCTTGTCGTATGGATAATATACCGTGAAATAAGCAGGAAATGGGCGCTTCTTTGCTATGCGGCTGTGGCTTTACTTGCACTGCTTCTGACACCGGATATAGAGTCAAAGCTGCTGTTCACGGGATTCTTCGGATATTATCCCGTTATCCGTGACCTGCTCACCAAAGTAAAGCCTGCTGTGCTGTCATTACTTCTGCGTTTTATTTGTTTCAATGTCCCCGTTGTTGCGATATACGCACTGCTTCTGAACGTGCTTGGTATGGGACAGCTTATTGAAGATTTCGCAGGATTCGGACAGTTTGCGGTGCTTGCTTTCTGGCTTATCGGAAACTTTACATTTGTCTGCTATGACGTGTGCCTGAGCCAGCTTTCCTACGTTTACGAAAAATGGCTGAGGAGAAAGGTACACAGACTTATTCGGTAGAAATACAGTTATCCCACATCACGAGTGGGATAATTTTATAAGGAAAGGATAAACGCATGAAAGTAGCTTTTATATATCAGGCAAAAGAACCGCCAATAATAAACGGCATTAAAAAGCCTATGAAGCTCGGCGGATACAGTGACGGCTGTGCCGATATGGCATATTGCCTTAAAAACGGCGGCGTTGATGTGATAACACCTGTTGATGATCCCGATGTATATAAAGACACAGACTGGTGCTTTCCCGATACCCACGAGGGAATACAGCAGGCGATTGACAAGGGAGCGGACACGCTGTGGCTCAACACCGTGCTTTATAAAGGTCACCCGATAGACGATTTCAACGGAATATACGTTGTCGGACACAGAACAAAAGATGTTGAAATGTACGACGACAAATTCAGTACTAACACTCTGCTTTTACAAAATGAACTGCCTGCAGTGTCGGACTTTCTTGTCACTGCCGATACTGTCTACAACGGGGAATATCCTTGTGTACTAAAGCCGATAAGGGGCAGAGGAAGCGAAGGCGTTGTAAAGTGCGATACCCCCGAAGAATTTATCAAAGCCCGTGACGGAGCTTTTGCTTCGGGCAGATACGGCGACACTATGATGGCGGAGGAATATCTCGGCGGTACGGAGGTCACTCTTACCGTTTTCCCCGACGGCACTTCCCTGCCGTTTATAGAACGGTTTGATCAGAAAAACGGCATAGCGCCGTATAACGGAGATGTTCCCGTAGTAAAAAACAGCCGTGTTATCGAAGATACACCACAGCTTACCGCACTCAGAAAAAGCTGTGAGCTTGCGGTATGGCTGCTCGGACTGAAAGCTGTTGTCCGTATTGATTGCAGGGCTGATAAAAACGGAAATTTCAAGATGTTCGATTTTAATCCGAAGCCTAATCTTACGGGCGCTTCACGTCCGCACCGACCCGACCTCAACAGCCTTACGCTTATGGCGGCTGAGGCTGCCGGAATGGATTATTTCGGACTTCTCACAAAAATGCTTGAAACAAGATATTTACTCGATTAACTCACACCGATCGGCAATGTGTTGTTGACATTTGTGTCAGGTTAAGGTATAATAGTAGTATTATAAACCGCATGGCTTCTGCCTATGCGGTTTTAAGCGTTAAAAACGCTTATAGAAAGGTAGAAATCTTATGCAAAACAAAATACTGTTTACAGTTCCCGGTGAATTTGACAAGTGGGAGCAGCAATGTCAGCCTATCGGAAACGGCTACATGGGAGCAAGTTTCTTCGGCGGCATTTCAAAGGAAAAAATAGTGCTGAACGAAAAAACACTGTGGGCAGGCGGTCCTTCGGAAAGCCGTCCGGATTACAACAGCGGTATTATAGACGGCAGCTATGAGTATGTGAAGCAGGTACAGCAGCTTCTCTATGAGGGAAAATATGACGAGGCGGTTGCGCTTCTCCCCCATCTGACAGGTGCAACGGACGGATTCGGTGCTTATCAGCTTTTATGCGATATGATGCTCACATTCTCCAATATAGACGAAACTCAGGCGACCGATTATACAAGAACGCTCGACCTTGACAATTCTATATTCACAACACAGTTTACATATCAGGGCGCAGTTCATAAGAGAGAGGCTTTTGCAAATTACCCTTCAAATGTTATCTGCCTTAAACTAAGCTCTGACAAGCCTCGCAGGATATGCGTAAAGCTGTCGCTTGACAATCTCCAGTGCGGAAGCGTTACGGCAAACGGTGATACGCTCACATACGAGGGTGCGTTATGGGATAACGGGCTTCGCTACTGCACCGTTTTCAAGGTGGTAAACAAGGGCGGCGAGCTTATTGACGCAAAAGACAGCATAATGGTCGAACACGCAGACGAGGTTTATATTTATCTCACAGCATCAACCGACTATTCAAATAAATATCCGACGTTCAGAACAGGCGTAAACCCTTCAGCCGCAGTAAATCAGCGTATTGAAAATGCTGTAAGCAAGGGCTTTGACGCACTTTATGATGAACACCTTGCGGACTACAAGGCACTTTTTGACAGAGTTACACTGAAAATAAACGAGGACACTGACGATATTATCCCCTGTGACAAGCTGATAAGCGAGTATAAGGAAAACGGCTCACGGAGCATTGCAAACCGTCTTGAAACGCTGTACTTCCAGTTCGGCAGATATATGCTGATAAGCTCGTCAAGAGCAGGCTCGCTCCCTGCTAACCTTCAGGGCGTATGGAACGAGAGCAACTGTCCTCCGTGGTGCTGTGACTATCATATAAACGTAAACCTTCAGATGAACTACTGGGGAGCATATAATACAAATCTCAGTGAAACTGTTCCTCCTCTGGTTGATTTTCTTGACAGTATGCGTCCGTCCGGCAGAAAGTCTGCCGAGGCGTATTACGGCATAAAGTCAGACGAAGAACATCCTGAAAACGGCTGGTGCGCTCATACGCAAAGCACTCCGTTCGGCTGGACGGCTCCCGGCTGGGATTTCTACTGGGGCTGGTCTACAGCGGCTGTCGCATGGCTTATGCAGAATATCTACGAGTATTTTGAATTCACAGGCGACAAGGAATATTTTGCGGAGCATATCTATCCGATAATGCGTGAAAGCGTTCGTTTCTATACGCAGTGGCTTATATATGACGATAAGCAGAAGCGTCTTGTTTCATCGCCGACATACTCACCCGAACACGGACCTGTGACAATAGGTAATACCTATGAGCAGAGCCTTATAGAACAGCTTTATAACGACTTTATTACGGCAAGTGAGGCACTCGGTACAGACGAAGAACTGCGTAATATCGTGAAGAATCAGGTAGTTCAGCTCAAGCCCTACAGCGTAAGCAAGAAAACAGGACTTCTCAAGGAATGGTTTGAGGAGGACGATGATAACTTCGACCACAGCAAGACGCAGAAGAATCACCGTCACATCTCGCACCTGCTCGGTCTTTATCCCGGCAAGGCGATAAACTCTAATACACCCGAGCTTATGACTGCGGCAATAAACACGCTCAACGACAGGGGCGATGAATCAACAGGCTGGGCAAGAGCATATAAACTCAACCTCTGGGCAAGAGTAAAGGACGGCAACCGTGCCTACTCTATCTTACAGGGATTGCTGAGAGGCTGTACGTTTGATAACCTGTTTGATTTCCATCCTCCGTTCCAGCTTGACGGAAACTTCGGCGGAAGCGCAGGAATTGCGGAAATGCTGATACAGAGCCACGAGGGTTACATAGAACTTCTTCCTGCGGCACCTGACGCATGGAGGAACGGTGCGTTCACGGGACTTTGTGCAAGGCACGGATTTGTGATCGACGCAAAGTGGGAAAACTTCAATCCCACAGCGGTAACAATAAAGTCGACCGTAGGCGGTGTCTGCCGCATCAAGTCAAGCTGTGAGGCTATCCTCTGCGACGGAAAATCAGTACCTATGTTATCAAATGACGGCATTGTTTCCTTTGAAACACTGCCCGACAGCGTGTATACTTTTGTGTTCTGATTGCACAAAAGCCACAGAAAACATCTGATATAATTGTACAAGTTGTTGATAAGTAAAATTTTTTCGAGAAATTATAAAAAAACACTTGCAATTTGCTGTGGTTTCTGTTAAAATATTAATGTTGTATCGCTATATGTTAAATAGTGAATGGCGGACTCGTTATCCGCCGCAAGATAAAAGCAAGTATTGAAGGAGGTGCAAACCCCATGGCAAAATGTGATATCTGCGGAAAGGGCGTTTCTTTCGGCATCAAGGTTTCTCACTCACACAGACGTACAAACAGAGCTTTTAAGCCCAACGTTCAGAAGGTTAAGGCTATCGTAAACGGTACTCCTTGCAGAGTACACGCTTGCTCTCGTTGCCTTCGTTCAGGTAAGGTTGAGCGTGCTAACTGATTATAGCTAAAGCTGCAATAAAGATTGCTCCCTGTTATACGGGAGCATTTTTATTATCATTTTTTTGCTTGTCCGCTGTGCGTTTTCTATTGACATGAAAGCTAAAATATAGTAAAATTAGTTAGTAAGGTTTCACCTTATAATCACGCTAAAGCAATTTTGGAGGAAATATAATGGTAAGCAACGTACTATTACGTTTAAAGCCCGAACTGGCGCTGACCCTTGACGCAGACAACCACGCCTGCGGTACTTATGTAGGCTACGGGTTTACACTTCTGGCACTCAATGATAAAAACTGCATTATTTTCAACTCGTGGGCAAGAAAAAGCGCCCTCACAACAAAAACTGCCGATGACTTTTTCAAGGAATATATGTCAAAGCCCGAGAACAGCTTTGTAAAGGCATACAAGGCAGGCGAGCCGAATATATCGGCTGTACTTTTCACAGGAAACGATGACGCTCAGGCAGTGCTTGACATAAAGCGTTTCATTACCGATATGGTAAAGTATTATTCCGCAAACTACTACAGCAACGCCTGTGCTAATTGCAATTCTTCGATTGGTCTTAGCTTTGCAAAGGCGTCTGACGGCAATGTTAAACAGCTTTGTAAAATGTGCGTTCAAAGCGAAGAGGATGCCGCAGAAAAAGCGGATATGGCGCAGAGTACAAAGCCTGTCGATTCTCAGCCTGTACCGCAGCCTATGCAACAGCCTCCTGTACCGCAACCTATGCAACAGCCTGCTGTAAATCAGACACAGCAAACAGCAAATAGTGCTGTAGGAATTTACGGAATACCCGTTCCTGTGGCTCAGCCGACTGCCGATGATCAGGTTGTTGTTACGCCGACAACGGTTCTTCCCCCTGCGACAAGCAACAACTCTATGGACTCTGTCGACCCTGCAACAGCACCCGAAAGCACGGGATATTCAACCGCTCAGTCGCTGGCTGAACTCAAGCCTCCGTCAAACAGTAATCTGCCTCCTATCAGCGGAGGATTTTCACAGCCTGCATATTCACCGATGAACGCTAACGGCGGGTTTGTTCAGCAGCCGATGAACAGCTTCGGCAATGACGGACGCTTCGTTGCAGGAAGACCAACCGCTATATCACAGCCTGCAAATCCCGTTATGGGAATACTCGGCGCTATCGTCTTCTCACTTATAGGCTGTGCGGTATGGATACTTATAGGTAAGCTCGGATATATTTCATATCTCGGCGGCATTGCAATGGCATTCTCGACAATATTCGGTTATCACCTGTTCGGCAAGAGGTTTGATACACTGGGACTTATAATCAGCATTGTAATAGTGTTAGTAATGGTTTTTGTAAGCAATATGTTCATCTACGCATGGCAGATAGTCAGCGAACCGGGAATAGAGGAAGCTCTTTCCCTGCTTGGTTACGAAGGCTTCTTCGGCGTGTTCTTCGGACTTTTTGACCTTATGAAAGAGGTTGACCTTTATGCAGGGCTTGAAGGTCTTGACTCAATGACAGGTTCTTTTATCAGAGATCTTGTCATCGGATACATCATTTCCGGCATAGCAACAGTTGCTATCGGTGTATCAATGCTCAAAAAAGACAGATAAAACCAACATAACGCAGCCCCCGCTCAACAGAGCGGGGGCTTAATTTGTGGTAAAAGTCTGAAATGCCGCCCAAATAGGCGGCACAGATTCTGTTATTTACTTGTTATTCGGCAGCTTTGCGTAATATCTCGCCAATGTCTTTGCGGAGTCCTCACTGTGCTGTACAAACCATATCTTATCAACGTCAAACAGGATACATCCGCAGTGTCCCTTGAAGGTCGGAAAGCATATTACCTTAAGATGCGTATCTATCTCGGGGCTGTAGTCCATAAGTTCAAGCGTTTCGCCGTAAAGCGTAGAACGCTCATATCCTTTCAGCCACTTAGCGTCCATATTGCTGAACAGCGTACCAAAAGATTGTCCGACCAGCTTTTCGAGCGGGAGCTTTTCCAGCCTTGCAAGCGCTTCGTTTGCATAGCGGAATATCCAGTCTACCGCTTTACACTCCTCGTTGAACACCATCTCAATATCGGTAAACGCAAACGGCATCTCATCAAAGGAGCGGTAATAGTCGTGATACTGCTCTTCGGTATCCGGCACACCGTCATGATCAAAGCCTTTTATTATCCTCTTTCTGCTCGTCTGCAGGCTTTCGATTATGTTATTCTTCCTGCGGCGTGCGTATTCGAGTTTTTCGCCGTTTACAAGGTCTATCATATCAGATATTTCGTGAATAGCCATAGCTGATACTATACATCCTCTGTGTGCCTTGATAAAGCCGTCACCCAGCATTGCTTCAAGAGCCACAAAGGTCATTCTTGTATTATATATCTTTCCGTCCGACAGGTGTATCTCGGCTGTTTTGCCTTCCATTACTATGTATAGTATAGAGCTGACGGAAATCACTACTTTCTTCCGCTCGCTTATTATTGTGATATACTCAGATTTATTAAAATTAGTCAAGGTGACTCCACCATTCTTTCACATATTACTGCCACATAATTCACATTATACGACATTCCGTGCTTAATTGCAATATCAATGAACCTTTTTCACTTAATACGCACATTGCACGGCTGTAAAAGCATATCTCAGCTTACTGTTTCTTTATAAGCATATCCGCAAAGTATTCGCACAGCTGAGGGTTTCTTATCAGCACAGGACCGATAAGATGAGTGCCGTAGAAACTACCGTAATGAACACCCTCTTTGTTGTCATCCTTGCCGTTTCCGCTTCCCTGCTTTACATCAAACAGCGGTGAGGGAGCTCCTGTTGTAAGGCTTGCCTTATTCACAAAGCCTATTATATCTCCGCCACACAGCGATGTGTCGCAAAGGCTGTCGGTAACAATCCTCTCTTTTCCTTCAATCGTTTCGTAAGGAAAGAACGAAAGGCCCTCGTGCTTTACACCGTCACAGTCGGTAACGCTCTGTCCGAAAATCTCAAACGAATTGCCCGTTGCAAGAATGACCGTACCGTTATCAAGAGCAGTTTTTATATTATCCTTGTAGCTTTGCAGATAATCGAGTGCTACTTTCTGATTCCTCTCGGTAGCAGAGCCGATAAACACAAGATCCGCACCCGAAACATCTATCTCATCATCTATCGACTGATATTCAACTTCAACGTTCTGCCCTTTATTTTCAAGTGCTCTTTTCAAGCCGCATACATTGCCGTAATCGCCGTAAAGGTTGCACAGATCCGCAAATAAATGAATTATCCTCATACGTCCTCCTCTGCCTGCGTAAGCTCTACCTTTGACAAGAACTTCTCCTTATCAGAAAAGCAGGTGACAGTATACAGCTTGCCGAGCGGTTTAGTTGCAATTTCATCAAGTGCCGCAGGAATATCCTCGTTCACAGTCACCTTAGCTATATCAATATCCGTATACGAAAGCCTTGTTTCAAGATCCTTTGCGTGTCTGCCGAGCAGATAAAGATGCTGTATGCAGTCGGCTTTAAGTACACCGTAGTCAATATCCCACAGCCAGCTTGTTTCACCCGTTGAATAACGACGGCTTACCGAATCTATTATTATGATTACCGAGCAGGGCTGATTTTTTCTTATGATATAATCATATACACGGTCGCTTGCAACGGAGTTTTCGTGCTTTGCAATAAGGAATGTGCCTTTGTTCACACCAAGCTTGAACTGCAAAATACGTCCGCTCTTGAGGAAATAATGTGACAGTTCATCTGCTATGACATCACCGTCAATTCCGACAATAGAGCAAGCCGCAAAGCAGGCAAGAATGTTATACACGTTATAAACGCTCTTGAACAGCAGTTTTATCTTATATTTGCCGTTTATCGTAACAATACCGCTGTCATAATCGACATTCGTTACGGTGTACTGCGTATCGTGTTTTTTATGTCCGCAGTTGTCGCAGTGATAGCTTCCGATATGTGCATAGTGATAGTAGTCATAGCTCATTCTGTGCTTACATTCGGGGCAGAACGCACCGTCATTATATACCCCTGTAGCGTGGTCGGTGCTGAAATCCTGCTTATCCATACCGAACCATATCACATTATCCCTGTCCCTGCCGTATCTCGAAACAAGCGGATCATCGGCATTGAGAATAAGCTGTGATTCGGGTCTGATACTCTCCTTTACCGATTCATAGACCCATTCGGGATGACCGTTTCTCGTAAGCTGGTCACGGTAGAGATTTGTAATTATATAGTGCGTAGGTGCAAAGAATTTGAACGAATACTTTGCGTATCTTTCATCCGACTCAAGTAAAAGCACATCGCCCTTTACCTTTCCGCCGAATGTGCAGTTGGATAATATTATCGCAGTAACTCCCGCTATCTGATTTGAGCCTTCTTTATTCCATATAACCTTTTTCCCCGATTTACGCATTACCTGTGCAATCATCTCAACGGTCGATGTCTTGCCGTTGCTTCCCGTAACCGCAATGACCTGTTCGGGCAGCTTCACCCTTGACAGTACATCGGGGCAGATTTTAAGTGCTATATCGCCCGGCAGACTGCTGCCCCTGCCGATAAGTTTAAGTAAACATTTCGACACTTTACAAGCAAGTATCGCTAAGAACATTCTCATACTTTATTACTCCTTATGTAGTATGTACTTATTATAGCACAAACAGAGAAGTAATTAAAGCGATTTTACAAAATTTTAGTCTGTCTATCAAAAATGTTAATATCGTCATACAATTTCCGAGAATAAAACAAGACAAAAAGATAACAGAGGTGCTAAAATAAAGGCAATGGTGTAAAGCACCGAAAACGTTTTGTATTTTACAGAAAGGAAATATTTTATCATGAGCGAAAACAGACTTATCCTCTTCGTCGGCAGCGTCAGATGTGTATAAGAGACAGGTAATAGGCATACGTCCTACGATTGACGGCAGAAGAGGTGTTCTCAAGGTAAGAGAATCTCTTGAAGAGCAGACTATGAACATGGCAAAATCAGCCGCAAAACTGTTCAAGGAAAATATCAGATATTCAAACGGCGAACCCGTAAAGGTCGTTATTGCCGACACTACTATAGGCAGAGTTGCCGAGGCGGCAGCCTGTGCGGATAAGTTCAAGAAGTGCGGCGTTGACATAACGCTCACAGTTACTCCCTGCTGGTGCTACGGCGCAGAAACAATGGATATGGATCCTATGACGATAAAGGGTGTATGGGGCTTCAACGGCACAGAGCGTCCCGGTGCTGTTTACCTTGCATCTGTACTTGCAACACATGCACAGAAGGGTTTACCCGCATTCGGCATCTACGGTCACGATGTATGCGAGGCAGACGACACATCTATCCCTGAGGACGTAAAGGAAAAGCTCCTGCGTTTCGGCAGAGCGGCTGTTGCCTGCGCTACGATGAGAGGCAAGTCATACTTACAGATAGGCTCAATCACAATGGGTATCGGCGGCTCTATCATCGACCCTGCATTTATTGAAGAATATCTCGGTATGCGTGTTGAGTCTGTCGATGAGGTAGAAATAATCCGCCGAATGACGCAGGGCATTTATGATGAAGCCGAATATCAGAAGGCTCTTAAATGGACCCGTGAAAAGTGCAAGGAAGGCTTTGACAAGAACCCCGAGCAGTTCCGCCGCACAGACGAGCAGAAGGAACAGGACTGGGAATTTGTCGTTAAGATGATGTGCATTATAAAGGATCTGATGAACGGCAACAAGAACCTCCCCGCAGGCTGTGAGGAAGAATCGGTAGGTCATAACGCTATCGCCGCAGGCTTCCAGGGACAGCGTCAGTGGACAGACTTCTACCCCAACTGCGACTTCCCCGAGGCTATGCTGAACACATCGTTTGACTGGAACGGTGCAAGAGAGCCTTACATTCTCGCTACCGAAAACGATGTTCTCAACGGTCTTGGAATGCTGTTTATGAAGCTGCTCACAAACCGTGCTCAGATATTTGCCGATGTGCGTACATACTGGAGTCCCGAAGCCGTAAAGAAAGCCACAGGCTATGAGCTTGAGGGCGTTGCAAAGCAGAGCGGCGGATTTATCCACCTTATAAACTCAGGTGCTGCCTGCCTTGATGCCTGCGGTAAGGCTACAGATGAAAACGGCAACGGTGTTATGAAGCCGTGGTATGATGTTACAGACAAGGATATTGACAATATTCTTGACGCTACCACATGGAACTATGCCGATCTCGGTTATTTCAGAGGCGGCGGATATTCATCAAGATTTGTAACAGAAGCTGAAATGCCCTGCACAATGATAAGACTTAACCTTGTAAAAGGTCTTGGTCCAGTATTGCAGATAGCTGAAGGCTGGACGGTTCATCTTCCCGATGAAGTTACAGACAAGCTGTGGAAGCGTACAGACTACACATGGCCTTGCACATGGTTTGCTCCGAGAACAACAGGCGAGGGCGCATTCAAGACAGCCTACGATGTAATGAACAACTGGGGCGCAAACCACGGCGCTATAAGCTACGGTCACATAGGCGCAGACCTTATCACACTCTGCTCTATGCTGAGAATACCCGTTGCTATGCACAACGTACCCGAAAAGGATATATTCCGTCCTGCCGCTTGGAACGCATTCGGTATGGATAAGGAAGGTCAGGACTTCAGAGCTTGCAACGCTTACGGTCCTATGTACCGCAACATAAGATAAGGCGGCAGTATGAAAAACGTACTTGCCATTGACTTTGGTGCGTCAAGCGGAAGAGCCGTTATCGGCTCTTTTGACGGCACTGTAATAAAACTCACAGAGATCCACCGCTTTTCAAATGATCCCGTGATACTCGGAAAGACAATGTACTGGGATTTTCTCCGCCTGTTCCACGAGATAAAGCAGTCACTTATAAAATCAAAGGAATACGGCGAGATAGACAGCATTGCGATAGATACATGGGGTGTTGACTTCGGCCTTATCGACAAATCGGGAAGACTGCTCGAAAACCCTGTGCATTACCGTGACAGCAGGACAGCAGGCACTTCTGACTACAGCAAGCGTTTTATTGACCATAACAGGCTGTACGAAAAGACAGGCATTCAGATAATGGAAATAAACACGGCATTCCAGCTTTTAAGCATAATAAGGGATCGCTCCGAACTGCTTGACAGAGCCGACAAGATGCTTATGATGCCCGATCTGTTCGCATATTATCTCGGTGCAAGGCCCGTTGCGGAAATGTCGATAGCGTCAACCACACAGCTTTTTGACGCAAATACGAAAACGTGGTCGGAAGAATGCTGTGAACGTCTTAAAATAAAGCATTCGCTTCTGCCCGAAATAGTAGCCGGCGGAACGGTAGTCGGCACACTGTCCGATGAAATCTGTAAGGAACTTGATATAAAGCCTGCAAAGATAATCGCCGCCTGCGGTCACGATACACAAAGTGCGATGGTCGCAGTACCAGCAGTCGAAAAGGACTTCGCTTTCCTCTCGTGCGGAACGTGGTCGCTTCTCGGCACAGAGCTTGACGCTCCCGTAATAAATGAAAGATCCGCAAAGCTCAACGTTTCAAACGAAACCGGCTACGGTGCAAAGACATCGTTCTTAAAAAACATAATCGGACTGTGGCTCATTCAGGAGAGCCGCCGTCAGTGGATTAGAGATGGCAGGCAGTACAGCTTTGCCGAGCTTGAGGATATGGCGAGAAAAGCCGAGCCGTTCAGGTGCTTTATAGATGTTGACGCTCCCGAATTTACACCTGCAGGCAACATTCCCGAAAGAATAAAGGAATACTGCAAAAAAACAGGACAGTATGTTCCCGAAAATGACGGCGAGGTTATGCGCTGTATCTATGAGAGCCTTGCGATGAAGTACCGCACAGCCGTGAACGAACTTGAGGACTGCACAAACAAGAAGTTTTCAAAGCTCTATATGGTCGGCGGCGGAACAAAGGATAAATTTCTGTCGGAGCTTACCGCAGATTCGCTCGGTATAGAGGTTTCAAGCGGACCTGTCGAGGCGACCTCCTACGGCAATATAGCAATTCAGCTTATAGCTGACGGTGAGATAAGGGATATAGAAACGGCAAGAAAAATTATAGCCGCTTCGGAAAAGCTCTGTACATTCGCTCCCGAAAATACAGCCGAATGGAACAAATACTACAAAATCTATCTTGAGAAGGTGAAATAATGCTTAAGAATATTCCTGCGATATTATCGCCCGAACTGCTTAAGACCCTTTGTGAAATGGGTCACAGTGACAGAATAATAATAGCAGACGGCAACTTCCCTGCCGAGAGTATGGGTAAAAACTGCAAGGTTATCCGTGCAGACGGTCACGGCGTACCCGAACTGCTTGATGCGATATTGACGCTGTTCCCTCTTGATACTTACGTTGAAAAACCTGTAAATCTTATGCAGGTAATGCCGGGCGACACAGCAAAAACTCCTATATGGGACGAATACAAAGCAATAGTCGCAAAGCACGACGAAAGAGGAAACAACGCTATCGGTCAGATAGAACGTTTTGAATTTTACGAACTGGCAAAGACCGCCTATGCAATAATCGCAACAGGCGAAAAAGCCGTATACGCAAACATAATGCTCCAGAAGGGCGTTGTTTAAGCATACAGTAGCAACTTGAAAGGATATAAATATGTACGAAGAAATTAAAGAACAGATGGTAGACATCTGCCACAAGCTCTGGCAGAAGGGCTGGGTTGCCGCAAATGACGGCAACGTAACCGTAAAGGTTGGCGAGGGTAAGTATCTTGCTACGCAGACAGGTGTCAGCAAGGCATTCATCACTCCCGAAAAGATAGGTCTTATTGATGATGACTTCAACATACTTGAAGCCGCTGAGGGCTTCCGTCCCTCGTCAGAGGTAAAGATGCACCTGAGATGCTACAAGGAGCGTCCCGACGTAGGCGCAGTAGTTCACGCTCATCCTCCCGTTTCAACCGGCTTTGCCTGCGCTCATCTGCCTATGGATGATTACTGCATGATAGAAACTGTAATCGGAGTAGGCTCAATACCGCTCACTCCCTACGGCACACCCTCGACCTATGAAGTACCCGAAGCGATCGCACCTTACTTAAAGGATCACGATTGTATGCTCCTTGAAAACCACGGTGCTCTGACAGTAGGTGCAGACCTTATCACAGCATACTACAGAATGGAAACAATGGAGCTTCAGGCTCACATTTCTCTTGTTGCACGTCTGCTCGGCGGTGTAAAGGATATTACTCCCGACAATATCGACAGACTTATCGGTATGAGAGAGCAATACGGCGTTACAGGCAAGCATCCTGGTTACAAGAAATACCTTTAATGTAACTTTTACATATATTTGCCTCTCGAAATGTAAAACTTTTGTGAAAAGTGTTGCATTTTTTGACCAAAGGTAGTATAATGAATACAGCAAACGGAAAAATATATATTCCGTGCTTTAAATTAAAAGAACAGGATGGTAAAAACCAATGGCTAATCGTTTTATACTTAACGAAACTTCATATTTCGGCGCAGGCGCAAGAGAAAACCTCGTTCCCGAGCTTACAGGCAGAGGACTTAAAAAGGTAATGTTCGTTACCGATAAGGTACTGCTTGAATGCGGAGTAGCTACAAAGGTTACGGCAGAGCTTGACAAGGCAGGAATCGCCTATGAAATATACAGTGACGTTAAGGCAAACCCCACAGTTGCAAACGTTCAGACAGGCGTTGCAAAATTCAAGGAGATGGGCGCTGACTCACTCGTAGCTGTAGGCGGCGGCTCAGTTATGGATACAGCTAAAGCTGTAGGTATCATTATAGCTAACCCCGACTTTGCGGATGTTGTATCTCTTGAGGGCGTTGCAGACACAAAGAACAAGAGCGTTCCGCTGATTGCACTTCCCACAACATCGGGTACAGCGGCAGAGGTTACTATCAACTACGTTATCACAGACGAAGCAAACAAGAAGAAGATGGTTTGCGTAGATCCCAAGGATATTCCCGTAGTAGCTATCGTAGACAGCGATCTTATGATGGGCATGCCTAAGGGTCTGTGTGCATCTACAGGTATGGACGCACTGACACACGCTATCGAAGGATATATCACAAAGGGTGCGTGGGAGCTGTCCGATATGGTTGAGCTTCGTGCTATCGAGCTTATCGAAGGCTCACTGTACGACAGCGTTC
>ERZ1026846.1391-NODE-1391-length-15619-cov-27.536623_pt1 | contig 15619 bp, 17 predicted proteins | sample MGYA00380153_ERZ1026846 | MGnify/ENA primary metagenome ERZ1026846 (study PRJEB33269, sample SAMEA4719789) | human gut metagenome | biome: human-associated habitat; feature: organic feature; material: feces | place: Cameroon | collected 2013-10 ... | reverse complement strand
CAGATAGCGAACTATCTACGGTTAAATATTTAGAATAATGTGAAAAATCACTATTTTCGGGTTCTAAATCTCCCGGCTTTCAGCTATGCGCTCTCAGTTTTTGGCTATGCACTCTCAGTTTCTGACTCCTTACTTATCAGAATTCTATCAGTACTCGTGCATTGAGCTGTCGGCCCGTTAAGTAATTAGGCACGGCATACTGCTGGTTGGTTACATCCGTTACCCAGTAATAGCTGTTCACATTGTCGATGCCGAAGAGGTTGAGGCAATCTACGCCGAGCATCACGCTCTTGAGGAACGTCTTCTTCTCGTGGTGCTTGTTGTCGAGCAGATGATAGCTCATTCCTATGTCGGCACGGCGATAGGCGGAAGCACGGAAACTGTTGGTTTCCAATTCTCTATGTGGAGCTGCAAAAGGCAAACCATCGGCGAAGGCGAGCTTCAGCGACATCTGCCATTTCTTGCTTCCCGGGAAATAGTCGGTGAAATAGAGGTTCACCGCATATCGCTGGTCGGTAGGCAATGGGATGCTCTTGCCATTTAGCTTCATCTTCGTATCCATCAGCGAGAGACTGATCCAGGAATCTGTGCCCGGTACAAACTCGCCATAGAGCTTGAAGTCCAAGCCTGCCGCATGGCCGCTACACTCGTTCTGACCATAGTAAACCACCTTCACATTGCTTACGGAGTAAGGTACCAGGTTGTTCAAAGCCTTGTAATATGCCTCAGCCGAGAACTTATATCGCTGGTTGTTCAGCGAGAAGCGATGGTCGTAGCCGGCAATGAAGTGGATGCTTCGCTGACTTTTGATCTTCTGGTTGAGCGTTGCCACGGTGATGCCGTTGACGGTGGATGTATCTCTCAGCTCCTTGAAGAACGGAGCCTGATAGTAGAGGCCTGCCGCAAAGCGGAGCGTGGTGTTCTCGTGGTAAGCCGGAATGATGGCGAGGGAGACACGAGGACTGAAGATGGTTTCCTGATTGAAGTTCCAGTGGCTCATGCGCACACCATAGTTCAGGGTGTAATGGGTCTGACCATGTCCCGTGCTGTCGGCTGCGCCACTCGCAAAACGATAGGTGTCTTGAATGTAGGTCTCTATACGGTTGGCATTCAGCTCGTTTCTGGCCTTCATCGAATAAACCATGTAGAGATCCTTACCATTGTGCGGGATGCTGTATCCAGCAGAATCTCTCATCTCGTATTCGATGGAGTTCTCTTCGATATGTTCTCGCTTGAAGGTGAATGCTGCCTCCACATCATGTTTCTTTGCCTTGTGCTTCAGCATCAGCTTGCCGCTCATCACTCGGGCTGAAAGATAGTTGCGGGCATGCTCAAAATAGGTTCCTACACCCAGGTTCTCCGAGGTCTCGGTCTGATCGAGCCAATACTGTCCCTGAATATCATATTTCTCTTGCTCCTTGGTGTAGAAAGCACTACCCAGCAGCGAGATGCTGGTGTTGTCGGTGATGTTGCGGGTAATGCCGAGGGTTCCGAAGTAGGTGAGGAAGCGGTCTTTTTCCTGTCCGTCGAAGAACACCTTGAAGCTTTTCACGTTTTCCATCGTTCCGAAAGTGGTCTCGCGGTCGGATGGTTCGAAGTTGTAATGATTATCCGAGATGTATCCAATGAAGTCCAGTTTCCAGCGCTTGTTGGGCTGATAGCTCAGATATGTCTGGTAGTCGAGATAGTTTGGCTTATACTCGCCCTTGGTCTCCATGGTGCCCAGGAGATAGGAGGTGGTCTTGTATCTTACGCTGTTGAGCCATGACAGTTTCTGGGTTCCCAGCCCCACGTAGGCATCGGCTCCCAGCAGACTGGCTGCTGCGCTTCCTTCCACCACCGGTTTCTTGCCCTTCGACTTCAGGGTCTTGTAGGTGATATCGAGTGCCGAACTCATCTTGTCGCCATATTTCGCCCCATAGCCTCCGGTGGAGAAGCCAATCTTATCAACCATGTAAGGGTTGATGACGGAGAGACCTTCCTGCTGACCGCTTCTGACGAGGAATGGGCGATAGACTTCCACATTATTTATATATACGGAATTTTCATCGAAGGCACCGCCACGTACGTTGTATTGCGAAGAAAGTTCGCTGTGGGTACTTACGCCAGCCTGCTGCTGGATGATACCCTCCACGGTGTTTCCGCTAGCCGAAGGAGCCATCTTGATATCCTTGATCTTGATTTCCTGGGTCTGGTCGGTTTGTATCTTCTCGCCTGTTACGTTCACCTCGCCAAGCATGGTGGCATCGGCATGGAGCACAATCTGCAGGGTCTGCTTGCCGCGTGGGCGTCGCAGAACTCTCGTCTTCGACTTGTATCCAATCATGGAGAATTTAACTGCCACGCTGTCTGCCGAGTGCAGCCTCATGCTGAACTCTCCCTTCAGGGAGGTGAAAGCCACCTTCCCCTGGCTCAATACCGAGACGGTAACGAGCTCCACAGGGTTGTTGTCATCGTCCATGACTCTACCTTGCAGCGTAAATTCCTGTGCCATCATCTTCAGGGTGGCAAACAGGCATATTGTAAAAATGATGATTCTCTGTTTCATACCTTATTAAACGCAGAAACGGGCGATTTATTATAAATGCTGGCTAAAGTTCAATAAAAAACCCTTAAGGAAAACAAATTGATTCCTTAAGGGCTTCTATTTGATTTTTGATGTGATATTACTTGTTCATAGCGAAGTACAAGCCGCCGTTCATTGCCATGCGAACCTGGTAGAGACCATATTCGTCGGCAGAAACGTTCATCTTCTCGCCGCTAGGCAAGCAAGCCTGGATGCTGCCATCCTCGTTGAAACTGAAGAGCTCGCGGATGTCGCCATCCTTGCTGTATGACCAGCTCTTGTTCTTCTTGTCGAATACGAAGTATGATTTCTCACCCTCTGGGTCGGTAATCTCATAACCGTTCTTCAAGGTCTTGATGGCATAGAGTCTGCCGTCCTTGCCGGTTACGTTCTTGGTCTTGCCCACGTTGGCTACCACCTTGTCGCCTGTCCAGAACTCGATAGTGTTGAGTACAAACAAGTCGGCTACCGAGCACACTGCATAGGCAGGAGAGATAACCAGGAAGATCAATTCGTTGATGAACTTGTTGTCAGTTGCACCCTTGTTCCAGTCGAGCACTTTGTTGGTCAAACCGAAAGAACCGATGCAGGAACTCAAAGTCATGGCGCCTAATGAGACTGCGATGACTGCATTAACCATAAATTTTTTCATTTTCTAATTGTTTAGAGGTTATAAAAAATAGGCTTGCATGCCAAATAATACTAGCATACAAGCCCATGTACTATTTTTATTCTGGATGTATAGCCGTTCAAGCTGGTAGAGGCTGGCTTGTTCTGGCCAGGCTGATAGCGTAATGCTGTGCCGGCTTACTTAGCTGATTCGAATTCGCGCAGGAAGCGGGTATCGTTCTCCGAGAAGAGACGGAGGTCGCTCACGCGATACTTCAGGTTGGTGATACGCTCTACGCCCATACCGAAGGCATAGCCTGTATAGACATTGCTGTCGATGCCGCAAGCCTCCAGATCGTGAGGGTCAACCATGCCGCAGCCCAAGATTTCAACCCATCCTGTGTGCTTGCAGAAGTTACATCCCTTACCGCCACAGATGTTGCAGGAGATATCCATCTCGGCACTAGGCTCTGTGAATGGGAAGTAGCTAGGACGCAGGCGGATCTTGGTATCAGCACCAAACATCTCGCGGGCGAAGGTAAGGAGCACCTGTTTCAGGTCGGTGAAGCTTACGTTCTTATCTACATAGAGACCCTCCACCTGGTGGAAGAAGCAGTGAGCACGGGCGCTGATGGCCTCGTTGCGGTATACTCGTCCTGGGCAGAGCACACGGATAGGTGGCTCGTGGGTTTCCATATAGTGAGCCTCGTCGCCAGAAGTATGGCTGCGGAGAATTACATTCTTGGTAACATCGTCGGAGTTTGTCTTCTCAATGAAGAATGTATCCTGCATGTCACGGGCTGGATGATCGGCAGCGAAGTTAAGCATGGTAAACACGTGCTTGTCGTCATCTACCTCTGGACCCTGATAGAGGGTGAATCCCATGCGGCTGAAGATGTCGATAATCTGATTCTTCACCACGGTCAATGGGTGGCGTGTACCCAGAGCCACTGGGTAAGCAGTGCGGGTCAGGTCGATATCATCGCTAGATGACTCGGCTTCTTCCATCTGCTCCTTCAATCCGTTGATCTTGGCAAGTGCAGCCTGCTTCAATTCGTTGATTTTGATACCAACCTCTTTTTTCTGGTCGCCTGGCACATTGCGGAAGTCGACCATGAGGGCGTTGATCTCACCCTTCTTGCTGAGATACTTGATGCGAAGCTGCTCTACCTCCTCAGCGTTCTGGGCTGTGAGGGCATCCACTTCCTTCAAGAGTTCTTCAATTTTCTCTAATAACATATCTTATTAAATTGTCTGTTTACAAATTTGTTGAATTGTCTGTTTGCAAATGAAAAAGTGGGTGATTTGCGTGCCTTTGGGCTTGCAAAACTCACTTATTTGCTTATTTTGAGTGCAAAGATAACATTTTTTGCTTAAAATATGAAATATCTCAAAAGAAAGTTGTACTTTTGCATGGAAAATTTGAGAAATTTTATAAGTTTATGAAGAAACTATCTTTGATAACAGTCATGATGGCGGTGTTTACCATCGTTTGCTTCACCTCTGTGGGATGCACAGACAAGAAGCCTGCACCTGCCATCGATTCGACTGCGGCTGATACAACCGTGGCCGACACACAAGCTATGGACTCAACGGAGAAGATTATCGAGGAGACTCCGATGCCGAAGGCAGCCGATGAGCTGTTTGATGATTTCGTGTTCAATTTTGCGGCAAACCGCAAGTTGCAGATGAGTCGTATCAATTTCCCTCTTCCTGTTTATCACAACGACAAGCTGAAGAAGCAGATTGAGAAGAAACATTGGAGGATGGAGCATTTCTTTATGCGCCAGGACTACTACACGCTCATCTTCGACAACCGCAAGCAGATGAATCTGGTGAAGGATACCACCATCGACCATGTGATTGTAGAGAAGGTGTTCTATCGCAAGAAAGTGGTGCAGCAGTTCCTCTTCAATCGCATCAACGGTCTCTGGATGATGACCAGCATCAACTACAAGCCGATGTATCAGAACATGAATGCCAGCTTCCTGAAGTTCTATGGTGCCTTTGCCACTGATACGGCTTTCCAGGCACGCCATCTGCATAATCCAGTGAAGTTCACCGGTCCTGATCCAGATGATGACTTCAGTACGATGACCGGAGACATCGAGCCTGAGACCTGGCCTGCCTTCGCTCCGCAGTTGCCTCATGGCATGATTTACAACATCATCTATGGTCAGAAATACACCGAGAGCAGCCAGAAAATCTTCGTGATTCGAGGCATTGCCAACGGGCTGGAGACTCAGCTTACCTTCAAGAGAATAGGTGGCAAGTGGCTGCTGATGAAGCTGGAGATGTAGTTCTTTTAAAGTTGATAGTTATAAGTTAATAGTTGATAGATTAAAGTTGATAGTTAACAGTTAATAGTTTAACCAGATATGAAGGATATTCGTGACTATAGCCTTTTGGCTCACAATACGTTTGGAATTGATGCCAAGTGCAAGCGATTCCTTGAATACTCATCGGTAGAAGAGGCGCAGCAGATTGTGGCTGGGCTTACTGATGCTGATAAGCCGCTGCTCATCTTGGGTGGCGGCAGTAATCTCCTGCTTACAGGCGATTATCAGGGCACGGTGCTCCATTCTGCCATCATGGGTATCGAGGTGCTTGGTAATGGCGAGTTGGCTGCTGCAGAGCATGATGATGCCTTGCTGAATCCGGAGTTCGTGTTCCTGTGTTGCGGCAGTGGCGAGGTGTTCGATGATGTGGTGGCTTACGCCGTGGAGCATGGCTATCATGGTGCCGAGAACCTGAGCATCATTCCGGGCGAAGTGGGAGCCAGTGCCGTGCAGAACATCGGTGCCTATGGCGTGGAAGCGAAGGATATTATATATAAGGTGGAAGCCGTGGAGATTGCTACGGGCAGGGTAGTGGTGTTCGATAACCAGGATTGCCATTACAGCTATCGCCAGAGCAAGTTCAAGCACGAGTGGAAGGATAAGTATCTGGTTACCCATGTCATCTATCGACTTTCCCGGAGCTTTGTGCCTGATCTGGATTACGGCAATATCCGTGCATCCCTGGCTGCCAAGCATATCGAGAATCCTACAGCCCAGCAGCTTCGTGACCTCATCATCGAGATTCGCAACGCCAAGTTGCCAGACCCTAAGGTGCAGGGCAATGCGGGCAGCTTCTTCATGAATCCTATCGTGGAGAAGGCGAAGTTTGAGGAGCTGGCTGCGCAATATCCGGGCATGCCTCATTATACCATTGATGGGGAACACGAGAAGATTCCTGCAGGCTGGATGATCGACCAGTGTGGCTGGAAGGGAAAGAGCCTGGGCCGTGCCGGAGTGCACGATAAGCAGGCGCTGGTATTGGTGAATCGTGGTGGTGCCACGGGCGAGGAAATCGTGAACCTCTGTAATACCATCCGCAAGGATGTGAAGCAGAAGTTTGGCATCGATATTCATCCGGAAGTAAATCTTAGATAACTTTGAAGAATCAATGTTGAAGATAACTTTATTGGGAACAGGAACATCGAGTGGTGTTCCTGTTTTAGGTTGTAATTGTGAGGTGTGCCGCAGCAAGGATCCGCGCGACAACCGCTTGCGCTGTGCTGTGTTGGTAGAAACGGAGAATACCCGAATCCTGATAGATGCAGGACCAGATATCCGCCAGCAGCTCCTGCGTGTGCCTTTCCGCAAGATAGATGGCGTGCTGATTACCCATATCCATTATGATCACGTAGGAGGCATAGATGATTTGCGTGGCTTCTGCGTATTTGGTGATATCAATATCTATGGAGATAAGCTGGTAACGGATTCCCTGCCGCATACCATGCCCTACTGTTTTCCGAAGGATGCCGAGAAACTCTATCCGGGCGCACCGAAACTGAAACTTCATACCATCAATCCGCATCATACCTATCAGATAGGCGATATCGAGTTCATGCCTATCCGGGTGATGCACGACAAGATGCCTATCCTGGGCTACCGTTTCGGAAAGTTTGCCTATATCACGGATATGAAGACGATGGACGATGCTGAGTATGCCTATCTGGATGGAGTAGAGACCCTGGTGATCAATGCCCTTAGATTCGATAAGCCGCACCATAGCCATCAGTTGGTAGATGATGCCATCAAGGTGGCTCGCAGGATAGGGGCAAGGCAAACCTATCTCATTCACGTTACCCATCAGATTGGCTTGCATGATGATGCCAATGCCCGATTACCCGAAGGGTTCCAGTTTGCCTATGATGGATTGATACTTTGATAAAAATATAACACTCTGGCTTTTCTTTTTCCTGCCTTTAGGAAAAGAAAAGCCTTTGTTTTATCGATAAAAATAAAAAAGTGCTACATTTATAGTTAATAAGAATTAAAAAGATGCACTTTTCTTTGAAAAAGCTTGCGGGACTCGTATATTATTTCTATATTTGCATGTGTGTTTTTCATAGTATTAGATTTAAGGTTAACAAGGTAATGGGTCACGGCGGTGACCCTTTTTTTATTTCTACCCCTTTGTAAGGGCATTTTTCTCCCTTCAGTAAATGTATCATTCTCCCTTCAGTAAATTAAGTAAGGGCATAAAAAATGCGGCCTTTCGAGCCGCACTTCTTATCTGAGAATTCCCTTATTTCCGTTTTTGATATTTGAAAACCTTTTGGTTCCCTCATTCCTGTTTTGGATATTTGGAATCTTATTTCTTTCTTTTGAATTTCCGATAAAGCTTCCATGCCAGAAGCGCTCCATCGAAAGCTCCTGTTCCAACGGAAATCATGCTTGCTATTCTTCTGCCCCTGCTGGCTTCCTTCGAGAAAGCGTCAGGTTTGGTGAAGAGCGAGTTCCATAGGGTCTTGATCTTCTTGTCGTCAGCCTCAATGCTCTTGCGGAGCGCCTCCTTGCGCAGTCTGATGTCGTTGAGGCTCCTGTACTCGATGCAGCTATCGCCGTCATTCATGTACAGCTCGTCGTTATCTTGCTCTTTAGTCATCATAATGCTCAGGTATTATTTTTGCATGAGGAGGCTAGCCAGAAATTTCACCAGTGGTTTCTCGATCCATTGATGTCGGAACAGGATGAAGAGGACCAATATCAATAAGTATGCTCCCGCCACGATGCAGAATGCAGGTGCCATGCCCACATAGTCGGCCAGTGCGAATGCGGCAGCAAACGAAAGATATATCATTGATATGGCAAGCAGGGTGAGCAGCAGAAAGCAGATGGCAATAGCCGTAATCAACCTGACCACCTTATCCACGACATCGAGCTTCATGTACTCCGACTGAAGCCCGATGTAATGCTTGAGCACCTCAACGAGCTGCCCGATGGTTTCTACATTCTTGTCACTAGAAAACATCCTTATCGCCTGATAAAGTTAATTTCTTGCTGTTATACCTCAGGAGCAGCCTCCTTGATGTCGTCAACCAAGTCTTCCACTTCCTTGCGGCTCAACTTGATATCGTGCTTCTTGCAAAAATCATCCACTGCGCCTGCAATCTTGCTGCGTGTATCTGCGCCCTTCTCAGGAGCGAAAATCAAACCAAGTGCTGTACCTGCGAGTGCACCACCGAGGAATGCACCAATGTAACCTAATGCCTTCATAATTCTTAAGTTTTAAATGTTATACAATTATATAGTTGTTGATAGCCGAAATGCGCCTCAATACCGCCGGGGCATCTGTTGAGCGTGTTTTGCTTATCAACTGCAAATATACTAATATTTCTCCAAAAAACAAGTTTTTAACTCTTAATTTTTCGTTAAAAGTGTTGTTTTACCTTGAGTTTAACAAACTTTATGCAGTAAACCTTTCTTTCTTAGCAAAATATTTTGTATTTTCGCAGAACAAAAGCGAACTATGCCTGTATAACTACCCAAAAAGTGCAGCGTAGCCGCCTATATATAATAAGGTAAAGTAATTAAAGTAACATTTAAACATCAATACAATTTTAAAAAACAATTATGAAGAAATTAACAGTTTTCAGCTTAGGTTTGTGTGCTGTATTGGCACTCGCTAGTTGTGGATCATCTAAGGAAAGTGCTTACAAGAAGGCATACGAGAAGGCTCAGCAGCAGGAGGCTCAGCAGGAGACTCCAGCTCCAGAACCAGTGGTTACTCCATTGGAGACTACTACTCCTGCAGAGAGCACAACAACAGAGGTTGACAATGCTACAGTACGTCAGGAGAACTTGGACCTCATCTCAGGTTCTGGTCTGCAGAACTACAGCGTTGTTGTAGGTTCTTTCTCACTCAAGGCTAACGCAGAGGGTTTGGCCAGCACATTGAAGAGCGCCGGCTATGATTCTCAGATCGCATACAACAGCGAGCGCAACATGTATCGTGTCATCGCTGCTACATTCGTAGACAAGGCAGGTGCCGTTAAGAGCCGCAACAAGCTCCGCGCAGGCAAGTATCCTGATGCATGGTTGCTCTTGAAGAAGTAATTCTTTTGCGTTTCACCAAGATTCTGAAAATTTCGTTTGAATGCGAATTTTATCAATAGATTACGGTAAGAAACGTACCGGACTGGCAGTTACCGACCCATTGCAGATCATTGCCAATGGGTTGGCAACTGTTGCTACGTCTGAGCTCTTCGAGTTTTGTGAAGCCTATATCCAGAAGGAGCAGGTGGAGCGCATCGTCATCGGAAAGCCTACTCAGCCCAACGGGCAGCCCAGCGAAAACCTGGCGCGAGTGGAGAACTTCTACAATCGCTGGCGCAAGGCGCATCCCGAGGTGCCTATCGAGTATTACGATGAGCGATTCACCTCTGTTCTTGCCCATAGGGCGATGATAGACGGCGGCGTGAAGAAGAAGACGAGAAGAGAAAACAAGGGATTGGTAGATGAGATAAGCGCTACCATCATATTACAGGATTTTATGCAATCAAGAAGATGATTTTACCAATTTATATTTATGGTCAGCCTGTTTTGAGAAAAGTGGCTGAAGATATTACTCCAGATTACCCTGAACTCAAGGAGTTGATTAATAATATGTATGAAACCCTCGATTCCAGCAATGGCATCGGCCTGGCTGCGCCGCAGATTGGCTTGGCCATCCGCCTGGTGGTCATTGACCTGGACGTGCTCAGCGACGATCTTCCTGAGTACAAGGGATTCCGCCATGCGTTCATCAATCCGCATATCTTGGAGTATGATGAGGAGGCTGAGAAGGATTCTTCTGACGAGGGTTGTCTCTCCATCCCAGGCATCAACGAGAAGGTGGTTCGCCCTACACGCATCCACGTGAAGTATATGGACGAGCAGTTCCAGGAGCACGATGAATGGGTATCTGGTTACCTGGCGCGCGTCATGCAGCATGAGTTCGACCACTTGGAGGGAACCATGTTCGTAGACCGTGTGTCTCCACTGCGTAAGAACATGATTGCCGGAAAGCTCAAGAACATCATCAAGGGCAAGTTCCGCTGCAGCTATCGTACTAAGATTCGTCGATGAAAAAGTTTATTTTCACTTTTGTGCTGATGCTGACCGCTTTGTCGGCATCGGCGCAATATAGAGTTGACCGGCTCGTCACTGCCGGCAGAAGCGCCTTGTATTACGAGGACTTCGTTCTTTCCATTAAGTATTTTAATCTAGCCATCGGTGCCAAGCCTTATCTCTATGAGCCTTGGTATTACCGCAGTGTGGCCAAGTTTAATCTCGATGACTATATGGGTGCCGAGAGTGATGCCTCCGAGGCTATCAACCTCAATCCGTATATCAACGATATCTACGACTTGCGTGCTATCTGCCGCATCCGTCAGCAGCGTTATGATGATGCCATTGCCGACTATAATTCTGCCATCCGACTGGAACCTCGCAACCGCAACTACTGGTTCAACCGTGCGCTCTGCCAGATGGAGGCGAAGAACTACGACAAGGCGCAGCTGGAACTTGATACGGTCATCACCAAGTGGAAGGATTATTCGAATGCCTACTCCCTGAAGGCTGAGGTATATCTGCATCAGAAGGATACGGTGCAGGCTGAGAAGTGGCTCGACCAGAGCCTGAAGCTGAATCCATACGATGGTGATGCCTGGATTACACGTGCCTATATGGCGCTTGCCCGGAAGGAATGGAAGGTGGCTGATGAGGCGCTCACCAAGTCGCTTCACTTCAAACCGAACAATGTAAACAGTTACATCAACCGGGCATTGGCTCGTATCAACATCAACAATTTACGAGGTGCGATGAGCGACTATGATGCCGCTATCGACCTGGATCCGCACAACTTCCTCGCTCACTACAACCGTGGATTGATGCGTGTGCAGTTGGGTGATGACAACCGTGCCATCACCGATTTCGACTTCGTCATCAAGATGGAGCCGAAGAACTTCATGGCGATATTCAACCGTGCGCTTTTGCATGACAAGACGGGCAACCTGAAGGCGGCTATCCGCGATTATACTACGGTAATCAATCAGTTTCCTAATTTCTGGACGGGTCTTTCCGCCCGTGCTCATTGCTATCGCCGACTGGGTATGACGGCGAAGGCTGAGCTGGATGAGTTCCGCATCTTCAAGGCACAGATGAACAAGCATCTCGGTATCCAGCCTCGCTGGAGTGCGAAGACCAAGAAGGAGATGCGCAAGCGTTCGGAGATAGACCCAAACAAGTTCGCTTCCATTGTGGTGGATGATGAGCCGAAGTATGAGCATAACTACAAGAGCGAGTATCGTGGAAGAATCCAGAACCGCCAGGTAGAGACTGCCTATCTGCCGATGTTCCAGCTCTCTTACTTCCCTAACACTCAGAATGTGAGTGGGGTACAGGCTTTCGACAAGGATGTGGAGGCGCTGAACCAGAAGATGAAGGACAAGGTCTATATCGTATGTTCCAAGGAGCAGTTGGATGAGAACGGGTCTATGAAGATTTTCTCTCTCATCGATAAGCTTTCGGCAGAACTGAGTGTGGCGAAGGATATTGAGCAGAAGAAGGCGATATTGATGCGTCGTGCCATCGCTCATAGCGTATTGCGTGATTTCGAGGCAGCCATCAGCGATTTCACCTATTATCTCTCGCTGGATGATAAGAATGCGCTGGCTTACTGGCAGCGTGCCGTCTGCCAGGCTGAGATGGATGAGTTCAACAAGGCTCAGGGCAAGGGTGTGGTGAATATCCATTCTGCCGAGGCTGATTTCAGCGATGCCATCCGCATGAACAGCAGCAATGCCTATATCTATTATAACAGAGGTAATCTGCATGCCGGAAGAAACGAGCTTTCCAAGGCGATAGATGATTATACCATTGCGCTGAAGATAGACAACCGTCTGGCTGAGGCGTATTATAATAGAGGTATCGCACGTGCCAAGAGTGGCAACAAGCAGGCTGGTATCCAGGATCTCTCGAAGGCTGGAGAGCTGGGCTTGTATGATGCCTACTCGGTAATCAAGCGATTGAATAAGACGAAATAAGTGCTTGAACAAGATGAAATAATAATAAAAAAATCCCGCAGAGCAAAATTCTGCGGGATTTTTTTGTAACATTGATTTTTATGCTTTCCAATACGGTTGGTTTTATATTTTCTTTAAACCAATTTATATTCTCGTAACCTGCTTTACGCCCTTTACGGCGCTCAGTTTCTTGATGAGTGCATCCGTCTTGCCGGCATCATCGATCATCACGGTTACATTGCCCGAGAACAGGCCGTCTTTTGAAGAGATGTTGATGCCTCTCATCACGAGCTTATCCTCTTTCGAGATGATGTTGGTGATGTTGCTCACGATGCCGATATCATCATTTCCGATGATTCTCAGGGTGATGGCATACTTCGATGTACCCTTTCCGCTCCATTTCGCCTTCACGATGCGGTAACCGAAACGGCGGCGCAGCTCCTTGGCGTTAGGACAGTCGATGCGGTGAATCTTGATACCCTTGCTGATGGTTACGAATCCGAAGATAGGGTCGCCGTAGATAGGGTGGCAGCAGTGGGAGAGCTCGAAGTCGATGCCCTTCAGGTGCTCATCTATTACCAGCACGTCGTCGCTCTGCTTCAGCAGTTCCTCGGTAGGGTTCTCGAACTCGAAGTTCTCGGCACTTTCGGCAGGCTTGTTGGTGTTGCTGAGGTTGAGATCGTGGTCACGCTCCTCGATGTATTTTTCTACCACGGTGTTCACGTCGAGTTTCTCTTCCGCCACATCCTTGTAGAAATCAGAGTTCTCCTTGTATCCCATCTTCTTGATGATGCGCGCCATGGTGCTTTCATCAATCTCAATCTTGCGGTTCTTGAATCGGCGCTCCAGCAGTTCCTTGGCATAGAGTCCGTCCTTCTTCTGTGTTTCCTTCAGGGCGAGTCGGATCTTTGCCTTCGCCTTCGATGTCTGCACGATGTTGAGCCATTCTCTTCTAGGCTTCTGGTTGCTCTGGGTGAGGATTTCCACCTGGTCGCCCGAGTGCAGTTCCTGTCGGAAGGTCACCGCCTTGCCGTTGATCTTTCCGCCCACGCAGGTGTTTCCGATGCGAGAGTGGATGTAGTAGGCGAAGTCGAGCACCGTGGCGCCTTTCGGGAAGTTCAGCAGGTCGCCTTTAGGGGTGAACACATAAACCTCGTCTTCCTTCAGGTCGGTGGTAAACTGGTCCATCAGCTGCAGGTCGTCGTTGCTTTCCAGGGCGGCACGGATGTTGGCAAGCCATTCGTCAATGCCTCCTTCTCCCTGCTTGATGCCCTTGTAGCGCCAGTGTGCAGCCAGTCCGTGTTCGGCGATATCGTCCATTCTTTCGGTTCTGATCTGGACTTCTACCCATTTGTTCTCAGGTCCCAGCACGGTGGTGTGCAGACTCTCGTATCCGTTGCTCTTAGGCACGCTGAGCCAGTCGCGCATACGCTTCGGGTTCGGCTGATACATATCTGTAATCAGGGCGAATGTCTGCCAGCACTGCATGTATTCCTTCTCTCTAGGCGCGTCGATGATGATGCGGATGGCGAAGAGGTCGTACACGCCCTCGAAGGCGCACTTCTGCTTCTTCATCTTCTGCCAGATGGAGTGGATGCTCTTGGTGCGTCCCTTCATGTGATATTTCAGTCCGGCAGCATCGAGTTTCTCCTTGATAGGCTGGATGAATCGGGCGATATAGGCATCGCGTGAAGCCTTGGTGGCGTTCAGCTTCTCCTTGATCATATAGTAGGCATCGTGCTCCAGATACTTCAGGCTCAGGTCTTCCAGCTCGCTCTTCAGCTTGTAGAGACCCAGCTTGTGGGCGAGTGGGGCATAGAGGTAGCTGGCTTCCTCGCTCACCTCGTGTTTTGCCTCCTTCTGGTCGGTGTCACGAATCTGTCGCATCACGTTCACGCGGTCGGCTATCATGATGAGAATCACGCGCATGTCTTCAGAGAAAGAGATGAGCAGGTTTCTGAAGTTCTCACTCTCGATGATAGGGTTGCGCTTGTAGAGGTCGTGGATGCGGAGGAGTCCGCTGATGATGTGCGCCACGCTATCACCATATTTCTGCTGGATGTCCTCGATGGTCTGATAGCCGTCGATAACGCTGGTCTGCATCAGGATGGCGATGACGCCGTCTCGTTTCAGACCGATTTCGTTCACAGCGATTTCTGCGGTTTGCAGCGCTGCGAGTATAGGGTTCATGCCGAAGACGTTGCGCTTAATCTGGTGGTTGATGAAGGCATGCTGTATGTCTTCACGCAGATGCTGCTCGTCGCCCGGCTTGAACGTGTCGCCCACGGCGTTTCTCAGTCGCTCCAGTATCTGGAGTGTCTGTTCCTTTTCTTCGGTTGTGAATTTAAAAGTTGTTTCGTTCATTGTCGTTCCCTCCCGTTGATTATATTTTATTGAGTTTTATAACTCGTCTATCCATTTCTGGCCAGACTTTGTGTTGAGCCAGATGGCAAAGCTGGCACCTATAACTGTCATGATAAACATGAATAATGTCATTAGTTCCATAACTTATATTATAAATTATCAATCCACTTCTGCCCCGACTTTGTGTTGAGCCAGATTGCAAAGCTGCTGCTAATAATTAGACCCAGCGAAAAAATAAACATTAATCCATCCATCATTTCGATAGTTTTGGATTATAAATTGTCTATCCATTTTCTGCCAGATTTGGTGTAGCTCCAAATGGCTAAGCTCATACCAATAACAGCTCCTATACACATTACTAAAGCAAATCCTTCCATAATATAATGTTTTTAATCGTTATACTTCATTACATTGTTCGCAAATAAAGCAAAGCTTATAGCGCTCAATGAGCCTGCAATGATGCAGACGTAATTAAATACTCCCATCTCGTCACCGGTAATCATAGGAGATAATCCGCCTATACCGGTTCCGCTGATGAACAAGTTAGATACCCCATAGAGGTAATGTGATAGCCCCGACCTTCTGTCGTGCTCTTTTGCTAATTTACTAACCATGTCGCAATATTCCATTTTAAATTTGTCAAACAATGGCGTTTCGGCGTTAAAAAACGCCTACTTCGTTAAATTTTCAATGCAAAGGTACAAAAAAAAGCGGAAATATTTCTGATTATCAGAAAAAACTATTAT
>ERZ1026846.1390-NODE-1390-length-15622-cov-6.831246_pt1 | contig 15622 bp, 9 predicted proteins | sample MGYA00380153_ERZ1026846 | MGnify/ENA primary metagenome ERZ1026846 (study PRJEB33269, sample SAMEA4719789) | human gut metagenome | biome: human-associated habitat; feature: organic feature; material: feces | place: Cameroon | collected 2013-10 ... | reverse complement strand
CTGAAGTTTTTCACTCTCAAACCTTCAAACAAACAATTCAAAACAGCTTCTAAGATTAACCTGAATATAGTGCCCCCAAGGTTCCGCATATCATTCAATAATATGCCATAACACCGAGGTGCGTGAGGATATTCACACTTGGAAGAGCAATTCGCTGACTGTCAGGCTGATGATGTTTTAGGTGCACACGATTTCTCACACCTGGAAGTCCGGAACACCTGTAGAACGTTCTGTACCGAGGCCGCTGACTCACAGGTGTGCAAACATACTCGCACCTAAAACATCAACTCTTTAGATATCAATTAGATGCCGTTTTACGTGCGTATAGTTTCTCACACCTGGAAGAACAATCAGAAGTTTCTTTGATGACTTCCAGGTGAGAGTATGATTCTTTTTAGAAGGAATATCCCAAGCTGAGGTATGGGTAGAAAACGGACTTGGACAAGCCATATTTCCCGATTCCGTACGATGGACTTAAGCCGCAGCGGAACACCAGACCGTTCTCCGCGCGAAGACGGTAACCGACATTCGCGTAAAGGAAATTTCCCCACTGCGTCGTTCTCACTTCCTTCGGAGCAGTTCCCGTGGAACCATCAGGCAAGGTCACCGTCTTGCTTTCCGTAATCTTGTCAAAATACACCCCGTTGGACATTCCGGCTCCGATCTCTAAATGATGTTTTCCTCTACCTGCCAGGTAGTTGATCTCCACCGGCACGCCGACACCATGAATCTCGTACCAGTTCCCGATGCCGAAACCGTACCCGACACCGACCGCGAAACCCAAACCCGAATCCCCTTTGAACCTTGCGTCATAAGAGGCACCGACCACATTGGCGGCCCCGAACAGATCCAACCGCACATTCCGATCCTGAGCCATTACTACCGGAGACAGCGCAATGGCCAATAATAATGCTACAACCTTTTTCATAATAAAACGTATTATTTCCGACTGCAAAGTTCGGCAAAAGGATTGATATGGTAATGGAAAACAGTTTCACTTTTGGCAAATATAATTTCCTAATCCTTAATTTGTTACAGACAAATTGAGATTTACGTTCTCATTTCGCACAGTTTAATCAGCTTATTTTCAATACATTAATCAAATACTTGTAACATATCACGATTAGTAAAGTACAGACTGTCAAGTAATTACATTAATCACGGTATAAATTCCGAGAAAAGAGCCTTGTTTTCACCATCCGACCTTGCGATTTTTTCTTCTCAGCATCACAAAAATAGCGCATGTCCATATCCTATTTGCGCTTAACGCAGAAGATCGGGAGGATGAATATCACGGCGAGTATGGAGAAGAGCATGCCGGAGATGGTGCCGACGGCGAAGTCGAACCAGAAAACCTCCTCGGGGCCGTCGGTGAGGAACGGGAGGAGGCCGAGGATGGTGGAGACTATGGTGAGGGTGATCGGGTTGATCTTGCGGGAGTAGGCTTTGACGTAGAGGCGGATGTTGGCCGCTTCGGCTGGTCGGTGAGTTTGTTTAGTCACATAGGTGGTTCCTTCGACAGGCTCAGGGACCGATGCACTGAGGAGGGACTGGTAGGTGGTGATGAGGTAGATGCCGGCGTTGACGACTATGCCGCTGAGCATCACGAAGGCGGCGAAACCGCCCTGATCGAAGGAGAAGTCCGATAGGCCGAAGGCAAGGAAGAGGCCGATGAAAGAGACCGGAACCATAAAGATCACGGCGAGCGGGTAGCGGAACGACTCGAAAGTCATCGCAAGCATCACGTACATCACCGCAAGAATCAAAAACAGCAGCCAGGCGTACTGCTGCTTGGCGGTGTCGAACCAGCCCCAGCCCGGAACCTCGGCCTTGAAACCGATCGGAAGGACCTCATCGTTCATGTACTTGACCGCCTTCTGGGACAGGGAACGGCTGAGTTCCCAACTACCGATGAAGTCGTAGCAGACAACAAGCTCGTAGGACTGGTTGCTCTTTCTGATTGTCAGACCTGTCCGCTGCTTGTCGATGCCCCCGACACTCGAAAGCGTCATTTTCTTCTGACCGACATCTATCGGAGAGTTAAGAACGTGCCAGAGATCGTATCTGTCCAGATCCGAGGAACGGAGGACAACATCGACGGCTCCACCATCATATTCAGAAGTTCCGATCTTCCGTTCGTACAGTAAGGATCCCAGAGCGTTGTAGTAGGCGTAAGGATTGATGTCGGCGAGCGTCATTCGCCCAAAATCATAATCCAGCACAAACTCAATCGAAGGGCGGCCGTTCCAACCTCCCGACCAGATCTCCGCGCCCTGGACACGGCGGTTTGTGGAGAGATAGGCCATCAGCTTCTCGGCATATCGGCTGAGTTCCTGATAGTTGTAGCCCTTCAGCGAGATGCGGTTGCTCTTGGAGGACGAGACGATGTTGTTGTTGAAATTATTGTCGTCTATTCCGGAGACCCTCCAGTTCGCCCCGCCGAAATTGATCGCCATCCTCGTGACCTCGGACTTCAGCACGGAAGGGAAACCTGAGTTCTCGAACTCAGGCTTGAACTCCACCGAAATCTCGGCGTTGTCGTAGGAATATATCGACGTGGTGAATACGGAGATCTCATCGAACTTCGACAGATAATTCTCCATCGCCCTCACGACATCATTCAACTGGTTCACGGTACAGCCTTCAAGCATGCCGGCATTGATGATCAGACGTTTCTTTTCAGGCTCCCGGTAGAAATTGGAGCGGTTCAAGGATTTGTAAAACAGACCGAAGGAGGAACTGGCTATCTTGTCTATCAACTGACGGTTCCTGTCGTAAGGTTTCCAGGTGACAATCTTGTCCAGAAATCTGTCGAACCTGTCCGCCTTGTCCTTGTCATAATCAGACAGACGGGTAGGGAGCAGACAGAGCGGGATTCCAAACGCCACGATGAACAAAAGGACATACACCCAACGATGCCTCACCCCCCAGCCGATGTAGGAAGCGTAGAACCTGTTCCAACGCAGGATCCGGCGGAGCTTCCTTGGGGAACGCCCAGACTTGCCACCCGACATTCTTACAGGAATATATTCCATCAGCGACGGGATGAACAGGTAGGAAATAATCAGCGACAGTCCCAAGTTAATGACAATCACCCAGATGAAGTCCACGAGGTTGGCTTTTTCCTTTTCCGGAAGCAGAAGGACCATCATCAATGCGCCGACAGTCGTGGCCGCGGCCGAAAGGATGGACGGGAAAGCCTTCCGGTCTTTGAAATGGGCGTAGTGGTCGATCATCACGATCGAGGTGTCGATGATTATTCCGAGAGAGACCGTGATTCCGGCAAGGGTGTAGATGTGGATCTGAAGACCTGCCAAACTGTAGATCATCAAGGCGGTCAACACATTGACCGTCAAAGTGAAGACAATGATCAGCATATACCGCCACGACCTGTTGATCAAGAACACGAACATCAACAGAATCAAGATGCAGAGGGCGGTACGGACATAGATTTTGCTGAGTTCCTCGCTGACATACTCAGAGGAATCGTAGGCGATGCCGGCGGTGATTTCCGAAGGGAAGCCTTTCTGAAGCTCCGCCATCCTTTCCTTGACGGCGGAAGCGACAGTCAACAAGTTGGCCGAAGAAGCTATCTCTACCGTCAACGTGATGGTGTTCAAGCCATTGACACGATAGTAACTTGACGGCACCGCTTCCTCATAGCGCCACTGGGCAACGTCCCCGATGTGAATCACACGGCCTTTGAAATTACCTACGGGAATCGATCCGAAATCCTTGTCCGAGGCTTCTTTAAGACGCACCGTCATCAATCCTTCAGAGGTTTCCGTCATTCCGAGGATTTCCTCACGGTAATATGAATTGAAGGCCGCGGCGATCTCGTCAGCGGTGACGCCTATGGACTGGATCTTGTCCGCGTCGAACGTGATCACCCACTGGAAAGGAACACCGCCGTCCACATTGACCTTGTCCACTCCCGGGATGGCGGCCAAATGGCTGAGGACGTGTTCCTTGACATATTTGGAAATCTCCCGGGAAGGGATCCCGCCCTTGACGAGATAGGATATCCGCGAGACCCGTCCGCCGCCAGACAAGGATATTCCCGGATAGGAGACCTCATCAGGAAGGCTTGGGTAAACGTTCCTGATCGCCGAGGCGACCTCGAAGCGCGCCGCGTCCATGTCCGAGCCTTTGCGGAACTTGACAGAAACGGAGCCTGAACCTTTACGTGAAACAGAGGAAATGTCTGTGACATCGCGTATCCCCGCCAAGACTCCTTCAATCTTGGATGTCGCCTCGCTTTCAATGATTTCCGCAGAGGCGTTGGGATAATAAAAAGATACATAGGCCGTACGGCCTTCCGTCATCGGGGTGTATTGGATGTTCAGACGCGGCAATGCCGCCAGCCCGACAAGGGACAGCGCCACCATAATCAGAACTACCGAAAATGGAGAAAGTCTATTTTTTCTTTCTTCCATTGTAGATCGAATAATACAACGCCGGCACGACGAACAGGCTGACAAGGGTTCCGACAAGCATTCCCGCGATGATCACCAGAGACATCGGGTACTGGAGGTCCGCGCCCATGCTACCCCTTGACAGGAATGGACAGACGGCCAGAATGGTTGTCAATGAGGTCATTATGATAGCCTTCACCCTAAGCGAGGACGCATCAATGACAGCACGCTCAAGACTTTCGCCGGCCTTGCGCATCCGGTTGATCGTGTCTATCTTCAGGATGGAGTCATTGATGACAATACCGGTGATGACAATAAGGCCGATCATCGACATCAGGTTGATGCTGACCCCGAAAATCCATAGAACCAGCAAGGCGACAGAGACATCCACGACAATCTCCGAAAGGATGATCAGCGGCTGGACCAGAGACTCGAACTGGGAGGCCAGAATCAGATAGAGCAGGATTATGGCGACCAGCATTATGATGATCATCTCATCGATCATCTTGCTGTTGGAGAACCAGGAACCAGAATAGCCGACCTCGAAGTCACCATTCTTTCGCACGACGTCACTCACCGCGGCCATCACATGTTTCACGTCCTTCGACGGAACATCGAGAGCCAAAGGGTAGTAATTGTCCTCCGGGCCTGCGACCAAAGTTTTCAAATCCTCGGCAAAGGTTTGCCGCATAAGATTTGAAACCGGAATCCGGGATGTTTCCCCGTCAAGGCCTTTCTTTTCGATGAAAGTGCCATGCAGGATCTCCGAAAGTCCGGCGGCGTTGGAGCCTGTCACGACCGGAACAGTGCTGGTTCCCTGGACAATGTTGAACAGACGGTTCTCATTGAGCGAGTTCCTCAGAATCGACACAAGTTCCGAATAACCGACATCATAAAGCGCAAGCAAGTCAGGATCAGCGACAAACAGAGCGTCAGTCTTTACCGGAGGATCCGCCACGGTCACTCCAGGCAACGTTTCCCTGACCTCGGAGAGCATATTCCTCAACGGTTCGACCTCAACCTCCCTGTTCCTCACTGGGCGAAGGCGCGCCACGAGCGGAGCCTCGTTCCGGGCGAAAACCATGTCGAAGATATTCCCTGAAGCTTCGAATGAATATACCGCTTCCGGATATTCATTCTCCATCTCATCCTTCAATTCGCCCAGCACCTTTTTCAATGTGCTGGCATCTTTGCAATTGACGTAGATGGACGCTTCGGAAATTCCTTGGTCACCACTATGACTCAGAATGAATTGCTGAGAACCGACAAGAGCCGTCATCTGCTCCACGCTTCCGGTCAGTTTTTTCTCTAAATCCCTGATCCGCTCCGTGTTACGTTCAATGGAAATGTGTTCGTTCCAGTCAATCTTCATTATCGCGTCCGTCTGGGTCATCTCCGGCAGACGGGATTTCGGCATCTCCAGGAAACAGAACACCAGCCCGACGGTCGAGACGGCAAGAAGGCCCCAGGCGACCGGCCTGTGCCGGATGAACCATTCCATAAGTTTGTCGTCCCAGCGGCGGATCGGTTCGTCAAAGTTGATCTTCTCCAAAAGCGGACTCGGACGGAAACCATCCGAACCCTTGAACCACCAGTAATAATAGACCGGAATCACAAGGATGGTCACGATGTAGGAGGTCAGCAGCACGATGGCCACCGACATAGCCTGATCGTAGAACATCGCCCCGGCGATGCCGCTCATGAATATCAACGGAATGAACACCGCGCAGGTTGTCAGCACGGAGCTGAGCATCGCTCCCCTCACCTCTTTCGTGCCCTCAAGGACAGCGGAGCGCAGGTTCCCTTCACGTTGCCATCGGCCGGTTATATTATCGACAAGGATGACCGTGTTGTCAGTCATCATTCCGACTCCGAGAAGCAGACCGGAGAGGGATATAATATTCAGGGTCAATCCGATGGCATAGAAGCAGAGCATCGAGAATATCAGCGCCACCGGCATCGTCAGGATCACCAGCACCGGAGAGCGGAAGTCCCTCATGAAGAGGAATATGATGACGCTCGCCAGAAGGAGGGCGACCACGATGTTCTGTAGCAGGTTGTTGATGGTATATTCAAGAAGCTGGGTCTGGTCTCTCGTGATCTCGAAGCTCAACTGAGGGTAGTCGTTCCGGAAACTGTCCATCAGACCGTTCATGGCCGACTTCAGGTCCGACATCTTCGCCTCGCTCTGCTTGATGACGGCAAGACACACGGCATCCTCTCCGTTCGAGCGGACGAGGCCGGTTCGTTTTGCCGGGTGGACGACGACCTTGGCGACGTCCTTTATCTGAAGAAGGCGGCCTTCCTTCTTGAACCAGAGGTTGGCGATGTCTTCACTGGAGGAAGCCCGGGAATCGAATTTGACATTGTAGCGGTACTCTCCGTCACGGATTGTAAGACTGCCAAGGCGGATGTTGGAACTCTTGACACAACTCTCGAACTCATTCATTGTCATCCCTGCCTGGAGTAGCTTGGACTCATCCGGAATTATGAGAATCTCGTCACTGACAAGGCCGCTGACATCGACCATGGCGACTTCGGAGAGTTGTTCGATGCGTTTGCTGATCACGTCACGTGCGAAGCGGCTCATCTGGGAGAAGGACTCGGTTACGGGGAACAAGTCCGATTGGGCCTCAGGCTCGGTGCGCTTCGACGGGCTCAGCGACCGATTCCGAGGCGGTCCCTGAGCTTGTGGTTCGACAGGCTCAGCGACCGAAGAAGTAATATTCACAAAAAACGCCGGAATGTCCGTGGCGCTGGCCTTCAAGACCTTAGGCCGGGCGATGTCGCCAAGGCTGGACATAGACCGGTCAATCTTCTCGTTGACCTCAATGAAAAGATAATCGATGTCCGAACCGTGGTTGAACGTAAGCCGGATCGTCCCGCTGCCGTCCTTCGCCTCACTGACGATGTCCTCAAGCCCGTTGATCTGGATGAGCTGCTGGCGCAGAGGCTTCAGCACACTCTCGTCCATCTCTCTGGCCGAAAGTTCCGAGGATGTGGCCTGCACGGTTATGTACGGGATGTCCACATCCGGAACCAACGACACTGGCAGCAGACGTATGCTGACAATGCCCAGAACAACGATGACAAGGGTTATCATCGTCACGGTTATCGGTCTGTCTATCAGATGTTTCAGCATTGCCTACCTTTTTACCAGCACATCAGAGTTGTCCGCCAGATTGAGATTGCCGGAGACAATCACCTGGTCGCCTTCGTTCAGTTCGGCGTTCCTGTCCTTGTTGGCCTCGACCACGTAGGACTCACCATTGGAATAAAGTATCGTGACATAAGTCCAATGTGCCTTGCCGCCATCCGTGCAGGTGAACAGCACGTCCAGATTGTCCCTGATCACCACCGCGCTGCGAGGCACGACAAGCTGTCCCGGAATCATCCTCTCCACGATCACACGGACGTTCATTCCATCGATCAGCGAGCCGTCGTTCCGGACCTGCGCCGTGACGGAGATCTGCCCCTTCTCATCCACAAGAGGATTGATGGCGGTGATTTTTCCGGAATATTCCTTGGTCTCGTCAGCGAACGGGCGTACCTTCACCGGCAGCCCCACCGAGAGGAATGAATATTCCGACTCCATCACCGAGAAATCCACCTCCAGCACACTGTCGTCCACGATCGTGCAGAATGTCCCGGACGGACTCTGGTCGAACGGCTTCTGCTTGATGTCAGCGACACGCCCGGAGAACGGGGCATGGAGAACCGTTCCGGCGATCTCGTAGGACGAGCGCGCGAAATCGTTCTTGGCGGCGGAATAGCCGGATTTCATCTTCGCCATGGCCAAAAGGTCGGCGGGGACCGAGGTGGTGTCCCCGGCGGAATATCCCTGTCCCACAAGATAGTCATACAAATCCAGCTCGGCCTTCTGGAGCGAAAGCCGGGAGGATTCCTGCGACAGTTTCAAGTCGGGACGGTCAACGGTGGCGATGACGGCACCTGAGGAGACATATTCACCATTCCGGACGTTTATCGCCGCGATTTTTCCGGTTGTCCTGAACTGCAGCGCGCTTTTCCGTCCGGCAACAAGTTTTCCGTTGGACAAGAGCTGACGCGCGAAGTCCGTCTTTTCCAGTTTCATCACCGTGACCTCGTTTATCTGAGGGGTGTAGGCCAGTTTCCCGTCCTTCGTCTCCTCCGTCTTTTTGTTTCCTCCGCAGGCAACGGCCATCACAGCGAGACCGCAGACCAGAAGGGACGCAAGTATATTCTTTCTCATATTCATTGATTCTGAATTATTCCATCATTCCCAATAATGAAGAAACGCTAATTACATATCGCATTTGTTACCACTTATCAATAATTCTTGAATATGCTTGAAATAATGTTCTGAAGCACTTTCTGAATATTTCGAGGTTATCATTATGTTCGTTATATAGTTTCCTGACTGCAAACAATAAATCGTTATTATTAACCAGAAACGATTACCTGTTCCTCTCATATATTCTTCGCTTTGCTTTTTCAAATTCGGAGTCAAACATACTTAGTCCATCACCAATTACACCGACACCTATCATAACATCATTCTTATCATAGATGCCTCCCCAAAGGATCACTTCCTTCATTCCATTCAGCTTGCGGAACACGCCCTTCGTGTCAACAATCACTGGTATGTTGCAATCATACTGTTCCAGTTTTGCCCGAACCTTTGACGTGTCCTTCACACTACCATCAACATACACCAAAAGTTCCCAATCCGGATTATCATCCATAATCCTTTCAATCTTTCCACGAGGAGTCCTACTCAACCATTCATTCATGCATCCCGTTATCATGTACACGTATATCTTATTTTTGGAAAAATCCGGAGCATAATTCTCTACCAGGCCATGACGATCAATCACATACATTCCATCCTCAATCGCCACTGGATGTACCCCGTCATCTTTACAAGACATCAGTGATACAAACATAATCCAACTTAACACAATATTACGCATAATTATAACCAATCAGTTCAACTTAACCCTTCATTCGTTAGAAATCAAAACGGCTGACAACAGGCATACCTTCGGCAAGCCTCAGCCGTCGCCGAAATTTTGCATGCATAATTCAGACCTGCACCTGGGCAATGCGACATTGTTTGGTACACACAATAATTACTATCATTGCTGTCAAAATCAGTTTGGTCTTCTGGACCAGCCTTAAGAACAGCGGAGGTAGCTAAACATATAGAAATCAGCGCGAAAACTGCCAACAATACTTTAAAAATTTTTTTCATATGCTCAATTTAATAATAATGTTATTGATTTGTGGTTTAACTGATTGGTTACAAAAGATTCAGTTTTGCGATGACGTAATTGCCATCTTTGCCAAGGGGATCAAGGGCTTCCGGGTTGGAGGCTTTTTTTAGGAGCGTGGCGGGGAAGGTGCTGATCAGGGACGGATCCAGCAGACAGTACAAAGCGCCATCCTTTATCTGGCGGAACGCATTGGCCAAGACATCCAGCCCTACTTCACCGGCCTTAAACCAGCGCCATTGTCCGTCAGCATACAAGCCACAGTAGTTGCTTTGCATCGCCCGTTTCTGGAGAGCGATAATGACAAGACGCGTGTCACCATCACAAAGATATTGGCTGAGCATAGCGAATTCACTTCCAAGAAGATGATCCATAGCCGCGAACGAGTCATCATACTCATAAAAGGTCTTTGGAATCGCATATCTGCCGAAATCGAAGCAAGGACCGTCACTCATCAGCCCTTTGCTGTAAACTTTTATAATGTCAGAATATGAGTCGACGACAAAAACCGAATCGCCTGATTCAGAGAATATCTGTACGGTGGGAGTATAGTTCATCACCTTCTCCTTTGACGGGAAGAAATCCACTCTGGTTTCATCAGACAACAATGAGAACCGGGTCTCACGACCGGACCCATAGCCATAATATGTCAGGACCCCTTCATCCGTAATCCATGACATCGCTCCCAGATCCAATTCATTCAAGGACTTCAAATCAAGCATGGATCCACTCAAAGAGAAACGCTGGATTCTGGAAGGGACAGAAAACACATAGAGGGTCGAGTCTCGGTACTGAACGTCGTTGATGTGGACATATTCCTCAGGGCCATTCCCACGGTGGCCGATATTATTTAGGAAACGTCCGTCATGTGAATATCTGAAAATGTTCCCATTCAGATAATCTGTCACAATGTAGGAATCCTCCGTGACATTCAGATCCACAGATGAGCCCAAAAGATGCTCGTCATCAGCCTCTAACGGAACAATCTCAACCGACTTGACAACTTCCGCCAACGGATTCATCGTGTTGCCGAACTCCACCAGGACCTTGGCGGTGATTGAATCTCTTGATTCTGAGCAGCTCATTATCAATAGTATTGATAACAGCAGTATAGCCTTTCGCCTATTCATAACAGTTGATGTATTTAGCATATTCATTGATTCTGAATCATTCAACCATTTCCTTGACGTTGACGTCGATGTCTTTCCCGGAGATGAAATCGTAGAGGGCGTACTTCCGGAGGGTGTAGTAGTAGGTCCAGAAGTTGGAGTAGTCGGTGATGTATTTGGCCATCGCTGACTCGTTGTCGTTCTGGGCGTTGGTGAGGTCGGTCACCGTGGCCGAGCCGCGCCTGAACTTGTCCATCATCAGCTCGTACCTTTCAGAGGCTATCTCCATCGCCTTGCGGGAGGCCAGACACTGCTGACGCTGGTTGTTGAACTGGCCGACGGCGGTGAATATCTTCCTGCGGTAGTCGTTCTCGCTCTGGAGGTTCTGCGCCTTGACGACCTCCTCGGCGGCCTTGGCCTTCTGCACCTTTCCCTTGCCAAGCCCCCAATCGAAGATCGGCACGCTGAAAGTCAAACCCACAACCTCCTGGTTCAGAAGATCCTTATAGACATCCGGCAGGCCATTGCCGGTCTGGGACAGGCCGAAGCGGGCGTTAAGGCTCATCGAGATGCCTCTGTCCGCCTTGGCCTTCGCCACATTCGAGGCGGCGTTCAATTCATTTATCTGATTGTCAAGGGAGAACGTCGAGTTTTTCAGTGCCTTTTCCATCACCAGACCGTAGTCCATCAGAATGTCCGGCAGGGCATCGTCCACCACCGGTTCCACCTCCACGGACTCATCATAGCCCAGAATCGAGTTAAGGTACATCTGCGCCTGACGCACGTTGACGACGCTCTCGCCGATCGCGATGCTGTCGTTCAGCGCGCGGAGTTCCAATTGGAGATATTCAGCCCTCGTGACGCTTCCGAGTTTCATCCTTTCCGCCGCCACGGAGCGCATCTTCCCGGTGTTCTCGTAGTTCGACTTCACGACCTCCTGGTTCTTAAGGGCCTGGACAAGCGTGAAATATGCCGACACGGCGTTGATCGTGACCTGCTCCATCGACTCGACGTAGCGGCGGCGGCCACGTTCATATTCCTTAGGCTCAATGAGTTTGTCCCATTTGAACTGGTTGTAGGAGAAGAGCGGCTGGACGTAGCGGACCGTGACAGGCTGGGAGTACCAGGTCAGTTTCTTGTTGAGTCCGAACTGGTCGATGCGGGAGAGGTCGGAATAGACATAAAGCCTTCCGCCGGTGAAGGTTATGTTCTGGGCGACCTGAAGCCCGAGGCTGTTCTGGAGGTTGTAGGTGCTGGCGTAGCGGAAGGAGCCATCCTCGTAGCTTTGCAGCAAGGTGAGCGACCGGTCGAAGTTCATCAGGTTGCCGTACAACACAAGCGAAGGCAGACGGCTCGCCTGATAGGATCGGTACGCCCAATAGGTCGAAACAAAGGCGTGCTTCGCCTCCAGCGCCGCCACCGACTGGCTCCGCGCCGTCCCGATCGCCTCCGGAAGCGACATCCGCCGCTGCGCCCCGAGAGGCCCGGCCCCAAGAAGGAGAATGAATATGCCGACTAACGCCGTGGTTATTCTATGGTTAAGGTTCATCGTGTGCTAACCTTTTAGTGTTCGCTAATTTACCAAATATTTACGGAATATGCGCATTAAGGTTATAGATTTTCTCTACTGTAACCACCTTTTATTATAGTCATTTGAAGCCCTCGATTCAATTCTCTACATAATAGTCTATCCTGACTATGCTTTGCGGTCTATCAGCATTTTCAAATTGCACATTTATAGTAATTTGATCTTTCGCTTTTATATGCCCATAATCGATGATTCTTTTTTCCAAGAACCTTAGTTCAGGATTATATCGGGATGTTGAATCTCTTTCCTGTCCAAAACAATAATTGCTCATTAAGAGTAGAAACATTAGCAAATGAGCCACTCTTCTTATATCAAGAGCCAATGAATGATATCGCATAATATGATTATATCTTGAAACTTAGAAAGACAAACTGCTCCGAGTCCAGATCAAGGCTGTCGTAAGCGTAATAGGTGCCATCATATTCACCAATCACTTCAAAACCGTCACTGACTGGAACCCGTCCGACAAGATTATAGTTTCCATCATAAATCTGGAGAATTGTCCCGGCGGCCTTGTCCAGACGACAGGTCCGGAAAATGTAGTCACCGCATTTGACAAGCCTGTCATAATAACCGTGTTCTTTCCTCATTTTCTTGCACTTGGATTCGTATTCCTCGAAAGATGTGGTTTCAGGGTACTTTCCAGAGATACCCTTCTCAGAAAAGCCGAACGAGCCGGTGACATTGCCGTCATAGTCCATCAGGAATATTCTCGGATCGGCGGCGAAAGTGACGGCAAGGCCATCCTTCTCAGCATAGAAGTCATATTTTGAGAACACCGGGATGTTTCTCTTGTGATAGACAGGCGGATAATGGCCGAATATCACCTTACTAGACTCAACCACCTCAGGACGGAAGCGGATGAATATGTAGGAGTCTGTCCAGAATCCTTTGCTTTGCCGCTTCTCGTAACCGTTGTAACTTACGTGCTCGGTGATGGTCGGGATTATCACAGCGGAGTCGATCGCCTGCATTCTATTGCACTCAAAATTGTACTCGTACATTTCCGGGACCTCAGGATCGGGATGATTGTAAAGGTCAGACCAACCTTTGTTTCCAACATCTCCATCGTTCGGACTCAGCGCGGTGAACCAAGCCTGGTTCAATGAGAACAGTTTTTTATAGTCTTTCGAGAACCTATGGATGAAACAGTTCGAGTCCTGCATGATGAAATCTCCCGTGGACTTGTCGAACGTCGAGATAAAAGAGGCGGCCAGGACTTCTTCAGGACCTTTCCCTTGGCGGATATGCTCCCCCATGAAGTGACCACTGAGGTCATACTCCTTGATCCCGACGGCATATTCATCGACGAAACACAAGAGGCTGTCCTTCATGTGCCACTGTCCGGAAAGGGATGTATATTGGGCATCCAGCCTCAAGGTGTCAAACACCAAGGATGTGCGAACTATGTTCTCTTTTCCGAAGTGTTCGACGCTATCGTACGGACTGTCACTTCCGGTGCATGCGGACAAGAGTCCGAGCAGCGTTGACAATACAATGACTATTAAAACTTTATTGCCAAGAATAAGGCATCTATGACTATTTGAAACCATCTGTATAGTCTTTTTTGAATAATAACTGATAAGTTTTCCTCGCCCTGGAAGCTTTCGCGTCCAACTTCTTCTTCTCCTTTAACACCTTGGCATCATCGTTCCCACAGCGGACAACAAGGTCTCTCTCCTGCCGCGTCTGAGTCTGTCCGCAAAGGATGTCCCACGTTGTTCCCGTGTCCTTCATGAACCGAACCAAATCAATCTCCTTTGAGAGTATCCGCTTCCAAAAGTTGAAATCACGTGAATCATTGTAGCACAAGATACTGTACGCCGGAGTAGCCTCGCCATGATCCTCTCCGGACTCGAGCATCCGAGGTTCCGAGAACCTCATCATGAAATCCGTCTCGACACGATTCTTGAACGGGTTGCGGAAAGGGTTTGTCTCAGCGCAGTAAAGGTCTTCGGCACCGCCCTCTGGTACTCTCCATGACAATTCCTGTCTTATGCTCTCGGAGTAGATTTTTCCGTTCTTCTCACCGTAGGTTATCGTGTAGGTGTACGGGGTGGCAAGGGACATCGGTGAAAAGTTCCTGACATATCTTGTGAACCTGTCATCCATATCTTTCACCACAATCTTTTGAACCCGCCCGTCATAGTCAATGAACAACTGTCCTGAACACAGGATCCTCTCCTTGATGGAAAGTTCTTTGGCATTCGAGCTGAAATTGATGACACGGACATCCCTGCCGCCTACCTTGGCGGTGCCGTAACTCTTGTAGCTGTAGCTGCCTACCATCTTGGGGTTCAGGGGCGAGAATATCTCAACGGCTCTTTTCCGGTCCAGGGCAGACACATCGAAGTAGTTGACATAATTAACCTTAAGTGCGTCCACCCCATTAGTCTGGCCTTTCGAGTTAACACTCAAGACCGGATTGACCTCATTCTTGTCAGCGAAAAGACTCTCGCTGACAAAAGTGTCGCAGACGTACAGTCTTCCCATTGCGTTTCGGTCATCCCAGTAGAGTTTTGTGTTTGTTTTCTGGTTGAAATCCAGAGAGGCGAACACGCCCACAGCGCCTTGCACCTCTCTGTATTTCCCGTCGCACTTAATGGTCCGTATAATCAAGAATGAGGCGTAATAATCAGCATAGTTCTTAGAGAAATCACGCGCCGCATCCTTGACGATGGAGCGTGCGCTACGTTCCCCTCTGACCACAGAAGCATGCAACGTGTCCTGCGCATTGTCAAAACTCGAAGCAGATACTCCATAACCCATGAAGAATAGGGTAATTAAAAGAATAAAACGTCTCATTCTATAAATCAATTAATTCCACAAATGCTTATAAAACAATATTACGGACAATTTCCCGCAAAGTCAGCACAATTCAAAAGATCATTGCAAACCGCAGCCGTGGTTATTCTATGGTTAAGGTTCATCGCGTTCTAACCTTTTAGTGTTCGCTAATTTACCAAATATATCCGGGATATGCATCAAGGCAGTAAATTTTTCTCATCGGATCACAATTCCGACGATGTACTCCTCGGGCACAAGGCCGAAATAACGGCTGTCGCGGGAGTCCAGAACGTTGTCGCCGCCGAGGAAATACCAATTGTGTTTGAAGGTATATTCATTCAATGGTACCTGCCCAAGGAAGACTTGTCCGCCATTCTCGCTCAGGCGCTTACCAGTCTCATACAATATAGGTCTGCGCCAGGTCCTGTAATTGTCAGCATTGATCTCAATGGTGTCTCCTTTTCTCGGGAC
>ERZ1026846.1383-NODE-1383-length-15653-cov-7.008783_pt1 | contig 15653 bp, 15 predicted proteins | sample MGYA00380153_ERZ1026846 | MGnify/ENA primary metagenome ERZ1026846 (study PRJEB33269, sample SAMEA4719789) | human gut metagenome | biome: human-associated habitat; feature: organic feature; material: feces | place: Cameroon | collected 2013-10 ... | reverse complement strand
TATTTATAGGGAATTACGCAATATGTTAATTGATTTTCGTGGACAGTAGTGAAACACATTGAAATCGCCCGCATATATGGCTTGTAGGCTTTCGTTTCTGTCGCAACTGACGTAGGCAAGGCTTGCGAATTCTTTTTTGCCGAATTCTTTAAGGATAAAAGTCTTGCCGCATTGTCTTACACCGTTGAGTATTAATGGTTTGTGCTGCTTTTGATTCTTCCACTCTACGAGCTTGTTGTATATCTTTCTTTTCATAGTTTACACTTTTAGACACATAAAAGCTCAGAAATCTTACACTTTTAGACACATGAAAACTCGGAATTCTTACACTTTTAGACACATGAAACTGCTGCAAAGCTACACTTTTTGACACATACAAACAAGTATTTATAGTATTTTTTGGTGAAGCATTAAGATAATTTAAGTGTATAGCCAGCGCTTGAACACGCGGATTGTATCGGGCATCTGCTTTCTGGGTGGCGGACTGCAGCGCAGGATGGGAAAAAGAAGAGTCGTCGCAGGAAGACTTCTGATTATAAAATTTTTGTAACTTCTTTGACACACTATACTTTTACTTTTGCACCCGAAATTTTACACATAGTTAACTAAATAAGCAAAAGAATGAAAAAGAAAGTAGTGAGAGAAAGCTGCGGCAGAAGAATGGCTGTGTGGTCATTGGCTGCAATGATGTTTTTAGGTTCTATGGGTATGCAGGCTCAAGGCACAGTCGGCGTGCCGGCGTGCTGCAAGGCGAAGGTGGCAACGGCTACCGTAGCGCAACCGGTTGCTGACGACGTGCGTGCCGAGTGGCAGCAGCTGAGGGGCGACGTGACGCTCTATATGACCAACGACATGGGACGCAACGGCTATTACGACCAGAAGCCGATAGCCGAACTGATGGGCGAAATGGCGGGAGTGGTTGACCCTGAGTGTGTGTTTGCTGCGGGCGACATTCATCATTTCAATGGTGTTGCGTCGCTACAGGACCCGCTTTGGATGACCAACTACGAGCTGGTTTACTCGCATCCCGACCTTATGCTCGACTGGTTTCCAGTTTGCGGCAACCACGAGTATCGCGGCAATACGCAGGCTTTCATGGACTACGGCAAGGTGAGCCGCCGATGGATGATGCCTGCCAGGTATTATACTAAGGTGTTCAAGCACGGCAACACTTCCGTGCGCATTGTGATGCTCGACACAACACCGCTCATCGACTCTTATCGTAAGAATTCGAGCGTCTATCCCGACGCCTGTAAGCAGGACGCTGAGGCGCAGCTGGCGTGGCTCGACGAGACGCTGCGCAACGCCAAGGAAGACTGGGTGGTTGTGATGGGTCATCACCCGATATATGCCGACACCAACAAGAAGGAGAGCGAGCGTCTCGACATGCAGAAGCGTCTGCTGCCCGTGCTTCACAAATATAACAACGTGGCTATATACGCCTGCGGACACATCCACAACTTCCAGCACATACAGAAGAAGGGTGACAATATCGACTACGTAGTCAACTCGTCATCGTCGTTGGCGCGTCCCGTGAAGCCTACCGACGGCACGGTGTTCTGCAGCTCTGCCGACGGCTTCTCTGTGTTCACCGTAGACAAGAAGCAGTTGAAGATGTCGATGATAGACAAGGACGGAAAGATTATTCACACGATAACAAAGTCGAAATAACATGAAGAGATTCTTATTCACAGCGGCACTCCTCACGGCTGCTACCTCTGCCATAACAGCGCACACGCTCGACGGCATCGTCAAGGACCACAAGACCGGCGAGCCGCTTATCGGCACCGTTATCAGAGTGAAGGAGCTACCAAGCGTCAGCACCACAACCGGTCTCGACGGCACCTTCACGCTGCGCGAGCTGCCCGACCGCGGCCGCTACACGCTTGTTGTCTCGTACATGGCGTACAAGACAATAGAGATGGTGGTCGACGTGGCGAAAGACTATGACAAAGGCTCGGAGAAAGGCAAGGACGGACAACTCATTATCGCCTTGGACGAAGACTTGCAGCAGTTGGGCGAGGTGGTTGTAACCGGACGCCGCGAGTATCGCTCCGACCGCAGCGCCGTCAAGGCGGTGAAGAATGCGGCGAGCGTGCTCAACGTGATGAGCCAGCAGAGCATACAGCTCTCGCCCGACGTGAATGTGGCGAGCGTGCTTCAGCGCGTGTCGGGCGTGACCATGGAGCGCGACGCTTCGGGCGAGGCTTCGTACGCCATACTCCGAGGCATGGACAAGCGCTACAACTATACGCTCGTGAACGGTGTGAAGATACCGAGCCCCGACGACAAGAACCGCTACGTTCCGCTCAACATCTTCCCGTCCGACCTGATGGACCGCCTCGTGGTTTCGAAGTCGCTTACTGCCGACATGGAGGGCGACGCCGCAGGTGGAGTGGTCGACATGGTGATGAAGGATGCGCCCGCACGCTTCCAGTTGCAGGCTAACGCCGCCGTAGGCATGAGCGACTACTTCTGGAGCGGCGCAAGAGACTATCTCACGACTAACCGCTCCGACTATACTCACCGTTCGCCCTACGAGGCGTTCGGCTCAGACTATAAGGCTTCGGCTTCCGACTTCAGGAACGGACCGGTGCAGCTGAAGAGCCATGCTACGCCGGTGCCCAACTTCATCGGCGGTCTCAGCGTAGGCGACCGTTTCTGGAACAACCGTATCGGCGTGATGCTTGCCGGAAGTGTGCAGAACACCTTCCGTGGCACGGAGCGTACATACAACTCGGTGAAGATGGCGTCGGGCGAACAGGCTATGTATATCTCTACGCTTAACCACCGCTACTACAGCGTACACGACTTCACGGCGGGGCTGCACGCAAAGCTCGACCTCTCGCTCTCGAACCACAAGCTCGAATGGTACAACATGTACGTGCGCACCAATTCGAAGGGCGTGCGCTACAACAACGGCGTGAACACCGAGTATATCAGTGCTGACTCGTACACGCAGGACGACGAGCTGCGCTCCATTTCTTCTACGCAGAGCATCTTCGCCACCAACCTCAAGGGCATGCACCGTCTGACCGACCGCTTCACGGTCGACTGGTCGGGCGTGTTCTCGCAGGCAAGAGCCGAAGACCCCGACCGCACATACGTGACGCTTACCAACACCGTTGGTCGTAGCGCCGGCGCTGAGGGCGACGCCGTGTCGGGCGATATATGGAGCCAGGAGAAGAACATCCTGAAGACGCTGCCTAAGAGTGCGGAACGCCGCTTCCAGCACAACAAGGATACCGACTGGGCTGGCTACATCAACCTCGCTTACGACACACGCTTCGGCGACAAGCTGGACGCTTTGTGGAAGGTTGGAGCGCAGTATCGCCGCAAGGAGCGCAGCAACCGCTACTACTCGTACATCTTCAACCCAGCTGACATATCGCAGCAGCTCGACGGCAACGGATACGAGCAGTTCGCCAACGTCGATTGGGTATGCAAGACGCCTTACTCGCAGGCGTCTCAGCTCAACTACGACTCGAAGGAGCACATCGGCGGAGTCTACGCTATGGCTACGCTGAGCAGCGCTCTCGGAGAGCTGAACGTGGGCTTACGCGCCGAACATACCAACCAGATATACACCATGCTGCAGCACTTCCGCAACATGGGGCAGGTGGGCGAGCAGAGCTACTGGGACTATCTGCCGTCGGCTTCAGTGAAGTGGACACCGACAAAGAAGATGAACGTGCGCCTCTCTTACTACCGTTCTATCAACAGACCTGGATTCTACGAGATTGTACCCTACCAGATACAGGGCGAGGAGTATCAAGAGAAGGGAAACCCTGAGCTGAAACGCGCCCGCATCGACAATATCGACCTGCGCTGGGAGTGGTTCCCGTCGAGCACAGAGCAGATTCTCGCAGGCGTCTTCTACAAGTATCTGAAGAACCCGATAGAACAGGTGTTCGTTACGTCGGACGGCAAAATCGGCGCCGGAACAGACGCCTACTACATGCCCGCCAACCTGGGCAACGCGAAGAACATGGGCTTAGAGATTGACGTGATAAAGTACATACGCCACTTCGGTGTGAAGGCAAACTATACCTACACCCACTCGGAGATTACTACTTCGAAGCGCCAGTACAAGGAAGGCAGCGCAGAGTATAAGACGGGCGTAACGCAGACTCGTCCGCTCGTGAACCAGGCGCCGCACACAGCCAATCTCTCACTGCTCTACAAGGACACTGAACATGGTTGGAACGCACAGCTTGCAGCCTCGTTCACCGGCACGAAACTCGCACTTGTGTCGCCGTTCAAGGACGCCGACCAGTGGGACAAGGCGATGTTCGGACTCGACTTCAGCGCAGAGAAGAAGTTCCACAACGGCATCTCGCTCTTCTTCAAGGCCAACAACCTGCTCGACGCAAAGCGCGAGCGATACCTCAAGACCGTCAACCAGAGCAACCTCGAGTATGAAGGACAGAAGAGCGACAAGACCATCGTTGGCACATACCGTTACGGCAGAACTTTCCTGCTCGGCGTGCGCTACAAGCTCTGATTCGCGTCATCTCACCACAACATCTCATATCTCAACACCCCACCACCTCACCATAACAACATCATACAATGAAGAAGATAAACACAATGGCCGGTATGCTGTTCGCTGCAGCAACGGCAATGTTCTCAGCGTCTTGCGAGAACGACAACATCAATCCGTACGATTATGCAGGCAACAACGGCAACGCCAACCAAGGTTCTACAAACGTCATAAAGACCGCCGTGGCGGAGTATCCTGTAGGCTCGCTCGTGTGGTCGAACGACACCACGTTGAGCGAGAGCGTAGAGATACCCGTCGGCACATCGCTCTATATAGAGCCGGGCGTGACGGTGACGTGCAAGGCTGACGTGCAGGTGCCCGTAGAAGTGGTGGTGCTGGGCAACCTCTACTGCCTCGGTACAGCCGAGAAGCCCGTCACCTTCACCTCCGACCGCAAGAAGCCCGAAGCCTGGGGCGGCATCATCTGCGGCTACAACTCGGAGGAAGTGGTGCTCAACCATGTAGACATAGCCTACGCCGGCGCCACGCCTACCGAGTCGTCGGCATCGTTCCAGAACAAGCTCTTCAAGACCACCATCGACGGCGGCGTGCCGGCATTCCACTTCTGCAACGTCAACGGCAAGTTTGTCATCGCCAACAGCTTCTTCCACGACAACTACAACGACCAGACCTACTTCACGGGCGGCAACGGCGTGATTGCGGGCAACATCTTCGCCGATTCGGGTAATGCTGCCGACGGTGGCGAGGCTATCAACGTGAAGGCGGGCTGTCAGCTCGACGTAGCCAACAACGTAATATACAACGCCTGCACCAACGCCTTCAAACTCTCCAACGCCGGCAACAGCGAGGTGGTGCCGCTCACCGACATGACTGTCTACAACAATACCATCGTCGACTGCGGTTGGCGACGCTCGAAGAATAAGAAGGGCGGTTCGGTATGGGTGGAGAAGGCTGCGCGACCGGTGTTCGTGAACAACCTCTGCTACGACTCGCGCTTCGGTCTGAAGCAGCCCAAGCAGGACGGCGCCGACATGGAGCACAGCCGTCTCACGCCCAACTACTACTACGCTTCTACCGCTACCGGCGTGGAGCAGATGGCAAAGGGCGCTTCGCTCGGCATCTGGTTCGACACAGACATAAAGAGCGCCACAGCAGGCCAGTTCGCTCCGCTCTTCAAGCTCTTCAAGCAGAACGCCGGCATGGACATCAACTGCGAGGTCGACGACCCCGACAAGGGCGCTCCGCTTGCTTTCGATAAGGCGTGGAACTTCGACCTGCAGCAGGGTAGCCCCGCTCTCTCGGGCGGTGTGACCGACTTTGCGCGCATCTTCCCGAACGGCATCCCGTTCTTCGGCATGAAGAGGGTGAACTTCCTCGACAGTGCCAACGATCAGAACTACTACTTCTCGGCACCACTGCCGCAGCCACGCTTCGGAGCGTGGCTATAACCTTGTAAATGCAATAAAGAGTGTGTGCCTTCTATGTTTCTACGCGAGAAACATAGAAGGCACACTTTTTATAAAGATAATGGATTTTTAGCAGAAAACATAAAAAAGCAGTACCTTTGCAGGAAAAGTAAAAGAGTAAAAGCAAAAAGGGTAGGAGGTATGGGCATCTTGCCCATACCACTCAACCTAAAAGCATAAAAACGAGGATATGAAAAATCTGATGGGTATTGTGCGTAAGGCAATGACTGTAGCAGCGTTCCTTACGATTTCTGTTGCAGCGGATGCAGCAGAAGTGATGTACAAAATCGTTGAATACAACAAGCAGACAGCAGAGTTTACGATAGCAGCATGTGGAACGGTGCCACGCAACTCGCGAGTAGACTTCGAGAACAAGTTCGGTGCAACAACGGGCAACCGCTACAACCAGATACCTCGCAACCACGAGGCAGTGCTCTATCTCGAAGGATGGCAAGGCTGCAAGGTGCGCAGCATCACGTTCTCGATGTGCTCAAACAATAAAAAAGGACAAGTGGGCGTGTCGCTCAACGATGGTGGCACAACGCTCTACTCGTTGGCACCGGTCGACTTCGCCAGTGCCGACTGGTTCGGCGAGTGGGTATCGAAAGATCTCGGCGTATATGTCGACGTGACGAAGCAGATAGACGCACCAGCCATAACCACCAACGACATGAGCATCGTTGTGGCTGGAGGCAAGAGCGAAGGCTCAGTGTATCTCGATGCCATCACTATCGAATACGATGAGGCTGACATAGCTTTGGAGTCGCCGCTCGGCTGGCAGTATGAGAAGCTCACGAAGAAGAGCACGCTCAGCGCAGGTGACGAGGTGATGATATTCCGCAACGGATCGGCAGCTGCCGACTTAGGCGGCATGGACGAGACAAACTATCTCGATGTAGTGTCGGTGACCTCAACGGCTGACGTTACCTGCCCGGATGTGCTACGCTTCACACTGAACAAGTCTGCCGACCAGCAGCACTGGACCCTCACCGACCAATTCGGTCGTCAGCTTGGTGCGACAGGCAAGCAGAAGTTGGCATGGAACGAGGGCATAACCGAGTGGAATATAGCACTTGATCACGAAGGCGCAACGCTTACTCCTACCAACGAAGCTTACGGCACAATGCGCTACAGCACTCCGGATAACAGCTACGCACGCTTCAATCTCTACACATCTAAGACCCTGCCCCTGCCGTTCCTCTATCGCAAGGGTGAGCAGAAGCAGCCCGAGCTATCGCGTTCGATCAGCTTTGCAGAGGAAGAGATGACGGTATCGTTAGATGTTGCCCACATTGGATTGCACCCGACATTCATGCCGAAGACCACTACCGACAAACGCTTGCATTGGAAGAGCTCAAACGAGAGCGTTGCGACCGTCACAGGTGGTTACGTTACGCTCCTTAGCGTAGGCGAGACAACCATCACTGCCACCACATACGACAGTGGGGTAGAAACAACAATGCACCTTGTTGTCACCGAACCGACCGCTATCAACGGCGCAACGAATGACGCAAAGGTGCATAGTCCGCGCAAGGTGCTCGACGGCAATAAGGTCGTTATTGTGACAGAGCAGGGATGCTACGGAACAGGCGGATGGAAGGCAGGGCGCAAGTAAAGCTTGCGTCAGCATTTTTTATTTCGCATTCTCCAAAATAAATGCCAAATTCGAAATAGCGGTTCGCTTAGTGCCTCCGCAGGATAATATCTAAGCAGACGAGCATCGCGGTATAATCTTAACAGATTATGCCCCAACGCTCCATGCTTGAAGCCGTTGTCTTTATAAGCATCGTGTCCCCACGCATGGCGTTTGTCGTGATGTCCGAAATTGCCACCATGCAGAATGTCGTCAAGCAACATCCGTCCACGTGTCTGGTCTATCGGTGCAATCATCAGCTCCTCCGACAATCCCATCACCTCATGCAGCACATACATCATTGCACCTGCGAACTTCCATAAGCCGAGACGCTTTAGCGAGTTCTGAATTTTGAGTTTTGAACTTTGAATTATCGGCTTTGCCGATTTTGAATTATTCAATTTTGTGTTTTGAAATTCCAATTCACAATTCTTCAACTCCTCATCGTATAAGCGACAATTCCAAACTCCTAATTCAAAATTCAAAATTACGTAGTAATAATCTACCACTTGGCGTAGTCCGACACCCTCATAGAAGTAGTGATGATAGAGGTGGTACAACTGATAGACAGCATTGAACGCAGGAGTAGGAGAGGCTACCTCACCAGCCTCATCGGGCAACGCAATCATATTGCGACACTGCACCTCGATGCTATCCGCAAACCATCGTTGTAAACGACGGCTATACACAAAGTTTGCCATGAACCCCGGTGTGTAATGCAGCTCAACGCATACACCATTCAGAGTGATAGCGATATGGCTAAAGCTCTCCTCGTCCACACGTCCATTTTCCTTTGCCAGCGAATGAGCCAACGCACGTATCTCCTCACGCGATGCCTTCACCCACATATCCACATCACCAGGGGTACGCGCAGCCGGATTTGGGTACATCGCAGCATTCGCTTGTCCCTTCAGTATGCAACAGTCGTAGCCCGCAGCCCTCACCTTATTATATATATCGACGGTGGCTTCGTTTAGCACCCAATTCTGTCGACGTATACCCTGGCTCGCTATGAACCAATTCATCAGCAGTTTCTGCGTTGGTGCCACGCTTTTCGGCAGTTTCGATATGCCCTCCATGATGATGCCCACTAACGTCTGCTTCCTGGCAAAACCAAAGAAACGCTCCCAATCGAAGCCAATCAGTGCCGACCCGTCAACAAACTCCCGACCATCATAAATACCAAGCGAGAATTGTATGAATTTGTAGTAAATATCCTTTACCATCTCTCGCGAAAGATAACATTGAAGAGGAATAGCGCATTGCCAATTATATACCTGCGCCACATGCGCTTCGGCTCCTTCAGCAGTCGATAAAGCCACTCCAAACCATGACGCTGCCACCATACGGGTGCACGCTCCACCGTACCAGCAAAGAAGTCGAACACCGCCCCGATGGTACCTACATGGCAGTGGATATTCAGTTCATCCCAATGCGAGAAAGTCCACTTCTCCTGCTTTGGCGCAGTCATACCAATCCATAGCAAGTCAGGATCAGCAGCATTGATTGCATCAATGATAGCCTTATTGTCCTCCTCCGAGAACTCAGGCTTATAAGGAGGCGAGTAAGTCACCACCTTTAGATGCGGATAAACCTTAGCCGCCCGCTTCACAATCAGGTCGAGCACCTTCTGCGAGCTGCCCATGAACATAACCGTGAACTGGGGCGAACGGGAAACATTCTTCACTCCACATTCTTCGAGTTTGTTCATTTCAAACTCGAACAAATCCCATCCTGCAATACGTTCCTTCGGTTGGCTCTTCGCCTTTATCCATCGGCACGCCTTCACGATGCTCACTCCGTCCGGAATGAGCACATCACCATTTGTCAGTGCCTCAGCGAACAACCCGTCCTTACGTGCAGTGTTGTACGAATGTGCATTAATTGTGTTAATGAGCAACTTGCCCTCAGGCAGTGAGGCAAGCTCCGCCTTGCTGCCCAAAATATCTAAATCTTTAAGTCTAAACATCATTTTATAATTTTACTTTCTCATACCACTCCACCATCGTTTTGGCTTTCTCCTCCCACGACAGTTCGTTTTGTCTTTGCTTGCAGTTCTCCGACAGTTGCTTAAGCAGGTTTCTGTCATGCTCCAGATCGTTAAGCAGCTTTGCGAAGTCGGTGGCTGATTGCGCAGGATTGGAGAGAGCCACCTTTCTGCCTACCTTGTCGTTCACGGCATCACCCTGACCGCAAGTGTCGAAACATACCACGGGGAGATTGTTGCCGATTGCCTCCAACACCACATGCGGTGTGCCTTCTGCTACACTGGTGAAGAAGAATATGTCCGACGCTTGCATTAGCTTCTGCACCTCGTCGTGACTGACCGCGCCATGCCATACACATCGGTCGGCAACGCCCAAGCCTTCAGCCATCTGCTGATAAAAAGCCGAATCGCCCCCACCTACGATGTGCAGTCTGAACTTGTTGTCACCGATAGCTGCCATTGTCTGTAAAGCCAGAGACAACTGCTTGCGAAAGTCCATCTTGCCTACCCAAAGCACATCGAAAGTCTCCTTCTGCGATTTGTCCGTAATGGGATGCTCTTTAACGTAGCAGCCGGTTTCGTTGAGCAATGGCGAATCGATGTGCATATATTTCTTGAACGAACGCTGCGAGTTTGAGGAAGCGGAGAATATAACCGAGGCCTGACGAGCTGCCTTAAGTACACGTCCCGAATATCTCAACTGAATACCAGTGAGGAAGTTCTTCAGTCGCATGAACAGCTTTGTTTTTATGCTCGCCCCATCCAAGTATGTCACGGGGAACTTATCCTTAGCGTCAACCGGTCCCCAAACAAACGGCACGCCGTTCTCCTTCGACAACTTCCAAAGATAGCCCGGCTCACGGAATCCTATCATGTTCAGCTGATGCAGCACATCAATATGCTCAGAAGAACAAATCTTCTTCGCCATGAGATATGTCTTCCACTGCCACTCGCGATAATACTTATAAAATCGCCAGTCACCCTGGTTCCAGCACATTTTGCGTATCTCATCCGTCACAGGATTATAATAGAAGTGCATGTTCTTGCCCTGCTCCAGCGTAGGCACCACCGCCTCTATCTTCTCCCGAAACTCCCCTTCGGTTATGATATACAACTCACAGAACTTGGCAAGATTGCTCACCCAGTTCCACGCCATTCCTGGCTCACTGCCCATTCCTGGCGAGCAAGCGTATGCATTAATTAATATCTTAAGCATGATTTAATATTGCAAAATAATAAAAACATATGACAATAACCTCTATACAGACAAGACAAAACAGCCCACCTTAACGAATCAGAGAAGAGCAGACGTATCATCTTTGATGATAAACTTCCTAAATGGAATTGATCTCATCAAATGCTATTGATCGCAGATTTTCTGCGGAAGTTATTTTTTTTGAACATTACTAAAGAAGTTATACACAATACAAAGCCCACAAGATAGATTTCAAGAGTTAAAGCCACAATAAAACGTATAATTTTGCCAACGTAATTCATTTGTAGTATTTTTTCAACCCAATCACACATGGATGCTATATAAAAATAATTTTAAGAGACACTAGTGATTCAATGTTTTAAAATCAGCAACGAAGTTACTTCTTTGTAATTTAAACCCTAATTTGAGTGCTTACTAAAATTTTCAGCAATTACGTTTTAAATTCTTTTGATTAACGGTCGAGCCCATTTATTCCAACAAACTATCATCGGAACGATGACAAGAATACTACAAACTGAAATAAAGAGGCATAACAACAAATCACATCTTACCTCTTGTACTGGCCATCCAATAATTTTACTTGCGACAAAAATAACAGCCCTATATACTGGCTCTTGAAAAGCAAATATCACAAGGGAATTCACCCCTAAATATTCTATTACCTTATTATGACTTATTGTACTAGCAATCCCACAATACAATGTAACTCCTAACATTGATATTGGAATATATAGCCAAACATTCCCAACTTTCAGAGACGCTAAATCTGCCCCCGTCAAAGGCAATGCAACTACTTGTATTATTAATATTAAAGTAAATATTAGATATTTTAGTGCCCCCCCGAATTTAATGTTATTTGACAACACTATCAATTTACACATATCCCCTATTCCATAAAAGACAATTCCTATAAATGCAGCACATAGCCCCCATGGCAACCATGGTGCATTATCTTTTAAGACTAAACCTATGATATAAAAACAGATTAATACTCCTATTAAATATATACGTTTTGAGCATTTTGATACGAACCAATATAACATTTCCATGGAAAACAAACATGGTATAAACCACAAGGCACCATTAAACATCATATAGCGCATATCATAGGTTCCATATACTAGACCGATTAGCTGACTTTCTACAGAAACATCTGCGCCTCTGCTATGTCGCTCTATCAATATCCAGTAAACTAACGTTGCAAGATAAAATATAGCATAAGGCAATACGATATTTTTCAAACGACTTTTCAAGAAATCGGTAAACTTATCAAACTTCTCTTTCCGAAAGAGCAATCCCGATATAAAGAAGAAAATCGGAATATGGAAACCCCAAATATATGTTCTCAATTCTGGCAAGTGGGTTACATGTCCAAATACGACCCAAAATATTGCGATTCCTCGTAAAATGTCTATTGTATGATTACGTTCTTTATTCATTTTTCTTTTAATTTATTACTCCACCATCATGCATTTGCTTGATGGTATCTTGTTTCAATTTTATCAATGGTTCTTTGTGGATGTCATTTTCCTTTAGGGAAATTTCATCAGATAGATAAGCTAAGATATCACTCGGGGATGGCTTTATACCCAAAGCTTCAGACATGTATTTGACAACAGAATCGTTCAACTTATAACCCTTAGCATAAAGCTTAGAAACCTTGTCTTTATACCCAGCATACAAGTTATTGATGTGGAACATTTCTTCATGCGCCTTACTCTCCTTGACTACATTTGCCCCCTTCCCTCTGAGCAGTATTTCCTCACATCTAGGATAAGGACCATCCAAGCTTTCGATTTTTAGCACGAATCGAAAAGGACTCAAATCCTTATGTTGTACACTATTCACATAAAGACCGAAATCACAGCTTTTTGTCTTTTTTGATCATTACATACGCCACACGATGGCTGTAAGTTATAAAAGCATGTTCCAAGAAATGGGAATAAGGAATGATAATCCTTATAGTTCTCATCCAAGGTTTATTAATCTATTACATTATTTTATGTACTTCAAAAAAGACAAATGCCGTAATTTGTCTTCTTCATCAGTAAAACGGTCTGCAATTTTTTTTGCAGGTACACCACCCCATATCTCGCAAGGAGGAATATCCTTGGTTACCAAGGAACCAGCAGCAACAATACTGCCCACACCAATCTTTACCGGTCCAACTATAGTTGCCCGATGTCCAATCCATACATCATCTTCTACAATTGTAGTACCATTATTACCTCGCTTACCATTCCAAATCAACTGACCAGGAACATCGAATGTATGATCATGTTTACCAACGAAACAAACACGCCCTGCCATAAGAACATTATTTCCGATTATGGTTGGAGTAGATATATTGCAATAATCACCAAACTGTACATTATTTCCTAATTTAATAGGGAAATGCCCAAAGGATGTTCCTTTCATTACCCTTACAAAACCATTATAATGCACCCATGGCCATTTTACATGAAAATACCACCAAGTACGTAACTTATTTAGAATATATCTTATGGCAAACTTAAACCTTGTATCTCCATTTGCCATGTTATAGTAATCTATTCTCATTTAAGGAATGAATTTAAATTATTAAAATACCAATTGAACGAATGTTCCATTCTACTAATATGCTTTTTCTGTCCTCTCTCCTTCAATCCCTTTCCTATTTCCTCAGCCAATTGTTTTTCATTATTTGACTCAAAAATACTACCATTACTTGAACTAATAAGAGAAGCTGCCCCCACTTTATCACTAACTATGACATAACAACCTGCCACTAAAGCTTCATTTACGACAGCCCCAAAAGGTTCAAACTGACTTGGAAGAACAAACAAATCGGCAAGATAATACCATGCATATAAATCCTTTCCTGTTAAAGCCCCTGTAAAAATCACCTTGTCAGAAACTCCTAAAGAAGCAGCTAAATCATGCAATTCATTTTCTTGACTTCCAGAACCAACAATTATCAATCTAGCTTCACTTTCTTTTAACCTCTTAAAAGCCCTCAATAAAAGAGCGGGATTCTTAACATTTTCCAATCTTCCTACAAATAACACTAAAAGCTTATTTTGTAAATCATAATCCTTTATATATTTGTTTGCAAGGTCTTTAGTTTCATTAATCTTTTGAGAGAGAACTGTATCATCCTGTATTATTGGGAAATAAATAAACTCACACGTGCTATTAGAATATTTTTTTTCCAAATAACTCTTTACCAAAGGGTTGACAACAATAGCGCCATCTATATGTTTAACAATAAACTTACGTAAGATTTCTCGTTTAGCACTATAATTCATAGCCATAACGTGAGAATCATCTATCGTGGTGAATATTTTATATCCGAATAGTTTCTTGAAAAGGATTGCCGCCAAAGTATTTATTCCTAATTCATGTGAAAGTATAAGATCCGGCTTGAAACTTTTTATAAGCCGAAAGTATATCCAAGATAGTAAATGTCTACCAATTCGAAATCCCCCAGAATAGTACTTATAATCAAAATCTGCCAATTGATTTACATAATTCAGATTATAGCCTAATGTAGCTAATTCCGCATTACTACCGAACAAAGCTACTTTGATATTATAGCATTTTGCAAGATGATTATAAAGATCTATCCTGTATGGCGCTAAATAAGGATGAAAGATTAATATTTTCTTCATAGAATCATTCTAAAAATTACAAGTTATCCCTTTTCACGTTTAAGCCATAGTTTAGGACACAAGCATCTCAGATATATTGTAATATAATGAAAACATGCCGTTAGTAATCCATAATGACGGTTTTCCAAATGGAAAGTCTCCTTTGGAGGCATACCATTCGGCCTATTCAGCATTTTCCATCTTTGAGCCAAAGGCACATCAGGGTTACACCACTTATCTAATGTTGGATGCTCATCACATTCACCTAATATCTCTCCTGCCTGATACATTGCTACGCCAGCCTTCTTTGCCCTCATACCATAATCAAAGTCGCCTTTACTATGAGTAAAATAAAAATCCAGATTGCCAAGCACATTGTAAGCTGCCCGTGGTATCAATACAATATTACCATTAAAGTAATCAACCGGGATTAACTTACCATTCGGCTTCGGAATTATCCCACCCCGTAATCTGCCACCATAAGTAATACAAGAGTGTCCGGTATCCTCTGTTGCTCCAACAATGATTGCCTTTTCGTTTGTCTCAACAGCAGCATAAGTAAGAACCTTCAACATATTCCCATAAACAAAGGTGTCATCGTTCAACCACAGATAGAAATCATTGTCCTTAGCCTTTGCAGCTGTGTCCCATGCTGTCCACATACCACGATTCCAGAACGAATCACCTTTGGCGTGTATTACATTTACTTGTGGAAATTGTTCAGCCACCGCTTCCGGAGTACCATCCGTACATCCGTCGTCAGTAAGATACACATCCACTTGATAACCATCCAATGGCAACAAGTCATATAGCCTTTCCAGGCATTGTAATGTTTTGTCCTTGCGGTTAAACACCGTAAGGAGCACTGCTATTGTTTTCATAAACTAATGTCGTTTTTTATACGCTTTATAAGCCTGGCTTACGAAGCCAGAAATCGTTTTATATATACCAACAAACTTTATTGTAAATAGTAATGGATGCTGAACTTTACGTGTTAGTTCATCCAATTGACTAACCTCCAAATTTATGAATTTAGGAAGAGCGACCTTTAAGAAAGGAATACCATGTTTTGAGGAATTAAACTCTATGCATTTAACATTCTGCACCCCTTTAGCATACCCATGTTGCTCAATATCCCAACTTGACCTATCTGAATAAATATATAGGGTGTCCAGTTAAATGTTCCGAAAAACAGATGCTGAAACCACCCATAAAGTT
>ERZ1026846.1380-NODE-1380-length-15666-cov-7.020306_pt1 | contig 15666 bp, 15 predicted proteins | sample MGYA00380153_ERZ1026846 | MGnify/ENA primary metagenome ERZ1026846 (study PRJEB33269, sample SAMEA4719789) | human gut metagenome | biome: human-associated habitat; feature: organic feature; material: feces | place: Cameroon | collected 2013-10 ... | reverse complement strand
GAAGAAACCTGCTGGGAACTGCTGATGAACGGTTATCTCAATTGCGAAGATTTAATCGACCCGGTGGTGACCTTTGCCAATAGCCCGGAAAGTTACATGCAGTATGTCGACCAGCATCCGGAACAGAGCATCAAAATGGGCGTTACGTTTTAATTCAAAGGAATGAAAAAAATGAAAATCGGCACACAGAATCAGGCGTTCTTTCCGGAAAACATTCTGGAGAAATTTCGTTATATCAAAGAGATGGGTTTCGATGGTTTTGAGATCGACGGCAAACTGCTGGTCAACAATCTCGAAGAAGTCAAAGCAGCAATCAAAGAAACCGGTTTACCGGTGACCACCGCCTGCGGCGGCTATGACGGCTGGATTGGCGACTTTATCGAAGAGCGTCGTCGTAATGGCTTAAAACAGATCGAACGCATTCTTGAAGCGCTGGCCGAAGTGGGGGGAAAAGGTATCGTCGTTCCGGCAGCGTGGGGCATGTTTACCTTCCGCTTACCGCCGATGACTTCACCGCGCAGCCTGGACGGCGACCGCAAAATGGTGAGTGATTCCCTGCGCGTACTGGAACAGGTAGCCGCGCGTACCGGAACCGTGGTGTATCTCGAACCGTTAAACCGTTATCAGGATCACATGATCAACACCCTCGCCGATGCCCGCCGTTACATCGTCGAAAACGATCTTAAACATGTACAGATTATCGGCGATTTCTATCACATGAATATCGAAGAAGATAACCTGGCGCAGGCGCTGCACGACAACCGCGACCTGCTCGGTCATGTGCATATTGCCGATAACCATCGTTACCAGCCGGGCAGCGGCACCCTGGATTTCCACGCGCTGTTTGAACAGCTGCGCGCGGATAACTATCAGGGCTATGTGGTGTACGAAGGGCGCATCCGGGCAGAAGATCCTGCCCAGGCGTACCGTGATTCTTTGGCCTGGTTGCGTACCTGCTAAGAGGTCTTTGTGAACAGTGCAATGACAAGCTCTCCGCTGCGGGTCGCGATCATAGGCGCGGGCCAGGTGGCGGATAAAGTTCATGCTTCGTACTACTGCACCCGCAACGATCTGGAACTGGTGGCTGTCTGTGACAGCCGCCTTTCCCAGGCGCAGGCGCTGGCAGATAAATACGGTAATGCATCCGTGTGGGACGATCCGCAGGCCATGCTGCTGGCGGTGAAACCTGATGTGGTTAGCGTCTGCTCACCTAACCGTTTTCATTACGAACATACCCTGATGGCGCTGGAAGCGGGCTGCCATGTGATGTGCGAAAAACCGCCCGCCATGACGCCAGAACAGGCGCGGGAAATGTGCGATACCGCGCGCAAACAGGGCAAGGTGCTGGCCTACGACTTTCACCATCGTTTTGCGCTCGATACGCAACAGCTGCGTGAACAGGTGACCAACGGCGTTTTGGGAGAGATTTACGTTACCACCGCCCGCGCCCTGCGTCGCTGCGGCGTTCCCGGCTGGGGTGTCTTTACCAATAAAGAACTGCAGGGTGGTGGCCCGCTGATCGACATCGGCATTCATATGCTGGATGCTGCGATGTATGTGCTGGGTTTTCCAGCGGTGAAAAGCGTGACTGCGCATAGCTTTCAAAAGATCGGCACGCAAAAGAGCTGCGGTCAATTTGGCGAGTGGGACCCGGCAACTTACAGCGTCGAAGATTCGCTGTTTGGCACCATTGAATTTCATAACGGCGGCATTCTGTGGCTGGAAACGTCATTTGCACTCAACATCCGCGAACAGTCGATTATGAACGTCAGCTTTTGTGGTGATAAAGCTGGTGCAACGCTGTTTCCAGCACATATCTACACCGATAACAACGGTGAATTGATGACGCTGATGCAACGGGAAATGGCAGACGACAACCGTCATCTGCGCAGTATGGAAGCCTTTATCAATCACGTACAGGACAAGCCCATGATGATAGCCGACGCCGAGCAGGGATACATCATCCAGCAACTGGTGGCGGCGTTGTATCAATCCGCAGAAACAGGGACGCGTGTGGAATTATGACCAGGCCAGTAACGTTATCAGAACCCCATTTCAGCCAGCATACCCTGAACAAATATGCTTCACTGATGGCGCAGGGGAACGGCTATCTTGGGCTTCGCGCCAGCCATGAAGAAGATTACACGCGCCAGACGCGCGGCATGTATCTGGCGGGGCTGTATCATCGAGCGGGTAAGGGTGAAATCAACGAACTGGTGAACCTGCCTGATGTCGTGGGGATGGAGATTGCCATAAATGGTGAGGTTTTCTCGTTATCCCGCGAAACATGGCAGCGTGAGCTTGACTTTGCCAGTGGCGAATTACGCCGCAACGTTGTCTGGTGTACCAGTAACGGCGCGCGTTACACCATCGTCAGCCGTCGCTTTGTTTCGGCAGACCAACTGCCGCTCATTGCGCTGGAAATCACTATTACGCCACTGGACGCCGACGCGTTAGTGCTGATTTCAACAGGCATTGACGCCACGCAAACCAACCACGGTCGCCAACATCTCGACGAAACCCAGGTGCGGGTATTTGGTCAGCATCTGATGCAGGGGATCTACACCACCCAGGATGGGCGCAGTGATGTGGCCATCAGCTGTTGCTGTAAGGTGAGCGGTGATGTGCAGCAATGCTATACCGCCAAAGAGCGCCGCTTGCTGCAACATACCAGTGCGCAACTTCACGCAGGCGAAACGCTGACGCTGCAAAAACTGGTGTGGATCGACTGGCGGGATGACAGGCACGTCGCTTTAGACGAGTGGGGCAGTGCGTCGCTTCGTCAGCTTGAAATGTGTGTACAGCAGAGTTACGACCAACTTCTTGCAGCATCCACAGAAAACTGGCGTCAATGGTGGCAGAAACGTCGTATCACGGTAAACGGTGGCGATGCGCACGATCAGCAAGCGTTAGATTATGCGCTTTATCACCTACGCATCATGACGCCTGCTCACGACGAGCGCAGCAGTATTGCGGCAAAAGGTTTGACCGGGGAAGGCTACAAAGGCCACGTTTTCTGGGATACGGAAGTATTTTTACTGCCGTTCCATCTGTTTAGCGAACCGACGATTGCCAGAAGTTTACTGCGTTATCGCTGGCACAACTTGCCAGGCGCGCAGGAGAAAGCGCGACGCAACGGCTGGCAGGGCGCGCTATTTCCGTGGGAAAGCGCGCGCAGCGGCGAAGAAGAGACGCCGGAATTTGCCGCCATTAACATTCGCACCGGGCTGCGGCAAAAAGTGGCCTCGGCGCAGGCGGAACATCATCTGGTCGCCGATATCGCCTGGGCGGTTGTTCAATACTGGCAGACCACGGGGGATGAAAGTTTCATTGCTCATGAAGGCATGGCGCTACTTCTGGAAACTGCAAAGTTCTGGATTAGCCGCACGGTGAGGGTTAACGACCGTCTGGAAATTCATGATGTTATTGGGCCAGACGAATATACCGAACATGTCAATAATAACGCCTTCACCAGCTATATGGCGTATTACAACGTCCAGCAGGCGCTGAACATCGCTCGTCAATTTGGCTGTAGCGACGATGCGTTTATCCATCGCGCCGAAATGTTCCTTAAAGAACTGCGGCTGCCAGAAATTCAGCCCGACGGCGTTTTGCCGCAGGATGATTCGTTTATGGCGAAACCAGCGATTAATCTGGCGAAATACAAAGCGGCGGCGGGGAAGCAAACCATTCTGCTGGATTATTCACGCGCAGAAGTGAACGAGATGCAGATCCTCAAACAAGCTGATGTGGTGATGCTCAATTACATGCTGCCGGAGCAGTACTCATCGGTATCGTGTCTTGCCAATCTGCAATTTTATGAACCGCGCACCATTCACGACTCTTCACTGAGTAAAGCGATCCACGGCATTGTTGCCGCACGCTGTGGCCTGTTGGCGCAAAGTTATCAATTCTGGCGGGAGGGGACTGAAATCGATCTCGGTGCTGATCCGCATAGCTGCGACGACGGTATCCATGCTGCCGCAACTGGCGCTATCTGGCTGGGGGCGATTCAGGGTTTTGCCGGGGTGAGCGTGCGTGACGGTGAATTAAATTTGAATCCGGCGTTACCTGTGCAGTGGCAACAGTTGTCTTTCCCTCTGTTCTGGCAGGGCTGCGAATTACAGGTCACTCTCGACGCGCAGCGTATTGCGATTCGAACTTCTGCGCCCGTTTCACTGCGTTTGAACGGGCAGCTTATATCTGTGGCTGAAGAATCTGTTTTCTGTTTGGGTGATTTTATTTTGCCCTTCAATGGGACCGCTACCACGCATCAGGAGGATGAATGAAACTGCAAGGGGTAATTTTCGATCTGGATGGAGTAATCACCGATACCGCGCATCTGCATTTCCAGGCGTGGCAGCAGATTGCCGCTGAAATTGGCATCAGCATTGATGCGCAGTTTAACGAAACTCTAAAAGGGATCAGCCGCGATGAGTCTCTGCGCCGCATTCTGCAACACGGGGGTAAAGAGGGCGATTTTAACCCACAGGAACGGGCGCAACTGGCGTATCGCAAAAATCTGCTCTACGTCCATTCATTGCGCGAACTGACGGTTAATGCTGTGCTGCCCGGCATTCGCAATTTGCTGGCAGATCTCCGTGCACAGCAGATTCCGGTTGGGTTGGCTTCTGTCTCCCTGAATGCGCCGACGATTTTAGCGGCGCTGGAGCTGCGCGAGTTTTTCACCTTCTGCGCGGATGCCTCACAGCTTAAAAACTCGAAACCGGATCCGGAAATCTTTCTCGCCGCCTGTGCCGGGCTGGGCGTGCCGCCACAGGCATGTATCGGCATTGAAGATGCGCAGGCGGGCATTGATGCCATTAACGCCAGCGGTATGCGCTCGGTTGGGATCGGCTCGGGCTTAACCGGGGCGCAATTACTGTTGCCCTCAACGGACTCCCTGACCTGGCCGCGGTTATCGGCCTTCTGGCAAAACGTATAGCAAAGGAATCAACATGGCTCAGCTTTCGTTACAACATATTCAAAAAATCTACGATAACCAGGTGCATGTGGTGAAGGACTTCAACCTGGAAATTGCCGATAAAGAGTTCATTGTATTTGTCGGTCCGTCAGGCTGCGGTAAATCGACTACGCTGCGCATGATCGCCGGGCTTGAGGAGATCAGCGGCGGCGATCTGTTGATCGACGGCAAACGAATGAACGACGTTCCGGCTAAAGAGCGCAATATCGCGATGGTGTTCCAGAACTACGCGCTGTATCCGCATATGACGGTCTACGACAACATGGCGTTTGGCCTGAAGATGCAAAAAATCGCCAAAGAGGTGATTGATGAGCGCGTTAACTGGGCGGCGCAAATTCTCGGCCTGCGTGAGTACCTGAAACGCAAGCCGGGGGCGCTTTCCGGCGGGCAACGCCAGCGTGTGGCGCTCGGGCGGGCGATTGTGCGCGAAGCGGGCGTGTTTTTAATGGATGAACCGCTCTCTAACCTTGATGCCAAGCTGCGTGTGCAAATGCGCGCAGAGATCAGCAAGCTGCATCAGAAACTGAACACCACCATGATCTACGTGACCCACGATCAGACCGAAGCGATGACCATGGCGACGCGGATTGTGATTATGAAAGACGGGATTGTTCAGCAGGTAGGTGCGCCGAAAACGGTTTATAACCAACCGGCGAATATGTTTGTTGCCGGATTTATAGGATCACCTGCAATGAATTTTATTCGCGGCACGATTGATGGCGATAAATTCGTTACGGAAACGCTTAAATTAACCATTCCCGAGGAGAAATTAGCGGTTCTGAAAACACAGGAAAGTTTGCATAAGCCCATTGTGATGGGAATACGCCCGGAAGATATTCAGCCGCAAGCGCAAGAGGAAAATAACATTTCCGCCAAAATTAGCGTGGCAGAATTAACCGGTGCTGAATTTATGCTCTACACCACGGTTGGGGGGCACGAACTGGTGGTCCGTGCTGGTGCGTTAAATGATTATCATGCAGGAGAAAATATCACTATTCATTTTGATATGACTAAATGTCATTTCTTTGATGCAGAAACGGAAATAGCAATTCGCTAAATACAGGGGGAAGGCATTCCCCCAGGATAATACAAGGAACAATAATGAAAAAATTATTACCCTGTACCGCACTGGTGATGTGTGCGGGAATGGCCTGCGCACAGGCCGAGGAAAAGAACGACTGGCACTTTAATATCGGCGCGATGTACGAAATAGAAAACGTCGAGGGTTATGGCGAAGATATGGATGGGCTGGCGGAGCCTTCTGTCTATTTTAATGCCGCCAACGGGCCGTGGAGAATTTCTCTGGCCTATTATCAGGAAGGGCCGGTAGATTATAGCGCGGGTAAACGTGGAACATGGTTTGATCGCCCGGAGCTGGAGGTGCATTATCGAGCTCCTCGAAAGGGATGATTTCAGTTTCGGCCTGACCGGCGGTTTTCGTAATTATGGTTATCACTACGTTGATGAACCGGGTAAAGACACGGCGAATATGCAGCGCTGGAAAATCGCGCCAGACTGGGATGTGAAACTGACTGACGATTTACGTTTCAACGGTTGGTTATCGATGTATAAATTTGCCAACGATCTGAACACGACCGGTTACGCTGATACCCGAGTCGAAACGGAAACAGGTCTGCAATATACCTTCAACGAAACGGTTGCTTTGCGAGTGAACTATTATCTCGAGCGCGGCTTCAATATGGACGACAGCCGCAATAACGGTGAGTTTTCCACGCAAGATATTCGTGCCTATTTGCCGCTGACGCTCGGCAACCACTCGGTGACGCCGTATACGCGCATTGGGCTGGATCGCTGGAGTAACTGGGACTGGCAGGATGATATTGAACGTGAAGGCCATGATTTTAACCGTGTAGGTTTATTTTACGGTTATGATTTCCAGAACGGACTTTCCGTTTCGCTGGAATACGCGTTTGAGTGGCAGGATCACGACGAAGGCGACAGTGATAAATTCCATTTTGCAGGTGTCGGCGTAAATTACTCGTTCTGATAATGGGCTAAATTGCCGGATGCGGCGCGAGCGCCAAATCCGGCATACATTTATTTCAACGACATATGCGTGGCAACGGTAATATTTTGTGATGACGGTTTTCCGGCAATTAAGCGGAATAATAACTCGCAGCTTTGTTGCCCTAACTCCTGCGTCGGAACATCGATGCCGCCCGGTGCAGGCGTTAAAATAAATGACAGCGTTTCATTGCTATAACCCACCACCGCTAACTGCTGCGGAATAGCAATATTTTTCTCTGCTGCCGCACGATAAATGCTCATTAATTTCAGGCTGTCAGTGGCAAATACGGCTTCTGGCAACGGCGACTGGCTTAATAATTGCCGTGCGGCTTGCAAGGCTGTTTCATGGGTATAACCGCCGTCAACAATCCATTCATCACGCACTGCAATATTATGCGCAGCCAGACTTTGCTTATAGCCATTAACGCGGTCAACCGAAACATGGACATCAAGCGGAGCATGCAGGCAGGCAATATTTTGATGCCCACTTTCAATTAACGCATCGGTCAACGCAATGCTGTCGCCAAAATTATCGGTATCGACAGAATAAACATGGGTATATTGACCTTCAACTTTGCCAATTACCACCACCGGAATATCATATTTATCGAGTTGGGCAAAAAATGACTCATCCGCTGGCGAACTTAGCATAATAATGCCTTTAATCATTTTCTGCTTAATTTTGCTTTCGCATTTTTGTAAGTCTTCTGCCAGGTTGTGCGACGTCTGCAATATCACGTCGAAACCTTCTTCTTCAGCTTTGGCGGTGATGGCATGTAAAACTTCCGAGAAAAACGGATTACCCGCCGTAGTTTTGGTCGAACGGGTAGAAATCACCATAATGGCATCAAAACCCGAAGAGGTCAGCGCGCGTGCCAGCTTGTTTGGTTGATACTGTAATTCTTCAATGGCCCGTAACACTTTTTCGCGCGCTTCCGGGGAGATATTGGTTTGCTTATTCAGCACGCGTGATACGGTGGATTTTGATACGCCTGCAACCCTGGCAATATCATAAATAGTAGGGGACATAGGTCAGGAACTCCGTCCGAACGTGAATGTTGCACATCTTATGGAGTTCGCCCGTCGATGACAACACGGGCAGTTGATAATCAATGGCCTGGCCCCCACATTCATATCCTTACTGATGGTTTTTTCTGGTCCACAGGACAGCAATGAAGCGACTTAAAAATGAACTCAATGCGCTGGTGAATCGGGGTGTCGACAGACATCTGCGCCTCGCTGTAACCGGACTTAGCCGCAGCGGCAAAACAGCGTTTATCACCGCGATGGTTAATCAGTTGCTCAATATTCATGCCGGAGCACGTTTGCCGCTTTTAAGTGCGGTGCGTGAAGAGCGCCTGCTGGGCGTAAAACGCATTCCCCAGCGTGACTTTGGCATTCCGCGCTTCACCTATGATGAAGGGCTGGCGCAGTTATATGGCGATCCACCTGCCTGGCCGACGCCAACGCGCGGCGTCAGCGAAATTCGCCTGGCGCTACGTTTTAAATCGAACGATTCGCTGCTACGCCACTTTAAGGATACCTCCACGCTGTATCTGGAGATTGTGGATTATCCCGGCGAATGGTTGCTCGACCTGCCGATGCTGGCGCAGGACTATTTAAGCTGGTCGCGCCAGATGACGGGCTTACTTAATGGTCAGCGCGGCGAATGGTCGGCGAAATGGCGAATGATGTGCGAAGGGCTGGACCCGCTAGCGCCTGCCGAGGAAAACCGGCTGGCAGACATTGCCGCCGCGTGGACCGATTATCTCCACCACTGTAAACAGCAGGGGCTGCACTTTATTCAGCCTGGGCGCTTTGTCTTGCCGGGAGATATGGCAGGTGCGCCCGCGCTGCAATTCTTCCCGTGGCCGGATGTCGATGCCTGGGGTGAGTCCAAACTGGCGCAGGCCGATAAGCATACCAATGCCGGAATGCTGCGCGAGCGGTTTAATTATTACTGCGAGAAAGTGGTGAAGGGGTTCTATAAGAATCATTTTCTGCGCTTTGACCGCCAGATTGTGCTGGTGGATTGCCTGCAGCCTCTCAACAGTGGGCCACAGGCATTTAATGATATGCGTCTGGCGCTGACGCAGCTGATGCAAAGTTTCCACTACGGGCAGCGAACCCTGTTCCGGCGTTTGTTTTCGCCGGTTATCGATAAGCTATTGTTTGCTGCCACTAAAGCAGACCATGTGACCATCGATCAGCACGCCAATATGGTTTCATTACTGCAACAACTAATTCAGGATGCCTGGCAAAATGCGGCGTTCGAAGGGATCAGCATGGACTGCCTGGGGCTGGCGTCAGTTCAGGCGACCACCAGCGGCATTATTGATGTTAACGGTGAGAAAATCCCGGCGCTGCGCGGTAATCGACTCAGTGATGGCGCACCGCTCACTGTTTATCCTGGCGAAGTTCCCGCACGTTTGCCTGGTCAGGCGTTCTGGGATAAGCAAGGCTTCCAGTTTGAGGCGTTTCGTCCGCAGGTGATGGATGTCGACAAACCGCTGCCGCATATTCGTCTTGATGCTGCGCTGGAATTTTTAATAGGAGATAAATTGCGATGACCGAACCGTTAAAACCACGTATTGATTTCGACGGTCCACTGGAGGTCGATCAGAATCCAAAATTCAGGGCGCAGCAGACCTTTGACGAAAATCAGGCGCAAAATTTTGCCCCGGCCACGCTCGACGAAGCGCAGGAAGAAGAGGGGCAAGTTGAAGCGGTGATGGACGCAGCGTTACGTCCGAAACGCAGCCTGTGGCGCAAAATGGTGATGGGCGGGTTGGCTCTGTTTGGCGCAAGCGTTGTCGGGCAGGGTGTACAGTGGACAATGAACGCCTGGCAAACCCAGGACTGGGTGGCGCTGGGTGGATGTGCCGCTGGGGCATTGATTATCGGCGCTGGCGTAGGTTCTGTGGTAACAGAGTGGCGGCGCTTATGGCGCTTGCGACAGCGCGCCCATGAACGCGACGAAGCGCGCGATTTGTTGCACAGTCACGGCACGGGCAAAGGCCGCGCATTTTGCGAAAAACTGGCGCAGCAGGCGGGTATTGATCAGTCTCATCCAGCGCTGCAGCGCTGGTATGCCTCAATCCATGAAACGCAAAACGACCGTGAAGTGGTCAGTTTGTATGCGCATTTGGTCCAGCCAGTTTTAGATGCCCAGGCGCGGCGCGAAATCAGCCGTTCGGCAGCGGAATCAACATTGATGATTGCGGTCAGCCCGCTGGCACTGGTGGATATGGCATTTATCGCCTGGCGCAATCTGCGTTTGATTAATCGCATCGCCACGCTGTATGGCATTGAACTGGGGTATTACAGCCGTTTGCGCCTGTTTAAGCTGGTATTGCTGAATATCGCTTTCGCCGGAGCCAGCGAACTGGTGCGCGAAGTGGGGATGGACTGGATGTCGCAAGATCTCGCTGCTCGTTTGTCTACCCGGGCAGCTCAGGGGATTGGTGCAGGACTTCTGACGGCACGACTGGGGATTAAAGCTATGGAGCTTTGCCGCCCTCTGCCGTGGATTGACGATGACAAACCTCGCCTCGGGGATTTCCGTCGTCAGCTTATCGGTCAGGTGAAAGAGACGCTGCAAAAAGGCAAAACGCCCAGCGAAAAATAATGCAATATCGGGTGCTGACCGGATATCTTTACGCCGAAGTGCCCGTTTTTCCGTCTTTGTGTCAATGATTGTTGACAGAAACCTTCCTGCTATCCAAATAGTGTCATATCATCATATTAATTGTTCTTTTTTCAGGTGAAGGTTCCCATGCGTCTGGAAGTCTTTTGTGAAGACCGACTCGGTCTGACCCGCGAATTACTCGATCTACTCGTGCTAAGAGGCATTGATTTACGCGGTATTGAGATTGACCCCATTGGGCGAATCTACCTCAATTTTGCTGAACTGGAGTTTGAGAGTTTCAGCAGTCTGATGGCCGAAATACGCCGTATTGCAGGTGTTACCGATGTCCGTACTGTCCCGTGGATGCCTTCTGAACGTGAGCATCTGGCGTTGAGCGCGTTACTGGAAGCGTTGCCTGAACCTGTGCTCTCTGTCGATATGAAAAGCAAAGTGGATATGGCGAACCCGGCGAGCTGTCAGCTTTTTGGGCAAAAATTGGATCGCCTGCGCAACCATACCGCCGCGCAATTGATTAACGGCTTTAATTTTTTACGCTGGCTGGAAAGCGAACCGCAGGATTCCCATAACGAGCATGTCGTTATTAATGGACAGAATTTCCTGATGGAGATTACGCCTGTTTATCTTCAGGATGAAAATGATCAACACGTCCTGACCGGTGCGGTGGTGATGTTGCGATCAACGATTCGTATGGGTCGTCAGTTGCAAAATGTCGCCGCCCAGGACGTCAGCGCCTTCAGTCAAATTGTCGCCGTCAGCCCGAAAATGAAGCATGTTGTCGAACAGGCGCAGAAACTGGCGATGCTAAGCGCGCCATTGCTGATAACCGGTGATACCGGCACCGGAAAAGATCTCTTTGCATATGCCTGTCATCAGGCAAGCCCACGCGCGGGAAAACCCTATCTGGCGCTGAACTGTGCGTCTATACCGGAAGATGCGGTCGAGAGTGAACTGTTTGGTCATGCTCCGGAAGGGAAGAAAGGGTTCTTTGAGCAGGCGAACGGTGGTTCGGTGCTGTTGGATGAAATAGGTGAGATGTCACCACGGATGCAGGCGAAATTACTGCGTTTCCTTAATGATGGCACTTTCCGTCGGGTTGGCGAAGACCATGAGGTGCATGTCGATGTGCGGGTGATTTGCGCGACGCAGAAGAATCTTGTCGAACTGGTGCAAAAAGGCGTGTTCCGTGAAGATCTCTATTATCGTCTGAACGTGTTGACGCTCAATCTGCCGCCGCTACGTGACTGTCCGCAGGACATCATGCCGTTAACCGAGCTGTTCGTCGCCCGCTTTGCCGACGAGCAGGGCGTGCCGCGTCCGAAACTGGCCGCTGACCTGAATACTGTACTTACGCGTTATGCGTGGCCGGGAAATGTGCGGCAGTTAAAGAACGCTATTTATCGCGCACTGACACAACTGGACGGTTATGAGCTGCGTCCACAGGATATTTTGTTACCGGATTATGACGCCACAACGGTAGCCGTGGGCGAAGATGCGATGGAAGGTTCGCTGGACGAAATCACCAGCCGTTTTGAACGCTCGGTATTAACCCAGCTTTATCGCAATTATCCCAGCACGCGCAAACTGGCAAAACGCCTGGGCGTTTCGCATACCGCGATTGCCAATAAGTTGCGGGAATATGGTCTGAGTCAGAAGAAGAACGAAGAGTAAGCGCGAATATGCCTGATGGTGCAACACCATCAGGCATATTAACTTATGCTTTCAGTACAGCCAGAGCTGCTTCGTAATCCGGCTCGGTGGTGATTTCATCCACCAGCTGGCTGAAAATCACATTGTCATTTTCATCAATAACCACAACGGCACGCGCTGCCAGACCTTTCAGTGGGCCATCAGCAATTGCCACACCGTAGGCTTGCAGGAATTCAGCGTTACGGAAAGTGGAGAGGGTGATAACGTTGTTCAGACCTTCTGCGCCGCAGAAACGAGACTGGGCGAACGGCAGATCGGCAGAGATACACAGCACAACGGTGTTGTCGATCTCGGTTGCCAGTTGATTAAACTTACGTACTGATGCGGCGCAAACACCGGTATCAATACTCGGGAAAATGTTCAGCACTTTGCGTTTACCCGCAAACTGACCGAGGGTGACGTCAGACAGATCTTTTGCCACGAGAGTAAAAGTCTGCGCTTTGCTACCCGCCTGCGGGATGGAATTGGCGACTGTAACCGGGTTGCCCTGGAAATGAACGGTTTGTGACATGATTATCTTTCCTGTTTACATATAGTTAACGTCACACCTAGTTTATGCTAACTGTCAATAACACAGCAAACGCTATTTGCGCTTAATCCGCAAACCACCGCGACAACAAGGAGTAAAGATGAGAACCGTTAAGGTATTCGAGGAAGCCTGGCCCTTACATACCCCGTTTGTGATTGCTCGGGGAAGTCGCAGTGAAGCGCGCGTGGTGGTGGTTGAACTGGAAGAAGAGGGTATTAAAGGCACCGGTGAATGCACGCCCTATCCGCGTTATGGAGAAAGTGATGCCTCGGTAATGGCGCAAATTATGAGCGTCGTGCCGCAATTAGAGAAAGGGCTGACACGGGAGGAGTTGCAAAAAATTCTCCCTGCCGGCGCAGCACGTAATGCGCTGGATTGTGCATTGTGGGATCTGGCGGCGCGAAAACAGCAGCAATCGCTGGCTGACTTGATCGGCATAACGCTTCCCGAGACTGTTATCACTGCACAGACGGTAGTCATCGGTACGCCTGATCAGATGGCCAATAGTGCATCAACACTCTGGCAGGCAGGCGCGAAATTACTGAAAGTGAAGCTGGATAACCATCTTATCAGTGAGCGGATGGTGGCAATTCGCACAGCTGTGCCCGATGCGACGCTGATCGTTGATGCAAATGAATCCTGGCGTGCAGAAGGGTTGGCGGCGCGTTGCCAGCTATTGGCAGATTTAGGCGTTGCGATGCTTGAACAACCGCTTCCTGCGCAGGACGATGCGGCGCTGGAGAATTTTATTCATCCGTTACCGATTTGTGCTGATGAAAGTTGTCATACTCGTAGCAATCTGAAGGCGCTGAAAGGGCGCTATGAGATGGTTAACATTAAGCTCGATAAAACGGGTGGCCTGACGGAAGCGCTGGCGCTGGCGACTGAAGCACGTGCACAAGGTTTTAGTCTGATGCTGGGCTGCATGTTGTGTACCTCTCGTGCCATTAGCGCCGCTTTACCGCTGGTGCCGCAGGTCAGTTTCGCCGATCTTGACGGACCGACCTGGCTGGCGGTAGATGTGGAACCGGCACTTCAGTTCACAACGGGCGAATTGCATCTTTAGGATGCCAGCGCAGCAAGTTTGCCATCGCAAAGAGATATTTTTCGCTGGCTTCGTCGGAGGAGATGGGCGGAAACTCTGCGGTGATGCAATGCAGGTTGAGATCCGCACACCAACTACCGAAAGAGCCAGGTGTTTCATAACCGACGCTGGTTACCAGAGGCAATTCAAACGCCTGGGCCAGCCATTCGCCTAATTCACTGTGTCTGGGATCTTCAATACAGGCCAGCGGATCGTGGAATGAGACCACCCAGGCGGGTTGAATGCGGTGTATAAGCTGGCACAGCGCCTGGGTTTCAGGTTCAGAGCCAGGTTTGTCACCTGTCAGCAATACGACATCACGTTCTTCAGCGGCGCTGTTCCAGCGATAAACGGTTTCACCTTCCTTCCAGTTCGCCGCCGGAAAGTTTCTGTTTAAATCCACACCATTAGCATTGGCCCGTAACCCTAACTGGCAGCCGTCAGGATTCACACACAGCACCACATGATGGCGGCGCAAAGAAGGTGTCAAAGTCCGCAGAGCACAGGAGAGCGTGACGATCGAAGAGTTTTCATCACCGTGAGTGCCAGCCAGAATCAAACCACTTTCGCGGCTGGCTGCAGGGGCAGGAAACCAGATTAACGGCGCGCCCAATAATGAACGTCCGTAATGTTCTGTTCCGGGCGGAAATGCGCCGCGTTCGGCGCGTGGGCGAGTTACGGTCATGATCGTCTCTGGTTCAGGAAGTATTACAGGCAGTGTTGTGCAAATTTTGCGGATTATCAAATCCTTTTCTTCAACGCTATGTCATCGATCTTGTATCACTTTTTTGCCGGAAGTTGTTTGCATTTTCATTGATGTGCAGATATTAGAATTGTCGTAATGTTATATACATGGCGTATTTTATTCTTACTGGTTCTACACATGTTAATCGCATCTGATTGATCAGTTCACCTTAATAAGTTTAATAAATCGTACTGCACATAGTACAGTACGATGGTAGCTATATAATTGATTTACATGAAGAATGGCTTATCGCCATCAGTTCCGGGTTGATTGATGCCTATATTCTCACCAATGTGTTTCTCAGGTTTATCGATGATATCTGTAATTAATGCTGCGACACTCTTACGTGATACGATCGTACCTTTGAATGGTTCATTGCGTGAGGTAAGCTCATAATCAATAATATCTTCATCAGTCAGCCAGGCAGGGCGAAGAATTGTATATTCCAGTCCAGAAGCCTCAATTGCATCCGCAGCCCTGCGGAATTGTTTTAGGGGCTCACCAATAACTGCATTATTCCATTCGCCAAATTTTCCTGGAACTTCATCATAAATACCGAGGGAAAGAACAAAGATCAGACGTTTAAGATTACAGGTTTTCATCGCAGCGATCACTGAATTTGCCTGAATATCTAAATCTTCCCCCGTAAGGTTGGCATACACAACATCCTGTCCCTGCATGGCCTGCTTCAGTGCTGCATGATTCAGTACATCCCCCATAATAATCTTGCTATTAGTGGGATAGGGTTTGTGGATTTTTGCTGGCTGACGGGCAAATAAAGTTTGTTTAATGGTTTGTTTATCTGCCAGTTGATTAATCACATGGCGGGCTATCTGACCGCCAGCACCAAGAATCAGTACATTTTTCATGAAACTTTTCCCAGATTATTGGCAGCAATATGCCAGGCCATATCACTATTACGGATTTGAATATGTTTCAT
>ERZ1026846.1379-NODE-1379-length-15675-cov-8.291357_pt1 | contig 15675 bp, 12 predicted proteins | sample MGYA00380153_ERZ1026846 | MGnify/ENA primary metagenome ERZ1026846 (study PRJEB33269, sample SAMEA4719789) | human gut metagenome | biome: human-associated habitat; feature: organic feature; material: feces | place: Cameroon | collected 2013-10 ... | reverse complement strand
GTCTGGATGATGTGAAAGAGAAAGTGTATACAAGAGATTTGTTCCGGAGAGATTAACTGGTTTTACGCATTATAGAAAGCCCACAATATTCATTGTGGGCTTTCTATTTTACGCTATATCTTATTTACCAAACAACTAATTATTCACCAGTTTTTGGAGATTTTACTGCGCTATTAGCTGTCTTAGCTGCTGCATCTGTAGTTGTTGCAGTTCCATTAACATTCTCTACTGAGAAGATGTATGTTGAAAAATGATTTGTTAAAAATGAAATAAAGTGATCATTAATTGCACTTTCACATCTTGTTAATGTTCCATTGTCCTCTAAACGATAAACAACTAACTGCTGACCCTCGCCAATTACAAGATCTGCCGGTCTGCTTAATGTAACTTTAACATAATTGGATAACTCATGGATATCTACACCATTTGCAGTGATATCGAACTGATATACAAAGAAATTTGTAGTATTTGGAAGCATTGCTGATACAGCTGCTGCTGCTGTGTCATATGCAGTTCCTGATTTTGCTACACTCTGTTTGAATTCTGCACCGTTTGGAAGAACTCCGTCACCTGCTTTTAAAACAGTTCCTGAATTATTTCTGTCAGTATACTGTACACTTACTGTTCCATCTGCTGCGACATAGCGAGTTACATACTTATCTGTAACTGTTTCTACTGTATCTGCGCCAGTTGTGATTGCATCTGGATTTGATGTAACTACATCCGGGTTTGACGTGATTGCATCCGGGTTTGACGTGATTGCATCTGGATTTGATGTAATTGATCCCGGAGTTACTGTTTTTCCATTATCAACTTCAGCAAATACCTGAGATGCACAAGCTAATGTGAGCAATGCTGCTAATGCTATAACAGCACCCTTTTTACTTACGTTTTTCATAAGTCTACCTCCATTTGATATTAATATTTCATCTTTATTCTAAGCCTTTTTTATTAAATTACAAGTGTATTTTCCATAATTTTACATTTTTTTACATTTTTCTCATTATTATTCTTTTGAGATTAACGCCATAAACAACCATATATACGGAACTGTGATTGGCTGCAGAATAGATACTATATCGGCAACGCCATATGCTGTCAATGCAATTCCAAGCATGCACCCTAACATCTCTGGCTTTTTCTTTAATCCCCTCACAACGGCACTTATCATTGCTCCTATGTACATAGCTACACCAAATATGCCAATCGTATATAAATACTGTATGTAGACATTATGTGCATTATCATAAATATATCCCAACTGTTGCTGCATTTCATCTCTGTAATAAGTTATCATATCAACCAGAACCATTCCCTGCCCCACACCAAAAATCTTCTGTATCAATGGTTTTTCAGAAAATGTTCGAAGCAATCGGATCCATACATACCCACGTCCTGTGCCCCATTCATCATCAAATTGCAGATAGTGTTCTAACACAGTTGGACAGCTTCCTTTAGCAAAAACAGAAAAATAGATCATCCCCATAAGAACTCCCACTGTCAATCCAATTCCTGCTACAATTAAAATAATGCGAATAGAAAATAATATTCTTTTATTATTACACCATTTTTCTTTCAGCATAAACGCAAAAAAAACTAATAATAGCATCGGAATTGCTATCTGATCAGACAAAATGAATCGGGATAATTGAGATAATGTTCTATGCGGCACTAATTGGAATATAATGCCAAGAAGCACTACAGCTATCATAACTAATGACAACATTCTCAAAAACTCTACAGAATATTTGTTATCTGTGCCATATATATATGCTAAAAAAAAGAAACACACTCCAAATCCTAAAAATGTACTGTCTGTATTTGAAATCAAAAGACCTATATTCAGGATAAACACTGTTATCCCACTCAGTATTTTTAAATCCTTTATCTGTGTAGTACAAAAAGTTCCTGCTGCTATTGGAAATATTAGAATTAAATACAATCCCAAAATGCCTGTATTGCCAATTGTTGAAATATAATTCTGAACCGGATTATATTTAATAGCATCAAGAAATCCGAAAAAATCAATGCCACAAAACTGTAACAAACCAATCAGTACAACAAGGCAGCTTGAAATTTCTCCTGTGACAATCAGAAAAACATGATGCACCTTTGAACATCTGACAATAAAATACAGACAAGCCAGTAAAATTGCTGTAAATAATCCCATATATTTATTTGTCACACCAGTAAATGAAATATACTTATCTTCACTTATAAAAAAAGCCATAATTTCTGCCATAAGAAATCCCAGCATAAACTTGTCACAAAGTGACAATTTTTTCCATTCACCGATCAGGATTTCCGCTACACTCTGCTCTATCTTTTTCTTTCCTTTCCAACTCCAATCCAGTGCAAAGGCAAAAATCATTAATATTGTAATACTTCCAAAAACTACATACTTTGTAATTGTTATATTAAAATATCCATTTGTCATAATCAGTGGATAAAATCCCAGCAATACAAACGTTACAACATTTCCATATATTTTTTTACCATCCATAATTTAACCTGCCAATAATTTATTCAACACTTCTGTCTCATCCGCTCTTAAAACCAGCCTAAAGCTGGCAAGTAATATTAAAAAAATCACAATACTCAATAATATGCGTCCACAAAGCCTTTCATCGTCTGTAACTTTTTCCTTTTCAGAAAAATCGCATCTCACAAGTCCCATCAACAGAACCGCAATTGCTGAAGAATTGATCATATTCACGCCGAACAATGCCATCCCATAATAACATATAATTCCCATACCCATGGAATAGTATATCACATTATCTCGTCCCCTTTTAATGCACAAAATCAAAGAATCCAAAACCCAGCCTATCCATGCAGCCAATCCCAAAATTCCATGCGTAATTAACAATTGTAAAAACATATTGTGGGCATTATCTATTGCAGCACCGGCAACTTCAGAATTCATTTCTTCATATGCAAAATATATTGTGTCAGGTCCAATACCAATCAGTTTATTAAAAACTGGCATTTTCTTATAATACTCCATTGCATGTTTCCATATATAACCGCGATTAGTTCCCCATTCATCTGTTAAATAAAATAACTTTCCTAATCCAGCTGTAGAGCTAATCCATCCATTATTTACTGCAATAAATACTATTACACCTACTGTCCCTGCGCCAATAATACATCCTGCATAAACTCTTTTTATGAATGTAATCCCTCTTTCAGATATTTTATGTTTAGGAATGTAAAAATATATAAAAGCATTTATTGCCAAGAACACTATCATAATTCCTATAACCCCAAACAAATTATTAAGAATAAATGTCGTAATTATGCTCAAATATTTAGCGTTCTCAACAATCTTCCAATTTTGATGATATATAAATGAAATACCTGAAAAAACAATACAGCAATATTCAATAAGCATGCTATAACGCAGGAATTCGCTTTTTTTCTTAACAACAAGAATTGCACCTCCTACAAACAATATTAGTGCTATATAGAATGTTTCTGGTCCTGCCAAAGTAAGAGCCATAAAGGAAATCACATAAACCACTGTATGCCACATCCTAACGCTTTTTCTGGCTTCTAATATACAAAAAATACCTGCAATTGCCATTACCATTCCTATGAATTCAACAAAACAGCTTGTATTACCTAATGTAGACATAAAATTCTCAATTTTCCCCAGTCCCTTGGTAAATCCAAAAGGATCTACAGAAAAATGGTTTAAGATTCCAAGTATACTTGTCAGAATCCCCGTTCCTTCCAGAATATAAATCATTCTTTCCTTTATTTTTTCTGCCTGAAAAAGTACATAATATCCCATTAAGTAAACAAGGTATATAAACAAACCGTTATATCTGCCAGCACTTCCTGAAAATGCTTCTGCTTTATGCTGCGAATAAATTACAGAAACCACTGCAAAAAAAAGGAATGATAAATACCATATCATCCCTTCCTTTTTTCCCATTTTAACAAGTTGATCTTTTCCTATTCCACCTGCTATAATACACAAAATAAAAAAGATACATGTTACGACTGCTGTAAACCAAAACTTTGCCTGATAAATATCATAATAATAATTTCGAAAAAAAAGAGGAAATACTCCAAACATGAGGAATAAATATAAATTTCCTATCATCATTTTATTTTTCATATAATTCTTCCTTCTCTTTCATCGCAACAACAAGATACCTATGTTCTTCCTGTCCTGTAACACAAGTTGATAAAACCAGCATTTTTGTTGCATCGTCTACTTCAACCTCATTGTCAAAGTTACTTCCGTCCAAATTACTTCCATACGCTTTCAAATCAGATAGCAGATTTTCCGCCCCTTCTTGAAATGCTACTGAATAGGTAGATGGCAGATACTCATCCGTAAATGCACTAGCCGCACATATTTTATATGTAATTTTCCTATCTGCAGTATAAACTATTATCGCTTTATTATTTTCAAAAAAATCTGTATCTTCAAACTTATGCAAAGCTCCAAAATAAGAACCATTTTTCATATTATGACCATATACAATTGTAATTGCATCCTGAAAATCTTTTGCATTACAACTATTCGTATAAATAGCTCCTGGTAATCCTTCTGTTCCCTCTACCGTATGCTCTAAGTAATAGTTATCTCTTGATGACTGCAAAATTGGATAATCTACATCTGTTTCTGGAATTGTCAGCCACGCATAAATATCCGGGTTTTCTTCCTGCAATGCAGCAATGTCTTTTCTGTCATCCGTATAATTTGCATCTTCTTTTACCACTTCTGGCACATACACAACCTCTTTTTGCTGTGTACTCGATATATTCTGTGCAGCAGATTTTGATTTTCCCTGTCCAAAAGTAATGCATAAACCAACTACCAGCAAAACAATCGCAACAGCCATGCCGATCATCAGATATAATACCTGCTTTTCTACCTTATGTCCCATAATTTCAATCTTAGTGTTCTTTTCTTTTTCCTCTTGCATAACTACTCCTCTTTCATCTTTAGATATTCTTCAAGACATAAATCCTTGCTTTTCATTTCGACAGCTGCTTTTTTTCCAACATATCTATAATGCCATGGTTCATTTGCGATTCCTGTAATAGACTCCTTGCCCTGGGAATATCTTCTTACAAATCCATATTGTGAAGCATTTTCATCCAGCCATAAATATGCACTTTCTCTCTGTGTCTCATGATTATCAGCATTAATATCAAGTGCCAGACCTGTTTCATGCTCACTTGTTCCAGGCACTGCCACCCACTGACCAGCTAATTTTTCTGCTGTAAGCTGATCATACCCCTCTTGAAGAAATAAATCTATTTCTTCCTGATACATTTTTTCCTGTTGTTCTCTTGTCCGATAACCGGACACAACTTTCAAACTTATACCTTCTTTTTCAGCTGCCTCCATCATTTTCGACAATTTTTTTTCAATTCTCTTATCTATCAAAACACCGTCAGTAATTTCCGCTGTCTGAACATTATAATCTTCCGGTATTGGATTCGCTGCATTTACCAAAATAAGTTTCCACTCTTCTTGCTTCAAATATATTATCCGGCAAAATACAATTACATTTACCAAAATCAGGCATATTAAAATAAAACTGCACACTGTTTTAAATTTATCTGTAATCCTTTGTTCTTCCTTTTTCATAATTATCTATCATACTATATGCTTTTCTGTTTTTCAAGAATTGATGTATTTACGTTTACAGCATAATCCATTGACCAGACTGCTTTTTCTTCACCATACAGCGCTTTGCCGAACCATCTGGGACGAGTGATCAAAGTTACTTTTGTTCCTGTTGTACCGAGAAGTTCGGCTATCAGACCTGATTTATCAACATAATAATAGCCATTTTTATCATTTTTCTACTTTTGTAGTTTTAACGATTTAATTTAAAGGGCTTCGTTTCAGAAGCCCTTTACCGATTTCCATCAAGATTTCCATAAAAACCTCGCATATTTATCTTAAAGATTTTAACTTCAAATCATCTACTCGCTGTACTGTTAACCATTACCTTTTCATCACATTTAACTTTGGGTGATACTGAAAATGAATTCCAACCTTGCTCTTTTACATCAACAACATTACTTAGGTCAAATTTATATGGTTTTTCCTTTTTTTCTTCCTGTAAAATACTAATTTTCATATATCATCTTATCCCTCCTAAAAAAAATTAAAATTGTGTAATATATATTATATAATATCTTTTCAAAATATTCAATCTTTTTGTTGTCTATATCCATAACACTTCATCTTCAGCTTGCATTTTCTTTTATTTCTTCATCAATTTCCGACTTCATATTCTGAATACAGTTCAAAATAGCTGCGTAAGCTTTGTCAAAAAAATGACTCTCATCATTATATGTGACAGCTGAATAAAGTTCTCTGATTGCCCTCAAGTCTTCTCTTTTACATTTGCCTAATTTCTCCTCAATCCACTCTTGGCAGCTTGCCACATATGCATATAAATATTTGTTTGGATAATCCATTTGTTCCACATCTTCAGGTCTCCCACCATTCAACACACGTTGAATCACTAGCCGTCTTTGATTTTCAGGAACCTGGCTTGTATTTCCTTCTGACACATTTAATGCAGCCACTAATTTTTCTGGAGATATATCCAACAGTTTAACAGCAATCAAATCAGAGAAACACTCCTTATACATTTCCATTTCATCATAAATTTTCTGTTCAGCAATGCCCCATAGTAATATATCCTTCGCATTCTTATTAATTCTATAATTCAGATCAGAATATGCATAAATTAGTTTTTCTATTTTCTTTTCATCTCTAAAGCTGTTATATGTAACATTTTCAAGACTTTTTTTCATTAATTCTGCACTATCGCTCAAAATGTATCTGCATGCACTGCGTAATACCTTTACCACCTGATCTCCATAATAAAATTCTGATATTTTGGCATCATCAAAAAAATGATCGATCGTATTCTCTATTTGCTTTTTTAATCCGTCTTTTACGATTTCATTTTGCTTTTTGTCCTCCTCTTCCTCATATACATCTTTAAACATACAGTCAATCAAAAAATCAATCACAAATTTTTTTAATTGTTTAGCTCTTTCTTTACGGCATCTCAATGCCCCACCAATATAATGTCCCATCTCATGTATCAGAATCACCATAAGTTCTTCTGGCATATAAAGTGTTCGCTGTGGAATCTTAACGTAAACCAAAAAATCATTTGGATTACTTTCTACTTCAATTCGTTTTGTCTGCGGCTTTGCTTCCATGGTAGGTACCAGTATACAGCGGTATTTTCTTTTACGTTCCGTATTTCCAAAAATTAATGCCACCCGATCAGTAAGCCATAAAAAAGCCATATTCAATTTGATTGGAATGGAAAATGAGGTTCCTCTATATCCCGGTACCATCAAATATACCTGATCCGTATGAATATTGTGGTAAATGACCGAATTCACACTTTCAACATATTCAAAAACAGCTTTTTTTGCCTGTTCTATTTCAACCGGAGTTACTTTTTTTCCTAATTCAAGTACCCTTTTTAATTTGTGTTCAAACATTTCAAATGACGGAAAAAGTAAATAGAAAATATCCGCTGATAACAAAAATTCCTCATACTGCACCAGCGAATTCACAGTTCTTAATAAAGCCAGATAATACGAATACAAGCTTTCATTTCCCTCTGCCAATAAAACATTTAGTTTGCCTCTATACTCCTCTATTCTATTTCTAAACCATTGATGCGGCAGATTTTTGTTTTCTTTGCGTTCTTCATCTTCAACATTAACTGACGTTATTTCTGATATTTCATTATATTTTAAAACATACGACGTTTCTATATTATAAAGTCTCCCTTGATTATTGTCCCTTTTCTTATACCCATCATTCTGATGTGTTGCCAGTCCTCCGGGTGTCAGGAAAGCCAACATAGTCCTTACATCTGTATTTTCCATAGAAATAACCCAGTTTTCATGTCCCGATACATACGCATATTTTATATTTTCAAAATTCCTTATATCATATGTATCATTAACTTTTTCCAAAAGTTCCTTCTGCATGCCTATTATTGAATCTTCTCCTGATGTGACTAATCTAATATCCAGTCTTGCCACTTTTTCATCAACAAAACACGTTCTTTGGTACCAATTCTGAAGAATCATCTTCTTTTTGCCGCATGCCTGCAGGTATTCCTCTGACACGCCCAAAATAGAATGCAGATATTGAACCTCTTTATTTCCCTCTATGTCTCTTATCTTCTGTTCCATTGAACGTAAACTATTACCCTGAATCAACAATACTAAATCAGCATTATCAAATGTACAATAACTTAATACCTTACATTTTCTGTCCTCATCTATCTTCTGCCATTCATTATGCTCCAACATATCACACATTTGAATATATTGCATAGAATTTTCCAACTGTAAAAACGCAACGCCAAAGAAAATTGATTTCTTTTTTTCATTCCAAAACTCTTCCAATCGCTTATCTGCTTCTGCTCCTTCGCAACAGCGGAATATTCCAATATTGATACTTCCATACTGACCGGTAGTCTCCTCTACTTTTTTGCCTATCATATACCACAATTGTGAAATCGGTGTTACAGAATGATTTGCGCTTACTTTCTCAAGACGCATATCTTGCATCTCTCCAATATCCATTCCATCATAATATCCCCAACATGAATATTCGCTTTGTAAGGGTTTTGAATATTGGTCAAGATAATGTTGCTTGTACAATGTTATCAGTCGAATATCTTTCACTTTGCTTTTCCTCCTTTCAGCCAGTCTCCCACAATCCATAATTCACTCACCAACAGCTCCTTAACAATTCTTCCCATATCGTTAGTCTGTTCTAAAATTGCCAGATCAACACAGGTTTGCCAGATAATAGGGGTTTCCTTTTTTTCAATCCGAGCCACAAATGTATCATGCTTTTTCGTGATAATATCATGTACCGTTGCTTGACTACTTACCAAATTCAATAACTGATCAACGAACAATTCATTCCCTACTTTTTCGCATTCATCCTCTGCAAACATTTTCTGGTAAATCTCCCAGAAAACGGTCCATAAAATCAATTCTCTTTTATCTTCATTTTCATCTATCTCTGAATCGAGATAGTTTTCAAGCAATGCTAAGCATACTTGCTGGCTCCAAACATTTCTTTGTGTGATTAACGCTCCTAAGATTGCTTTTCTGGTATCTGAATCTGTATTTGCATTCTTTATAAAAAGCTCAAAGATAATTTCCTTTACTATTTTTCTATCATTTCTGGCCGATAATTCATTAAATATATAATAAACTACTTTTCTTTTTGCTACCCCTTTATATTTCAAATCAACAACAGACTTCAATAATGCCTTTATTTTATCAATATCCTCCTTTTTTTCGAAGGATATATTTTTTATTACTTCCAATATCAGCCAACGATCTATTTTCCCTATATTGGTAGCTGATATCATTTGATCGACATAATCATTTAATGTAAACTCTACTGCCTGATTATCTGATTTCTTCTTAACTCCATCTATTTTACCGTTGATATCTTTTAGTAACAGTTCATCCTGTTCTTCAATAGTATTCTCCAATGCCTTATAGGAAAGCCCCCAACATACAATATAGAACCCGATAAACACATACATCATCTGTGCAATCGCAATTACAATAAATGCTAATCCCCATTTACAGGCAACAGATATGGTCATAAAAAGAATTTGGCTGCACAGTGAAATAATAAAAAAGCACACATTCTTTTCTCCAAAACCAACTATCAGCTGGTCAATGAATCGAATTCCATACATCCGCTGTTCTGCCTTTCCCAATAAATAACCTATCGGTATAGCTACAGCTCCCCATGCAATTGCTATAATAGGGATCACATCTGTTATTTTATATGTTCTGAGAAAGCCAGAACACTGAGTCAAACACTTTGAAGCACAAATATTTATTACAAACGCAACAACTTCTGCAATAATGATAATTGTAGTCAAAACATTGGTTAATTTTTTTCCACAATTTTCTTCAAAACACTTTTTCCATATTACTTTATACATGTGTTCTTTAATCATTTGTTTTCTTTCCTAACTATTATAAATCCAGTTAGATTGTACCATTCGCTTCCATATATGACCATTCGATATGATGTAATTCTCCGGTTTTTGGAATTTTATCCTACAAATTTCATTATTTCACCATTTTCCCACGGTATATCCAGCTGCTCGTAATATTGTTTTTCAATATCAAGAATCATATTATTACAATATCCTTTTACTTTTCTGTTATCTGTGTTCCTGCAAACAGTATTGAGCTGGTCAAGAACAATTTCCGCATTATCCGCAGCTATATTGCGCAATGCCTTACATATACTGGAATATAGTCCCAACATCTCCGCATTTTTAAATCTATCCCGAAAACATAATTCCAGCAATTTCATGAGAATGCCTAAATGCTCCGGTGCATTTACATCTGCTATTGCTTCCAATATTTTCTGCTCTAAACTTTCCCTGCTCCGCTCTGATCCCTTATCAGTTTTATTACTGTTTCCTGTAGAGATTTATTAAACATCTTCACTACTTTCTAATTTTCTTCTCCAACCTCCGCATTTCTTCTCTCAAATCATCATCTGCCTCCACAGCCATCATCTTCTCCAGCATCTCAGGATAAAACTTGCCATCTACGCCACGCTCTTTTTTCGTCATTAAGCTCATATACTCCACACAAGCCTTACGCTCAGAAGTATCGCTGCATTTTTCACAAGCCACACTGAGCAGTCGATAGGTATTATGCTGCATCTTCCGTCCAGGATTTCTGTGAATATATCCAAGCAGTGCAAGTATGTCTGTCACATCAAAAACACCTTGATTTGACAGAATATAATCTGCTATTTGAGCACAGTCTGCTACTTTGCAGGAATTTATAATTGAATCTGCAAAAGCTGTTGCCTCATGTTTTAACATCCAGATTGCATTTTTCGCCATTCTGTCCTTTTCGTAATTATCTAAATAGTATGCCAGAAGCTGATTTGCTGATTTGACAACATCACTGTCTGCATTCTGTGTTGCATTAAATACATCTTTAAAATACTCATCACCTATTCTAATGTATTTTCTCCTTAGATTTTGTAAAGCCCATCTTCGTTTTCCATCATCTAGTCCACATTTAATCACATTAATATTTGCTTCAATGTATCCCTTCAAATTTTTGTTAGCAGTATTGATATAATCCTCATTTTTTTTGTAAAATTTACAGATATCATAACAGTTTTCATCATCTATAACCGGAGATAACAGCTTTTCTATTTCAACAAACTCCTTCTCCAACAACATGTTTGGCAGCTGAACCAAGCCTTTTATTGCAGATGATGTCAAATCTGCATTTCCTGCAAAATCTTTTAGCACTTCTAAATATGCATCTTTCATATTATCATCAAACCAGTTATAACACGCAGAAGTATAGTCGACAACCAAATCCGCAAATTTCGGATGTACGTTAATTTGCATCACATAGTCGTACATCCTGGATATCACAGGTTTCGCATCTTCCCAGTATTTATTAGCAAAAACTTCGTAAAGTTTTTGCAGCTGTGGATACTCATATTGCGAACTGCTATTATATTTTGTTGCAAGATTAAACTCTGACACAAGTTCCGTCCTTGTTTCCTTATCACACAGTTCAATTAATCTGCCAAAATTACCTGCACATTCTATATTGGGATTTGCCATTACTTCTCGCATACAGGCTAGTACTGCCGGTTGTATTTCTTCTGCTCCATGTTCTTTTTTATATGCAAGAATCAACTCTGCTGCAACTCCTCTGTCAGATTGGCTATTTATGAAATTGATATAAGCTTCGATATCATCTGGCTCATAATCTCGCTCTAAGATCAATTTATTTACATTATCAAAATCTACATTATCCGTTATTATCTGCTTATCTATCACCTTGCTTATATCAATATTAGGAATAAACTTTTCTTTATCTGCTACAACTATATTTAAAAATAATTTAGCAAGCGCATCTTCATCATAGACCGGCTCCAACAACCGCCATAACCCAGAAGCATTTTCTTTCGTCGCACACAATCCAAATGCTTCTGGTATCTCTGTGAACATTTCAGTATCACGATTATCTTCTTCAATAACATTTTGAATCAAATATCTATAGTACGCTTCCGACCATTCCTTCCTTGGACCAGTATATTTTTTACTAAGTATCCAAAATTCACTTGGTTTTATCAAATTGTTTTCTAAAACCCAGGTTATGTGCCTTAATATTTCTTCAAGTATGTTTTCCTTAAACCATTCAATATGATCCATATATGCCTGTAATTTAAGAAATACCTGTTCCTCACTGGATGATTTTATACTCGCCTCTACTATTTTCAAGTAATCACTTGAAAAACGAGATGCTTCGTAACCATACATGAGTTTATCAAAATCTATTTGTTTCTCATCTTCGTTTGTTAACTTCTCGGCAAATTCTTGTGCCCTGATATTAATTGCATCTAATGCAGCAGCAAGATTTTCTGCATTTATATCTTTAAACATGTAAATAAGAACACAGACTATATGCTTTACTTCCTCATTATCCGATGTCCGTTTTAATAAGCGAGTAGCTGATTCAAATACTTCCGGTGTCTCTTTGTAAGCTTCCATTGCACCAGTCATATTACCGCTTGTAACCATTTTCAAAAATTCCTGCTGTTTTTTACTGCCCGCTTTAATCGCAATGTCATCCATTGTCATATAAAGGTAAGATTCAATTGTATTTACTTTATATTGCACAGTATGTGTAAGAAAATTAATTAATGGTGTATTTGCCTTGTCTATATGCCACTCTGTTTGATCTACCACTTCTATTTTATATACTTTTAGTAATTCTTTTATCTCAACCGGAAGTTTTGGGATAAGTTGCCTGTCATTATTCGCAGCCACCACTAACTCCATTGCATTTGGATACACAAGCATCAAATCATAAAAGTCTTTAAAATCAGCCTGCAGGACAGATAATTTGGCTATCATGCGCATTCCCTCGACGGAGGAAGCAAATCCCTTTTCTACTTTGCCACCCTTCTCTCGCTCCATCCCTATCATCTGGTTATTCACAAAGGTGTTCACCAGCTTCTTTACCTGCCTTGGTGTTTCCACTTCAGGATGAATTATAATATTTCTTATAATTCTATCTACTTCGCTGTAATTTCCAGAACAATAATCATCCATAAAATCTTTCAGATTTTCTTTGCATATATTTGCCGCATAATCCTTGATATTGTCTGGATATATAGGTGGCAGATAGATTTTATACTGAAACAGCTTATCTAATACTCCCATTTCATTTTGAATCTTTTCGTCGCGCATTGCATTTTTTAAAATATCATCATCAAACGGCACAATAAAAACAAAATTGCTGTAATTTATAAAAACTTTAATAGCATCCAGTGCCTCTACCATTTTCTTTGCACTTAATCTATCAAGATCATCTAAAATCACAACAATTTTTTCTTTTTTATGTAACTGCATTTTACGTTCAAGAAGTATCTCATAATCCTCAACCCCAGGAGCCGGGTACGTAACACCTACACTGTTTTCCATATTTTTCAGGCGTTCAACCGCCATTGTCAAAAGCGATAAAAATATCGGAAGAATCAGCACCACTCCAACATTTCTGCAATATCCAGTAAATACATTCATCACAAAATATTGCATACCATTCCATTTTTCAAGCAAATGCAAAGCTACGCATTTATATATTCCATAAAGAATTACTGAAAGTGCAAAAACGCACAAAACAAATAGCCAATTTTTTCGTAAAAACGAAAACAACACACCCCAGATTGTATTCTTTTCTTCTGCACCTTCTTTGCTATTTTTACTTCTTGCAGATAAGCACTCCTTTATCTCATCGTTAAACATTTCAGCGGTGGTTTTCTTGTCTTTCTTCTCACCAAGTTCTAATAAAATCTGTCTTAAGAATACTCTGGCCAGTGCCTCTTTTTCATATTTCCACGCATTTATCTGAATTACTTTGTAATCTGCCTTATTTTCCAGCTCAGACTTGACCATATTAATAAGCGAAGATTTTCCCAATCCCCACTTACCAATAACTGCAATGTTATAAGGTGTTCTATTGTTATCAAGAATCTTAAAAATATTCTTTTTTAAATCATTAGAATTGAAAAAATCACCTTTTGTATTTTCTAATTCTGCGTCCATCAAAAAATATTTTTTTTGCATTTGTATTAAGTCCTTTCGCCATTTTTATTATTTTATTAAATTTAATTTTACGCTCTTTTGTAATTCCAAACCATTCGATATGGCGTAATTTCATCGTCCAAAACTACCTCTGTAGTTTGATAGGCTTTTATTCAAGGGTTTCATTCCAGAAACCCTCAAAAACTTTGGATACCCATTATTTTCTTATCAAAATCTGCCGCCTTCCATCCTAAAACTCTATATAACTCGGCATTCTCCAATTTTGTTTTTAATTTACTAATTTTTTTACTATTATTACTTATGCTTAGGATAGCCATATACTCAGTTGGAATAATATGCTTTAAATCCCAACCTGCCAAAATTTCATTTCTTATCTTCTCGACTTCTCTACTTACTGCCGCTCTTTTCTCATCCCCATGTATTCTGTAACATCTTGGATTGATTCGTTTGGCAAATACCCCATAATTTTCTTTTCCAGACAATTGATTTAAATAATCAATTTGACGTTTAATATACTGATATCTGTCATATGGTATTTCTTCTTTTATTGATACATCTTGACTCTGATAATCCAATAATGCCAGCATAGCAAAATAATATCCTATACAGTTTCCACTTTGCCTTGCAAGTTCGTTTGCTGTATCTTTATCCAGATGATAAATGGTTTCTGCCAGCCTTGCCTTCGTCTCATCGTCGATTCTTTCATGATGGTTTTGCAGTACCCTTTTAATAAAAATATGTCTCCTAGCTGCCTCCTGATATTCACCCTTTTCTATTAATGTTCCAATATCCGTAAAATTGCTGGCATATATTTCTGGCAATTCGGGCAACATTTTAAGTAATCTACAGTCTTTCCACTCTCTCAAAAACTGCGTATTAGCTTCAAATTTTTCTTTATCCTTATCATTCCATTCTTCCACTAATTCGCAGATACATTCGTAATCGTCTTTTCCGCGTCTGCTCTCCCTTAATAATATCTGCTCTGCTGACTTTTTCGATGCAAATTTCAATAGGTTTTCTGCATTTATAATATTTTGGTATTTCGTATCCATAAATTTTTTATCTGCATCGTTACTATACATATTATCGAAAATATATTTTAAGAATTCTGGATACTTATTTAACCTATCTATAATTTTATTAGACTTGTTTCTTTTCTCTATATCCGAAATCCGATCCAGCATTTTTTCTATGGCTTTATACTTTTCCATATTCTGATTTGCAGAATCATGTGTCAAAATAAGATTTGCCAATTGATTTATGTGTTCATAGCCAAAATTAATCTTATCTTTATCAAACACTTCTTTTGGCAACCATTTTATTTCCATCTCCGAAAGTTTCTGATCCATCCACTCATAATTTTCTCGTTTGCTGCAAAATTTTGCATACTCCTCTGCAACTTTTTCCCCCTCATTATATACCACGACCAAATAAAACTTTTTCTTATAAAATTCATCGGTCCCATCTATCCCACTATAGTTTGCTATTCCTGTCTCTTATACACATCTCCGAGCCC
>ERZ1026846.1378-NODE-1378-length-15691-cov-6.357316_pt1 | contig 15691 bp, 15 predicted proteins | sample MGYA00380153_ERZ1026846 | MGnify/ENA primary metagenome ERZ1026846 (study PRJEB33269, sample SAMEA4719789) | human gut metagenome | biome: human-associated habitat; feature: organic feature; material: feces | place: Cameroon | collected 2013-10 ... | reverse complement strand
ATTTTATCATCTAAAAAAAATTATTGCAATAAGCCATCAATATTCATTGTGGTTAAGTTTTCTGGTAATCTCTTTTGCCCGTATCACCAGATTTGCCTTTTTCGTTGCCACTTTACCCATGATAACTGCAGTATCTTTTTGTCCGAATACATTTTCAAGCGCTTTTCTTATTTTCTCACTGTCTGTATTATCAGAATAGATATTTACGATATTCTGTGCTATGATCCTCTCTGGGAACTCTCCTGTTAACATCTCCTTTTTCAGACCAAGATATTCCAAGACATCCATGTAATCTTCTTCAAGCGTTTTATTTTTTATCATTTCATCATATTCTCTGTTTATTACAGATTGGTCTTTTTTGAAATCCGTGGGATCACTTGCGGTATTTTCCTGTCCTTCCTGCTGTTCAGAAATAACATCTTTCTTTTCTGATATTTTATCAGCATCTTTCATTTTCTGATGCTTTTCCGGTATTTTTTCTCTCAGAGCATTTTCCTTTTTCACAGATACATCTTGCAGTTTTTTCTGTTTAGGAACATCCGAAAATCTGTCTTTCTTTTTCACGTCTCCTGCCATTTGAAGAAATACCTCCGGAAGTTCCAACTGTGGATCTACGGTCACATATTCCACATTTTTGTCATTTCTTCCTACAATAAGTCCAAGCATGAGATATTTTTCTGCATCATTTTCTGCCTCTATATATTCAATCTGTGCGTTTACATTTTTCTGAATCCCTATGTGGAGCGTAACCGGTATATTATCTTCACGTTTATAAAAGATATATACTTTTTCTGATTCATCCAGATATTCCATTCCAAGCAGTCCATTTTCTGAAAGATAATTTATCTGTGTGATATAACATTTATGAAGTCCAGCCATATTTTTTAATTCCTTCCACCTATGATCATATTATGTTTATTATATCACTTTTAAACATATCAGTAAAGTGGTGTTTGCATAACCAAAGTGAACACAAACTAAAGCCCCAGAGCTGTAACTCTGAGGCTTTAGATATTGTAAATGTCAATCCCCTATCGTGATGATTTCATGTTCCTCATTATCAGTATCAACCTGATAGCCCATTTCTCCTATCTTTGTATCCTTATAATGATAGATAGTCATAGTATATGTTCCCGCAGCAAGATAACTGTAGGTTGTCGTCAGTTCATGATTTTGGGTATCAACATCAAGCTCCTGCGATTCTCCGCTCTCATTCTCAACGATTCCCCATACATCTCCTTCTCCTTCATACTGTGCATAAAACTGGATATTTTCATCATCTTCTCCGATATAAAAACTTTTTGTTTCCGTGGAAGAATCTGCAGTTGCAGCGGTTGATTCCGCTTTGATGTCTTTTACTATAAGATCCTTTGGCAGTACATTGATCGTCCATCTTCCTGCAATAACTTCTGCTAACTCTATGCTTGCAGTTCCATTCTGTGGAACAAGATTATAAGTTGTTCCATCCGGAGACACAAGAATGCATTTGATTTCATCATCTTCATATTCTTCTGTGTCGTATTCCATATTAAAAGCTACATTGGTTGTCTTTGTCTGCACTGATACCATATACTGTTGTGAATAAGCTGCTATCTTTTCTTCCTCTGTTTCATAAAAAGGCTCGTTCATATCCACCGTTTCAACATTTTCGGTATTTTTTTCAAACGCATAATACCTATACAGTCCGCTGCCATTCATCATATAATACCCTGATTTTGCATCCTCCGGCATTGGAATTGCAAGATATCCATTTTTTGTCGTTCCGGCTTTCTCAATCTGTGAAATCTCATAAGACTGATAAAAATGCACATCTGCACTCATGGTCGCCGTCATATACTTTGTACCGGAGTAAAAGCCTATATCATAAGTTCCGTTCTGGTCTAATCCTTTGATTGTTCCAGACGAATCAAGCATATCATCGGTAACAGGTTCATCATTGATTGTTGCCAATCTTATCTGCTTGGATGGTGCGTTGTATAATATATCATATGCCGAACAGTTTTCAACGATCTGTGACTGGATGTTATAATCAATATATCCGTCCGAACTCATGACACCGCCATACAGTCCGATCGAATATCCAATATCCTTAAACCGTTCCAGCGTTATATCTGTAAGCTGTGTATTTTCAGACTGATATGCAATTACTTCATTTTTATACAAAGTCGGGATCAGGCTGTCATCTTCCATTGTCCAGAATAATCTGCTGTCACTCTGCATCTGGGTTTTCGCTGTTGCCGTTCCATTCGGGCGATAGACCACGTTAAAATCGGCTCCTGTCTTGACATAATATTTATCATTTTCAAGTTCACGGTCACTTAAATTGACAATTTTATACGCATCTTCCTCATTAACAAATATCTTGTCTGTACCGCATCCAGACAAAAGAATGGCAGAGCCTATCAAAATCCCTGCCATTAATGATCTTCTTTGTTTTTTATTTTTCATAAATAAATCAACCTCTTCTTATAATGCTTCTGAATTTTGAGAGAAAATGCGGACAGGCTAAAGGTACTGTCCGTTGATGATCTTATACATCGTACTCATGGAGCAGTTATACTTGTCGCACATTTCATTATAGGAGGGTTTTGCATAAATGCCACGATATCCATGTTTTTCCCTTTCCTCTTTGTTATATTCCTTGCGGATCTGCTCAACCTGTTCTGGAGTAAAATGTTTCAACATGACATTCTTTCTTTTTTCTATGTAAAGATTATCAAATGCAATATTTGTCTCGTCTCCGTCTTTATTTTTTATAACATCGCATTTTGTCAGCTTCTGTCCGCTTACAGCCTCATACACTACCCTTGCAGCTTTTTTGTTGTATCTCTTGCCATTTCGAAAAAGCGTAACGATGCCTCCCTTTAAGACAGGGCGCTTATTCATTAGGATATCATAAATGCTTCCATCTCTGGATACTTTATAAGATCCATATTCATATAAGATTTCTTCTTTATTTTTATTATCTTTTAAATTATCCATCTATCATGCTACCTTTTCTTTTGTTGTGTATATTATAGCATTGTTCAACATATAATGCAAAAAAATAATGTTTCCATAAAATGTATTAGTTTGGCTGCCGCAAAGCATTTATCCGTTCAACATATTTTTTATTGATTTTGTTCTGGACTGCTTCTTTTCGCAGCATTTCAATTGCCTTTTCATGACTGTAAGCTTTTTTATAACAGCGATTGCTTACCAGCGCATCATAAATATCTGCAACAGTCACCAGCTGCACATATGACGGAATCTCAGTGGTTCCTAATGGATATCCGGAACCGTCAAGCTTTTCGTGATGCATCAACACGATCTGCTGTACTTCTTTATCAAACATATCTGCTATCATTTCAGCCCCGATAATGCAATGTTTGCGTATTGATATCATTTCCGTATCTGTCAGCTTACCTTTTTTCTCAAGCACATTCTTTGCAATGGCAGCTTTTCCAACATCATGCACCAATGCCCCTGTTGTTATCTTTTTAAGTATATCCAAATCCTGTGTGTAGGAATCTGCAATCATGGTACTGTATATAGCAGTTGAAATGCTGTGCATATAGGTAACGTATGATAATTCTTTCTCTATCTTTAATATCTCTCTTACTTCTGGTATACAGCGACATTCTCGTACTATATCCACCACCCAAAAACTTGTTGTCATAATTTGTTCCTATTTTTATGTCAGTAAATTTTTTAAGCTACTATTTTATGCATTACATTCCAATACACCGTTCCTTATATTTTCCTGCGCATACATATATTGGAACTGCTTAAAAATGATATAATATGGTTCCAATGCTGTCATGATTTCTTCTTTTGCCCCAGCAAGTTTTATATCTGCCACAGCACTGCTTTCAAAACAATCCGTAAAATCTGTGATCCGCAGGCTGTTCGTGGCTAATGACTGCAGAAATATCTTTTTTGATGTTTCATTTTCAAAAAAGATACCCTTGCTTATTTCATCTGTACACATTCCATTGACCGAGAATATGTTAAAAAATACCGTTTTGGCATCCCTTGACCAGTTCCTTTTTACTTCAGACATCAGCACATCCCCTGTGCGTATCCGGTATGTATCTCTTTCTCTCTTGCTGTCCGCAGATTCACTGCATATCTTCTCGGTAATCTGCTTGGAACTTTCCTCTGGCTTGTATCCGTCTAAGATCGTATTTATTTTTTTATTTTTTCCGTCACTCATAAATGTTTCATGATCTGACAGGAAAAGATTTTTCAGCATATATTCTGTATCCGTATCATCAATGATACAGCCTCGTTTTGCACATTCTTCGCTTTTTGTACATATCTTCTCACAATACATATCATATAGTATTGTTTCATCTATATACGGTTTCAAGAATTTTGCCAGCACTTCAGGACTCTTCGTGATCTGTTTAAATACCGTTTCCCCCATACTATTCTTCCCTCTTTCTATTATTTTACGCAATCCGCCGGGTTTGCTTTTCTTTCTGCACACTCAAACATAGTTCCGAGAAATCTCTTGTCCGTGACATCCGGGCAGTCCTGCTCATGATAATACAGCTTTCCGTCTGTTTCATCCTGCTCTACATAATATTTTTTTTCATCGGCCACATCAGATGCAATAAATGAATAAATGTTCGCATATACGCCCTGCGCATCTTTTTGTTTGCCTTGCATAAATGCTATTACATTTGGTTTATCCATAAGTTCCTGCGTATGGTCATTATCGCTTTCCGGAAGCACGATTGTATACTGCATTGATTCTTTGTTAAAGAAATCATTCTGTGCATTTATATAATAAGAAACCTGATCATTGATCTGCGAAATGATAGTTTCTGTTCTTTCAATTTCAAAGGTATCCTGGTCCGCCATGAACGAAAGATCCGATGGCTGCCCCATCTTTTCATATATTTCATCAAAACGTCCTTTGAGCTTTGTACTGTCTGTTTTAGACGTTACGGTAACGTAATGGTCTAACCGGTACCGCACCATATAATTTCCATAGTTTTTGTTCCATGTGTTTTTAGATGTTAATATTTCTTTATACATCGTGGCGTTATCACGATCTTTATACCACTGTGTATACGATACATAATACCCGTCCCAGTCAACCAGAAACAGGCATGGCACATAGAACTTTGCGGATTCCATTGCAGCTTCTGAATGGAAATTATAACAATCATCAAAGGTTTTAAAAAATTCCTCTAGTGCTGTTGTCCGGATTTCTTCTGTCCCAAATACTTCAGATGCTTTCTGGTCAACAGCAGCCATTGCAGAATTGCAGGAAGATAATACATTTGTTCTTGATATTACATTTTCCTGCTGCGTGATCTCCGTAAGTTCGACTTTATATCGATACGGAAGAAAGAAGGCAGCCGCTATTATAAATGCTATTAATATCCAGTTTTCAATCTTCACTTTTCTGCCTCCTGTTCTAGTTTGTTGTTGTTCCTACAGTCCCACCATAATTAACGATAAGCTGTTTTGTTACGTTTACACCGATAAAATCCATGATCTTTTCACTGGTGCTTTGTCCTGTTTTTGTAACTGTTACATAGATTCTATCCCCGGTTTTCATTTTATATGGTACAGGATCATTTGCATCCAGATACATGTCATTTAATATCATCTCTGTTCCAGTGGACAGATAATCAAGTTCCACTTCTCCATTGTCCCTGCTGAAAGCCATTTTGGATGCATGTTCCATTTTGACCTCATAATGCCCCATACCGTATACTTTCTGCGTATACATTTCAAGTTTTTCTGGGGTTATCTGCCCGGTACTCATACACTCGTCTGCAAAATCTGTTGTCAGAGAATATATATACGTCTCTTTCGTGCTTTCTAATTGCGAAAGGAACAGATAAGGTATGATTATGAATAAAACAAACACTGAGACGATATAACTAAAAATTTTTCCAAATGAGCTTCCCATAAATCCTCCGCTGTCCTTTAATTTTGTTTAAAAATGATCTCTTTTATCGTTCCATCCGGAGCAAAATTATAGTTTCTGATATATTCGGAATCTACATCAATATAATTTCTCGTAGCTATTGAAGTATCCACATCCTTTACGTAGTCCATAAAGTATTTTCCATCTATGGTAAGTGCGCTCAGATTGATCTGGTTCCCACCATAAGGGATCAGTATGACCGGAATATCCTTATCCATCTCCTGAAGATCAGCAACGAGCTGGCATCCACTGATCACACCGTCATACTTTAATTTTCCATTATCCAGATAGCCGTCGTAAGATTCTTCTAATAAGGTTTGATTGATATTGTTTTTTTCCAAGACCTTATTCATGACAATGTTATTACTTACAACGCCATTTTTTGCGACTGCTACAATAACTGTAACGGAAACGAGGAACAAAAGCGCATCAATAACGATATATATCAATCCAGTAATATTACTTTCTTCTTCCATCTTAATCTGCTACTAAAAACATATACCACTGTGCATATGCTAGATGATTTCCATACTCTCACGACTTAGCCATCGGTACACATTTGTAAATCCATATATTTGATTAGATACAGATTTATCTAAGTAGTTTTTCCTTTCTTAATATTTTATGTTTTGCTGTTTGGCTTTTATAGACTTCTACCATTGTCCAAACGTCCCATCAAGGTTCTATTCTATAATTTGCAAGGCTGTTTCAACTTGCACTGGTTACTTCTCAACGTTTCTTCCTGCCATCAGTCCGGGCATATTTCCATACCCGGACAAGTTAAACTTTATTGCTGCGTGAAAATGATTCCTGTGATCGTGCTGTTTGCATCACGGTTTAATGTGCATTCAAATTTTCCATTTGGATTGATGTACGTAGCACTTCCCTTTTTCTTTGCTTCCGAAATCGCAGTATTATTTGTCTGCGAATCAGTAGGATCTCCGGTCATATCAATTGATGCATAATTATAGATTTTATTTGAACCAGAAGCTGTTACTATCTGGATTGCAATCTCTGTGTTTGCATTTGAATTAAGGAAGGAAACAACTTCATTTCCTAATACGGTACGTCCTTCATAGTCTGTGTATTTGCTCTCAAGTAACGTCGTGTTAAAATTTGAAATTTCATTTTGTGCTGTATCTGCTGTCTCTTTTCCATTTCTATAAGCTTTAAATCCAATTCCACCTATAAGAAGGGCTATTACTATCACAATGATCATTGTAATCAATTTTTCCATGTTATTACTCATTATTTTATCCTCACTTTCGATTTGTTTTTAATTCATTATTGCATGATACTCTGAAACTCTGCATACATCTGCATTGCATCTAATGACATAGGCACCAACATATATAGAATAAGGGTAGAAAAAACTGGAACATAAGAAACCATACGTGCTTTGGAAGCCTTTTTCTCCAAGCTTTCTGCCATTTCCAGTTCCTTTTTTTTTCGGTTGTATTCTCTTTCCTGTTTTACTTCATCAAAAGCATCTATTACACCAACTTTGTCGATTGCCTTTAGATTATCAACAAAATTTGAAAACGGCTGATACTGCACAAGTGTCTGCATATCAGAAAGTGCTCTCTCCTGTCCACTGTTAAGATTCATCCTGCATGTTGCAATTTCTTCTTTGAAACAATAAGAAAATCTTTCCAGCCATTCCAAGATTTCTTCAAGATTAATTCCGTCCATATACATAAGAATAAGAATAAGGGACTGGAACTGAAGCACTTCTTCCTGTTTTCTCATATCGATAACCGGATGCTTAAATTTAAGCATCCATACCGGCACCATATAGCCAATTGCTCCAAGTGCAAGTGCGATCAAGATATAAAACCATTTAAAATAAGCGTTATAGTAATCATTCAGTCTTGAATTAACAAGATCTGCTACCTGTTCAGCGTAATTTTGTTTTAAACCAGTTTCTTTCATAATCTTTAGAGTAAGATCTTCCGGCTTGATACCATCCCTTTTTGTCATTGCTGTGTATTCTTTTGCCGCAGCCCTCATGTTTTCACGGTATTCCTCATTTGGCACTGTGGATGTTACAAACGCCTCTGAAAAATCATTCAAATCACTTATTCTTTGTGATACTCCAGAGAAGAATAATATCAGTATTATTGCTGTAAAAGTTACTACTGCAAATGTAATCCTCTTTAAAAGGAACGCTTTCGGACCTGTATGGTCTCCCATTCCTTTCATTTCGTTATTGTAATAATTGTATCTGGAGAAATTTTTCCGGATCACTTTACTTAAAAAATCCGAAACAACCGGTATCTCTGCTACCTTTGCAAAGAAATCGTTATCTTTTTCAATTTCTCGTTCTCTATCTCTTAATGAAACGATAAGTGTATGTGCAATAAAGGAAAGAACAAATATTGATATCATGGCTACTATTCCGTAAATTCCAGAATAGAAGCTTTTCACTTCTTCCATATTAGTCACTACCCATGACTCAGCCGGTTTTACTGCGATTACTGGGAAAAGAGAAATCCATGATAAGCCCATAAATGCATACTTACTTCTTTTTCTCATTATAATTTCGTCTGCCACATCAGCTTTTAACTGTTCAAGACCAGTAAGGAATTTACTCTTTCCGTCTATCAGTCCATCTCCTGCTTCCTGAATAGAAGAACATATTGCAAGAAACGTAAGCATCATCTTATCAGGGCAAGCGTCAATATATTTGTCTGTCTCATATTTCATGTTTGGGGACGTAATGATATCGTAAATAGTCTGCATGTGCAGTCCTATTTCATAAGGAACCTCATCAATGCATCTTAGAATAGACTGATCTACCATTTTACATTCATGATAATGATGTCTTACTTTCTGCAGTGCATCCTGAAACTGTTCCAATATCACAAATTCGAGACTATTTATGGAATTTGTTACAATCTCGGTAATAACTACATAGGATATGAGACTTCCGGCACATATGTAAAAAATATTTCCCTTACTAAGCACCAGTGTCAATGCTACAGCTATTATTCCTCCAAGTGTTCCTTTTGCGAGAATACGTGAAGTCATGAGGTTGATCGAATATCCATCTGCAGGATACATCAGTGATACCTTCGACCGTATCTTTACAAAATACCTCTTCAAAAAAGGTGTATTCTTATAAAGATGATAAACCCACATAAGGTTATTCGTCTTTTTACTGACTTTCTGTTTTGATACAGTATCATCTTTTTTATTTTTAATTATCCGATACAGCAATTTAATCACCGTAAAAGCACATACCACCAGCGCTGCTATTGCTATGGCTAATAAGATAATACGGTTTCTGCCCATGCGTTCACCTCCGGCGTGATCGTTCCGTGCGATACGAGATCGCACATTTCAAGATCATGCAAAAATTCTGTTTCCTCTGCTTTTGTAAGTTTGGTCATGATTTCCTCTTTCATTTTTTCACTGAAACCGTTCACTAAAATGAATTTTCCTATTTCAAAACCATATTCATTGTATAACTGTTTTCCATTTGCATCTGTCACTGGCTCCCAGCGAAGGATATCTTTGACTTCGAAAAGTTCCGGATCTGTTACCCTTCTCATATATTCCGGTGCATCCAAAAGTGCCTTAAGCTCCGCATCTTCTTTGCGGCCCTCACAATATGTCTCTTTCATAGAAGAAGATGGATATTCTCTGTCTTTGATAGGAATAATCTCAGTGATTCGTTCAATATGTCTGTTACCTTTTACATTGACCAAATGGCAGTCGATATTGACCACATCAGCTACCATTTCGATCGCATCTTTTTTATCCTTATACATACCCAGTTCCAACAGGTTATTTGCAAGAGCATGTACAAGTGCTTTTGCTGTTTTGGCATGATGTGTTCCAAGAGAGAACAACGAAGCTACCGTTGATGTCTGGATGAAATGTGATGTCTGGATTGCTTCTGCAATCTCTCCGATGATATTTACATCACCATTGGATTTTTTCTGGAAGTTCAAACCTTCCTGTGCTGTTACCGATCCAGTTTCCTGAAAGGCAACAATATTTCTGTCCGGGTAGGTATAACGCAGGTTTAATTCTGACTGAATCTCCTGTATACGCAGGGAAAATTCGTGTGGAATAAACCGGATGATGGATCTTAAGAACGTTGTTTTACCAGTACCCTGTGCTCCAGAGATAAGTGTATTTCTCTGCCCTTTGATGATCCATTTGATATATGTGATCGGGATCACATTGTTTCCATCTGATATAAGCGCTGCAGGCTTAACTGATTCAGCTGAATCAAACTTACGGATTGAAAAATAGTAGGAATCTGAAAATGGTGGTCGTGATACGGTAATACGTGCACCGTTTATCATTGTTCCGATGATCTTCGGATTGTTTCTGCTTAATACATGCTGTGACTGATAACGGTAAATATTGTTGACTACACGCTCTAATTCTTCCTGTGTCTCAAATGAGCAGCAATCTAACTGCATCTTGATACCACGGTAAGTGATCCATACGGATTCATAAGAGAATGGGATGTTTTTCTGCTCTGTCTTTGCTTTAAAGCTTCCACCCGGAGCACCGGATGCACCACCTTCTATGTTATCCACGGATGTTTCATTGAGCATATTCACCGGTCCAAGTCCTACATACTTCTCAAAGATCTTCTGTGCAAGAATCTCAATTTTATCATTGAAATCCAGTTCCACATGTCCGAGCTTTTCAGACATTTTCTCCGGATCTGTTTCAAAGAGAAGTGCTTTATATATGTAACGCATGATGTCATTTGTTACTTTGTATTTGCTTTCTCCACTTTCCACGACCGGCTTTGTAAGATCCCACTCTTCCATCATCACAGTAAAGCCTTTTGAGCCGTATTTCTTATTGTAGCAGTACAGGACTATCTCAAACAGATCGTTGCCTTTTAATTTCTCCGGAGATTCAAATGGAATAATCGCATTAATGCTTTTGTTATCAATTTCATATTTTTCATTCATAAGCAGCTCTTTTATGTTGTTCTTTACAGTACGCTTTGCCGCTTCATCCCCGAATCCAGCATTTGTCATAGCCTGTCTCAATGATGTACGTCTGCGCTCCTTTCGGATCATCTCCGCCTGCGTCATGTTATCATCATTGATATTTTTCTTTAATGTTCTTGAAAATGCCTGCGCTGTCTCTCTGATCAGAAATTTAAGATCAATCTCACCGGAATCAATTTCCTCAATGATCTCGTCCTCTGTATCAATGTTGTGCCATACTCTGTAAGCGACATAGACAATCGCAATAATTATCAGAACAATTAACAGATAATTTAATGCCATTAATTATTTCCTCCGTTAGTCGTTACGCTTTGTTCCACATTCAGGGCAGAACTTACCTTTTGATTCTGTCCCACATACCGGACACTGCCAATATTCGGATCTTGGCTTCTTTTCGCCACATTCCATACAGAACTTACCTGAATTTTCAGTGCCACATGATTTGCAGATCCAGATTTTTTTTATACCAGCATCTTTCTTTTCTGATTCAGCTTTTTCTTCTTCTATTTCCGGAGCAGTCTCTTTTTCGGTTTCCCCTTCCTTTCGCTCCTCAAACATAGATTTCATTTCTGATGCGGCTGCCTGCCTATCCGCAGTTTCTGTCTTTTTGCCTGTTTCCTGATCATCTTCTAAATCGGCATCTTCTAAACTGTCTGATTCAGGTTTTGCAGTTTTGTTCTTTTTACCAAATCCAAAAAGCGATTTTTTTTCAGGTTTCGTTTTTTCTTTAACATCACTGAGCTTTGGAGGCTCAATTGTGATCGTCACTGGCTGTTGGATCAGATCATTGTTGCCGGGCTGTAATGCATCTTCAATATCAAGTCTTTCTGTAGGCTCGTCTGAATGATCTTCAGAGGTATCCTGCGTATCTTCCGTTAAATCAGCAAGATCAAAACTCATCTGATCATCTTCTTCCGGTGCATCCATGGATTTTAAATAAGCTGGCTCTGTTGTTTCTGCCTTTTCCCAGTCGTTGGAAACTTCATAATCCCTATAATTAAAGTCCATAAGATAAGCTACGATATTTTTCACGTCCTCCGACCACATGAAATTTACATCTTCTAATGGAAGGTCTCTGTTTTTAAGCACAAAACCTAATACCCTTCCGGCATTTGTGGCATCTCTAAATTCCGTATTATGGGAAATCTTCATGACTCGCTGCTTTTTATTGCTCTTTTCAAACATGTTTTTTACGGATTTTAACGAAAAATAGGAAGATGTTTCAAAATCTGTCACAACATAAAGAATATCTTTTCCATACACAGGTGCTTTATTTGTATGCCCCTGTGTCAGACAGTAAACACTCTTATCAATGCTCGTTAGTTCATTTATGACTTTTACTGCCGCCAGATTATTGGATGGACACAAAATAAAGATATTTTCATAAACATCCTTTGCATTGCTGATCAAGTTGCTGATCTGTTCTGTTTTCATTTCTATCATGGATGAAAACGCATTACTTTTTGTAACAGTTGCTATATCAAGCATGTTTTCCATTCTCAATACCGGAGTACACATGCTGTCAAAATCTGCTTTCATAAGTTTGGAGGCGTCCACTGTTCTTAACAGTGCATCAATACCATCATCAGAAAATTCCAGTTCGTCCGTTTTAAATGTAGTACGGCTGTTAAGATTTACCATCATTGCTTCAACCGTATCTATATCTTTGTCAATTAGCTGTACAACAAGCGTTTTTGCACTTTTGGTCATTGCGGCCATAGCTGCAACAGCAGTTACGGTCGATACCACACCATTTTTTTTGCCGTTGTATCCTTGAAATGTTACAATCATTCTCCAATTCTCCTATCTCATTAATTTTTTCAGCATTTTTGCATTCGTGCTATAAATAACTGTTGCAAGTGTCTCGATTACCTCATACATCTGAGTACTTACTGCCGCAGATGCTCTCATATTATGTGTCAGACACACATATGCGCTGTAATCTTTGATATCAAATTCCATTTCCAAACAGTTTGAAGTATTGACATTTAATAAGGTAGAAAGTGTTTTTGCTGTGATCTTTCGGTTTACTTTGTCACGCTCGATCACATATGTGTTTTCTGGCAGCACTACACCGTTTTCTTTCAACTCATCCAGATATGTACGGATCTGCTTGATCTCTGTATTTTCACATCCCGGTGCAAGAATCTGGATGTCTCTCTTTCCATCATATCTAGGAGCAATTCCTTCATATAAATATACACAGTCAAATTCCTGTGCCTTATTTCCTAATTTATAATCTTTACAGATTGTAAGATTTCCAAGTGCCTGCATGTCACCGCCGTCATTTTTTTCAAAAAGAGAAAACATGTCATGCGTCATGCTGTTATCAATAACGAGAATCCTTTTTCCTGCATTAACACCAATCTTTACCAAATTGTAGATGATATCACATCTTTCTTTACCTATATATGAAATGATCATATTATTCAGGCAGAACGTCTCGTACTTTCGAGGTCACTGCCGTTCTCCTTTCTATTTAATTCCCGGAGGGGATTCCTCCGGGCTATTAGCTGAAACTTACTTATTGATTTGTACTTTCAGGATCTGTTGTTCCACTGTCAGAGGCACTGTCTGTTTCGCTGGAAACATCTGCACTTTCTGTGTCTGTCGTTTCTTCATTTGATGTAGCTGTGCTTGTAGAACCAAGAACGGACGACTTAGCAGTATCGGTAAGTCCGAATCCTTCTGATACTGCATCCAGTTCATCTTCTGTAAGAGTTCCAAGTCTCTGTTCTAGTGACAATCTGGCTTCAAGGTTCAAAGTCTCTGTTGCTTTTGTTACCACGTTTGGATCACTGTTAATTAATGCTATTGTGGTTTCACGTACAGGGTAGTTAGGTGTTGACGTCTCCTGAATATTTTCTTCAACATATCTCGTGGTGTAAATTCTTGCTCCCGTTGTCATGTAAGCATCTACGATAGCTGAAGCAAATCGAAGAATTTCTTCTTCATTTAACTGTGATGTGAACACGCAGTTTTCAAGGTTTAAGTTTGTGATCTGTTTTTTTGAAAGAATCACATAATCTTCGCCATTCGGGAAGATCACACGAATATCAACAACATCATTTTCTTTCTGATCCGTTGTAAGGTTTGCAACAGAAATTTCGTAATCCCTTGTGTCATTATCTACAACCACATCCGTTACCATGTTATACATGACCGGAACACCTGCTGCGATATCTACTTTTGCCCTGGTGTTCATCTCACTCTCCGTAATGTAATTGTAAGATTCCAAGCCGGTATATACCGTCTGTTTTTCAACATTGGCATTTTCTCCGGTATCTGTCACAATATCTCCTGCATTGATAAGATCTGTCGCGACATATACTGTCTGCTGGTTATTTGACAATTCTGTCTGATACATTGTATTAGCTGCTTTTAAATCCTGAATTTTTGAATACTCGAAAAATGAACAGATGATCAGTGCCAATAAAACAATGACTACGATCATAATGAGCATCCTGTTTCTTTTTTTTCTTTTCATACTGCCTCCGCTTTTGTTTCCTTAATTAATATGTATGATGTTCCCATACAGCCATCTTTCTTCATCCTTCTTGTTGTAGATATCGACAATACATGTTTTCCCGATTGCCGGAGTCCCCGTTGGAGGAATTTTGCATACACAGTCCATTTTGTTTTTTAGATTAACAAACACACCCGTTGGAGTAATATTTTTGATCACTCCAAAGCATCTGTCTCCAATCTGGAACTGATCATAATACATTGTAGAAGGATCTGGTTCTGCCTGACGTTTGCTTGCATTCAGGTGAATGAGCGTATGCGTCTTATTATTTGCTTCGTAAGTCACTTTTTTGATATCTGAAACCTTAACAATGAACGACTGTCCAACTGCATAATCAGGTTCCGTATTGATCGGACCAAGTGCCGTATGCGATAATTCTTTTGAAAGAATTGTTGCTTCTGCTCCCATGACATCCACTTTTACTCTGTCCCTTGCTGAAGCAACGACTACTGCTTTAACAAGACAACCATTTACAATCTCTGGCGCACCATCTTTTTGCTTATCGATATAATTTCTCTTTGCAATCATTTCCATCGCATCGATTCTTGATGCATATGTATATCCTGCATTTTCATCCGGAGAATATACCGTAAAACCGACATGGGATCCGATTCTTGACGAAAGTTCCGAACGGAAGTGTTTTACGCCTTCCGCTGAAATCTCGTAATCTTCAGGTTTTAACTCAAAAAACTCATTTGCCGGAATTTTAATGATAAATTGTCCGTCTGTATCATCCAGAGAAGCTGTCATGCAGTAGCCGACTTTATCATCTTCACACATTCCGTCTATAGTACCGTAAAGGATCTTTTTCTGTGGCATAGATCTGGATGCAAGCACAAGCAGATTGTATTCGTCTTTTCTCTTATCTTTTACTGTTTTAACCTTTTCGCCACTTGATACGATCTTTTCTTCATTTTTATAAAGCTTTTCTTTCTGCTCTTTTGTGGCCGGGTGCAGACGTCTCTTTTCAAAGATATGTGCCAGAATATCTTTTTCTTCCTGCGTCATATCATCTGGATTGATTCCCATTGCTTCTCCGACTTTTTCTAACTCGGTTTTTGCATTGTCCCTTTCAACCTGTTCGTTTTGTCTTGTTGAATTTTCCTCAAATTCGGTTTCCGGAGTTTGAACATCATCAATTGTTTCATCCGTGTTAGGCATGTTATCCACTGGTTTTTTTGCCATTTTTTGTCCTCCTATAATCTGTCTCTTATACACATCTCCGAGCCCACGAGACCAGAGAGGATCTCG
>ERZ1026846.1371-NODE-1371-length-15733-cov-48.865544_pt1 | contig 15733 bp, 12 predicted proteins | sample MGYA00380153_ERZ1026846 | MGnify/ENA primary metagenome ERZ1026846 (study PRJEB33269, sample SAMEA4719789) | human gut metagenome | biome: human-associated habitat; feature: organic feature; material: feces | place: Cameroon | collected 2013-10 ... | reverse complement strand
AGGTTTTCTCTTTAAAGTACAAAGATTATTAGAACTTTTTTATTGTAATTGCCTCTTTTATTCAAAAAATGCCGAATCGGCATCGGCGACGACATCCATAATTCGAATGCCGCCGCCCTGGAAGTTTCTCTTGCATTTATCTCTTTCTTCATAACATTCTTCTTCTCATCAACTTTATTTCAAATCATACTTTATCCTCATTTCCTTTTGCTCCGCCTCAGGAAGGCTCTTCATAAAAGCCTTCCAGCCGGGGCAGAAGCGAGTGTGCCAATGCCAGAAACGAGAAACAAGCGAACGAGGATTCGCCTCATACTTACGGCGCATACAACAATCTGCGCAAGGAATATTCTTTTTCTTCATAATCTTAATATTTTATAGGCAGCAAGACTAACCAGCATCGCCACCTTGATAATTACTACTCCTATGATCATACGCATTTCTTTCCTGTATCAAAATCAAATTTTTCTTCCTAATAAAAAATCAAACTTTTCTTCCAATATAAAAGACGTAGCCGAAGCAATCCTTGTTCTCCTCGTAATAGGCGATTTCCTCTTTCAGACGATTGATGAAAACCTGCGCCTTAGGGTCTCCAGGATGGTCTTTCAGGAAGGCTTCTATCGCCGGCTTCATCGGGGCATAATAATTCTCCGTCCAGCAGGTTTCGGGCAGGATGAAATGTGCGTAAGGCTCGTAACCCGCCTCTGCCATCTGATGAATCTTATGCTCGATGGTATCAATCTCGGGAAGATTGTCCAGAATCCAGCCCATGTTCTCTGGGCGCTTATTGCCGAGCCAGCTACATTCCGTTACGGCAATAAAGCCGCCGGGCTTCAGGAACTCACGCCAATACGCCAGGCCCTTCTCATAACCGATGATGAAGATGGAACCCTCCGCCCAAATCAAATCGTAGGATTCCTTTCTGAAAGGCAAATCATCCATCGATGCCTGGACAGGATAAACGCAATCCTCCAATCCGTTCGTCTGTATCTTCTTCCGAATACCTTCCATCATTTCCGGCAATAAATCTACGGCATCAATCTCTGCATCATACTCATCGGCAAGAACGAAGGTCTGGCTTCCCTTGCCGCACCCCATATCGGCGATACGAATCTTTCGCTTGAAATCGGGAATCAGACTCGTAGCAAGTCTTGTCTCCCACTCGCCACCAGGGCCTTGTCTATTTACCCTCTTGAAGAAATCGGCTATCAGAGAGAAGTCGAAATCATCAATCACTACGTTTTCCTTATTTTCTGTCATTTCATTCTTATCCATTTTTCTTTTCTCCTTTTATAATTTCAATTCTTTATTGCATCTCATTTCATGTAATGAGATTGCAAAGATAGGCTATTTTTCTCATGGAGATTTTAACATAAAGGAATAAAATGCAAGTTTTACCCTACAGGGCGGGCTGCTTATAAAGCTTTCAGCCCAGTCGTGAACCACAAGCTATAATCTGTGACTTTAAAACATTTCTTTCCTTTTTTGTAACTTTTTCAAGAAAATATTTGGTAATTACATAATTTTATTGTAGATTTGCAGCAGATTTTTAAAAGAAGGAGTAATTATGAAGAAGGAAAAGAATGAAAATCTGATGAAAATGGATGGGAAGCCGATGACAACAGATGTAAAGCCGATGAAGCAAGGACTTCTATCCCAAATATTCCATCTCTATTATGATGGCTTCAGGACGATGACCCTGGGCAAGACGCTCTGGACCATCATCCTCATCAAGCTTGCCATCATCTTCCTGGTGCTCAAGCTCTTCTTCTTTCCTGATTTTATCAATACGAATGCAAAGAATGGAGACAAGGCTGGCTTCGTATCCAAGGAAATTCTCAACAGATAAGACTCTGAATTTCAATTCTATATTATCAGAAGAAATACAAAAACATTATATAATAACAATTTTTAAACCATTCAACTATGATGACAAATCTATTGTTAGACATTACATCAGCCACCATCGACTGGTCGAGGGCGCAATTCGCACTCACGGCCATCTACCATTGGCTCTTCGTCCCGCTCACCCTGGGACTGGCAGTAATCATGGGCATCGCCGAAACATGTTACTACCGCACCAACAAGCCATTCTGGAAGCACGTAACCCGTTTCTGGCAAAAACTCTTTGGCGTGAACTTCGCCATGGGTGTTGCCACAGGAATCATCCTGGAGTTTGAATTCGGAACCAACTGGAGCAACTACTCCTGGTTCGTGGGCGACGTATTCGGCGCTCCCCTCGCCATCGAAGGCATCCTGGCATTCTTCATGGAGAGCACCTTCGTGGCGGTGATGTTCTTCGGCTGGGATAAGGTAAGCCGGGGCTTCCACCTTGCCTCCACCTGGCTCACGGGACTTGGAGCCACCATTTCTGCCTGGTGGATTCTCGTAGCCAACGCCTGGATGCAATATCCGGTGGGGCAGGAATTCAATCCCGACACTATGCGTTTCGAGATGACCTCCTTCCTGGATGTAGCACTCTCGCCATTCGCCATCAACAAGTTCACCCACACCGTCACCTCCTCGTGGATCATCGGAGCCACCTTCGTGGTAGCCGTAAGCTGCTGGTATCTCCTGAAAAAGAGAGAAACCCAACTGGCGAAGGCGAGCATCAAGATGGGTGCCTGCGTAGGACTCATCGCCACCCTGCTGGCTGCGATGACCGGCGACAATTCCGCCTATCGGGTGGCACAGGTGCAGCCGATGAAACTGGCTGCGATGGAAGCATTATATAATGGTGGCAATGGCGAGAGCCTTACGGCGATAGCAGCCGTTCACCCCTTCCGGCAGCCCGATTACGAAAGCGAGCAGGAGCCAGCCATGCGCATCGCCATCCCTAACATGCTCTCGTTCTTAGCCACCCGCACAGCCGATGGCTACGTGCCAGGCGTGAACGATATTCTCAAGGGTTACACCCACGAGGATGGTACCCGGGAACCATCCGTGCAGGAGAAGATAGCCCGGGGCAAGAAGGCGATTGTTGCCCTGAAAACCTATCGCGAAACCAAGGCGCAAGACCAGCTGCCAATCTTGAAGGAGAATATGAAATACTTCGGATATGGTTACATCAAGGACGCCAAGGAACTGGTGCCGAGCATCCCTATCTGCTTCTACGCCTTCCGCCTGATGGTGGGAGTAGGCTGCCTGCTCATCCTCTTCTTCGCCCTCAGCCTATTCCTGGTCTATAAGAAGGAAATCGCCCAATACCGATGGTTCCTCATTTCCGCCATCATCATGATTCCGCTGGCTTACATCGCCTCAGAATCGGGCTGGATAGTAGCAGAAATCGGTCGCCAGCCTTGGACCATCCAAGACCTGCTGCCAGTAAGCGCCGCCATCTCCGACATCGAGGCAGGCAGCGTGGCCACCACCTTCTTCATCTTCCTGGCACTCTTCACCACCATGCTCGCCGTGGAAATCAGCATCCTGGTGAAGCAGATTAAGAAAGGACCGGAATACGAATAATCTCTCTGATAATCAATGTTTTTTCAGAAAGATTTCGAAAAGAATCATAGGATAGTTTTTCAGTAAACAACAAAACCCGAAAGTATTATGACATACGAATTTTTGCAATCATACTGGTGGTTCCTCGTATCATTATTAGGAGCCCTGCTGGTGTTTCTCATGTTTGTACAGGGAGCCAACACCTTGATTTTCTGTTTGGGAAAAACGGAAGAGGAGCGTCGCCTCATCATCAACTCCACGGGCAGAAAGTGGGAGTTCACCTTCACCACGCTCGTCACCTTCGGCGGAGCCTTCTTCGCCTCGTTCCCATTGTTCTACAGCACCAGTTTCGGCGGAGCCTACTGGCTGTGGATGATCATCCTGTTCTCGTTTGTGATTCAAGCCGTGAGCTATGAATTCCAGAACAAGATAGGTAATTTTCTTGGACCGAAAACCTTTCAGATCTGCCTCATCATCAACGGCATCGTGGGTCCGCTGCTTCTTGGCGGCGCCGTAGCCACCTTCTTCAACGGCAGCAATTTCCTGATAGACAAGGGCAATATTACCAACCATCTGCAACCCGTTATCAGCCGCTGGGCAAACGCCAGTCATGGTCTTGATGCCCTGCTCGACCCATGGAATGTGGTGCTGGGACTTGCCGTATTGATGCTAGCCCGCATTCTGGGCATGCTCTACATCAAGAACAACATCGAGCACCAGCAGATTCAGGAGCGCTGCACCCGCCAGTTGCCATGGAATGCCCTCATTTTCCTATTGTTCTTCCTGCCGTTCCTCATCAGATTGCTGGTAAAGGATGGATTCTGCACTTCTTCTTCCAGCATTACGATAGAGAGTATGAAGTATCTTCACAATCTCCTGGAGATGCCAATCTTGCCTGTAATATTACTAATAGGAATAGTGCTCGTACTCTTCGGCATTTACAAGTCATCGAGAAGCGTGCAGTATAGAAAGGGAATCTGGTTTACGGGCATCGGAACCGTGCTCACCGTGCTGGTTCTGCTGCTGATAGCCGGCTGGAATAACACCGCCTACTATCCGTCGAACATCGACCTTCAGAGTTCGCTCACCCTCGCCAACAGCTGCAGCAGCGAGTTCACGCTCCGCACCATGGCGATAGTTTCTCTCCTCATCCCATTCGTGCTCGCCTACATCGTCTTCGCCTGGCGCGCCATCGACCGCAAGCGCATCACGCAGGAAGAAATAGAGCAGGGAGAAGCGTATTAGAATAAAAAAATATAAACGCATAAGATGCCCAAAGTGGTTTCTTATGCGTTTTTTCATTATCTAACTTTTCGGATTTTCCATTTTTCATAGAATATTATTCTGCCAAAACTATCTATTTACGCATAATATGGAATGTTTTCCTGAAAATAAAAGAATATTTGGCGGATAAAATTCTTCTTCTTACCTTTGCAGCCGAAAACGAATAACAACATAAAAAACAAGAGATATGAGTAGTATCAAAAACATCAAGACAAATGTGCTGGGCTATCCTCGCATTGGTAAGAAGCGTGAACTCAAGAAGGCTTGCGAAGCCTATTGGGCTGGTAAGATCAACCGTAACGAACTGGAGAATACCGCCAGAAATCTCCGCAGAGAAAACTGGAACTTGCTGCAGAAGGCAGGCATCGACCTCATCCCTTCCAACGATTTCTCCTACTACGACACAACCCTCGACCTCACCCTCACTCTCGGAGCCATCCCTTCGCGCTACAATAGTCTGAAGGAAGATAAGCTCCGCCTCTATTTCGCCATGGCCCACGGCGAGCAGAACGAGCAGGAAGATGTGATTGCGATGGAGATGACCAAATGGTTTGATACGAATTATCATTACATCGTTCCGGAATTTGTGAAGGATCAGGAATTTTCTCTCTTCGATACGAAAGTGGTGGATGAATTCTGCGAAGCCCTGGAATTGGGCATCAAGACCAAGCCCGTGATTCTGAGTCCGGTATCGTTCCTTCTTTTAGGAAAGGAGAAGGAGGATATCACGGGAATGCAGGATGGTTTCCATCGCCTTGATCTGCTCGATAAGGTTCTCCCGGTTTACGTCGAACTTCTCAAAGCCCTGGAAGAGAAGGGAGCAGAATGGATTCAGATAGACGAGCCTTATCTCGCCCTCGACCTGGACGATGAGCAGCGCAACGCCATCCAGAAGGCGTTCGGTTACATCAGAGAGAACACCCGCCTCAAGATTATCGTAGCCACCTATTTCGATGGCTTGAAAGATAACGCAGATTTGGCGGTAAACCTGCCTGTGGAAGCCCTCCACATCGACCTGGCAAGATGCCCGGAGCAGTTGGATTCCATCCTCAACATCCTGCCTGCAGACAAGATTCTCTCGCTCGGCGTAGTGGACGGCCGCAACATCTGGAAGAACGATTTGGAGAAGTCGATCGAGCTAGTAAACAAGGCGAAAGGCAAGCTCGGAGCCGATAGAGTCTTCGTGGCAGGTTCCTGCTCGTTCCTCCACGTGCCATACGATCTGGCGCTCGAAACCAAGGAGCAGAATCTCCCTACCGGCATCAAGCGATGGATGGCATTTGCGGCACAGAAGATAGAGGAACTGGCTGCCATCAAGGCGCTTGCCGGGGGTGAGACTAAAGAGGGATTCTCTCATCAGGAAAAGACTGCAGAACAAGACTACGCAGCAGGCATCCAGGCTTACTTCGCTGAAAATCAGAAGGATATTGCCGACCGAAAGGTTTCTTCCCTGATTCACAACCCAGAGGTGAAAGCCCGGGTTGCCGCCTTAACCGATAAGGATTCGCAGCGCCATTCAGCATTCGAGGTGCGCCAGAAGATTCAGCATTCAGAGCTCCATCTTCCGCTCTATCCTACCACCACCATCGGCTCGTTTCCTCAGACCAAAGAGGTGCGCTCATGGCGTTCCAAGTTCAGGAAGGGCGAAATTTCGGCTGCCGGATACAATCAACTGCTGAAGGAAGAAACCCGAAAATGCATAGAATGGCAGGAGGAGATTGGACTGGATGTGCTGGTGCACGGCGAGTTTGAGCGCAACGACATGGTGGAGTATTTCGGCGAGCAGTTGGCAGGCTTTGCCTTCACCCAGAACGGATGGGTTCAGAGCTACGGTTCCCGCTGCGTGAAACCACCAGTAATCTATGGCGACGTGGAGCGCAAGCAGGCGATGACCGTGGATTGGAGCACCTTCGCACAGTCGTGCACCCAGTTGCCGATGAAGGGAATGCTCACCGGTCCGGTAACCATCCTCGAATGGTCGTTTGTAAGAAATGACCAGCCCCGTTCTCTCACCTGCAAGCAGATAGCCCTCGCCATCCGTGATGAGGTTTGCGACCTGGAGCGCCACAACATCAGGATTATCCAGATAGACGAGCCAGCCATCCGCGAAGGTTTACCTTTGCGCAAGTCAGGATGGGATGAGTATCTGAAATGGGCGGTAGAAAGCTTCCAGATTTCAGCCAGCGGCGTGGAAGACAAGACTCAGATTCACACCCACATGTGCTATTCTGAGTTTAATGATATTATCGAACATATTGCTGCGATGGATGCTGACGTGATCACCATCGAGTGTTCCCGTTCGCAGATGGAATTGCTGAATGTCTTTGCCGATTTCCACTATCCTAACGAGATTGGTCCGGGCGTCTACGACATCCATTCTGCCCGAGTACCAGAGACTCAGGAGATGGTAGATTTGCTGAAAAAAGCGGAAAGATTCATCGACAAGAGCAAGCTCTGGGTGAATCCGGATTGCGGTTTGAAGACCCGTGGCTGGGCAGAAACCAAGGCCTCGCTCATTAGAATGGTAGAGGCTGCTAAGGAATTGAGAAACGAATAACAAAGTTTGCAAAAGTATTGAGAAAACGAATAACAATTTGCATAGTTTTTATCAACGGAATCCCGGGGCATTTCTCTATGTCTCGGGATTTTTTGTGTTCCAGCAACTCAAAGCCTTGAAATATTTTATCACCAATCTTTTGCCCATCCAAAGAAAAGCAGTATCTTTGCAGACATGAAACAGGAAATCATAGATAAAATCAACCGATTGGCAAGCCAGGACGAGCCTTTTCTCTTTGTCATCAACTATCAGGGCGACAAGGCGTTCATCCGCCAGCTATCAGATATAAATCCCGAAGAATGCCTCTTCGATTTCGAAGGAAGAGGGAATTCTTCTGATGAGATGAAAAATAATTCGGAAAAGATTGCGGAGATTTCTTGGCAGATAGCCCCACCCCTTTATGAGGATTACGAGCGAAGTTTCGACATCGTGAAGAACAACATCATGGCGGGCAACAGCTATCTCACGAATCTCACCTGCAAGGTTCCCGTAAGCTGCAATCTCTCTTTAGAGGATATTTTCAACCAGGCAAAAGGAAAGTATAAACTGCTGCTCAGAAGAAAGAGAAATCTCACCCCTTTCGTCTGCTTTTCGCCCGAAACCTTCGTCAGAATCAAGAACGGAAGAATCTACTCCTATCCGATGAAGGGAACCCTGGATGCATCCCTCCCCGATGCTGAAAAACAACTGATGGAAGACCGGAAAGAGGCGGCAGAACACGCCACCATCGTAGATTTAATCAGGAACGACCTGAGCCGGGTGGCAGAGAACGTAGGAGTAGATAAATATCGTTACATCGACGTGTTGCACACCAACAAGGGCGACATCCTGCAAACCAGTTCAGAAATCAGCGGTCGCCTGCCCGAAGATTACCGGCAGCATCTGGGCGAAATCCTCGATGCCCAGCTCCCAGCCGGTTCCATCACGGGCGCCCCGAAGGATAAAACCATGCAGATCATCCACGAGGCAGAAGGCTACGACCGTGGCTTCTACACGGGCATCATGGGAATCTACGACCAGGGCGAACTCAATTCCGCCGTCATGATTCGATTCGTCGAAGAAGAAGCTTCGCCTTCCAAGACAGAAAAAGGAAAGAATCCTGAAGTAAGCCGAGAATTGTATTTCAAGGCAGGTGGCGGTATCACCTCGAAGAGCGATTGCCGGAAGGAATACGAAGAAGTGATTCAGAAAATCTATCTTCCGATTCAAGAAAATCCATCTTCCGAATATTAGGAAATCGATTACACAAAAAATTATGAGAATTATGAAACAGCAATTTGTAGAAACAATAAAAATCAAGAACGGCAAGGCCCTGGCCCTGCCCTATCATCAGGCAAGAATGGAGAGAACCATCCGCAGGTTCTTCCCATCCATTGCATCAGAAGAAATAAATCTTTCATCCCTCATTTCTCCCAAAGAAGAAATGAACCTTTACAAGGCACGAGTAGTTTATGGCGCCCAGGGCGTGGAAGCCATCGAGTATGCCCCCTACAAGATGAAGGAGATTCATTCCCTCAAGGTGGTAGAGGATGATTCCATCGACTACACCTACAAGAGCACAGACCGAAGTGCGCTCAACGCCCTGGTAGCCCAGAAGGGCGATTGCGATGAAATTATCATCGTAAAAAACGGCCTCATAACAGACACCTCCTTCACCAACCTCGCCCTTTTCGACGGCACGAAATGGCTCACCCCCAAGCATCCCATACTCTTGGGTACCAAGCGAGCCCAGCTCCTGGAAGCCGGCATCATCGAGGAAGCCGACCTCACACTAGAAGACCTCAAAAAAGCGGAAAAAGTAAGCCTCTTCAACGCCATGATAGATTTCGGAGAGCGGGAAGTGGAAATCCAGAGAATCCTATAGCTCAATCACTTCCAAATCATCCGGAACGAAGATTCTACCCTTGAAGTTCTCAGCCGCTTCACGGGTATAATTTTCTTTACGCGTAGCCAGCGTCTTCTCCTCCGTATGATAAAGAATAAGATTCTTTACACCCAGTTCTGCAGCCAGTTTTCCGGCATCAAGCGCCGTGCTGTGGCATTTCTCGTAAGGCTTGAACGTATCCCGGTCGGCATAGAGGCAGAACGCCTCGCACATCATCCAATCAGCCCCCTCAATGTAGCGGCGGTTCTGCTCATTATAAGGCTCATCGCCCAGACATGCCAAGACCAAAGGTTTAGCATGATTTTCTGATGCATCATCAGAAGAAGAAGAAGGCAACTCAGCCCGGAATCCAAACTGCTTCTCCTTAGTAGATTGAATATCAAAGCATTCCAGTTTCATATCCCCCACTTCAAAACAATCCCCATCTTCCAGCTGATGGAACACCACCCTTTCAGCCACCTTCGCCAGTTGCTTCTTGGCAAGAATCATGTCGATGATGGTCTTGATCACCTTCATCACCTTGTCGTTTCCATACACATGCAGCAATCCCTCGTACCCCTTGCATTGAGCCACCATTCGGATTACCCAGATCACGCCCAGCACGTGGTCGGTATGCGCATGGGTAACGAAGAGGTGATGAATATCAGAAATCAGAACATTCACCTTCTTCAGCTGCGAGAGGATTCCGTTTCCTCCGCCCGCATCCACCAGCATCAGAGTACTGGACGTCTGGAGCACAAAACAAGTATTATAAATCTGGGAAACCGTAGCATTTCCCGTCCCGAGCATCGTAATTTGATTCATCTTTTCGCTATTTTCGTTATTCGTTATTATACTTATGATACTTTACATTCACGTCCGCAAAACTACTCATTTTTTGATAAACCACCAAGAAAAAGCCTCAAAAACTTTGCTTATTCCAAATAATAATCTTAACTTTGCGGCATAAAAGTATAAAGTATCAGCGATTATGGCAGAAATCGTTTCGTGCTCGGTACCGAGCTTTACAGTAAGCTCTCTGAGAGCAAGGTTATCAAGGAGGCTGCCCTGAGAAGTGGCGTGAGTCGCGGCGTGATGCAGGCATGCTGGGATGCAGCCGGCGAGGTAATCAAGGCGTGGTCAACCGAAGGCCACTCCGTAGCTATCCCAGGTCTGGGAACTATGCGATTCGGCGTGCGCGCCAAGAGTGTGGCTACCGTGGGTGAGGTGGCAGGCAGCCTCATCACCGCCCGCCGAGTAATCTTCACTCCGAACGTGGATATCAAGGATGAGCTGCAGAGAACTCCTATACAGATTACCTGCATCGACCGAAACGGCAAGGTGGTGAAGAACGTTACCTCGGGCGACAGCGGTGACGTGGAAGACCCAGACAAGGATCCAAACGGCGGCGGCACTAACCCAGGCGGCACCGGAAACGGCGATAACCCTGGCGGCGGTTCACAGCCTGGAAATACCGAGGGAGGTAATACCCAAGGCGGTAATACAGAGGGCGGCAAGACCGATACCGGCGATACCGGCTCTGAAGGCGGTGGAGATTTTGTAGATATGTAACCGTACATCTTAGGATTACAAATCTCATTTTCCCATTCCACTCTCTATTTTCTGTTAAGTCTTTATACGCAGAATCCCCAATCCCAAGGCTCCATCGCGAGCCCCGGATTGGGGATTTTTATCATTAATAAGGAAACAGCAGCGGCAGGACGAAGGTCATGACCACGCCGATGATGATCTGCAACGGCAAACCTACCTTTACATAATCCATAAACGTGTAGCCACCCGCCTTCATCACCAGCGCATTAGGCGGAGTGGAGAACGGAGAGGCGAAGCACATGCTGGCTCCCAGGGTTACCGCAAAGAGGAAGGAGTATGGACTCACCCCCACCTGCTGGGCTGCCACCAGGGCAATAGGCGCCATGAGAACCGCCGTGGCAGTATTGCTGATAAACATCGTCATCAGCGAAGTAGTGAAGTAGATGCCCGCCAGGAGAGCCGTAGGTCCCATCGCGCCCAGGCTATCCACCAGCCCCTGAGATACCAATGCCGAAGCACCCGTCTTCTCCAGCGCCGTTGACATCGGCATCATGGCGGCTATCAGCACGATGCTCTCCCAGTTGATGGTCTTGTAGGCAGCCTCTACGTTGCGGAAACATCCGGCAAAGACCGTGAGCAGTCCAGCGATGATGACCGCCGTAACCGGAGCCACCGGGATGAAATCGAACACCATCATGGCTATCATCAGCAGCATGATGGCAGCAGCCACAGGCGCCTTGTAATCCAGCAGAACCTTGTCGGCAGCCTTCTCCGGCTGATCCAGCACCACCCAGTTGGTAGTATCGGCAGTAAGATGCGCCAGGTTGGTCCATTCGCCCTGCACCAGCAGCATGTCGCCCACGTGCAGCTTGGTGGCTATCAGATTATCCGTGATGTATTCGTTGCCGCTTCTGCCACCCTCCGAAGAAGAGGATGATGAACCTCCGCCTCGCTTCACACCCAGCACGTTGATGCCGAATCGCTTGCGCAGGTTGGCATCGCCAATGCGCAAACCGGCAAAGTTGGAAGTAGGCATCACAACGATTTCCGTCAGTCCCAGGTCGTAGAAATCAATCTTCACGTCCTTCATCCTCCTCAGTCCGTAATCCTGGGCAAAGCGCTGCATCTTCTGCTCGTCACCTATTATATATAGTATGTCGTGCTCCTGAATGGTACTGCTGCTCTTCGCCATGTTCTGGTTTACGTCCTGCACCAGTCCGAGTCTCGATTTCTTCTCGTTTCTGATTTCGATGATACTCACTCCGTATTTCTTCTGGATGCTGAGTTCCTTCAGGGTCTTTCCCACGATGTTCATCGGCTCGCCGTTTTCATCCTTGGCGGCAGCGGCAGAACGCCTGCTTGGCACGATGTAGCGATGCAGATTGTCGAGCAGGCGGTATTCATCCACCAGGTCGTCGAGCGACTTGGTTTTCTTCTTCTTTCCGCTCTGTTTCCTGCTGAGGAAGATTTTGCTGAGCGGCATGAGCACGATGATGCCGATGGCGATGACGATGATGCCCACGGGGAAGAAGGAGAAGAAGGCGAGCGGCTTGAATCCCGCCTCGGTAAGCACCTCGTCGATAACCAGGTTGGGCGGTGTACCGATGAGTGTGAGCATTCCGCCCAGGCTTCCGGCGAAGGCGAGCGGCATGAGGAAGCGCGACGACTGCATGCCCGAACCTGCTGCCAGGCTCATGATGATAGGCATCATGAGGGCCACCGTTCCGGTATTGCTCACGAAGGCTCCGATAAAGGAGGTTACGAGCATCACCAGCAGGAAGGTGATGGTTTCGTTGCCGCGCGAGAGTGCCATCAGTTTATTGCCCGTCAGCTTGGCGAGACCAGTCTGCATGATGGCTCCACCCACCACGAAGAGGCCGATCATCATGACGACGATGGGCGAAGAGAAACCAGCCAGGGCTTCGGCTGGCGTAAGAATTCCGAAAACCAGGAGTGCTGCCAGGGCTGTGAGCGCCACGATGTCGGCTCTCACCTTGCCCCAAATAAACATGGCAACCGTAATGATCAAGATAATAAGCGTTATTGTCATGCTATAAAAAACTTTGATTTTTTTTAATATGATGCAAAGATACTTACTTTTTCTCGCTTTTTTGACCTCCGTAATGCTAATTTTTCTAAATTTATAGCAGATTATAGGAGGAAACTGCACTTTATTCATCAGTTTTCAGTACCTTTGCCCTCAATTCAATCAATCGAATAAGTAGAAGATCAATCTCCGAACATCAATAGAAGATCAATCTCCGAAAAATAGAAAATCAATCATTCAATAAATAGAAGACTTAATAATTCATTAGAAATGGAACAGAACAATGTTAAACCAGCTGATGGCAAGCTGGGTATTATGGTTGTAGGTTGTGGTGCAGTATCTACTACATTCATGACAGGTGTGCTGATGGCCCGCAAGGGACTTACCAAGCCAGTAGGCTCAATGACCCAGTACGACAAGATTCGTGTGGGCAAGGGCGCAGACAAGAAGTATCTGCACTACAAGGACATCGTTCCTCTTGCCGACCTCAACGACATCGTATTCGGCACCTGGGATGTCTATCCTCAGAATGCCTATCAGGCTGCCATGTATGCCGAGGTTTTGAAGGAGAAGGACATCAACCCTGTGCGCGAGGAGCTGGAGCAGATTGTTCCGATGAAGGCTGCATTCGACAAGAACTACGCCAAGCGCCTGGACGGCGACAACGTGAAGGACTGCAAGACCCGCTGGGAGATGGTAGAGGCGCTGCGCCAGGACATCCGAGACTTCAAGGAGAAGAACGGCTGCTCTCGCATCGTTGTTGCATGGGCTGCATCTACAGAAATCTACGTACCGGTGGACATGGAGATTCACGGCACATTGGCAGCTCTCGAGGCTGCGATGAAGGCTGACGACCGCCAGCACATCGCTCCATCCATGTGCTACGCCTACGCTGCCCTTACCGAGGGTGCTCCTTTCATCATGGGAGCTCCTAATACTACGGTTGACATTCCTGCCATGTGGGAACTCGCAGAGAAAACCCAGATGCCTATCGCAGGCAAGGACTTCAAGACTGGTCAGACCCTGGTGAAGAGTGGTTTCGCTCCTATCATCGGCACCCGCTGCCTGGGCTTGAACGGATGGTTCTCTACCAATATCCTGGGCAACCGCGACGGTCTCGTTCTCGATGAGCCAGCCAACTTCCATACCAAGGAGGTGAGCAAGCTCTCTACCCTGGAGACTATCCTGAAGCCAGAGGAGCAGCCAGACCTCTACGGCCACGGCAACGACGAGGACACCCAGTATTATCATAAGGTACGCATCAACTATTATCCACCTCGCAACGACAACAAGGAGGGCTGGGACAACATCGACATCTTCGGATGGATGGGTTACCCAATGCAGATCAAGATCAACTTCCTCTGCCGCGACTCTATCCTTGCAGCTCCATTGCTGCTCGACCTCTGTCTGCTGAGCGACCTTGCTGCCCGTGCCGGCCGTTACGGCACCCAGCGCTTCCTGAGCTTCTTCCTCAAGGCGCCAATGCACGACTACACCAAGGGCGAAGAGGCTGTGAACAACCTCTACCAGCAATATACCATGCTGAAGAACGCCATCCGTGAGATGGGCGGTTATGAGGCTGATGAGGAAATCGACTAAGATTTTTCCGATAAAGGACTGAAGTGGATGATTTCACCCACACGCCCTGAAAGGGCAGAAGCTCCTAGCCCAGGGCAACACCCTGGGTACAAACAGCAACCATCAAGGCGCCCTGTAAGGGCAAAAGCTTCATTACCAATACTTTAAAGCTTTTGCCCTTACAGGGCGTATGTTTATAACACCGAACAACCCAGGGCGTTGCCCTGGGCTAGGAGCTTCTGCCCTTTCAGGGCGTGTGGAGCTTACTTGCAAGGGATGGAGCATACTTTCTGAGCATATGGAGCTTACTTGCAAATATTGACAAACATCTAATAAATATCAGAAGAATGATAAAGAAAGGTAAACATACAGTATTATTCATTTGCCTGGGCAACATCTGCCGCTCGCCTGCAGGAGAGGGCATCATGAAGAGCCTGGTAGAAAAAGCAGGGTTGCAGGATGAGTTTGAAATCGATTCTGCAGGAATCGGAAACTGGCACGTGGGGCAGCTGCCCGACAGCCGCATGAGAAAATGCGGAGCCGAGCATGGCTACAATTTCAACAGTCACGCCCGCCAGTTCCAGAAATCCGATTTCGGGAGATTCGAAACCATCGTAGTAATGGACAACGAGAACTACCGCGCCATCACCTCCATGGCTTCCTGCCAGGCTGACAAGGACAAGGTGGTGCGCATGGCAGATTTCCTGACCCACCATCGTGAATACACCACCGTGCCCGATCCATACTACGGCGACTACAGCGACTTCGAGTTCGTTATCACGCTCCTGGAAGATGCCTGCCAGGGATTGCTGGAAAGCATCGTAGAAGAATAAAAATTATACAGTAATCTCCCCCGAACCATAGCAGCGATGATGATTCTCATCATACACCACGCAGAACTGGCCGGGAGCCACGCCGTGGATTGCCTCTTCTGAATGAATCATCCAGCGGCCATCTTCGAGTTTTTCGATAGTGGCTGGATGATACTCCGGCGTATGGCGAATCTTGAACGTTACCTTCTGCATCGCCACCTCGCGGGTGAGGAAATGGAAATCCTGAAGCGGGAAATCCTTCTTGTACGCCGTCTGAGGGTCGTAGCCGTGACTCACGTAGAGAATGTTCTTCTCCACATCCTTCTTGATTACGAACCAAGGTCCGCCGCCGAAGCCCAGCCCCTTGCGCTGGCCGATGGTATGGAACCACAAGCCCTTGTGGGTGCCGATTCGCTTGCCCGTCTCCATCTCTATCACGTCGCCCGGTTTCTCGCCCAGGTATCGGCGGATGTAATCGTTATAGTTGATCTGTCCCAGGAAGCAAATTCCTTGACTATCCTTGCGCTTGGCATTAATGAGATGTTCCTCTTCGGCTATCTCACGAATTTCATTTTTGATGTGATGACCGATAGGGAAAA
>ERZ1026846.1364-NODE-1364-length-15806-cov-4.794934_pt1 | contig 15806 bp, 10 predicted proteins | sample MGYA00380153_ERZ1026846 | MGnify/ENA primary metagenome ERZ1026846 (study PRJEB33269, sample SAMEA4719789) | human gut metagenome | biome: human-associated habitat; feature: organic feature; material: feces | place: Cameroon | collected 2013-10 ... | reverse complement strand
TCACAGATTCTTTTGTAACCGGTTTAAGGTAAATGTTTCCGGCCGTGATCCTTGTCGGATTGACAATGTTGAATGTCGGCACGATGCTGGCGGAAGATGGCCTGGCCGTTCTGCTGGACAGTCTGAAATACACATTGTTGTTCTTGTCGGAATATCTCACGTTCACGAAAGGCGAAAGCGTTGTCTGCCACTCGTCAACCCCTGTCTTGGTGTCAAGCCCGAAAGAGCGGGCGTAGTTCTCGTTCTTGTAGAGCCTTGCCTGACCACCGAACTGCACGTTGGTCTTTCCCTTGTTGTACTGAGCCAGAAGCTGTCCCTCATTGGAGAAATAATAGTTGTCCGACACAGACGAGTAGTAGTCGTTGGCCGATCCGTCAGCATTGGACGCGTCACTGGTTGACTTCCTTACACTATAGCGCGAGCTCAATGTCGCGGACAGCGCCCAGTTCTTGCCGAACGGCTCGACGTATTTGAGCGATCCGCCTATGTCACTGTAACTGCCGTCCTTGTCGTAAATCAGATCACGAATGTCCTCTTTGCCTGAAGAAGCGAACGTTGTTTTTGAATATTCTGTCGATTTTCCGTCATTCGCACTCAAAGTGTAGTCAAGATCAAGGGTCAACGCGCGTTTATCTTTGCCGAGTTTCTTGATTCCGGCGCTCAAATCACCTCCGGTGGAGATTCCACTCTTCTTTGAAAATGTGTTTGACACCGAACGGTTTCTCTCAACACCTTCCATAAGCGACTGTGTGTTGCCAGTGGAAGTGTTGTTGTAGTCATACCAGGAAAAGTATGGCTCAAAGTAAAGTGATGTCTTCTTCCTGTTTTTCTTTTTGAACTCGGCTCGCACACTGAACTTGTCCAGATTGCCGTTCTCAACCTCGTCTGAAGTGTCGAAAAGGTCGCCATCCTCCTTGAATGAAGTCCGGTCAGTCCTCGAACGCTTGTCCACGTTCTCTGATGAGTAAACAACCGAAGCATCTGTGGTGAAGCCTTTTATCACATCCGAGTTCAAGTTCGTCCCCACCTGCCATCTTCTGTGCATTCCATTGTACGGCAACGACGGGACATCGCTCTCATTACCGTCATACATGACCAGCATCCCGGATCCGGGAGCCATGAAGTTGTAGCCGTTGGCTATGGTCGTGAGCTGGTTCCTCTCGCCGTAGGCCGAGACCATAGCTGAGCCGCTGAAGAGCAGATCCTTCCTTTCCTTGAATCCGTTGTCATCCTTGCCTGAAGCTGTCGTTCCTCCCGAGAGCTTGGCGTTGCCGAACCATCCGCTCTTATATTCCTCCTTCAGCTCGACATCCATCACCTTCTCCTTGTCCCCCTTGATGCCGGTGAACTCGGCGGACTCGGACTCCTTGTCGATGACCTTCACCTTGTCCACGATCCGGGCCGGAAGGTTGTCGAGAGTGGCCTTGTTGTCCCCAAGGAAAAACGTCCTGCCTCCGACCGTTATCTTGCTGACTTCCTTGCCGTTGACCTTGACGGTTCCGTCCTCGCCTACCTCCACGCCTGGCATCTTCTTCAGCAGATCCGCAAGGTTGTCGTTGGACATCACCCTGAACGAGGAGGCGTTGTAGACGAGGGTGTCCCCTTTCATCTCCATCGGAGTCCCGACCGCGGAGACAGACGCCGCCTTCAGCATCTTGTCGTCCGGTCTCATCAGGATCGTCTTCGCGTCATAGTTGCCACGGACATAAATCTTCTTATAGACAGGTCTGTAGCCGAGATATTCAATGCAAAGCAGATGCTCTCCTTTCGCCACTTTCTTCAACTCAGCCTTGCCGAGCGTGTCCGTCAGGGCGAAACTGGTGATGACCGTGTCCTTAGGATGCCTGAGATACGCCGAAGCGAACGCGATAGGCTCCCGCGTCAGCGAGTCAAGGACCTGCGCCTTCACCGTGAATGAAGTGCGTCCGAACATATCTTCAGATATGGCGATCTGAGCATCAAGCCTGGCTGTAAAAGACGCGGCGAAAAGCAAGGCGAGCGCGATGTATATTCCTTTCATCTAATTAAGCGGCAACAAAAATAACCCTCTATTTATGAATATGAACGCTTATTTGACGGGGATGCTGCGGCCCGGTTTTCCGAAACTCAATTTGGCGTCAACCTCGCGGATGTCGTCATCCGAGAACTTGATGGTCCATTTCGGCATCGTCATCAGTTCGAAAAGCGCGGCCTCGGTCATCGGAGCCGTGTAACGTATGCGGATGCATGGCTCCAGATCATCGTTAAGGGTGAGGTATGTTCCCAGAACCCCTTCATGGGAGGACAGATGGTTGCTGAGGAAAGGCATACCTCTCTTCACGATAGGTTTCTCGTAGTTGCGGTCAACAATCTCGTACCACCACTGGGCCGTGTCAAGATTGGTTTCACGGGCATACTCAGCGGCGAACTGGTCGAACATCATCCTTAGGTAGTCTGGAGTGGAGATCATGGTGCTTCCCTTCTCCAAACGGATGAACTTGAATCCGAGATCAATCGTCTTGACCCCGCCGCCGTGAACCGGCATCTCAAGGGTCTTCTTCTCGACAATATTCTTAAACCACGCCTCGTCCAGATCCTCGTCAGGTGCCATGTACACTTTGACGATGAGAGGGCACTCGTAGATGGACTCCAGACCGAATATCTTCTTTTCCGTGAGTCTCATCTGCATTCCGAGGTAGTTGAGGTCGAGTTTGTCGAACATCTTTTCCGTCCTGATGGTCACGCACTTGAGCGAGTCGTATTGCTCCGGCTCCAGGCTGTTGACCCTGAACTTGGAAGGGACGAAGATCAGAGCCTCGACCTTCGCGGCGTCAATGGCGTTGGCGTCATAGGTGACCACGACCGTGTGGCTTCCGACGAATGTCCTGACTCCATGGACTCCCGCCACCTTCTCCATCCTGGCCTTGAAGGCCATCGAACTGCCGAAGCACTTGACCGACTTGAGGCCTTCCATCCTGACCGTCTCCAGTTTCATTCCCGGTTCTATCCCCCACTTCTCGTCGATTGTAGGCACCTCGAACTTTCCTCCGATGATGAACGCTATGGCGACAGCCACGACAGTCAGTACCGCAGGAATATACTTGGCTGACTTGCAGCGTTTTCCATCAACCTCCTTTCTTACGCCGACACTGAGGGCGCCAAGAGGGCAGGAGGCGACACACTCGCCGCAAAGGGTGCAGTCAACAGAATTGACCTTGCCTTCAAATGACGGGACATCAATATTATAAGGACAGTTCTTCTGGCAGAGACGGCAGTTGCCTTTGCATTTGCCGTTGTCGATAACCACGCCGAGCAGCTGCGGCTTTGGCCTTCCGCAAAGGATCTCCAGCAGGTAACCGAGCAGACACATGGCTCCAAGCAGCCAGACCCAAGGCAGCTGTAGTCCGAGAAGGCCAAGAATCCACCACACACCCACAAGCACGACCATCCACACCCAGAATTTGAGGGAGTTGCAGATCGCTCCGAGCGGGCAGATGTACTTGCACCAGAACCTGTCCACAAAAAGACCGGGGATAAGCACAAGCGCCAAAGCGGCGACGGACATCCAAAGCGTGATCTCACCCTTGAATCCCGTGGCCGTGGCGTAGTACGGGTCGAAATTCTTGCAGAAGAGCTCGCTTGCGGTCAATGTCATGTAGAAGGTGATGAACAGAAGCACGTACTTCACGATCCTCAGCACCTTGTCGGCGACACTGCGCTCATTGATGTTGAAGGCGTTGAACCCGATGGCCTGCCTGAGTTTCTTCAGAAGATCCTCCACCGTTCCGACGGGACAAAGATAGCCGCAGAACAGCTTGCCGAGAAGCACGACTGCCGCCGCGAGGACAACACCCATCGCGATCTGCATGCTTGTCATCGAGCAAGGCAATGAACCGTTGGCGAAATAGGTTCCCAATGCCTCCAGGCCGCCGAAAGGGCAGTATTTTTCCGGATCCGGAGCATTCATGTCAGTGAACACGAGCGAAGCGAGTCCGCTCAGGAAGAAAACCAGCAGCGCCAGCACTCCCCACTGGAGAAGGTACTTCGGCCAATTGGACTTGAAGGTAGATTTCTTAGCCATATCAATGTGTCATTTATCGTCACGGACATCGTACCTTTCGGCACTAATCTCTAATTTTGCGAATATACAATTAAAATCCTTCAAAACACACATTTCCGAAGCTAAATTATGGCAAATCAACAGAACGAACGCAAAACCGGACAATCGGGCGCGATCCTGCATCATATATTCGGGAATAATTTGGAATATCGACTTAATTTCCTACATTTGCCCGCTACATTTAATAACACTATTTTTAGATAGCTTATGTTCAAGATTCTTGAAAGAGTGATGCTGACTCCAAACATCTGCAAGATGGTGGTGTCGGCTCCAAGGATTGCCGAGGCCGCCAAACCTGGGCAGTTCCTGATTGTCCGCTCCGACGAAAAGGGCGAACGCATACCACTAACCATCAGTGACTACGACAGGGAGAACGGCACGGTGACCATCGTCACCCAGCTCATAGGAGCGTCATCGGCCGCGATCATCTCCAAGGCCGAAGGCGAGTTCTTCAGCGATGTCGTGGGACCTCTGGGCAACCCTTCCGCCTTCGTTGACAAGACGGATGAGGAGCTGAAAGGCCAAAGGTACATATTCATCGCCGGCGGTGTCGGCACCGCTCCGGTCTACCCTCAGGCTAAATGGCTGCACGAGAGAGGCATAGCGGTCGATGTCATCATCGGAGCGAAGACCAAGGATCTTCTTATCTACAAGGAAGAGCTGGCCTCCGCCTGTGACAACCTTTACCTTTGCACTGACGACGGTTCGGAAGGATTCCACGGAATGGTCACCGGCCTGCTTGAGAAACTGGTCAATGAGGGTAAGGAATATACCCAGGCGGTGTCAATCGGCCCTATGATCATGATGAAGTTCTGCACCCTGACCTGCAAGAAACTCGGCATCCCTGAGGACGTGAGCCTGAACATGCTGATGGTGGACGGCACGGGGATGTGCGGTGCATGCCGCGTGACCGTGGCCGGAAAAGTGAAGTTCGCATGCGTGGACGGTCCTGAGTTCAACGGCTATGACGTTGATTTCGACGAGGCCATGAGGCGTCTCGGACAGTACAGGTCCGAGGAGACGGAGGTTAAATCTAAAATGGGAATATAATGGCACAGAGAATACCAAGAGTACCGGTACGCGAGCAGGATCCGAAGGTACGCGCGCATAATTTCGAAGAGGTCTGCTACGGCTACAACCTTGAGGAAGCCACGACAGAGGCCACACGCTGTCTCCATTGCAAGAATCCCCGCTGTGTGCAGGCCTGCCCTGTCTGCGTGAAGATTCCTGAATTCATCGCCAATGTGGCCGCAGGTGACATCGCCGGAGCCGCCGCCATCATCGCCGAGGACTCCTCCCTTCCGGCCGTCTGCGGACGTGTCTGCCCGCAGGAGAGCCAGTGCGAGGGCAGCTGCATCCTCGGTGTCAAGGGTGAGCCGGTGGCCATCGGAAAGCTGGAAAGGTTTGTGGCTGACTACTCCGCCACGACCGGCGCCAATCCTGTCGAGGCGCCAGCCGCTCCGACCTCTGGCCGCGCGAAGGTTGCCATCATCGGTTCCGGACCTGCAGGCCTGGCCTGCGCCTCCGACCTGGCCAAGAAAGGCTACGATGTCACGATCTTCGAAGCCCTCCACAAGGCCGGCGGTGTGTTGGAATATGGCATCCCGGAGTTCAGGCTTCCTAAGGACACCGTCCTCAAGCGCGAGATCGACGCGGTCAAGGCGCTCGGAGTCAAAATAGAGACAGATGTGATTGTCGGAAGGACGGTCACCATTGACCAGCTGATGGACAAGGAAGGCTTCAAGGCCGTGTTTGTCGGCACGGGAGCCGGTCTGCCGAAATTCATGGGCATTCCTGGCGAGAATCTCAACGGGGTTTTCTCCGCCAATGAGTTCCTGACGAGAAACAACCTTATGAAGGCTTTCCGCGAGGACTATCTCACCCCGATCCACGCTGGCAGAAAATGCTGCGTCGTTGGCGGAGGTAACGTGGCTATGGATGCCGCAAGGACAGCCTTGAGGTTAGGCGCCGACACGACGATTGTCTATCGTCGTACCGAGAACGAGCTTCCTGCAAGAAAGGAGGAGGTTCATCACGCCAAGGAAGAGGGCATTGACTTCCAGATGCTTACCAACCCGGTTGAGATTCTCGGTGACGAGAAGGGCTGGGTAAGGGCGATCAAGTGCATCAGGATGGAGCTCGGTGAGCCTGACGCAAGCGGCCGCCGCTCCCCTGTCCCGATTCCGGGATCCGAGTTCGAGATCCCGACCGAGACTGTGATCATGGCTCTTGGAACTGCTCCGAATCCGTTGATCGTCAACACGACGAAGGGACTTCAGGCCACACGTCGTGGCGGGCTTGAGGCTGATGCCGAAGGCCGCACGACCAGAGAGGGCATATTCGCCGGCGGAGACGCCGTCACAGGAGCCGCGACAGTGATCCTCGCGATGGGTGCGGGGCGCAAGGCCGCGGCAGCCATTGATGAATATCTCAGTTCCAAGTAACTGAGATATAACCTCCATATAATCACGTTCTAAACACTTGCATTCTAAGTTATTATATTCACAGAACTTAGTATAATAGACACAAACTGCAATAATCCCCTTTGGGTGATCCTCCCCGCTAAAGCGGGTCCCCTCCCTCTTCGGGAGCCAAAGTCACCCAAAGGGGATTATTGCAGTTAAACTTACATATTCATTAATTTGGTTGAACTCCATCACTCGAATTGTCTGCTTGGCCTTAATCATCAGTCATCAGTCGCCATATATTCAGTTACCATATATGATATTATGCTGTCAATATATTGGCTGCGGGAGGCTTTGGCTCCCGAAGAGGGAGGGGACCCGCTTGCGGGGAGGACCTCCCGCGGCCAATATATTGACGGCCACCATCTCACAATTTCACATATTCAGAAATAATTGCTAAATTCGCACTCGGATTGTCTGAAAGACTTTATGTTGAGGAAATTGTCCATAGTGCCGATCTTTCTGGCGATGATGATGATGACGCTGGCGACTGTGCTGCCGCATCATCACCATCAGACAATGATCTGCATTGTGGAGGAAGTCTGCGGGATGGACGGGTGCTGCGATGACGAGCACACGCACCATTCGGACACCAACCACAACCAGGACGAAAGCCACTGCGTGGCGCACAAGCAGTACTGCCCGTCGGAAAGGCTGCACATTGACAATCAAGATTTTGGCATTGACGCCGGCGACATATTCCCGATCCTTGCCATTCTCTCCAACCTACTGACCATCACCTCCGAAAGCACCGCTTATGAATATGCTTCCGGGGATCTCATACCATCTATCGCACCGCCATTGGTCTCTTCAATGGCTCCCAACGCCCCGCCCGTCGCTGCGTAACATTCAGTCCACCATCTTAGTTCCGCACAAAGTGCGATAAGCGCAAATTACTGAATGTTAACCGGTTGCAAATCCCTGCCCGGCTAAATCGGAGGGCAGGACTTACGAATATACTGATTATCAACACAGTACGGGAAACAGCCATTTTTACGGAATGACCATCGTGCGATGTGATAAGCGTCAAACGGAGGCAATAATGCTAATTAACAGGTCGGGACGCGTACAATGAATAGAGAGAGGCGGAATCAGCCTATTCAATAATTTTAGGATATTTATAACTCAAATATTCACTTAAAAACATATATTCACTTAAAATGAAGAAAACGATAATAACGTTGATGGCATTCTGCGCTATTTTGGCAGGGTGCGGTAACCATTCAAATCACGGGGATCACAATCACGATCACGAGGCTGAGGCTCACGAGGAGCACGAGCACGGGCATAACCATAGTGGCGAGGCCTGCAAGGGGCATAACCACGAACACGAACACAGCCATGGTGAGGCTGACGGGCACGAGGACGGTCACGGGCACGATGGCGAGATCGAGGTGAGCCTTGAGCGCCAGAAAACATTCGGAATCACGACCGACACTGTAGCCGTGGGTGATTTCAATGAGGTGATCCACACAAGCGGACAGATTCTATCCGCTATGGGAGACGAGATGACCGTAGTGGCGAAAAGTTCCGGAGTCGTCAGCTTCGGGAAACTGGCAGAGGGCTCGGCCGTAGGTAAAGGCTCGCTGATCGCGACAATCTCATCCAAGGAACTCGGTGGCGGAGACCAGCTTGCTAAGGTAAAAGCCACATACGAGGCAGCGAAGAAAGAATATGAACGAGACATTCAACTGAGCAAGGACAACATTGTCAGCGAAAGCCATTTGGATCAAAGCAAACTGGCATACGAACAGGCCAAGGCAGAGTACGATGCGCTGGCTTCCGGCACATCCAAGGATGGTAACGTCAGCGTCACTTCCCCGCTTGGCGGATTCATCAAGAAACTCAACGTCAACCAGGGTGACTATGTCGAGACCGGAACCCCGATCGCGGTTGTCAGCCAGAACAGAAGGTTGAGGCTCCGCGCCGATGTCTCCGAGAAATACTACGGACTCATCAGCGGAATCAAGGACGCCAACTTCTCAACATCCTACAGCGACGAGACCTACAATATGAAGGCTTTGAACGGCCGGTTGGTCGGCTACGGAAAGGCCTCTGACGGAGACTATTATATTCCTGTGACATTCGAGTTCGACAACAAGGGAGACCTTATTGCGGGATCCTATGTGAATGTCTATCTGAAATCATCCTCGTCCTCAAGGGCCATAAGCGTTCCGGTCGGAGCGGTGGTCGAGGATCAGGGAGTTTACTACGTTTTCGTGCAGAATGACGAGACCGGCTTCCTCAAACGCGAGGTCAAACTCGGACAGTCTGACGGGCAGAGAGTCCTGATAAAGAGCGGATTGAACGAAGGCGATGTTGTTGTGGCTACAGGTGCCATCCAGGTGAAACTCGCTTCCGTAACAGCCGTTCCGGCAGGTCACACACACAGTCATTAGGCCTATGGAACAGCTCAAACACGAAAACGGACTGTTGAACGGAATCATCCGGTTCTCACTCAACAACCGAATGGTGATCCTTGTGATCGCCGCACTCTGCCTCGTAGCGGGGATATATTCAACAATGCACACTGAAGTCGATGTGTTCCCGGATCTGAACGCGCCGACTGTGGTCGTGATGACGGAAGCAGAAGGGATGGCTCCGGAAGAGGTCGAAAGACTCGTCACTTTCCCTATCGAGACCGCCGTCAACGGTGCGACAAACGTGCGCCGCGTACGCTCGTCATCCGCAACCGGATTCTCTATCGTCAACATCGAATTCGACTGGGGAACAGACATTTACAAAGCCCGCCAGATCGTCTCCGAGAAAATAGCGATGGTCGGTGCTGACCTTCCAGAGAATGTCGGCAACCCGACTCTCGGACCTCAGGCCTCAATCCTCGGCGAGCTGATGATCATCGGCCTGACCGCCGACACGACCTCTATGCAGGACCTTCGCACGATCGCCGACTGGACGATCAGGCCAAGACTCCTCTCGACCGGCGGCGTTGCCCAAGTCGCGGTGATGGGCGGAGACATCAAGGAATATCAGATCCTGATGGACCCAGGCAAGATGCGCCGTCACGGAGTCTCGATGGACGAGGTCATCTACGCCGTCAAAGGAATGAACCAGAATGCCTCCGGCGGCACTCTCTATGAATATGGCAATGAATATATCGTCCGTGGCCTTCTGTCCACCAACGACATAGACGAACTGAAAAAGGCTGTGGTGAAGACCTCGGAAAACGGTTTGCCGATCACATTGGACGCAATCGCTGACGTGCGTATCGGCCCCAAGACTCCGGTTCTCGGCGTGGCCTCCAACGACGGCAAGCCTGCCGTGCTGCTGACCGTGACCAAACAGCCGAACACCAACACTTTGGCTCTCACCGGAAGGCTTGACAACGCACTTGACGAGCTCAAGGCGAACCTCCCGGCTGACGTTAAGATCAACTCACAGATTTTCCGCCAGTCCAGGTTCATCGACAGTTCGATCGACAACGTGAAGAAGTCCTTGATCGAGGGTGCGATATTCGTGATAATCGTGCTGTTCATATTCCTGATGAACTGGCGCACCACCATCATCTCCCTCATCTCAATCCCGCTTTCCATCGTCTTCTCTTTGCTGGCGATCCGTTGGATGGGACTGACGATCAACACGATGAGCCTCGGCGGAATCGCCATCGCCATAGGTTCGCTTGTGGACGACTCGATTGTGGACGTGGAGAATGTGTTCAAGCGATTGCGGCAGAACCGAGAAAAACCTGAAAATGAGCGGGAGAGCGTAATCAAAGTTGTTTACGAGGCCTCGAAAGAGGTCCGTATGCCGATGCTTAACTCAACGCTCATCATCATCGCGAGCTTCCTGCCTCTCTTCTTCCTCTCCGGAATGGAAGGAAGGATGCTCAAGCCGCTGGGAATCACGTTCATCATCTCCCTGATGGCATCCACGCTTGTGGCACTGACTGTCACACCTGTCCTTAGCTCATTCCTTCTCGGCTCACAGAACAGCGACAAGACCGGCAAGGAACCGACTCTGGTACGCTGGATCAAGAAGTACTATGAAAAGGCCCTCAACTGGTCTGTAGGACACAAAAAGAGTTTACTCTTCGGCGTCGGAGCGCTGCTTGCGGCTGCCGTGGTGATGTTCTTCACCCTCGGCGGAAGCTTCCTCCCGGCCTTCAACGAAGGCTCGTTCACAATCTCCATCAGCACTGTTCCTGGAATATCCTTGGAGGAGTCTGACCGTATGGGCCGCACGGCGGAGGAGCTCCTGCTCAGCATCCCGGAGATCAAGACCGTGGGTCGTAAGACAGGCCGGGCGGAACTCGATGAACACGCATTCGGAGTGAACAGCTCTGAGTTTGAATGCCCGTTCGAGCTTGGTAAGAAAACCAGAAAGCAGTTGACCGAAGAGGTACGTCAGAAATTAGCCGTGCTTCCTGGTGTGAACATCGAGATCGGAGGACCTATCTCTCACAGAATCGATGCGATGCTCTCCGGAACAAAGGCCAACATCGCCATAAAGTTGTTCGGCTCGGATCTCAACAAGATGTACGAGATCGGCCAGAAGATCAAGACATCAATCTCTGGTGTGGAAGGCATCGCTGACATCAATGTGGAGCAGCAGGTCGAAAGGCCGGAGCTGAACATCACCCCGAAGCGCGAGATGCTCGCCCGCTACGGAATATCCCTGCCCGAGTTCGCCGAAGTAGTGAGGGTGATGATGGAAGGCGAAGTCGTTTCGACAGTCTATGAGGGCAACCGCTCGTTCGACCTCACGTTGAAAGTCAATGATGATGCACGCTCAAGCATCGAGAGGATTTCCGATCTGACCATAGACACCGGTGACGGCAAGAAGGTTCCACTGTCCTATGTGGCCGACATCAAGTCATCAGCCGGACCGAACACTATCAACCGCGAAAACGTCAGCCGCAAGCTGGTCGTATCCTGCAACGCTACCGGAGGAGAGCTCGCCAAGGCAGTCGGAGCGATCAGGGAAAAGATAGCCGAGAACATCGAACTCCCTGAAGGTTACCATATTGAATACGGTGGACAGTTCGAGAGCGAGGAAAGGGCATCCAAGACCATAGCCCTCGTGAGCATATTCAGTATATTCATCATCTTTATGCTTCTGTACGGCGAGTTCAAGAACATCTCGCAGTCGCTCGTCGTGCTGCTGAATCTGCCGCTGGCGCTCATCGGAGGCGTGTTCGCCATATTCTTCACCGACGGAATCCTGAGCATTCCGGCCATCATCGGATTCATCTCGCTGTTCGGCATCGCGACCCGCAACGGTATGCTCCTGATCGACCGCTACAATGTGCTCGCATCGGAGGGGCATTCGCGCGAGGAGGCTGTGATGATCGGCTCGCTGGACAGGCTGAACCCGATTCTTATGACCGCCATCACTTCCGCGCTGGCACTGCTTCCGCTCGCGCTTGGCGGCGACCTGCCCGGCAATGAGATCCAGTCCCCTATGGCTAAGGTGATCCTCGGCGGACTATTCTCCTCCACCCTGCTGAACGGGTTCGTCGTGCCGGTGATCTATCTCATCAACTCCAAGTCCAAGAAGCATGGCTGATGAAAAATCATCGTCACACACTCAATTGGTCGCTGAACCCGTCGAGGCGAGCCAACCGAAACAACAAGAATTATAGTAATATTTTAATATGAAACACCGTAATATTAATAAGTTATTATTAACTATTTATATCTGTGCAGGAAGCACCTTTGCGGTCTACGCACAGACCTCCACAGAAGCCGTCCTCCGGCAAATAGAGACAAACAATCCGCAGCTGAAAGCCGCTGCCGCTGAAGTGGAAGCCGAGAAACTGGCCAACCGTGCAGACGCATTGCTGGAGAACCCGGAGTTCGAGTTCAACTACCTGTGGGGAGCCGACGGCATCGGCAACAGACGTGACTTCCGCGTTACCCAAGCGTTCGATGCAGCCACTCTGACCGGTATGAAATCCAGACAAGTAGCCGGACAGAACGAACTTGCCACACTGCAATACAAAGCCGAGAGGCTTAACGTGCTACTCGAAGCCAAGCAAGCCTGCATCGATCTCATCTACTACAACGCCCTTAAAGCCGAACTGGACACTCATCTGGCACAGGCACAGACTCTCGTGTCATCTTTTGAGAAAAGGCTGAAAGCCGGTGGAGCCAATGTCCTCGACCTCAACAAGGCCAAGGTGCATCTGACAAGCGTACGTGGCCAGATCTCACAAGTAGAAGTTGAGCGTAAGACCCTGCTGGCGAAACTGAAGAGCCTCAACGGTGGGAACGACATCGCTCTTGAAGATTTCGCCTACGGCCTTTCAGACAACTTGCCATCCGATTTCGATTCGTGGTACGAGTCGGCGTCGCAGAAAAATCCAGTCCTGCAATATGTCCGTCAGGAGGTTACTGTAGGCAAAAAACAGTTGTCCATCGACAAGACTGCCTGGGTACCTGAACTGACCGTCGGCTATATGAGCGAGCTCACGACATCAGACAAGTTTCGAGGCGTGACAGTGGGTGTGAATATTCCTCTGTGGAGCAACGCCAACAAAGTGAAGCAGTCCCGCGCGAAGATCGCCGCCGCAGAATCCCGCAAGGCTGCCGCAGAGCAGCAGTTCTATTTCGACCTTCTGGTCCAGTACAACCGCGCCGCCAGCCTCAAGGAGAACTCCGAACTGATGCGCGCCTCCCTAAGCGAGACCGACAGCCGTGACTACCTGCTGACAGCCCAGTCCCGAGGCGAGATCTCGATGATTGAATATCTCGTCGAGACCGACCAGTACTATGAAGCCCTGGAGCAGACCCTCGCCGCCGAGCGAGACTACCATCAGGCACTCGCCCAGCTGAACGCTGTGGAGCTTTAGCCTGTTTTAGCCGATGCACAGCCACGAACTTGGCACATCGACATCTGACGTTGCGCAGCTGCTCGAATTCTTCTCGTGGCACCTAACCAACTAATAATGAGCATCAAAAGGTATCTCGTGGTCCAATTTTATGAACCACGAGATATTTCATTATATTGACAATCAAGGCATTATCTGCCACGCCAACGAAGCAAGTGTTGCCGTGGCACTCAACCGATTGAATATCAAGCATAATGACTGTCTCGTGGTTCAATTTCATGTACCACGAGACAGCTCTCTTACTTGATAATCAACAGATTATCCGCCAAGACATAAATTACATTTTGAAGTCTGAGTTGAATTGTCTAAATTGCAAGCGATTAAATTGACCAGTGACTGAATATGAGTCGCCGTGAACCAGCCTCAGATGATCGCTTATGATGAGGCTCTTTTAAACTTACTAAACTAATGACTATGATAGGGTCGAGATGCGGGAGCCATCAGGGAAACACTGTGGCACACATATTCCAAAGGGCACGGAATGGATTCGTTGTGTTCTACAACGTCAAAGATTCACTGTTTTTCATCACATCATTTTGTATTATCGCCCGACGGCATGGTGTCAAGGTGCTGGCACTATGCCTGATGTACAATCATGTTCACATTCTGCTGGACACAGATGACAAAGAATCTATAAGACTGTTCATCAAGGATCTGATGTCGTACTTCTGCAAATCATACAACCGCAGGTATGGGCTTTCCGGTGAGTTGTTCGGCAAGTACGGAATGTCGTTGAAGAAAGGAGACAAAGCCATCAGGACAGCTTTGGCTTACGTCAACAACAACCCGGTCGAAGATCACATCTGCGGGAAAGCCGAGGAGTGGCGATGGAACTTTCTGGCATATTCGGACTCTGACCACCCATATTCAGAGAAGGTCAATTTAGGCATTGCATCAAGAAGGCTGAGGAGAGCGGTGGCCAAAGTGAAGTACCTGCATGCGACCGAAAGACCTTTGACATACGAAGTGCTTGACAACCTCTTCGACTCGCTTGCCATAAAAGAAAAACAACAACTGGTGGACCTGATAATCAATGAATATGCAATCGTTGATTTCCGCCTGGCCATCAGTTTTTATGGCGATTACGACAAGATGCTTATAGCATTCGCCAGCAACACTGGATGTGAATACGAGATCAGCGAGCCTTTTGACCCGCATTCCGGTCAGGCATACCGGAAAATGGCGGACTATCTGGCCAGGGACAACAGGTTCAAATCAATCGGCGAGGTGATCAATCTCCCATTAGGAAAGTTAGTGGAATATTTAGACGAACTTGTCAGCCAATGTGGTGTCAGGCAATGCCACGCGATGAAGTTCCTGCACATTATCCAGAATCGCCTTGGCACCTAAATACTTGATAATGTGCAAAATAAACTTTCTCGTGGTTATCATTTAGAAACCACGAGAAAGCCTTTTTAATTAATAATCAATACATTATCTGCCAAGCCCTCCGAAAAAGCTCGTTTGGACTGTGATGTCTCAGCTTGAAATAATAATCCAAATCTGCGATCTTGGCTCGATGAAAGGCTGTGCGCTCCAGCGAAACTACTCTACGGCGGCGATGCACTCGAGTCCCTTGTTGAGAGAGACGGTAATCCTATTCATTGGAACCAGCGAAGCTACTCTGCGGCGGCGATGCACTCGATCTCGACGAGGGCTCCTTTCGGGAGGGTCTTGACGGCGAAGGCGCAGCGGGCCGGGAACGGGGCTTTGAAGAACTCGGAATAGATTCCGTTCATCGCGGCGAAATCATTCATGTCAGCGAGGAATACGGTGGTCTTCAGGACTTTGTTGAGGTCGGAGCCAGCCTGCTCGAGGATTGACTTGAGATTGGTCAGGGACTGACGGGTCTGGGCCTCCACTCCCCCTTCCGGGAACGCACCGGTGGCAGGATCGATAGGAAGCTGGCCGGAAACGAAGATGAAACCGTTATGCTCGATGGCCTGGCTGTACGGGCCGATGGCGGCAGGAGCCTTTTCTGTGCTTATCTGTCTCATAAAATCAAATTTTTGCCAAATTTAGGAAATTGAAAAGTAATTTGCCAAAAAACTACAGACAGAGTCAAAAGGGCTTCCAGGAAACTTCGCAAACATAGTAGTAAGCGTTAATAAATAAGATGCAGCTTTGAATAGTTTGAAATGTTCTTTGAGGTGAAATAATCTTGGTAAAGATTTGGCGGTATTTTAGAGGATGATGCCTTTGGGAGGTAGGAGTGTGCCGGTGGCACATGGCTGATGGGAAAAGACATATAGACCGAAAAGACATTCAAAGATAGCCAAGTTATTCTTTAAGGATTACATAATTGGTGGTAAAATGTGTAAATTTGTAGAACGAACATTAAAAACACATTTATCATGGCACTCGAACAACAGATCCAGAAGGACATAATGGAGGC
>ERZ1026846.1362-NODE-1362-length-15822-cov-5.034629_pt1 | contig 15822 bp, 12 predicted proteins | sample MGYA00380153_ERZ1026846 | MGnify/ENA primary metagenome ERZ1026846 (study PRJEB33269, sample SAMEA4719789) | human gut metagenome | biome: human-associated habitat; feature: organic feature; material: feces | place: Cameroon | collected 2013-10 ... | reverse complement strand
AAGAATTTCCTTTCCCTGTTGATAGGTATATAGAATATGTTGATGGGAATGTAGTATCAGAAGGAGAAATCCATTTTATGATAAAGTTCAAACAGCATAATGGTGGTAATTATCACCAAGAAGGATTGATAACAGTTGATTTGGAAAATAATCCGCTGGAGAATAAAATATTATCTCATTTTGAGTTTGATAATTGTGTTACGATGGGTGACAGATTAATGTTCTATATAAATGCAGAACAATCAAATGTAGAAGATGTAGCAATACAAATGGTTGGTATGCTTATGGGTACTACCCGCGAAGAAAAGAATTATGTTGAGAACGAGCCTATTATTGGAAATGTTTTCACTGTAGATTATAAGGTGGCAAGAGTTTCGTTCCGCTTCGTAAACCCTGATAGACTGATTGAATTCTATTAATCCTTGTTTTAATAATATAAAGTAATAACATATGAATACAATCAATGGTTATATTGAAATAAATGGGGTTATATATAAGGTAACCTCTATTGATGATTTGCATCATGTAGTTGAAAGTTTAGGAAAAGAATTTACCGAGATGACAAAAGAGGATTATGAGAGGTTAACATTAAAACCAGATAATTCTTCTGCTTTTAAAATAGATGATTGCCAAGTGGTATATAGTAACAATTGCTTAGTAACAGCAGAACTTGTTATGGATCAATACAAAGTAATGGATGGAACAATGGCTATCTGTTCAAACGCATTGCATTTCATCGATCATGGTTATAAGTATATTCATATTAGTAAAGTCGTATTCCCCAGTACATTAATAGCTATAGGGAAAGAAGCTTTTTTTAACAATAATATAAAAACAATAATGTTTGACGATAATATCCAGTATATAGGAGAAAAAGCTTTCTCTCGATGTAATCATCTGGATATACCATGTTTAAGATTACCAAAGAGCCTTCGTTATCTTGAGGCAGAAGCGTTCGAGAGCTGCGGAAAAATACAATCCGTAATATTTGGTAATGAGATAAAAGAGATTGGAAGCCATGCTTTCAAATCGTGTACGTCTTTGGAAACTGTATATATACCAAACACTGTTGAATGTGTAGGTTCTGGTGTATTTGACGATTGTCTTAAACTTAAAAGTATCTTTATCCCTATGGGCACAAAGAGTAAGTTTGCAGATCTTTTCCCTTTCGATACAGAGAAACTTGTTGAAATAGAAGAAAATGTTAAATAGATTATCTAATGCACTTTGATATTACCGTAAGCTCTGATGTTTATGAAGAGTTGAAAAAGCACCCTTTGTTCTTCTTGAAGTTGCAAAAGCAGTATGATGGTGAAAATAAAGAAAATACCATTAGTGTCCCAATTTTAACAGGACACTAATGATAATAAGTGTAGATAAATATCAAAAAATCGTATGAAAAAATATCATTGGAATTTATTGTTAGAACCCAAAATGGTAGCGCCAAAAACAGGAGCCTATTTATTTGCGGTTAGAGATGATAATCATATTTCTTATGATTGTCACAAAATGAATGAAGGCGATTCTTTTTATAAAGCAGTAGGTACATCGTCAACAGCCCCAACTGATTGGTTTGTACCAATTGCCTATCATTTCTGTAACGAATTTGTTGGATTCAACGATTTAATTAAGTTTTCATTTGTTACAGAAGACACTTGATATCCGTGCAATTCTGATGTTAAAACTGATGGTTTGAGGGTATTAGCATTCACTCTAAATGGAGTTTTGTTGTATGATGTAATAAGAGAAGATCGTATCTCTTTTGAAAAACAGGGAAATTTGACATATAGTGAAGGTTACCTGTATTCTGATTGTTATGGTGTTGTAAACGATCAGCAAGATATAAAACTAGTTGCTTATCATTACGTCGAACTTTTTGAAGAAAGAGGACATTCATATTGGTGGGATGAATATAGGAAAAAACAGTCGAACATTTCGTAAATGTAAAAACTGTTTGGAAGATAATAGGAGAGGATGATGAATAAAATTTTATATATACCACTGGTGGCAACATTCGTGGCGCTCAATGCTTCGGCTAATACGGTTGCTTGTTCTTTTCATGGGCAGACTATGAAAGAAACGGCTCCGCGTGTTGAAGAATATGAACAATGGGGGAGAGTCGGTACCCTTGATAGTTATGTTAAAGGAGAAATCAGAGAAAAGGTAAAGGCAAAGACTGCTTTACCTATTGATGTGATGGCCTTGGTGACCTATCAAGCTAAGGGTAACGTGGGTGTTGAGAGGTATTTGTTGGAGCATGGATTTAAATATAAGGGACGGTTTGTGCCTGATGATTTGAATCCTGACTTTTATTATCAAAAGAAGTATAGCAAAGGGTGCTCGGTGAATAAGAAAGGGGAGGTGGTGAGCCATGATGCTCAAGGCTGTTTAGTTGAGATTTGTTCCGTGGGCTTTGGGCCTTGCACGGTTATCTCGTTCTTTGATAAGGATAAATGGCTGGTAGTGCTTTCAATATTGAAAAGCAAGGGGCTTAAAGAGATTGCGAGTGCAGATACTGATTCCTCCACCGACTATTCATTGGCAAAAGACAAAACGCGTGTTGACTTTTGGCATGAGGCGAAGGGCGTTTGGGGCCTAACCATTTGGAGAGATGGTTGGGAAGAATAAAATAAAAAGAGGGCGTGTTTTCTATGAAAGTGATATAGAACACACGTCCTCTTTAGGTGATATAACGGTCCTGATAATATTGTTGTGTTTTAACATTGTACATGTGTTGGGTGCTGAAGGACGGGGCGCGGAGACCACCGTCCTACTTTGAGGGCGCATCCGTTTAGCTAAAAAATACTCGCAATATTGTATTATTAAATTGTTAAAACTCAACAGTAATATATGAGCCCCTACTTAACATTATTTTTTTCTGTTAGCATAGTAGAGTGCGGCACCGATGGCGGTGCAGAACTCGGCGTATTTTGGTATGTAAAACTTTACGCCGTATAGCTTTTCGGTGGCAGGGAACACGCGGTTGCACAGGGGCAACAGGGTGAGGTTACCAATCATGACAAACTGTTTGATGCCTGAGCCCAGCGACGATAGTATTGATGCGCTGCAAATACTTTGCAACACCATCCAAATGAGGCCGATGGCGATGTCTTCTCGCGAGGCATTGCTGTTAGCGTTTCCGAATAGCGAGGCGATGGCATCCATGGGTAGGCCTGGCAGCGGACTGGCGCTGATGTCTTTGATGAGCACGTTGATGTGCGAGACGTCGCCCTCTTCAGCCAGTTCGGCCACTTGGCGTATGTCGTCGGTCTTGAGCAGCAGTCGAGATAGGCCTTGTAGCGTGCCACCGCCTATGCCTATGCCTCCGATGTGCTTGATGTCGTCGCCATCGCATTTCACGATAGAGGTGCCTGTGCCCATACTCACCACCATCATGCGGTCGAGGTTGGTCTCGAAGCGTGCTCCCAGTCCGTCGGCAATAAACTCTTCGGCCTTCTCGGTGGGCAGCCCGTAGATAGGTTCGTTGATGTAGGCGCTGCCCACGCCCGTTAGCATGACGCGCTCAATGTCTTGCAACTGTATTTTGTTTTCAAACAGAAACTTGCCGAAAGCGCCATATAGCGATGTGATGGGGTCGGTGGCTTTGATGCGTATGGGCGAGAGTATAGTTCCGCCGTTTACGATGCCTACTATCTTTGTTGTGCTGATGCCAACGTCAATACCAATGATGATGCCCATTTTCTTTTTTCGTATTTATGGTTACGGTGTGCAAAGTTACAACTATTATTGGAAGAAACAGATATATTATGTAAGAATGTTACTTTTTGTTTTTTCCATGCACATACCTTTTTTATTGTCCTATATTGGCACTGCCATCGTTGTAGGTGTAGTGGTTGATGCTCCACTCGGCATCTACTGATATATTGAATGAGGCGCGTGCGCCGTCGGCCGACTCGCCAAAGAATTTGCCTTCATAATAAGAAATGTTGTTGCAGGCGATGGGCACCTTCTTAAAATTGCGCACAAAGATGGCTTTGCCACTGTTGTCGAGTGCCGACACCGTGATAGCGAGCTCTTTACTATCAGCGCGCGGAAAGGTGAACACGTCGTATGAGGCAGAACCCTTATAGGCTTGTGTGGTTACGGTGCGCTTCTCGGTTTGCTTTGAGTTAACGCAACCCTTGCCCGTAAGGGCGTTGAAGGTGCTGCTGCCGCCCGTATAATAAAACTCCATAGTTTTTATCTCGGTGGGGGTGGCATCGTTTGTTTGCAGCCGAAACATGGCCACGGCACGTTTCAGCACCAGCGAGATGTTACACTTGTCGCTCACCTCAATTTCTTGGCAGCAATAAAACGTGTCGGTCAGTTTTCCGCCAAACGTAATCTTGTCGGGCTTGGTCATCACAGGCTTGGTAGTGCCGTTATGTCCAATAACCACGACGGTGTAAGCTCCCTCGTCAAGTTGTAGTGAGGCCTGCCCAAAATTGTCGTCAGACGTGCTTTGCGACACCTCGCCCACCTTGTTTTTGCTATCGTCATACACCGCCAGCACCACATGGCTGCACACGTCTTTCAGCGGTGTGCCCTGTTGTGCTGTGGCGCGCATGGGGGCATGGGCTATTGCGGGAGCGTCGGCCTCATTGTCATAGTTGGCTGCCTCTACGCCTGTAATGTTAAACCCTATGGCCACGCCATGATTAGTGCTACCGCCCGTGCTGCTACCACCGTTACCTGTGTTGGGCGTGTCGTCGTCGTCAGGGGGCGAGTAGGGGTTGTCGCAAGCCGTGAGTAGTAGGGCTGCGAAGAGGAAGATAGAGCAGAGAAGGCTGAATGAAAACGTGTGCCGATGGTGGCTGGTTAAGAGGTGTGACATAGATATGAAAAGGTTTTTAGTGGGATGTTGTGGTAGAAGAAGTGGTTGAAGAGGGTGGGGTAGATGAAGCGGCAGATGATGATGTGGATGAGGCCGCAGGCGAGTTGGGATGCTGACGCTCACACTTGATGAGCAGTAGTCCGATGCCCGTCCATACCAGTTCGCGCAGACGTACGATGAGGGCTACGAAGATGCCTGTTGATGCTGTCATGCCCAGTCCAGCTGCCGACATTAAGAATCCGCCTTCACGTCCGCCCAGTTGCAGCGGTATGAAGAACAGCATATTGGCAAATAGTGAGGTGAAGGCCAGAATGAGGATGCACTGCACATACGTGATGTGTGGTGTGAGCACCAAGATGGTAAAATAGATTTCGGCTGCCGAGCAGACACGGCAGAGCAGTTCGAGCACGACGGCTGTTACCAGTGTGCGCTTATTTTGGTGGTGTAAGGCAGCCACCTGATGGTCGATGGTGAGCAACTGTTCGTGGTGGCTATCAGCAAAAGCCCGAACACGTTTGCCCACCCATGGTAGGTGCGACAGCCATGTTGCCAGGCGCAGCGCTATGCCCTTTTTATAGCCCACCATAAAGAACCACAAGCCTGCCAGGCAGAATAGCGTTGAGGCTGCTGCTACGCTGACGGTAGCCCCTGTATGTCGGCCCCATACAACGAAGAGCATGATAGAGAGCAACCAAAACCAAAAGTGGCTGAAGATGTGGGTCATTACATACAGTATGACTGATGACGAGGCCCTTTCAGTACCGATAAGTGGCGAAAGCGACATGATGCGATAAGGCTCGCCACCCATCAGTCCGCCAGGCGTGGCATAGTTGAGAGCGAAGCCCGACACCGTAATCTTATACAGCCATGTCCTCGGCACCTTTACCCTTCCGCCCGCTTGTATGATGACATACCATGCAGCCGTGTTAAAGATGTATAGCAACGCCCACAGGGCCAGCACCGCCGCAAACCAATAGCCAGCATGGCTTACAGCGGTGCACACCTCGGCTAAGTTGAGCTGTGCCACCATGATGGCCAGCACCGCTATGCCGAAGATGAAGAAACCGTTTTGGTATTTCTTGCTCATTACTCGGCGTTATCGCTCTTTGCTGCGTCGCGCACCTTTCCGTCGCGTGCGGGCTTAAAGGCGCCATCATGTTTCTTGGGTATGGCAAAACGCACCTTTTCGCTCTCGTCGCGTCGCTCGTGGTAGAGCTTGGGCAGTGGGTCCTCCATGGGCTCGTCATATTCGGCACGATGGCGGAAAATGTCGATAGCATTGAAAATGGCGTGGCGAAAACTCAGTTCGTCAGCCATACCCTGTCCTGCCTGTGCATATTGTGGCGTCATCATAGGTGCGGTGCACACCAAGGGCAGACCAGCAATATAGCATACGCCTTCGTAGGGCATGAGCGAGCGGAAGGGCACGGTGCCCTGGTCGTCGTACATGGCCAAGATGGTGTCGAAGGCATCATAATAGTCAGAGCCAAAGAAGTCTTCAGCAGGGTAGGGGCCAAAGGCGTTCACACCGTCGGCCTCCAGCTGTGCGATGGCTGGTGCAATGATGTTTTTCTCTTCGTCCCCCCTGCCGTCGCTGTTTAGTGCCAGCAGGGCTATACGTGGGTTTGACAGGCGGAAGTCGCGGCGCTGACTCTTATCCAGCGCTTTCACCATGTTAACGATAGCCTCGGTTGAAAGCTTCGCGGGCACGTCTTTAATATCGGCCCCCGATGCTTGTACGGCCACATTCATGCGGTCAGACAGCATCATGGTAAAGGCTTTGCAGCCATCGCCCACACAGGTTTCAATGTAGTTGGGCAATCCCAAGAAAGGAAATTTGTCGTCGTGAATATTCTCGGTGCTCAGCGGGCACGATACCAGCACATCGAAGGCACCATCGCGAAAGTCGGTCATAGCGCGGTCGAGGGCGCGTAGGGCCGCCATACCCGATTCGGGTGTCGGGGTGCCGAGGTCTACCTTTACGTCATCGTCAAAGCAGGGCAGCAAGTTAAGTTTGCCCTCATGCGCTTCGTGTGCCTCGTTTATGATTGTAAAGTTGGCCTGTATGTCGAGCGCCTTTCGGTGGTAGGCAGCTATCTTGGGCGACCCATAAACGATGGGTGTACATAGCTCCAGCATTTCGGGCTCGGCAAAGGTTTTAAAGATGAGTTCGTATCCGACGCCGTTAGTGTCGCCGTGCGTGATGGCCACGCGTATTTTTCTGTTTTCCATAACAATAAAAAGTGATATTTATGTTGTCTCTTTAGGTGTGTTTGTCGGCATCAGTCTTGTTCGTTCTGATGTCGGGTTAGTTCAATGGTTTTGGCCGTGCTTAGCAGTCCACAGGCAGCAAAAATGTCTTGGCCACGGCTGGCACGTATGGTGGTAAACACGCCATGATTGGTAAGATAGTCGCGAAAACTTTCCATCTTCTTCTCGTCGGCGCCATGTAGGTCGATGCCTGGTATCTGGTGAAACCTAATGAGGTTGACGCGACACTCCAGTCCGCTCACCAGCTTCACAATCTCCTTGGCATGGGTAGTACTGTCGTTCACACCACCAAACACGATATATTCAAACGAGAGGCGGCGCTGATGGGTGAAGTCGTAGTTGCGCAACAGGTCGATGACGCTGGTTATCGACATTCCTTTCTCTGCAGGCATCAGTTGGGCGCGCTGCTCAGGAATGGCCGAGTGCATACTGATGGCCACGTGGCAGTCGCTCTCATCAAGAAAGCGTTGTAATTTGTTCTTCACGCCCACGCTGCTCACCGTAATACGCTTAGGGCTCCAGGCATAGCCATAGTTTGAGGTCATCACCTCGGTGGCGCGCAGCACATTGTCGAGGTTATCCATAGGCTCGCCTTGCCCCATAAACACGATGTTTGTAAGGCGGTCTCGTTCGGGCAACGAATATATCTGGTTCAGTATGTCGGTGGCCGTGAGGTTTCCCTCAAAGCCCTGCTTTCCTGTTTGGCAGAACAGGCAGTTCATCTTGCATCCCACCTGCGACGATACGCACAGCGTGGCACGATCTTTCTCTGGTATAAACACTGTTTCAACGTGTTTGCCCGTAGCGGTGGGGAAGAGATATTTTATGGTGCCGTCTTTCGAACGTTGGCAGTCGATGGGAGGCATACAGCCAATGGTGTATGCTGCGGCCAACTTCTCGCGGTTGGCTTTCGACAGGTTTGTCATCTCGTCGATGCTGGTCACGTGTTGGGTGTAGAGCCATTTGGCCATCTGTGCGCCTGTAAAAGCGGGCATACCCAGCTGTCGGGCCACCTCTTTCAGTTCGGCAAGCGACATTCCTAACAACGGTTGCTTTATATCTGGCATGTTCTTGATTTTTTGTGTATTTGGCTACAAATTTAAATAAAAAACTTGAAATAGTGGCACGTTGCGCCAAAAAACATAGGGACACAGGCGCTTGGTGGCTTGCACATACAAATATATCATGCTTAAAATAGCGCCTGTCCTGATTGTTTTAGTTATATTTACAACAGAGAAACTTAAATATGCAATGCTATGAAAACATACAATATACCATGTATTTGCATAATTGGATCTTTGCATAGACCACCTAATAGCTAAATCGTATGAACAACTGAGCAAGACGTAGAATATGTGTTTCCTGTATTTGCTTGGGCGTTTTTATCCTTATCACTATTGGTATAGAGGGCTTTGATGGACCTCCTTTCATACAGATACTCAATATCATAATGATTGCTCTTTCGTTTTTCTATATTGTTGCTGGCTGTGCCCTTTTGTGTGTCCGCGTTACTCCATATGAAAATGTTCAAATCAGCAAATCTGTTCCTACTGAAAAAATAATAGAGTGTTTCTGCTTCTTCACCGTGGTGGTGAGGGGCTATGCTACTATTCTTGTTTATGATTTTGCTTAATATTCATTACCTTTATGGTAGAAATGACAACTTGCTCTCTGATGTGTAAAGCAATGCTCATGGTTCTTATAGTCCCACTGCTTACCACGCAAGCGCACCGCAACTAATCGTTTGTGTTCGCTTCGCTCTCTTGATAGAGAGAAACAAAAAGGCCGTCAATGAAGACGGCCAATGAAGATAAATTACGCGCAAATGTTGCGCGTTAAGTTAAGGGGCAAATAAAACAAATTTAATGAAAGCACCTATCGCAACTAGTACGATAAAGCACACAATGAACGTGAAGATTTTATTTAAGAATTCCATCATAAAAATATAACGGAGAAATCAGCGTAATATTGCATGAACAAGGGTTCCAGCATCATATGAGGGCTGAAGGCCATGCTCTAACATTATTTGGTTAAAGTGTCATTTTCCCTGATACGAAGGTTTGTGACCATGTTCAATGTCTGAAACGTATTGTTGTACCAAGTGATTGCGCATGAGTACTTTTTTAATATCTTTAGGTGTGTTGTCCAGTCGAGCACGTTCGATACGGTTATTTAAGTTGTGATTTGTTCAAGATTTATTACCTTTGTGGTAGAAATGACAACATGGCGATGCAAGCGGACTGACAGACGAGGGTTGTGATTTGCTCAAAATTCATTACCTTTGTGGTAGAAATGACAACCTTGATATTCATTATTAGAACCTGTGCCAAGTTGTGATTTGCTCAAAATTCATTACCTTTGTGGTAGAAATGACAACAACAGACAGAAGTAAGCCAGGTGATCAGTGGTTGTGATTTGCTCAAAATTCATTACCTTTGTGGTAGAAATGACAACCTCCGCATAGTGTGGAGATGCAGAAAGACAGTTGTGATTTGCTCAAAATTCATTACCTTTGTGGTAGAAATGACAACAACGGATAATGGCACAGTTACCACAGTAAGTTGTGATTTGCTCAAAATTCATTACCTTTGTGGTAGAAATGACAACGAGGATGTTGATTTTACCTTCGACTATAAGGTTGTGATTTGCTCAAAATTCATTACCTTTGTGGTAGAAATGACAACGCGCACTCATACAGGACCCATCCCACAAGAGTTGTGATTTGCTCAAAATTCATTACCTTTGTGGTAGAAATGACAACATAAGTTTTACATTCGATTGTGTATCAGATAGATACATGTTATATTAGAAATGAAAAAAGATGTTGTTTTAAAAGAAGAACTCGAGATAAAAGCCGAGTTCTTCTTTTTAGTTTGTTTATTGAGTTAGAATAATTCTAACTGAACGCCTGGTGTATTCACTGTTTGAGGCTTCTTTCCATAAAAAAGACTTATGTTTGAAAATTGTTTATCAGTGACGCACATTATTCCTACTTTGCCATGTTCAGGAAGAAACGATTTTACACGTTTTATGTGTGCATCAGCATTTTCCATGCTTGCACAATGACGTATGTATATTGAGAACTGAAACATTGTAAAGCCATCGCTTTGTAGGTGCTTGCGAAAAAGCAGATATTCTTTTTTGTCTTTTTTTGTTTCAGTGGGCAAATCGAAGAATACTAGTATCCACATAACGCGATATTCGCTAAAACGGTTCATGTTTCTTACCTTATTATAATGTTAGGTTTAACGTACAGGATAGGCTATGCGTCGCAATTCTCCAGAGAAACATTTGTAAAGAGATGCTGTGGTTTGCGTGGCTGCCACCATCAGCGGACTGCGTTTACCTCCTATCACAACATCAAGCGTAGGTATAGATAGCAGTTGCGCTTTAAGTGTTGTTGTCAGTTGTAAGTTGTCTACCCCTTGTTCTTTTACAATAGCAAAAACCAGTTCGTCAACATAGGGGCGATAGGGTTCCATGATGTCGTCGGCGAGACAATAAGCATTATATCGGTTATGATGATGAATGCCCAGTGTGGGTAGCAGTCCACTGGTTACCAGTGCTCGTGCTACGACGGCTCTTAAAATGGCATAACCATAATTAAGGAGGTTGTTGGGTGCCATGCCTTCGCGGTTGCGCGTGAAATTTTCAAGGCCAGTAATGTTGTTGAAGAAGTAGCGCCAATAGTAAGCAGCGGCATGCCCTTCAACATTGTCTGGGTCGCCACTACGCACATCGTCGGCCCACCGTTTCATGTTTTTGATGGGCATGCCACTGCAGGCCGACAATACTGCTGCCTGGTTTTCAATCTTTGCTTTAATGGTTTGTTGCCATAGTTGTTTGCGTAGGGGTTGCGATGCATCCAGTTGATAACGAAACCGTTCGTTTTGTGTTGAATTGCCGTAGAGCGGTAGCATAAGTCCTACGGGCAGACTGTGGTTGTCGCAAGTAATGACTGCACAGTTGTTTTCAAGCAGTGCTTCAAGCAGACCTTGGGTGATGGTGATACGACGGTTGTCGAGCACCACCACACCAATGTCTTCTATCGGCTTCGTTATTTCTGCCTGCTTCTTCATTATTTCTGGTAATAGTTCGTTGCTTTCCACTTCGGGTAGCTTTATCACCATTTGCCCCATACGCAGTGAAAGGTAGGCTGGGTTGCCAAAATATAATGTCTTTTTTATCATAGGGTGTTGTTTTATGAGGTGTTAATATTCGCCAATGGCAACGATTTGTCCGATGTTGTTGACACGAACTTTGATTGTTCCTTGAAGTTCTTTGGGTGAGCGACAACGTTTCCATGTTATATCAAACAGGAGCTTTTCTTCTTCTACATTTGTTTCAAGATGATGTCTAAAACAATAATATTTGGTTGATAGCTTCTGCACCCTAAACAAGTTTGCGCTAATCACTGCATAATTCTTAGGATCAAGCAAATCAATCTCTTTAGGGTTAAATCCTGTCTTTTCGTTCGGGAACACGAAATATTCGTTACGCTTCATTGTAAATAAGAACTGCCAACCCTCGGCTTTTTTATAGTCACGGTCTACGATGGGTAGATGCTGGATAGCCCTTGCTGTTGCCTCAAAGTAAGACACAACGTGTTCTTGCAAGTTGCCATCGGCATCGCGGAATATGGCCACATGATGATTGCTGCTTGTGCTTACATAGTCGGAAGGCATACGTCGTCCTTCGCTATCGCACATAGTTTTTCCTTGCACATCGTGTTTGTCGTGTAAGGCCACAGCGTTGCTTACGCCACGAATGGTGACCCGCTTTATCTGTATGCCACGTTCGCGGTTTAACCAGATGGGGTTCTCGTCAAGGTTTGAGAACGCCTTCTTGGCATCGCCTCCAAATTCATTTAGACGAGCTTGCAGAATTTTTTGTACGTGTTCGTCAATCACCTTATCAACCTTAATATCCTTATCTATTGGTTTGCGTTGTGTAAAGATTGTTTCGTACGTCACAGTTTTAACCTTAGCAGGCACACACAATGTGTGGTCGTCATTCAGATAAATAGGATTTTTCTCCATACTGTTACGTCCTGTAAATGCTTTTTTCGCATTGCCACCATATTCGGCCAACCGTTTCAGTAGGGCTTCACGATAGCGTGGGCTGGCCACCGTAGCAATTATTTCTTCCGTGAATGTCGATCCTATTTTCTCTTCCTTCACCACACAACAGCGCATGCTGCCATACACTGTTTCGTTATGAAGCTGGCCGCGCGGTGTTAGTTGCACTGTTTTTTTCTTTTCGCCTTTACACTTAATGGTATTTATATTGCGCGTGACGACCTTGTTTTTAGCTTTGGTCGACACCAGTATGTTTTGAAGTTGTCGTCTTGCTTCTGCTCTGAATACATCGAGGGGCATAGGTGGAACAAAGCGCAGTTTGCCATGCCCATCACGATATAGGCAAGTTTGTTCAATGACGTATATGCTGCCAGCCTTATTGCTGCGTGCGTTCAGGTTGTTCAAATATTGAATAAAGCTATGCCGTGTGAATGCTATTGTTAGCGCATCCATAGCATGATGTCGGTGGTCGTTGCGTTTTGTCCAGTCTTTTATACGCTTTATTTGTCGGCCGTCGTGGTCTTTAAACGTTTCAGTTAATCCCAATTTGTCATACTTATCCCAATTCAGTTCTTTCATGATGTCGACCAGTTGCCAGTCATCACGCAAGCGGTCGGTCACAGCACCCGTTGTAGGTACCACCACCCGCACCATGCTTTCAAGAATTTCGCGAGCCTTACGAGCGATATATTGCGAGTCGCGTAAGTCGCGGTTGATAAAGCCTTCAGGTATGTTGGCCTCCTTCATCAGCAGTTTGTCGCGTTTTGTCTTGCTGATTGCGCCATCTGAATAAAGACTGCCGATGCGTTTCTCATACTCTTTGGCACCCTCTTCGCCATATTTGTTAAGCACATAGTCGAAGGCCGTAGTGTTGCTCTTTTCAAGATTGGCTTGTCGTGCTTCAAGCGTTTTGTTTGAGAATGAGTCGTCAAACAAACGGGCCTGAGGTATGATATGTTCAATGTCAAACTCTTTAGAAAAGAGCTTTTCACGTGGAATGTATGTTTGCGAATAAAGCGTTTTATAGCCATTGTCTTTCAGCTCGAGCCACAGACGGTAACGTATGATGTCGTTTCGGCTTACATGTTGCAGCCCGAATTCGTCTTGTAAGATACGTCTATATTCTTCCTGCTGTGCTGTAGCTCGTGCTATGTCGGCTGTCATCTGTTCGCGTTCCTTGGCGCTCTTTTTCAGTTCGCGTGCCATCTCAATGCGTATCTCGTCGGGTTTACCATATTGAGCCGACACCCCATTTACCACATTAATCATCTGGTTCAGAATTTTTCAACCACAGGGTTACGCAAACTGTTGCGTGGTAGCAGAGGCAATGAGTCGACAAGAGGCTTCTTGCCAAGTTCTTCTTTGGTGAGTGAGCGACGTGAGTGTCTATATCCAGCATATTCGCACGCCACGCTATATTCGTTGCCATCCATCATATGAGGCAATATGCGACGCATAGCTTTAGCGCTAAGGTTGCCATAATCGGGTGTGAATGTAATGGCAGCAAACACAGCGGCATATTCATGTTGCATGCCAAAGGTCTTGGCAATGTGAGCAATGAGTTTGTCGTTGCCCGTGGCCGAGTTGTCGCCAGCATACGAGTATAGCAGGTGCCACAGCTGGTATGCAGGTTGCTGTTCAAAGGTTTTGCCTTCAAGGCATGGGTCAAAGTTGAGAAAATCAGACTTTATTTCCAGCACATCAAATATCTGAGTGATGGTAGACACGGTAGTTTCGTGCGACAGTTTTGCAAAGTCGTATTCGTTGTGTCCGCTTATGGAAATAATGGTTTGGCATGCTTTTACAAATGCCGCCATTGTACGGTTGCCGTCCACCTCATGGAAGTTGAGGCTTAGTCCCTTCGCGTTCTTAAACAGCAACTTCAATATTTCGGTTGCCTTCATTCGTTCTTTTAGGCTCAGCTCTTTATATAAAGTCTGCTTTTCTTCTTCTGTAAGACAGCGGCTGCCATACTTATAGGTTGCTACCGTGCCAAACAGGTCGAGCTGTTTTTCGGGGATGATGTTGCCCGACACTTGCACATTATTTATTGTTTGCCATATCTTGAAGCACTGAAACAGTGGCGACGATTTTGGGCACACACGCAGACCTATGGTTACTGTTTTCTTCTTTCCGTTAACAACAACCTCTTTAGTATCGTTCTCTAACTCGCAATACCCCACAAGGCCCTTTTGCGACTTCAGTTGGCGTTGATAAAATATCACGATGTCGCGCACCTCATGTTTCAATTCTGTAGTGAGCTCAGGATGATAAGAGGCCTGAGTTTCCCATATACGTTCAAACTCGTCAAGATAGTCTTGGCGGTAAAACACTTGGTTCTTCAAACTTGTGTTCGGATTTTGTTCAAGCAGTTGCAACTGATATTGTCCCACCGTTTGGTGATTGAAATACAGCTCTTTGCTACGATCGCTTATTTCTCCGAGGTATCCACTTGTGCCACGTATCTGTCCGTTTATCTTTTGCAACACGATGGCCAGCTCCTCCAGTCCTATCTTCTTTTCCAGCGCTTCGGTGCGCCAGCGATAGTTTTCTATAGTCTGTTCTGCCATCGTGCCGTTACGTTTCATGCCATTTATGCCAAAGGGTTTCGCACATATGACCCATGTTTGCTTTTCGTTTTTGTTCTTTATTGCGTCATACAGTTTTTGTGTCAGCAGTTCGGGATAATAGGTTTGCTGGGTACGCCACACAGCCTTCAGTTCGGCAGTGAGGTCAGAGGGGTAAAAGTCGGGCAGATATTTTTTGCCCTTGCGCAATAGGTTCAAAACATATTGTCCTGGTGTAAGATGCTCATCGTACAGTTGGCGAGCTACGGTCATGCCATCAATTAGTTTTCCGTCTTCGCCCGAGTCGGCCTTACGGCTACTTTTATAACCACGCTTTTTGTTTATCATTAGTAGCACGCGTGCCAGTTCTTCAAGTGTTATTTCTTCGGTTACGGCTCGTGCTCTTAGTCGGCGTGTTTCAAAAGTGGTGCGGTTACTTTGTTCGCAAAGCACGGTTTCGTCAGTAATGAAGCCGTGTTCTTTTAATAAAGTCAATAGGTTTTCGCGGCGCAATTTGAAGCGTTGCAAGTTGCGCCGAGCACTGCGTTTCAGCGTTCGGTCTGCATTAGTGGTGATGGCCTTTCCCTTTTCAAAGTTCGATTGCTCGTCAACAGAAAGAGGATTAACCCTTACACCCAGTTTTATAATTGCCGACTGTTCGTTGTCGTTTTCTTTTTCATTTACCAAGGCCCATCCTATACTGGTTGTGCCTAGGTCAAGACCTAATATCTTTTTCATGTATTATCATTATTTATGCGTTATTGGGTAATATATTGGCATATTGAGTAATAGATTACAAATTTAGCAAAAATAATCACATCTGTTGTATAAAAGCCGAAAAATATTTGGTTGTATGATTGCTTTTCGCTATATTTGCAGCATGAATTTGAGCAAATCACAATAAGGATTATTCCGTTGTGAAAACATTAGGTTCGCCCATCGTCCTTAACGGTGGGCTTTTTTATTGAGTAAAGTTTGCTCGCACAAAAAAATGATAATAATGTAGAAACAAAACAATTGGTGAATGGAAATAAATCTGTCTCTTATACACATCTGACGCTGCCGACGAAGA
>ERZ1026846.1359-NODE-1359-length-15841-cov-7.184024_pt1 | contig 15841 bp, 14 predicted proteins | sample MGYA00380153_ERZ1026846 | MGnify/ENA primary metagenome ERZ1026846 (study PRJEB33269, sample SAMEA4719789) | human gut metagenome | biome: human-associated habitat; feature: organic feature; material: feces | place: Cameroon | collected 2013-10 ... | reverse complement strand
TAAAATGGTAATCAGAATATATAATCTTCCTCAGGCATGTCAAGATCATGGTTGAAAAACATCACAAAATATATCGGGAAATATGTGATGCCATCTTTTTCAAAAACCCTTGACTCGTTGGACAACACACACGCCTGCCGGATCGCATAATCTCTGTTGGCCACAAATCTGTCAAGAGCACTATGTGTCGTGTAGTCTTTTCCCGATTTTACCTCAAGTGGTATTGATGACATATTCCTCACATCATCAATCAGATAGTCCACCTCACCGTTTTTCTTGTTATCATAATAGTACAGGCCGAATCCGTGCGCCTTCAGTTCTTGGGCGACAACAGTCTCGTAAACCGAACCAAGATTGACAGAGCGGATGTCTTCAAGAACCGGCCTGATGTCGTTGCCATATAGTATTCCTGTAAACAAGCCACAGTCATTAAGATACAATTTGAGAAGATTCTTCCCGGCATTCTGTCTGAGCGGATAAGCAGGCTGGCTTATGGCATCCACCTCCAACGCGACCCCGGAAGACACAAGGTAGTCGAACTCGTCCTGATAGTCACTGGTTCGTTTACCTTTTTTTCCTTCGATGTCCTTGACCTTTACACGCTTTTTCTTGTTTTCAAGATTTGACGGAATCATTTCATATATTCGTAGAATCTTAAGCTTACGCGATGACTCCTTTTCGTATTTTGAAGCGTCAAGACCGTAGAGTTCCAGAATTTCCCTGTGCACATCGCGCACTTTAACGATGTTATGCTCCTTCACATAAGTATTCACAGCATCAGGAAGACCGCCCACAAGAAGATACTTCCTGAACAGATCCAACATTTTCCTGTGTATGGATTCGTTAGGCGAGACCCTCTCTTCAAAGCACCGACGCAAGTCTTCTATAACGAGTCGCCCTACACCGTTGGCCCAAAGAAATTCCTCGAAATCAAGAGGATACATATGCAAAGGAGTTATGCTTCCTATCGGGATGGATTGTGTCTTCTTCAATGTGACCCCGAGCAGAGATCCGCTTGCTATGTAGGTAAAGCGCCCATCTTCCATAAGAAACTTAACCAAGGTAAGCAGGTGGTCATAGGCCTGGATCTCATCGATGAACACGAGCGTTGATTTCTTGTCGGACATCCTATCCCCTGCAACAGCACTCAACGCAAGATAGAAATTCTCTGTTGTCTTGGCTTCCGCAAACAGCCTGTCACCCTGCTTGTCTTTCTCCATATTAATCTCAATGAAGTTCGGGAACATCCGGCTTCCAATCTCACGGATAATGAACGACTTCCCGATTTGTCTTGCACCATCGACAACAAGCATTTTATCGCCGCCGGACTTTAGATAGTTTTCTATTTGTTTTGAAATCTTACGATCAAGCATATCTCACACATTTATTCCGAAATTTTACATAGGCAAATATACATTTATTCCGAAAAATACGGAAGCCAATAACGCATTTATTCCATAAAAAGAAAAAATTTTTGTAGCAGACGCGAAAAGTAGACACGGAAAATTCGCGCCGAGAAGTAGAAAAGTGTTCCGTGCACAGATCAGGCTCTTACGCTCACGAAGGTCCCCATAAAGGCCTTGTTGTGAGCAAAAAGGCTGATCTGGCTCACGAGGTGTTCACAAAGGAGCAAGGTGGTGCGCATGAAGGGGGCGAATCACGCGCGAAGATCACGCGTGTGCCGCAGATGGTTCAATGTATTGGGTCAAGACTGGTCAAGTGCCTTGAGAATCTCGGCGGCGAGGGCCGGGGAAACGAGTTTGGAGAGGTCTTCGAGGGGGGCGGCTGCGATGCGGGCGACTGAGCCGTAGTGCATAAGAAGGCGTTTCTCGGTCTGCTCGCCGACACCTTTGATCTCCCTCAAAGCACTCTGGATCTGGGCTTTGCTCCTGAGGCTGCGGTGGAATGTGATGCCGAAGCGGTGAGCCTCATCACGAATGTGCATCAAGACTTTAAGAGCCTGCGAGTTACGGTCCAGAAACAGAGGATAAGGATCGTTCACCCTGATCACAAGTTCCATACGCTTGGCAAGGCCGATGACCATCAGTCTGTCCATCAAGCCCAATTCGGCGAGAGCCTGGCGGGCGAACTCCAACTGCCCCTCACCGCCGTCTATCACTACGAGCTGCGGCAGGTCGTCCGGAGCCTCCACGAGCATCCGGGAGTAACGGCGGTTGACGACCTCCTTCATCGAGGCGAAGTCATTGGCTCCGACCACAGTCTTGATCTTGAACTTACGGTAGTCCTTCTTGGACGGAACACCGTCACGGAAAACCACACAGGAAGCCACCGGATTGGTTCCCTGGATGTTGGAGTTGTCGAAGCACTCGATGTGGGTCGGAAGCTCCTTCATTCCCAAGGCCTTGCGCAAGTCCTCAAGAACCATCCTGCGATATTCGTCAGGATCGGTGTGCTCCCTCTGCTTGATGGAGTTGAAAAGATATTCCTTGGCATTCTTGACGCTCAGTTCGAGAAGGGAAAGTTTGTCGCCGCGCGCCGGGATGCGGAAGTCGATGCCGTCAATCTCAACGTCCGGCATGAACGGCACTATGACCTCTTTCGCCAATGCACCGAACTTGGATTCTATCTCGGCGATGAACGTGCTGAGTACAGATGCCTGCTCCTCCTCGATGTTCATCTTGAAGCCCAGGTTCAACGACTGGATGACGGCTCCGCCCCTCACCCGCAGGAAGTTGCCGAAAGCTTCCTGGCCATCGAATACCAGCGAGAACACATCGCAGGAAGTGTCTGCGACAGAGGATATTATCGAATGTGAATAGTGCTTCTTCAAGGACTCTATCCTGTTTTTACAGACCTGCGCCTCCTCGAAACGAAGCTCCGAGGCCGCACGCTTCATCCCGGACTCATATTCACGGATTATCTCATTCACGCCGCCTTTCAGCAGACGGGTGATCTCGGTGATGTAGGATGAATATTCCTCCTTGCTGACCGCGCCCACACAGCAGCCTTTGCAGCGTCCGATGTGGAAGTCCAGGCAGGGGCGGAATTTGCCCCGGAGTATCGCGTCGCCGGTGATTTTCAGGTTGCAGGAACGCAGAGGATAGTTCTTGCGGAAAAACTCCAGCAAGTAGTTTGCGTGCGAGACCGAGCTGTACGGCCCGAAATAGGTGCCGTTCTTCCTGTCCACACGCCTGGTCAAATAGATCTTCGGAAACTCGTCGTTGGTGATGACGATCCACGGATAGGTCTTGGAGTCCTTCAGCAGGATGTTGTAGCGAGGCTTGTACTGCTTGATGAGGTTGTTCTCCAGCAGCAATGCGTCCGCCTCGGAATCCACCACGGAGAACTGCGCGTCGGCGATCTTCGAGACCAGCAGCCTGGTCTTCACATTCAGCCTCTCCGGCGGCACGAAGTACTGCGCCACCCTCTTGTGCAGGTCTTTGGCCTTGCCCACATAAATCACCTTCCCCGAGGCATCGTAGTAACGATAGACCCCCGGGGAATGTGGAAACAGGGCGATTTTCTCCCTGACTGTAAGATTTTTCCCGCTCAAAGCGTTTGAATATTACTTCTTGGCGGTCACGTACTTGGCGACCTCCTCCTCAATGCCTTCACCGCGGAGATCCCTCTTAAGGATGGTTCCGTCAGGACCGAAAAGGATAATGTGAGGAATGCCCTGGATGCCGTAAAGCTCGGTAGGAACCGTCTGAGCGTCAATGATCTCCTTCCAGTTCACACCGTAGGCCTTCGCTGTGTCAACAGAAGCCTGAGGCTGATCCCAGACTGCCACGCTGAGGACATCGAAATCCTTGCCGGCGTACTTTTCGTAGACCTTCTTGATGTTAGGGATCTCCCTCTTGCATGGGCCGCACCATGAGGCCCAGAAGTCAACGAGGACGTACTGACCCTTGCCAACAAAGTCGGAAAGCTTCACGCCGTTGATGTCGAAGTCGGTGAACATCATGCCCTCGGCGGTGTTCTTCTTGGAGTCGTTCTTAGCTTTTATGGCGGCGACGGCCTTGGTCTCAAGGATGGCCGGATCAAGCATGTTCAGAACAGAATCAACCTGAGCAGGAGTGAGGTCATACTGAATGTTACCTAACAGGGACGCGCCAATGGCGTTGTCGAGATTCGCCTCAAACGTCTTCTTGCTGAGTTCCTCCACGGCGGACTGGTAAGCATCGAAAACCTCATCCTTGGCAGAATCGGCGGCCTCGTCGCCAAGAGCCTCAAGCTTGGCTCTAGCATCTTTCTCAAATTGAGCCATAGCTTTGGCAAAGGCATTGTACCTCTCCTGTACAGAGACAGACGGAGTCTTGGAAGCGATCTCGCAAGTACCGTCTTCCTTGACAGTGACCGTCAACGGAGTACCGTCAGAAATGAATCTGGCTCTTACTCCTTCCCCGGTCAGCGTGGCGAGCACGGTCTTGGATGCAGGAAGCACAACGGCGAACTTCCCGTCCGTCACAGTGAGGGTGGTGTCAATTCCAAGATCGGAAATCTTGATGCTTACCTCTTCAGGAGCATTGCCCTCGAAAGCACCTTCGATGGCTGTCTTGTCAGAAACCTTCGGTCCGCAAGCGACCGCGGCGATGGCAGCCACAGCCGCCAGAATGAATGAATTACGTTTCATATTATATGAATATTAATGAGCAACCTCTATTCTTGCGGCAAGGGCCGCCGTCTTCGCCGACCCAGACTCGCATAGGGTGTAAAGTTATGAATATTTTCGAGAATATGAGTACCTTTGTTATACAGAATCAAATAATTATTGAATATGACGCTGAAAGCCAGCATAAAATCGATGAGGCTGAGGACTCTTCCGCTGTCCTTGGCCGGAGTGATCCTCGGGGTGACGCTCGCGGCGGACAAGACAGATGTCAGCCCGTGGACAGCCGCGCTGATCTTCCTGACAACGGTATGTCTGCAGATCCTCTCAAATCTGTCCAATGAGCTCGGCGACACCTTGAGCGGCACAGACTCGGCTGACAGGCAGGGACCTAAGTACGCACTCGGCAGCGGAGACATGACCATCGGAGACATCAAAAAACTCATCCTGATGTTCATCGTGCTTTGCGTCATCTCCGGCCTGGCGATGATCCAGGTCTCCTTCGGAAGCCTATTCAAGACAGAGTCTATCTGTCTGGAAGCGCTTGGCGCGGCGGCTATCGTGGGTGCGATGAAGTACACTTTGGGCAAGAATCCTTATGGGTACAAAGGGCTGGGCGACGTGTTCGTGTTCATATTCTTCGGCCTTGTGTCGGTGCTTGGCGGGTATTACGTCGCGGCTCGGGAGTTGCCGCCACTGATTATGCTTCTGCCGGCCTCTGCCATCGGATGCTTCAGTGTCGGTGTGCTGAATGTCAACAACATAAGAGACATGAAGACGGATGCGGTGAACCGCGTGACCGTGGCCATCAAACTCGGAGTGAAGGGGGCGAGAATATACCAGACCATCCTGGTCACATTGGGCTGGGCCTTGATACTGGTGTTTTGCGCGGTCTATGATTTCGCGCCGGGACATTACATATTCATCATCACTATTCCATTGTACATCAAGCACTTGCAAGGTGTATGGACCCGGAGCGAGCGGGCTCTCGACCCAATGCTCCCGATTCTTGTGATCTCAACATTCTTCCTCTCCATCCTCGCCGGAGCGGGATTTTTAATTTTTTAGGAATATGCCGACAAAGACAAAAGTCAGGAATATGTTCGACAGCATCGCTGGCGACTATGACGCTCTGAATCACATACTTTCACTGGACGTGGACAAGCTCTGGCGCAAGAAGGCCCTGAAACAGATCGTGGACGCTCCGGCCCCGGCCCGTGTCCTGGATCTGGCCTGCGGAACGGGCGACTTCTCGATCGCCATCGCCAAGGCTTTGAGCAGGTCTCACAAACGAGTCGGGACTCCTATTGAAGCACATGTTAAGGCTCCAGCCAAAGCACCAGTCGAGGCACCAGCCAAAGCACCAGTCGAGGCACAGGTCACATCGACAGGTTTTGTGACCGGAGATTCCGGGAGATCGGACTTAATGACCAAGGGACACGTGACCGGCGTGGATCTGTCGGAGGGTATGCTGGCGGTGATGCGCGAGAAGGTCGCAAAAGCCGGCCTGACTGAGATGATAAGCATCGAGGAAGGAGACGGCGAGATCCTGCGGTTCCCGGACAACACCTTCGACCGGGTCACCATAGCCTTCGGAATCAGGAACTTCGAGAATAAAGAGAAAGGCCTAAGGGAGATGCTGCGCATCCTCAAACCCGGCGGCCGCCTCGTGATCCTTGAGCTCTCCCGCCCAGAGAACAAGATAATCCGCTGGTTCTACGACCTCTATTTCCTCCACATCCTCCCGAAGATCGGCGGCAAGGTCTCCGGTGACAAGGCCGCATACGCCTACCTCCCCGCCTCCGTCGCCGCCTTCCCCGGCAAAAAGGCGTTCATGGCCACGATGCGCGAGGCCGGCTTCCGCACCGTCACCCACAAGGCCTTCACCCTCGGCATCTGCCGGATGTACACCGGCGAGAAATAGGGAAAAAAGCGTGGCATCTAAATTACTGAATATCAAGATAATAAACTATGTCCTGGTGGGAGACATCGCACCAGGACATAGCGTTTTTCCTTGATTATAAAGGAGTTATCTGCCACGATCGTCACTTCGCATCGACACTGACATTGTCGCAGTTTTCGAACGTGAAAGGCTCACCTTGCGGATCATATTCATAATCCTTGTTGAGAGTCACCTTGTTGTCCCTGTAGGTGACACCGTCCACGCAGTAGAGGTTCAATATTCTTGGATCAAAGGTCTTGAAGGTGTTGTCCTCAATCGTGATGTTGCTATGGTAGCGGCTTGGTTCCTTCTGCGGGATTCCGCTGCCTACCGCGATGCAGGCGCTCCCCCATCCCTTGCAGCCATGAAGACAGTTCTCGAAGACATTGCCTCTGATGGTCACATCCTTGACACCTGACTGCTCGTACCAGTAATTGCCGTCGCCCTCGAAAAGGATCGCGGCACCGGGAACATGGAAATAGTTGTCTTCAATGACGACCTTGCCTTTTGATCCGATCAGAAGACCTCTTGCCCTGTTGTTGCCGAAAGAACAGCCTTTGATCAGCACCTCAGGCTTCACAGACGCGTCGGCAAGCACATCCCTCTCCTCAAACCCCTCCGGTATCGGCTCCTCGAAAGTCACGACGGAATAGTCATCGTTGAACTTATAGACCTCCTTGACTTTCAATGTGTCGTACGTCATCATCGTGTTGTGGCTGACAAACTCCATTTCCATTCCAACCTCGGCGAAATCCTTCCCATAGTTCGACCACAGAAGCAACTGGTTGTCCGAGACTTTCCGACGAGCCACCGCATACCATCCATGAATGTTGGTGGCATCGTCCTTCTGGTTCATGAACGTGCATCCGATCATTCTGATGAAGCCCTTGCAGTTCACGAAATGGGTTGCGTCGGCTGTGATGCTTATCATCCTGCCCTTGCCCGGAGATGGAACGACATTGACATTGTTGAGTTCAAGATCCTTGGATCTTTGGGCAATAACGCCCATTCCTCCGCAGTGCCAGATGTTCACATCCTTCAAGGTGAACCCGTCGCATCTTTCAAGCGTGAACGCGGGGTTCAGTCTGGCCGCGGCGCCGAAAACGAGGGTGTTGCCCGTGGTTACCCTGATGTCTTTCTCATAAACTTTGTAGTCTCCGTCAGGAAGAGCCTCGGCCTGAAGTCCCGGACCCCACACCCAATAGTCCCTGACATAATGAGCGACTTCTTTTTTCTCCGTGTCAAACTCCAGAAGATTGCCATAAGGGTACTTATTGCGGAACTCATCCCTAAACACGATGATCCCGCTCTCAAGGCTTATCCTATAGTCATCCGGGAACTTGACCTTGACCCAATCCTTGCCCGAACCCGTTATCAGACCTTCGGAATGGAATGTTCTTGTGTAATCAATGTCAAGACCGCTGATCGACACATTTCTGGAATCCTCGACATTGAACGGCGAGATGAATCCGGTGAACAGCAATGTCGTGCCGTTGCCTTCTATTCTAAGGCCGTCGGCTCCGACGATGTCAAATGCTATTCGCTTGTCACTCGGGTCGTTGTTGCTGATTTTCTGAAACTTGCCATAGCAGTAGTCCGGTTTGACAGGAAGAGTGCCTCCAGGCAGCACAAGAGTGCTTCCTTTGCTTTTCAGACAATCCTCCAAGGCCTTTCTTATGGCCGGCTCCACATCGTTCTGAACCATCTCCTCCGTCAGATAATCCTTGAGAAAGACTGTCTTGCCTGCCGGCTCCATAGAGCATGACGCGGCGAGGCAGACAAACGCCGCCATCATTATTTGAATTCTTTGTGTCATTACCTAAGCGATATATTTTTGATTTCCTTTCCTGATTTTACTGAATACTCACGGAGTCTTCCATCACAACTGATTCCGATCCTGAGTCTCTGTCCATCAAGCCTTTTAACCTTGATGTCGAAGTCTTTACCGAATGCTTTTACGTGATTCAACGCCATCTCATCCCAATCGGACGGCATCCGGATCTTAAGATTGAATGAGTCGAATCCGGAAGGCCTTATTCCGAAAAGACCTTCGGTGATAACCCTGCAATAGAGTGCGCTCTCCCCCGACAGATGCCGCTGCGACCCTTCAGGGTAGGCCTCGACCGGATACGGGACGTGGGTTCCGAGAAGGCGACGCTCCGAATAATTGTGGAGTTGCGAGAGAGCCGCATCCGCATGACCAGCGGCGAAAGCCCCTCTAAGCGCATAGAGCGTTGACCTGTCCCAGAATGTGGAACTGCCCTGCTGGGTAAGAATGCCATCCTCCGTCATCATCTCGGATGAGAACAAAGCGGCAAGCGTGCCTTCAGCCCTGTCGTCAATCCCGAAACACAATGGCAGACAAATCCAGGACCTCAGCAAGTCGTTTCCTTCGTAGTAACGGTATGTCTCATAGCCGCTTACGTTGGCCGAGAAATAGCGACCTATTGATTCTCGCAATTGCGTCGCACGCTTTCGGTACAGCCTTGTCACGGAGGCAGTCTCCCCCAGCAAAGGGGCAAGGTATGCGGCGGACACCAGCCCGTCGTAGTAGAGGCAGGCCGTCGAAAGATTAGCGTCTCCGGCAGGGAAGCGGCCCTCAAGCTCATCCGAGTCTGATTCCGGAACTCCGGCAGCGTTGAGTTTCCGGTGGCAATACTCCAGACACCATTTCAAGAACGGCCAGAGCTGCTCCGCCTCGTTCTTGTCTCCTCTCGCCAGAAGATACCTTGACAGCCCATGCGCTATCATGGCCGCATCCCCCCTGTCACCGGCTCCGTCCCAGATGTCCGTCCCCTCGGCAATTATCGAGCTTGGAACCGGTTTGAAATCATCATTCATGAATCCTGAATAAAGCCGGTAACAGTTGAACGCAGATTCGTTGCCGACCGCATAGCCAAGGAAAGGATAGAACGGATTGACATATTCACATTCGTCATTGCACCAAAGCGCGGCATAGTAGGACTCTCCGCCGGGACCGTGCATAAGGCCTCCCTTTGTCCTGTAAATGCTTTCCGAGGCTCTGATCTTGGCGAATCTAAACTCTGTGTTGATCACAGTGTCAGGGGTTTCCAGAATCAGGGACGAATCGATGGCGTCGCGGATGAAGGACATCCTGGCGGAATATTCCGCATCAAAGTCCGGAACAATCATGCTTCCTCCTTTTTCCCGGTAGGCCTGGAAAGCCACTTGAAATCCGATCTCCTGCCAAGGCTCAAGAACATAGGTTCCACTTCCAAATATGTCTGCCCGGATCACATAGCTGCCGTCCACTCCCTTGTCGGCCAGGGTCTTCGCCTCCTGGCTGAACTTCGGGACATTAAGCACCAGCGGACTGGCGGAGATATTCCTTATGCTGTAGATCTCGCAGAGCATCGGATGGACCTTGCTTGGAAACACCGTTGTCCTGACTTCGGCGACCGGCTTCGGATTGTCTCCTCTGGCTCCTCCGACATTCGCCTTGCCGACACCATATTCATTGACAACGGAAAGGGCTCCGTTTATGGACACTTTCTTAGTGGAAAGCTGTTTCGGCACAAGGGAGTTGATCCCGACCAGCGACATGACGTCCGTGCCCATCCTGTAAAGCAGGCTGGCGTGCGTGTCATTAGGGACACGGCGAAGCATCGGGAAAACCAACGATCTTTCCTGGCCGAACAGGCCTTTTTCGTCAACCATCCATCGAAGGACGCAGGAAACCTGTTCCCCGCTCATCTCGATGTGGTCGGAATATGGCAGGACGATCCTTTCGGGATTCAGCTCTATAGAACCGTCCGTTCCGATTGTCCAGCATGTCTGCGAATATGCCGCATTGGCGCTCGTTACCAGTGCCAGAATGGCCCATAGAATCCTTTTCATCACGTTTTTATTTTATTATTCCCACATCTTTGACTTCCCAGTCATCCGTTCTGAACGGAGCGAAAGGCTGACCGGAGGTTGTCATCACGTTTGCGTCCTCGGGATAGTTTCTGAAAGCATAGCGAGCGGCTACAGGCTCGGGGACATCTTCCGACCAGACTTCAATCTTATTCTGCCACCAGCGGAAGTTGACTTTGGCCTTATGCCAGACCTTGTCCGCCCCGGCGATCTCAAAGCCTCCCGGAGTGTAGTAGCCGTCCGAGGCGAAACCGAGAATGCTGTCGGACTCATTGAACTCATTCTGTCCGGAAAGATTGTTGAAACTCAGGACAAGCTGGTTGCACTTGTGGTAATCGTTGTACTCCTTCTCCATCGACTTGTAGGTCGGAGCAGGAAGCGGCACTCCATCGACACCATAGTCGTTACGGAGCGCGAGCCATGCAAGCCTGGTGCCCACCTCCATCTTCTTCCGAGGATGTATGCAAGTACGGCTGCCGATGTCTGTCGTTGCGGCAATGCCGCTATGAGGGATTTGAGCCATTGCCTGGTACTGTGCCTCCACGACCAGAGGCAGAGAGCGCAGTCCCTCGCCGTTGTAGGGGTAAGGGGCAAGCTGAACGAAATAGAACGGCATTCCCTCATCCTCCCAGATATTCCTCCACAAGCCAACCATGGAAACCATAAGATTCCTATAGTCAAACCAGTTGATCCTGTTCGACTCCCCTTGGTACCAGATCCATCCCTTGGCCGTGTAATGGCGCAGAGGCCAGATCATCGAGTTGAACAGCCTGTGGGGCTCACTGGTGACCCCTTCTCCGGAGAGGGCGAACTCATGGTTGATCCCCTCGGTGGAGAGGATTGCCTCATCGCTCATCCAGCATTCGATGCGTGTGCCTCCCCAGTTCGAGGAGATCAGACCCACCGGCACACCTACGAGAGCCTTGGACAACGCCCTGCCGAAGAAATAACCGCAGGCGCTGAACTGACTCGCATTCCTCATGGTAGGCAAAAGCCATTCTCCTCCGCAGGTGTCCGCCGGTTCGTCAGCCGGAACCCGGGGAACCTGGAAAAACCTGATCAAGGAGGCCTCGGTAGGGACATCCATCAGGTACTCGGGATAATTTTCGACCGGCTGCATCATGAAACCGCAGAGCGGCATCTCCATGTTGGACTGCCCACAGCAAAGCCAAACCTCGCCGAGCATGATCCCCCGGACGGTGACCGGATCGCCGTCGGAGATGGTCATGGTGTGAGGGCCGCCGGCGTCAGCGGTCGCTACCCTGACACGCCAATTCCCGTCCGGATCAGCTTTGGTACGATACCTTTCCTTGCTCCATGACACAGACACTGAGACCTTTGCCCCGGCCTTGGCCTTTCCCCAGACATTCACGGAAGTGTTGCGCTGAAGAACCATGTTGTCACCGACGAGCGATGGAAGAGAGACTTTCGCAGACACGGACAAAGCAGTCAGCAACACCGCCGCCATCACAATAAGAAACCTTTTCATATCATTCAAAATTTTAATGCAGACATCAAGTGATCATTGAAAAATAACTTGAACTAAATCTGACACAAATTTAGTTCAACTTATTTTTTAACGCTTACCAAAAATAACAAAAATCATCGAATAGGAGCCATAACATAACAGGCACCACCTCCCGGAGCAAGCGGAACGGCATTCTCGACAAGAGAAAAATAATCTGGGACAGTTTCAGCAAACGTCCGTACGCCCCGTTAAGAAGCACCGTGCAGGGTAAAGGCGACGAGCAATTCCTTCAGCAAATCAGCGAGATAGTGTCTGTGAGATTTACCGACATGGATTTCTCCGTCGATGACTTGGCGGAGCAGATGCACCTGAGCCGTTCCGTCCTGTTCGAGCGTACCAAGGAGGCCTGCGGCATGACTCCTAACAATTTCATCAAGGAGATGCGTCTGCGCAAGGCCGCCAGCCTGCTGGCCGAGCAAAAGTACAAGGTCAATGAGATCTGCTACATGGTAGGCTTCAACACCCCGTCGTACTTCGCCAAATGCTTCTTCAGGCAGTTCGGTGTCCTGCCAAAGGATTTCGTCGGCTGAGACGACCCAGATGTGCGGGAATGCGATTGACGTCACAGATCCGAGATTGTCTCGTTCCGCAGATCGGCGATGAGCCTGTCGATCGAATCCTTTGTGACATGCTGCATGACGACAACATGCGACAGCTTTCCGCCAAACGCCGCGTCCTCGCCGCAAGCGAGATTATATTTCCTTACGACTTTGGCGGAAGGACGGCGGAATATGACCGTGTTGCTATATTCATTGTTCCAATAAGGCCAACCTATCCTTTTAAGCTCAGACTTAAGGTATCGCGTGTTTTCAAAAATCCTCGCGGCCTGCTCTGTCCAGCCTTCATCGCCGACCGTTTTCATAAGCCACCAAAATTTGAGTGGCTCGATTCCTGATCGTGAGCAGTTTATCATGCGCATGTTGGCGTTCAGATAAGAGATGTCGTAGGTTGACTGATTGTCGTAAACGTCGCGGGTTGTGATGAAGAGTCCGCAAGGGCTGTCGATGCCGAAGAATTTATGACCGCTGACGCTAATGGAATCAAAGCCGGTTTTCCTGTGTACCAGCGGTAAAACTCCTCCAGTCTTATGTCATTGTTGCCTGGATAACCAAGGGTCATACTCCTTTCGGCAAGGCACTCGGACGCCCATCTGTCAAGTTGTTCAAATCCTGAAGAAACCACAACCTGAGCCGACAAAGCCAGACTGCCTGACAGCGCAGTCAGGCCGATCATCAAGCCCCTCATCAGCATGCTGTTTATAACTATTCAATACATTATTGAGTCAACTTAAAAAAGTACCATTCGCCACTTTTTACCCCCGTTGGAAGTACCTGTGTGGCACATATTTTTTTTCAAAAAAAGACTTTTTCAAGTGGACTCATTATTGGTTATTATAATCGTTCCTTAACCACATAGAAGAGTCTCGGAACCAAACACAAAAATAATGAATTATAGTCATTTCGAACATTTGGATCCATGAGCCCACTTGAAAAAGTGCCATTTGCCACTTTTTACCCCTTACAGAAGTATCTGCGAGGCACATGTTTTTCAAAAACGACTTTTTCAAGCGGACTCATCCATTGCGGATTGAATGATCCGCGCCAATGATTTTGCCTTTTCGGCAAAACGAAGTAAATTTGTGTTCAACGAAACGGACGGACGGTTTGCCGGGCTTCTTTGGCCGGGCCTCTGACGAACAGACGATAAACAGTGATATTCAAGAATATGAGAAAGTACCTTTTGATTGCGGTTCTGGCGGTGCTGCCGTTTTTGGCGGAGGCGCAGAACAGGCCGGCCATTGCCAGGATTGTGTGCGGGCCTTACCTTCAGAATGTTACCACGGACAGCTTCACGGTGATGTGGATGACGGATGTAGATGCCGTGGGGTGGGTGGAGATCGCTCCGGACAACGAGGAGAATTTCTACTACAAGGACAGGCCGAAGTACTACGACATGCGCGGCCACGGGCTGAAGCCTATCGGCAAGATCCACAAGGTGACGGTTGGCGGGCTTAAGCCCGGCACCAGCTACCGCTACAGGGTGATGATGACGGCGGTGCAGGACTACCACAACAACTACAATCCGGTCTACGGGAAAGGCTCCGGAGCGCCGGCCTACAAGGTTGACCTGCCTAAGGCCACCACTCTCAAAGAGGATTACAGCGAGGTCAGGTTCGCCGTTGTCAACGACGTGCACGCCCAGGACTCGCTACTGCGCAGACTGTTCGCGGACAAGGAGAAGAACAAGGTGTTCGACTTCGTTCTGTTCAACGGAGACATGACCTCCGACCTGGCCTACAGCGAGAAGATCGTCCGGCACTACCTCAAGCCGGCCAGCGACCTGTTCGCCGACCAGACTCCTCTCTTCATGGCCCGCGGCAACCACGAGTTCAGAGGCAGGGACGCGCTGCGGATCTCTGAATATTTTGACTTCCCTGAGCACGGACCTTACTACACGTTCAAGTACGGCAAGTTCTTCTTCCTTGTGATGGACGGCGGCGAGGACAAGGTGGACAGCGACATCGAGAACCAAGGACGGCTCTGCTCGGAGCCTTATCTGAACGAGGAGGCCAAATGGCTCAAGGGCGTGGTGGAGAGTGATGAGTGGAAGAACGCCGAAAGAAGGATCGTCTTCAACCATATTCCCCCTCAGATCAAGGACGCATGGCACGGCAATCTGAATATGTCGGAGAAGTTCCTGCCTATCCTCAACGGTGCTGGTGTCGATCTGATGCTGAGCGGCCACGTGCACAAGTACTCTTTCCGCGAAGTTGGATCAACCGACGCATCCTTCCCTGTGATCACCAACGGCCAGTGGCAGAGGATGGAGATCACCGTGAACGTCAAAAAGATCGCCGTCAGGATCTACGACACCGACGGCAATCTTACCCACACAGTGGATCTTTAGTAACCTTCAAAAAATAACCTGCCTCATCTTAAGGAATCTTTTCGGTCTATATCTGTTTTCTCATCAGTCATGTGCCACCGGCACACTCCTTCTTCGAAAATAGATCTATCCTCGAAAATCTTCTCCTAATCTGAGGCAGGTTATTTTTTTCACGTTACTTAGAGGTCTTGTTCTGAAAGGCTCGCAAGGAGGTGCGTAAGACTCTGAGCCTAATCAAGGATTACTTTGAGTAAGTCCGGGATCACCAATTCCTCACAGTGGATGGAGGCGAGCCGGATGCGGCCCTCGTCTGTAAGCGAGAAGATCATCCCCCGCTTGTCAGCCGGGTTAAGTTTCCGGCTGATGAGGGATGTTTTTTCCGCCGAGGCAAGAACCTTGGACATATTCGAATGTGTAAGCCCCAACTCATCTGATAGTTCCGATGCCGAAGCGCTTCCCTGCCCCGCAAGGAAGCAGAGAAGCATCGCCTCGTTCAGGTTCAGCCCGAATTTTCTCTGAAACTCAGCGTCCAGCCCGGAGATCGCCCTATGGATCTCGCGAAGGCGGCAGATTGTGTTCTTCTTATTCTCCACGACCTACCAACTACAGCTCAACTTTAAGTACATCCTTGATGATTCCCTTGAGTTCCGTCTTAGACAAAGCCCCGAGAGACCTCTGCGGCTTACCCTTCATCGGAATGAACAGAAGCGTCGGAATCGATCTTATGCCGAAAAATGTAGCCAGTCCCCTCTCATTGTCCACATTGACCTTGTAGATGGTGAGTTTCCCTGAATATTCCTTGGCCAGTTCGTCCAGCACAGGCGACAGCTGCCTGCACGGCCCGCACCAGTCCGCATAGAAATCGACAATGGCCGGCTGAGATCCGAGATATTTCCACTCATCGGGGTTCTTTTCGAAGTCGTAGACCTTCTTAAGGAAATCAGCCTTGGTGATGTGCACCACCTTTGTCGTCGGCTTTTCCTTCGCCGCCGTCTCCTCATCTGGCCTTACCGCACCCGTCATCTCAACACCCTGCTCT
>ERZ1026846.1356-NODE-1356-length-15859-cov-18.528221_pt1 | contig 15859 bp, 11 predicted proteins | sample MGYA00380153_ERZ1026846 | MGnify/ENA primary metagenome ERZ1026846 (study PRJEB33269, sample SAMEA4719789) | human gut metagenome | biome: human-associated habitat; feature: organic feature; material: feces | place: Cameroon | collected 2013-10 ... | reverse complement strand
CACTATCCTCTTCGTCGGCAGCGTCAGATGTGTATAAGAGACAGTATATGGAGTGATACTATGAGAATATTGGCATTCGATATCGGCGGAACAAATATCAAATATGCTATTTGTGACGAAAAATTCAATCTTACCGACAGGCATACAGTACCTACCGAGGCACAAAAAGGCGGTCAGGAGCTTGTTCAAAAAATTATACGCATAATCGAAAGCTATGAAAACATAGACCGCATTGCAATTTCTACAGCCGGTCAGGTTGACAGTGAAAACGGTATAGTAGTATATTCAACCGATAACATTCCCTATTACACCGGAATGATGGTAAAAAAGATTATTGAAAATAAGACTAATATTCCCACCTTTGTTGAAAACGATGTAAACGCATTTGCTCTCGGTGAAGCAAGATTCGGTGCAGGAAAGGGCCACAGCGACTTTTTATGCCTTACTTACGGAACGGGCATAGGCGGTGCAATGTTCCTTAACAACAAGCTTTATAAAGGTAATACATCATCCGCAGGAGAATTCGGTCACATGATTACTCATGCCGGTGGTAAGCAATGCACCTGCGGCGGAGAAGGCTGTTATGAATGTTATGCTTCTGCAAAAGCACTTATTGAAGCTGTAAACAAGGCAAACTCGACTAATCTTAATGCATTTCAAATTTTTGAAAAAGAGAATTTCAGCAAACCGGAAATAAGGTCGGTCATCGACAAATGGATTGATGAAATGATTATAGGTCTTATTAACATTATCTATATTTTCAATCCACCATTGATAGTCCTTGGCGGCGGAATTATGAACGAGGATTATGTTATCGACCTTATTGACAGGAAAATATATAATCTTCTTATGGATAATTTTAAAAACGTTAATATAGTACGCTCAAAATTAAAAAGCGACTCGGCACTTTTAGGCGTTTCTTACGAAGCCTCGCAGTTATAAGATTAAAGACGTGATACAGTTTTGCATCACGTCTTTTTTTATTTATACTAAATTTATTACTCCGATTATTGCAAGATGAAGAGGATAATAGATATAGAAAAACCATTTCATAAATTTATTGACCTTTTCATTTTTTCCTCGCTGCCCATTATAAAGATAAATAACAGGAATTGAAATAACAACCGCCATTTGAATAATACCGTAAAGCTTATCAATAGCAAAGAAATAAACTAATGAATAAAGGAACACATAAAAAATCATCCAAAGCATTTGATTTTTGAAATTTCCCCTATTTGTACCTATCGCCATAATGCAAAGTGCGGCAATACAACTCCAATCGCTTGGAAGAGTTATTATGCATATTAAAATAACAAATAAAACTTTTAAAACATTATTTAACTTGTTACTGTAAGCCACTCGAAGCATAACAAGTCCCCATGCAAGCGACCACATTACACTCGTTTGGTTAAGAAAATTGCCGTAATAAAAAGGGATAAAGGATTTAACATCAACAAAATCGTTAGATGCAAAAATATATGCGAAATGAGATATAAATGCAAAAAGGAACAATCTAAAAGTATATTTATTTATATTTTTAGTATAATGATATCCCTCTGCTATAAAATAGCACATAATCGGGCAAGTAAGCCTTCCGATAATATGCATAATAACAGGCAACGCTTCCCTCGGATAACCGGGAAAAAGCATCCACGCAATATGGTCAACCGTCATAGCGACAATTGCAATTATTTTAAGCTGATTAGAATCAAGCAATTTGTTTTTCGTCATATATAACACCAAAATGATTTTATCATAGAGTCGCTGTCATAACAGCATAATGGGCGTAATTAAAATCTTAATTTACGCCTTGTTTCATTTCATTTTGATAAAAGGCAAGCGCTTTGTCTATTGCGTCCTTACCGGCAGGTTCAAACGGTTGCAAAACGCTGAACACATGCGGCAAAGTTTCGCCGTATTCCTTACCGTAATTTGCAAGTTCACACGAAACGCCGTTCTTTTTTAAAAGCTCATAAAGCTGAACGGTTTGTTTCTCTGCAAGAGTATCCCCGCTGCTTGTAATCAAATATGTAGGCGGCATTTCATTTGCAAAAGGCAAAATCTCATCAAAATCCATATAATTGTACGTTTTGCTATTTTTATAATTTTTTCCCCAAAGCGGCTTTGTATAAACGCTGAACCAACCGCCGTCCTTCATATAGGAAACAGGAGAGGTCAAAACCAGAGCAGTCAGCTTAATATCGGCGCTTTCGGTATCGAATATATCTCTTAATTCTTCACTTTGAAGTAAAACACCTGCGTAAGATGCCAGCATACCGCCTGCCGAATCACCCGTAAGCATAATATTTTCACGCTCGCAAGGATAGTTGTCAATATTTTCGCCTATCCATTTAAGCGCAGACATAACGTCCTTAATCTGCTCATTAACATTAACATCAGGCACAAGACGGTAGTTAATATCAAAAACAACATATCCCCTGTCGGCAAGCGCACGGCAATAATTTTCATTAAGCCCTTTATCACCATACATCCAACCGCCGCCGTGAATATCTATAATAACCGGAAGCTTATCATTTTCAGAAATATTGTTAGGATACATCACATCAAGCTTATGATAATAATTTCCGTCATCTATGTACGCAATATCGCTTATAATTTCAATATTTTGAGGTGGATTTTGCTTTGCGTGCTTGCTTTTATCACCGCTGTCACAAAAGCGCCAAACCATTTGCATAATTTTAACAATAGGATTTTTAGTCAGCCCCTCGCCGCTTTTATCCTTATAATCTATTGTTTTTGACTTCACCATAGAGCCGACATAAATAACATTTTTATCATCGTCATATTTCGGCAAAGTAGTTAAATTTATAAAAGCAACGGCTACAATAACTATTGCCGCAATAACAAGCAAAACAATTTTCAATTTTTTCCCTTTCTTACTTTCAACCTTTTCCTTAGTTTTCATAATTTTACTCCTAATTTTGATAGTTTTATATTACAGCATACAAGCAAAATTGTCAATTTATTACTTTTCATTGACTTTTATTTATGCCAATGATATACTTTTAATGTTCGCTCAGGGAGCGATTGTTCAGTGAAAAACGAAAGCCGAACAGGGTGCAGACTGAGATAGCTGCAGCTTGTTCGGCTTTTTGATAATATAATTGTTTTTTGATGTGATTTCAGAAAATTCACACAGAAATAACTCAAGTAAAGTTCAGGAGAATGTAAAAATGACAAAGGATGAATATTTAATAACTGACCCACCACTAAAAGCGCTGACTGTTTTTGCAATACCTATGATTTTAGGCAGCTTTTTTCAGCAAGTTTACAATATGGCTGATTCAATAATCGTCGGTCAATTTGTAGGTTCCTCTGCGCTTGCGGCCGTTGGTGCCTGCGCCGCACTTACGAATGTTTTTATTTGCATAGCACTCGGTGCAGGCATAGGCGCAGGTGTACTTGTGAGCCGTTATTTTGGTGCTAAAGATTATGGTAAGATGAAAACAATCGTTTCTACTTCATTAATAAGTTTTTTACTTTTAAGCGTATTTCTCGGTATTTTTGGTTTTTTCACTTCTCATTGGATGATGGCCATACTGCAAACGCCTGCGGATATAATGAAAGATGCGGTGCTGTACTTACGAATCTATTTTGTAGGCTTTCCGTTTTTATTTATGTATAATATTCTGTCAACCATGTTTACTTCAATAGGTGAATCGAAAATCCCGTTATGGCTTCTAATATTTTCATCTGTTTTGAATATCATTATGGACCTTTGGATGGTAGGAGTTCTTAAACTCGGCGTATTCGGTGCAGCTCTTGCCACTCTTATTGCGCAAGGTATTTCAGCTGTACTTTCCCTTTTGATTTTTCTTTACCGTATGCGAAAATATGCAAATCCGTTTCATTGGTTTGACAAAAAAGAACTGCGCATAATGCTTAAAATCGCCGTTCCGTCTATCCTTCAACAATCAACAGTATCAATCGGTATGATGATTGTGCAAGCGGTTGTTAATCCTTTTGGCACGCAAGCACTCGCAGGCTATGCGGCAACAATGAGAGTAGAGAATGTTTTTTCGCTGATGTTTGTATCCATCGGGAATGCGGTGTCACCGTTTGTTTCACAAAATCTCGGCGCAGGAAAAATCGACCGTATAAAAAAAGGCTACCGTGCCGCTTTACTGTTAGATGTATGCTTTGCAGTTCTTGCATTTGTAATTATTGAAACGATGCACACTCAAATTTCTTCGCTTTTCTTAGGGAAAGACGGAACGGAATTAGCGTATCAAGTTTCCGGTGATTATATGAAATGGATCGGCTACTTTTTCATAATTATGGGTATCAAAATGGCGACAGACGGTGTTCTTCGAGGAATCGGAAATATGCGGCCGTTTTTAATTGCAAATATCGTTAACCTCGCAATTCGTTTGTCCGTTGCATTGATTTTTGCGCCCCGTTTCGGTATTGCCTTTGTTTGGCTTGCCGTACCGGCAGGCTGGCTTGCAAACTTTGTCATTTCTTATTTAGCGCTAAAAAAATCTTGGCCCAAGGATATATTAAATTAGAAATATTCAATTTATCAAACAAAACAGGTTTGTCCAAAAGTTTAGGGCAAACCTGTTTTGTTATTATAAAATCGCATAATGTACTAAGTTCTCCATTCAAGAATTTATTGCATTAAAATATTCCTCATCTGACACAGCTTCCAGCCATTCATTTGATGTATTTTCTCCCGGAACTTCTACTGCCAGATGTGAAAACCAACTATCAGGAGCAGCGCCATGCCAATGCTTGACATTCGCAGGAATATTTACAACATCGCCGGGTAGCATTTCTATACCTTTCTTACCCCATTCTTGATAATATCCTCGTCCGGCAACACAAATCAAAATTTGTCCGCCACCATTTTCAGAATGATGAATATGCCAATTGTTTCTGCATTTCGGCTCGAAGGTTACATTGAAAATTCCAACCTGGTCTTTAGAAACAGGGGCAAGAAAACTCTTTCCGCTGAAATACTGTGCAAAATTGTCGTTCGGCTCACCAATTGGAAATATCATTGACGAAGCATGTTTTTCGATCGTATTATCTTCAGTTTCCTCGTTCTTATCATTCCACACTTCTTTTGCCATACGAAATGCGGCCCAAGCTTTGGGCCATCCTGCATAAAAAGCATTATGTGTTAAAATCTCCGTGATTTCTTCTTTTGTAATTCCATTTTTCTTCGCACTTTCCAAATGGTAACGAAAAGCGGGATCGATTAAACCTTGCGACATTAAAGAAGTAACTGTAACAAGTGAACGGTCTCTAAGTGATAACTTGTCTTCTCTGCTCCAAACCTCACCAAATAATACATCATCATTTAATTCGGCAAATTTCGGAGCAAATTCTCCTAATTCTTTTCTACCGGCTGTTTGTTTGATTGCCATAATTTTCAACCTCCTAAAAATTAAAATTCGCTATTGAATATTTTTTTATTCTCTGTTATATTAATAATAACACCTAAACCTAACTTTATGTCAAGAGTTTTTTATTTTTTGGAGGAAAAAATATGTATACAATCGGTCAAGTATCTGAAATGTTTGATTTACCGGTATCAACTTTGCGTTACTATGATAAAGAAGGGCTGTTTCCTGAATTAAATCGCACATCGGGAATTAGACAATTTAGCGAAAATGAAATTGAGGCATTGCGTGTGATTGAATGCTTGAAAAAAACAGGTTTACAAATAAAAGAGATTAAGCAATTTATGTCTTGGTGTATGGAAGGAAGTTCAACATATACCAAAAGAAAAGAATTGTTTGAAAACCAAAAAAAGCAAGTAGAAGCTGAGATTACCAAGTTAAATAAAACGCTTGATATGTTAAATTTCAAATGTTGGTATTACAGTGAGGCTATCAAAGACGGAAATGAAGATAGGATAAAAAGTATGATTCCTGATGAATTACCAAACAGCATTAAATCTGCATATATGAATTCACACAAAGAATAAAAAATTATATAAAAAAAGTAATCACTAACGGATTTGAATTGTGATTGATGCTTTTTTGATGATGTACCAAACGGATTGGGTGGATTGTGTGGCACAAAGTGAACAAAAAACGGTATGAAAATGAAAAGACGGCGTACGGAAAAGACCGTGCGCCGTAGTTTTATCTATATGGGAAAAGTAAGCAAAATCGCCGTAAAACTGCGTAAATAAAGGAAAAAAGCACCGAAAATTCGGTGCTTTTTTTGGCAGGGGCTTTATAATCAACTCAATGCGTAAACAGTCCACCGGACTGTTTACTGTCAAAAGTGCACGCACTTTTGAATTTCGTGGTTCAAGTCCTTCTGCTTTAACAACAAAACAAAAAAGACACCCGCAGGTGTCTTTTTGTTTTGGCAGGGGCAGAAGGACTTGAACCCTCGGCACGCGGTTTTGGAGCGAAAAGCACGCTTTCAGTTAAGCCGCGTGTTAAAATACAGTCCCTCTAAAATTCCGCATAAAAACAGCACTTTCAGGATTTGAAAGTGCTGTTCATTTTTGTCATTATAATTTTTGTTGAAAATTGATGCTTTTTTGATGCTCTTGAAAATTGAGAAGTATCATAACTCAAATATAATGCACCCCACTATAAGAGGCAGTGACAAATAATAGTAAAGCCCTTTCGGTATGAAATTTATAATTCTTCAGCCTTGAAAGTTGTTTTAGGCATTTTATCGATATTTTCAAGTGCCATATTGTACCTCTAAAAACTAAAATTTCTCGTAGGATTTACTGTTTATTATAACATTTTTTTGATTAAAATTCAACTTAATGATTAGTATATGCGCTCGCCTTATTCGTTAAATTCATCAGGAAGAAACATAACAGGATTGCCACAACTTATAGGCAAGCCTGATTGGATAAATAAGAATGTTCGCTTACAGTTATCATAATGCATAATTAAAATTACTTTTCTTTACTGCGCATACTTTTTGAAATTCTCCGCCTGTTCAAGTACTTCCATGTAAACATCATCAATAGTTAATGGTGGATAGTCGAACTCATCAAGCAGCAATATCAAATCCACTTGCAAGTTTGCCTTGATATCTTCACGGGCTTACCAATTCGGTATATTGTGATTTTGCTGTTTATTCACTGTTATTCTTGTGTTCTCGTCATTATTCTTGCCTTTTCACTCATTGTGTGCTATAATAAAAAGGTTAATTACTGTAGTTTCAAGCGAAGAGGTGGAGACATGGCAATCAGCTACAAAAAACTGTGGAAGCTTCTCATAGACAGAGATTTAAAGAAGAAAGACCTGCAGCAAATGTCCGGGGTCAGTGCAGCTTCCATTACAAAATTAGGCAGAAACGAAAACGTAAACACAGAAATTATAGAAAAAATATGCCTGGCACTCAACTGCGATGTGTCAGATATCATGGAAATCACAGACAATACAACGAATTGAGGTGTTTAAATGGAAAATTATACTCCGCATCAGGCACGCTACTTTGCAGAACAGATAAAACTGAAACGTTCCGAATCAACGATTGACGGATTAGCATCCGCTATGTCCGGCGTTAAGGTTGATTTAAATCCGCATCAGGTAGATGCTGCTTTATTTGCTATGAAATCACCGCTCAGTAACGGTGCACTTCTCGCTGACGAAGTCGGTCTTGGAAAAACCATCGAGGGTGGTCTTGTGCTTGCACAGTATTGGTCAGAGAGAAAGCGTCATATTCTTTTAATAGTTCCGGCTTCCCTTCGTATGCAGTGGAGAGCTGAATTGAGTGATAAATTTTATATTGATTCTCTCATCATGGAGGCTTCTACTTTTAATAAAGCCAAGAAAGATGGAAAAGGCAATCCTTTTGATGTCACCGACAAAGTCATCATCTGTTCTTATAATTTTGCCGCTCGAAAGGATGCCGAACTTCGCAGTGTACCTTGGGATCTGGTTATTATGGATGAAGCCCACAAGCTGCGAAATGTCTATAAGCCAAACAATGTGACAGGAAACCGTCTTAAAAACGCTCTTGCCGGAGCAAGGAAAAAACTTCTGCTCACAGCCACTCCATTGCAAAATAATCTATTAGAGCTTTATGGTCTTACAAGTTTAATAGATGATCATGTGTTCGGTGATGAAAAAACTTTTCGTGAAATGTACGTTGCCGTAACCAATACAGATGTTCGTAATCGTTCACTAAGAGCAAGATTGCAAAATTATTGTAAGCGAACATTACGCTCACAAGTTACAGAATATGTGAGGTACACAAATCGTATCGCTTTGTTGCAGGAATACTCTCCTTCCAAGGCTGAGGAAGAACTGTACAACGGCATCTCCGCATACTTGCAAACAGAAAAACTATATGCATTGCCGGAAGGTCAGCGTAATCTTATTACAATGGTACTTCGAAAACTGCTGGCATCTTCATCTTTTGCAATCAGCGGAACTCTGGATTCGCTCATTGCCCGTCTTGAGGGAATGCTGGCCGGATATGAAAGCGAACTTAATCTTGACGATTTCGATACATATGCGGAGTACGATGACGAGGACGAAGCGGCAGATGGAATTCTCGAAGAGGATCTGAAACGTGATTGTGAAGGAATCAAAGCGGAATTAGCACTTTTGCGTGGGTTTGCAGAGCTTGCAAAGAGCATCACCACCAATTCAAAGGGTGATAATCTTCTCACTGCACTTCAGCAGGGTTTTGATAAAACTGCTGAACTTGGCGGACAGCGAAAAGCGGTAATCTTTACAGAGTCCAGAAGAACACAGAATTATCTATTTAATCTGCTCTCCAACAATGGTTACAAAGACCAGATTGTATTTCTGAACGGTGTAAATAACGATGCCGGATCAAAAGAAATCTATAACCAGTGGAAAGAACGCCATAAATCAGATGGAAAAATCTCCGGTTCAAGAACCGCAGATATTAAAGCGGCTATTGTTGAAGAATTTCGCGACAGAGCAAGCATCCTCATTGGTACGGAAGCCGCATCCGAGGGCATTAACCTGCAGTTCTGCAGCATTGTTGTAAATTATGATCTGCCTTGGAATCCACAGCGAATCGAACAGCGAATCGGCCGCTGCCACAGATACGGTCAGAAGAATGATGTTGTCGTGATCAATTTCCTTAACAACAAAAACGCGGCAGACAGGCGTGTGTATGAACTCTTAGACCAGAAATTCACACTCTTTAGCGGTGTTTTTGGTTCTTCGGATGAGGTTCTTGGTTCTGTAGAATCCGGTGTTGATTTTGAAAAACGCATTGCAGAAATTTATCAGAAATGCAAGAACCAGGAAGATATACAGCGTGAGTTTGATGAGTTGCAGGAAGAACTCGCAGATCAGATCAACGAAAAGATGGTCGCTGCCAGACAGTCGATTTTGGAAAACTTTGATGAAGAAGTCGCAAACCGTCTTGCCGACTGCCAAAAGGATACGATTGCGAGCCTTGATAAATTCAGCCAGTGGATGTACTACTTCTTTCTTATTCATGGTGCAGAGCGAGTAGAACCTTTGGACGAATGGCGATTCACTTGTAAAAACGATGACGGCACGACTCAGACGTATAATCTCAAATGGAAGGATGCTGAAGCTGAGGGCGATATGTTCCTGCGAAAAGAAGATTCTTTCTTCCAGCGTTGGTTAGAGGAAGCCATCCAGGTTGATTTGCCTGCGGTCAATATTAAATTTGACCATACGGGTTCTTCAAGAAATGTTTCCTTCTTTACATCCCATCCAGGTCTGAAGGGCACTCTTTCTATCGATAAAATGTCCTATGACGGCATCGGAGAAGAAGAACACCTTGTATACACTGTTATTACAAATGATGGCAGTGAATTGGACAACGACCTGGTAAACCGCCTTCTTGAACTTCCCGGAATGATTGACGGCAGCTGTCCTCCGGAGACGGTTCAACTAATCGACAAGCGAAAAGAACGTCTTGCAATGCAGCAAACGCAGATTGAAAATGCCAACAGGCAATATTATCTTGATGAATGTAATAAGCTGGACGCCTATTCTGAGGAATTAAAGGACGGACTGGAACGTGAAATCAAGGAAATGCGAAAAGAAATCACTGCAAAAAAGAAAGAATTCAAAAACAGTACCAATCTTCCATTGGATCAGATGCTTGCTCTAAAGGATGAAATCAATAAGCTGGAGAAAAAGCGTAAAGAAAAACAGCGTGACCTTTACGCACAGCAAGACAAGATAGATGCAGACAATGAACGTTTGCAGGAAGAAATGAAGAAAAAACTCGAAGGTAAAATCGTCACTGAGCATATCATGACCATCTCCTTTGAGGTCGTATGACGGAGGTAAATCAATGCAAAGATTAGAACTTACATGGATTGGAAAGGACGAGCAGCCACAAGTAGAACCTCGCATTCTGCTCCATGATCCATCCAAAGATTATGGCGATCCAAACGCACAAAATATGTTAATTCATGGAGATAATCTACTTGCCCTGAAAGCACTGGAACAACAGTTTGCTGGACAGGTAAAGTGTATTTATATCGACCCACCTTACAATACAGGCGAGGCATTCGAACACTATGATGATAATCTCGAACATTCTATTTGGTTAAAATTAATGCGTTCCAGATTGACTATATTAAGAAATCTGCTTGCAGAAAATGGCACCATTTGGATTCAGATAGATGATGAAGAGCAGGCGTATCTCAAAGTCCTTTGCGATGAAATATTTGGAAGAAGTAACTTTATTAATTTGATTTCTGTCAACATGAAAAATGCTGCTGGAGCCTCTGGTGGCGGAGAAGATAAACGGTTAAAAAAGAATTGTGAGTTTATCCTCTCATATGCCAAAAATTACGACTTAGTCGAACCATTTAAAGGGGCATATGATTATACCGAAATATATGAATATGTACAGGACTATAAAAAGCAAGGTAAGAATTGGCACTACACTTCAGTTCTATTAGATGAAGGCGAAAAAGAATACGCTGGTTCAACAGCCGATGGAGATGGTAATGAGATTAAAATCTATCGGAGGCCTGGAGCAGTAGTTAAATCAATAAAACAAGTTATGCAATTGAAATCACTTGATGAAAAACAGGTTTATTATTCTTTTGGCACCAAGATTTTCGAGGCCAAAGATGCTCAATCTTCTATTCGCTCCCGCGTAATAGACGCTAAAAAAGCTATTGGAATCACAGATGATATTGTTTCTATAGAATATATTCCTAAAACTGGAAGAAACAAAGGGCTCCTCTATGAACAGTTCTATAAAGGGGATAAATGTAGGCTTTTCGCTTGGCTGAAAGATATTAGCGAAGAAAAAGATGGTATTCTCTACAAAAAGAACTTGCAAGGAACTTATTGGGACTTTACATCATATGTAAATAATTTAACTAAGGAAGGCGGCGTTGCCTTTCCAAAAGGGAAAAAACCAGAATCATTGGTATCGCGAATCATCGAGATGACTACAGAACCCGGTGATCTGGTTTTAGACTCATTTCTTGGTTCTGGAACAACGGCTGCTACAGCAACTAAAATGGGAAGAAGTTGGATTGGAATCGAATTAGGAAACCATTGCTTCTCTCACTGCATCCCACGTCTTAACAGCGTGATTGACGGCACTGATAATGGTGGCATCACAAATGATGTTAACTGGCAAGGTGGAGGCGGTTATAAGTTCTATGAACTTGCCCCTACTCTTATTGAAAAAGATAAATATGGGAACCCCGTATTTTCCGGCAAATATAACCCTGCCATGATTGCTGCTGCCGTAGCAAAGATAAACGGTTTCACTTATGCTCCGAACAGGGAGGTCTATTGGAAGCAGGGTTATAGCCAGGGCAACAGCTTTATCTATGTCACAACACAATACCTGGACTCCAAGATGCTTGACAGCATCGCAGAAGATGTCGATCCATTCGAAAATCTGTTGGTCTGCGCTCCTGCCTTCGATAACGGATTAAGCAAGCGCTATGATAATATCAATGTCCGCAAAATTCCGCAGTCCGTTTTGAAAAAATGCGAATTTGGTATTGATAATTATAATCTGAACATCATTGACCCACCGGAAATCGATGAAGATGAATGGGAGGAGGACGAAGAATGCTAAGAGAGCCATTCACTGAAAAATTCTATACTTACCATTCCAAGTACATAGAAAATGTTCTTGCTCTTCGTCAGCCGCAGCGAGAAAGCCTTGAGATTTTTGCAAGGCTCTGTGATATTCTGACGTTTTCCAAAGAACCGGATCTTGATGCGGAACTGGAAGCCGTCCATGCTCTTTGCCCTACGCTCAGCAGCTTTGAGAGAGATTTTCCCTCTTTCTGCTTTGCGCTGGCAACTGGTATCGGCAAAACAAGATTGATGGGTGCTTGCATTGCTTACCTGCGTTATGAAAAAGGAATCAAAAACTTTTTCGTTATGGCACCCAATTTGACAATCTACGATAAACTGAAAGCAGACCTTGGCAATACATCGAATCCTAAGTATGTATTCAAAGGTCTCGATCTCTTTGCCAAACCGCCAAGAATCATTGATGGCGATAACTATGCTGATTTTCGACAGGGTACATTTGATGTGAATGATGTCGTAATCAACGTATTCAACATCTCCAAACTGAATGCCGAAAGCAAGGGAAAAAACGGTGAACCAGCACGTATCAAACGCTTGAATGAGGTACTGGGCACTTCCTATTTTGAATACCTGCAGTCCCTTCCAGATCTGTGCATCTTTATGGATGAGAGCCACCACTACCACGCTGATAAGAGCTTTGATGTCATCAATGACCTGAAACCTATTCTCGGTGTGGAACTGACTGCTACTCCACAGATTCAGAAAGGTGCCAAGGCTATTCCATTCAAAAATGTGGTTTATGAATATAGTCTGGCTCATGCGCTGAATGATGAACGCTATGTAAAAGTTCCTGCCGTATTCACTCGTAAGGACTTCCGTCCTGAAGAATATACTCCGGAGCAACTCGACCATGAGAAATTAAATGATGGTCTGCGTATCCACGAAGAAACAAAGAGTCATCTCGAAGTCTATGCCCGTAGTAACGACAAGCCTATCGTCAAGCCGTTTGTACTTGTTGTAGCAAGAGACACCGATCACTCTAAAGCACTGATGGAATACATAAAATCCAAAGATTTCTTTAACGGTTATTATGCCGACAAAGTTATGGAAATCAACTCCGATCAGAAAAAATCGGAAAAGGATGAGAATATTCAGCGTCTGCTTGCTCTGGAAAAGCCTGATAACAAGATTGAAATTGTTATCCATGTAAATATGTTGAAAGAAGGATGGGATGTCACCAACCTTTATACGATTATTCCGCTTCGTGCGTCTGCATCCGAGACTCTGACAGAGCAGACCATCGGACGAGGTCTGCGTCTTCCTTACGGTGAAAGAACTGGCGTAGAAGAGGTGGATCGCCTTTCGATTGTCAGCCATGATAAATATGAGGCAATCATCAACCTTGCCAATGACCCAGAATCGCTGGTACGCAAGGTCTATTATATCAACGATTCAGAAATCGGGCATGATAACGAACAACGTGAAACTGTAGAACTTCCATCTGCATATGAAGTTGCTACCACAGATTACAGCTTTACCGAACAACTTTCTTTCATTCTTAAAGAAGAAACTGCCAAATACGGCAATGAGGAAAAATCTCAGGAAAAGGTGGAGGAAGTTGCAAAATTCGTTGCTCATTACGCTTCCAAGTCCGTTATGGATTTAAGCAAGCAGGTTAAAACATTCGATGCGGTACATGATGAAGAATCACGTAACTTCGTAAAGACGACAGTTATCAAAGAAACGATCCGTCAGTTCCCAGAAATTGGATTGAAGGCAAAAGACCTTGAGAGTGTTGTTGAAAAGGCCATCGAAACTTGTGTGCAGGAACTGACCGATAGGGTTATTCCTATCCCACAAACAGTTGTACAGCCTTTTACTGAGGTAAAGCAAGGATTCACAGAATTCACTCTAAACACAAGCAGCATGAACTGGCATCCCTCCGATGATACGCTACTTGGAACAGAATTGCAGGAAGGTGGTAAGACCTTCGAAATGGAATCCGACCATTCCGCAATGGCAAAGGTCGATACTGCAGAGAATGAAATCGTCCGTCACATTATTGTCCACGACAATGTAGATTATTCATCTTGCGCTGACCTGATTTATTCTCTGGTCAATGAGGCTAAGCAGCACTTCCTGTCTTATCTCACAGATGAAGAAGCTGAGAAAGTTATGCGTGACCGTCAGAAGACCATTGCTGATATCATTTACAATCAGATGAATGAGCATTTCTATCATGAGGAAATCAATTTCCGAGCATCAAAAATGCGTCCATTCTCACGCATTGAAACAGGCTTCGGTGGCAAATTTAAGTCCGATGAAATATATGATTTAAGAGCGAAGATTCCTGCCGGTGAAGTCCGCAGTAAGGTGTTTAATGGCTTTACCAAAGCGTGCCACACCTTATACAAATTTGACAGCGGAACAGAGCGTGATTTTGCTATAGTACTCGAAAATGATAAATCCGTACTGAAATGGATGAGACCTTCTGCAAAGCAGTTCGATATCTACTATGGTCCAGGCGGGATTAACCGATATGAGCCGGACTTTATTGTTGAAACGGCAGATATGATTTATATGGTTGAAACCAAGGCAAACAACGAATTGACCAGCGAACCTGTCATTCAGAAAGCCAAGGCCGCCAAGGTGTTCTGCCAAGCTGTCACTGACTGGAATGCTGAAAACGGCGGCAAGTCGTGGCAGTATGTGCTTCTCTCTCACGATGAGGTACGTATCAATTCCAGCTTCGGCTATCTGGTCAAAAACCGCGTTGAGTATAAGCAGATGGAGATTGCTACAGACTAAATATCCAGCACGATGGCAATATTTATAAAATCCACGAACACTTTTTAGTTCGTGGATTTTACTATATGTTCGTAAATCGTATGCACCAGAAAAAATGTGCCTATCTGTTTTATGGCATAAAAATAAGACTTCATGCCTCTGCTACACGATTGCAAGGGTCAAAAAGCCTTATTCTATGCGGTTTTTCGTGTATTCCTTTGTATAAAAATTGGCCTTGTTATTTCATAAAGTATTCCATCGTAAGGCTCAAGCATTTCGGCAATCAGGTTTACAATACACTTTGGTGTGTAGAACTCTCCTTTACCTTTTCCTTCTGCAAGAGCGAACTTACTAAGGAAATACTCATATACACGGCCTATAATGTCGTTCTCTTTATCCTCTGTATTGATACGATTGATTTCATCAAGCAAAGAAGCCAACTTTTTGTTAATGGTACAAATAATGGTACAGGTAATGAATCCTCATCTATAAAAACGGTGAGGATTTTTGTTTTTACAAAATAATTTGTAAATTTTCTTTCAAAACACATCAACAAAACTTGAATTTTTCTCCGTATTATAGAGGGGTATTTTTTTGCTATCGTGAAATGAAATGTAAACAAGGTGTAAAGAATTTTGAAAAACACCCGAACAAAACTTGAATTTTTCTCCGTATAGTAGAGGGACTTTTTTATGGGTAAGTTTTTTGTTTTCAAATTTGGTTTTACTCTATTTTCTTTTTGAAAAAGTATCTCTCGAATAATATGAAAGGAGGCAGCGCAATGAAAGAAAGCTACAAAAGTTTTGATGAACTACCGATGATGTTATCGGTGTCGCAGGTTACAAAGGTGCTTGGAATATCTCGCACAAGGTCGTACGAGCTTGTCAATGAAAAAAGTTTTCCAAAAATAAAAATCGGCACAAGAATTGTTGTACCGAAAGATGAATTCAAGTTGTGGATTCAACAACAAATTAAGAAAGGATAAAAATTATGTACGCAAATAAAAATTACAAAACCGACGGCAAGATTTACTATATGCCGAACAAAATCTTTGATGAAAACTTTTCGCCGCACGAATTTAT
>ERZ1026846.1350-NODE-1350-length-15916-cov-26.333459_pt1 | contig 15916 bp, 13 predicted proteins | sample MGYA00380153_ERZ1026846 | MGnify/ENA primary metagenome ERZ1026846 (study PRJEB33269, sample SAMEA4719789) | human gut metagenome | biome: human-associated habitat; feature: organic feature; material: feces | place: Cameroon | collected 2013-10 ... | reverse complement strand
TCCCCGTTCCCACCGTGAAACCGCTTTATCTGTTACACTTATTTTCTCTGCCAGTTCTGCCTGCGTCCACCCCTTCTCTTTCCTAATTGTTGCTATAAATTCTCCAAACTTCTTGCTGTCCATACTTTCCTCCTCTTTCAGCGTAATTAGATTTTATTATATTTCCTCATTTTATCAACCGATGAATCGTAGAGTTCCGCAAAAATCGCATAAATACGCTCTTTTTCAAATTAATATTTAACTTATTATATCAAAGCAACACCTTCTAACATAGCCTATATTCCCTTTGCACAAAATTGGCACAAAACTTTCCCAACTTGGCACAGCTTTGCGATTTACACGGTAAATCCCCTATGTTAAAATGGGTATCGTGAAAATTCATACATACCAGAAACGCAGGAACGAAGCACACCCCGGCTTCTCCTGCGTTTTTATTACGCAAAGCTGACACTTACATAGGTCAGCTTTGTGCTGTTCAGGAGGTGACATTTTGAAAAAAAGAATCCGGCGGTTGCTGCTGTCCGAAAGAGGCGACTCCTCATATATCAGCAGCTTTGTCTACATTCTGCAGCCACCTCGTTTAGAGGTGGCTTTTTGCATGTATCCGCGTATGCACTTGATTTTTATATATTGCTGTGTTATTATTTTAACGATTAGAGTCACCGGCACAGATATGAACAAAAATAGCTGCAAAGCAGCGGAGAGTGCGATCGATCGCACGATTTTGCGAATGGCTGTGGCTGCTGGAAGCCTTGAGAAGGGGCAGAAAGGATATGGAAGAAATGAATTTTGATGACATCGTAGCAAAAGTAAAAGAATGTGGGAAGAAGACGGTTGCAGTCTCCGTAGCACAGGACAGTGCGGTACTGGAAGCTGTACATGAAGCCAAGAGACTGGGCATTGCAGATGCAATCCTGGTAGGTGATGAGGCGAAGATCCGTGAGATCGCAGCAGGACTGAATATGGATCTCTCCGATTATGAGATCATCAATGAGCCGGATATGATCGAAGCCTCCCTGAAAGCTGTAAAGCTGGCACATGACGGCCGTGCAGATATGTATATGAAGGGTCTGATCGACTCTAAGAATTTCTTAAAGAGTGTACTGAACAAAGAAGTAGGTCTTCGTACCGGTGGAACCCTGTCTCATGTATGTGTGTTTGAGATTCCCGGCATTGACAGACTTCTGTTCCTGACCGATGTTGCATTCATGACCTATCCTACACTGGAGGAGAAGGTTCAGATCATCAAGAATACCATTCCGGTATGTAATGCCTGCGGCGTTGCAGAGCCTAAGGTAGCACCTTTAGCAGCAGTTGAGGTTGTAAATCCCAAGATGCCCGTTACCGTAGATGCGGCAGAACTGACTAAGATGTGCGAAGAAGGACAGATCCCCGGCTGTATCGTAGACGGACCGCTGTCTCTTGACCTGGCGATCGATCCTGAGGCAGCCAAGCATAAGGGCGCAACCGACCGTAAGATTCAGGGTGATGCAGATGTATTGCTGTTCCCGGATATCCATGCCGGCAACCTGGTATACAAAGCAATCGTACATATGGTAAAAGTAAAGAACGGATGCATCCTGACCGGTACCAAGGTTCCTGTTGTCCTGACCAGCCGTTCCGATACCTTTGAGACCAAGGTATATTCCCTGGCACTGGCTGCAGTTGTAGCAGAAGAGATGAAAAAGAATCAGAAATAAGCTATGGATATCGTGATCGAAGCCGCTGCGGAAGCTGTGGGAGAACTGCTGTCGGCAGGTATAGATGCTGTAGTGGACAAAGCGGCAAAGCATAAGAGCAAATATAAGAGTGAATATAGGAGGAAACACACAATGGCAATCAAGAGTCTGATCATCAACCCCGGTTCCACATCCACCAAGATCGGTGTATTTGAGGATGAGAACTTATTATTTGAAGAAACTCTGAGACATTCTACCGAGGAGATCTCCAAATACGATACTATTTTCGAACAGAAGGATTTCCGTAAGAAGATCATTACCGATCTGCTGGCGGAGAAAAACTGCGATCTGAAGAGCTTCAACGTGATCGTAGGACGTGGCGGTCTGTTAAAGCCCATCCCCAGTGGTACCTATGCGGTAACCGATGATCTGCTGGAGGATTTAAAAGTAGGTGTACAGGGTCAGCATGCTTCTAATTTAGGCGGTATTCTGGCAAGAGAGATCGGTGATGAGATCGGCGTTCCTTCTTACATCGTAGACCCTGTTGTAGTAGATGAGCTGATGCCCATCGCAAGATATTCCGGTCTGGAAGAGATCCCCAGAGGAAGTATCTTCCATGCCCTGAACCAGAAGGCAGTTGCCAAGAGATATGCAAAAGAGGCCGGCAAGTCTTATGAGTCCCTGCGTCTGATAGTAGTGCACATGGGCGGCGGCGTATCCGTAGGCGCACATGAGGACGGCAAGGTTGTAGATGTATTCAGTGCATTTGACGGTGACGGTGCATTCTCTCCGGAACGTGCAGGCGGTGTGCCTTGTGCAGCACTGGTAAAAATGTGCTTCTCCGGAAAATATACCGAGAAGGAGATCAGTGCAAAGCTGATCGGCAAGGGCGGCCTGAATTCTTACCTGGGTACCAATGATATGCGTGAAGTTACCAAGCGTGCCAATGAAGGCGATGCCAAGGCAGCGGAGGTGAAGCAGGCATTCCTGTTACAGGTAGCCAAAGACATTGGTGCTATGGCCTGTGTGCTGAACGGCAAGGTGGACCAGATCGTTATCACCGGAGGCATTGCATATGGTGAGGATGTAGTGGCTAAGCTGAAAGAGAGATGCGGCTGGATCGCTCCTGTGACCGTATATCCCGGTGAGGACGAGCTGTTAGCTCTGGCTCAGGGTGCTCTCCGTGTCATGAACGGCGAAGAACAGGTGAAGCAGTACTAATTTAGAGTAAAAATATAGAACTCCCGGTGGAATGATTCCATCGGGAGTTTTTGCTTTAGGGAATAGAACTAAAAATCAGCTTTGACAGAATTCCCAGTACCAGCATGTGTACCGGATAAAAGGCATAGCAGGCAAGCTGGATCTTGCGGTTATGCGCGCCCTGGCGTCCATGGTAGCACCACAGAAGCGGCAGACACAACAGCGCCAGCCCCTGTTCTGAAATCTCGAAGGCATGACCGAAAAGCTGTAATGGAATCTGCATTCCTGCCAACAGCATGACATTGATCCAGTAGAGTCCGGCAAACTGTCCGGCAAGCTGCCACCATTTTTTTCCATGGAAGAGATAGAATACGATAACAGTCAGAACGCCTTCCCCGTAATAGTCGAACATGAGGAGGGTTGCCAGCACGTAGCCGACTACAGATAGCAGTAGGATCGCCGGGATCCACAGCCAGACCGGACATTTTTTCCGTAGCGTATCCATTGCCCAGATACACAGGAAGCCTGTGAGCAGTGTCCAGATCACGTTCTGATGGAATGGGTAGAATAACAGTCCGCTGTACATCAGATTGATGGGAAGCTCAGACAGAATGGCCAGAAGAAGCAGGCGCATGCAATATTTTTTCTTATCATGGGTATGGAAGAAGCCTTCCACCAGGAAAAAGGCGAACATGGGAAATGCCAGTCTGCCGATGCCGGTCAGCCACCAGGCATCTCCGGCGAGGGTAGCCCACAGGTGATCACAGAACATGAACGCCATAGCGAGGATATGCAGCGTCAGAGCACTGAGATCCGGTGGGAAAATAGAACAATGGGATCCTTTGTTTTGCAAAATAAAACTCCTTTCAAAATTCCTTACGGAAGGATATAGTTGCATTATATCTTGTTTATGCGCTATAGTAAAGATGATTATAATTCGTCATATAAATCCATAAACAGGAAAGGACAGGAATGAAACAATGTATACAGACGGACAGATCTATATGGGTCTGGCAGATGGCCAGCGTGTGAATATGCAGCTGAATATGAGTAACCGTCATGGACTGATCGCGGGAGCCAGCGGCACCGGCAAGACCGTTACGATGAAAGCTATGGCGGAATCATTTTCCGACGCGGGAGTTCCGGTATTTTTATGTGATGTCAAGGGAGATGTCTCCGGCATTGCCACAGCGGGTGTTGCTTCGGAGTCCATGGACAAGAGGATCGATAAATTCGGTATCCGCGGCAGCTTTTCCTATAAGGCTTATCCGGTCTGCTTCTGGGATATCTATCAGGAGGGCGGACATCCTGTGAGAGCCACCATCTCCGATATGGGACCGGAGCTGTTATCCCGCATTCTGGGGCTCACCGCCGCGCAGGAAGGTGTATTGAATATTGTCTTCCGGATCGCGGATGACAAGGGACTTTTATTGATCGACTTAAAGGATCTGCGTATTCTGCTGAATTATGTGGCAGAACACAAGGATGACTATCTGACCACCTACGGAAGTATCTCCAAGCAGTCCGTGGGCGGTATTCTGCGGGCGTTACTGCCTTTGGAGAATCAGGGCGGAGACCTCTTTTTCGGAGAACCGGATCTGGATATTTATGACTGGATGCGTACGGATGTGTACGGCAAGGGTATCGTCAATGTACTGAATTGTGTAAAGCTGGTGCAGAATCCTACGTTATATGCCAGCTTCCTGTTATGGATGATGTCGGAACTGTTCGAAAAGCTTCCCGAGGCGGGGGATCTGGAAAAGCCCAAGCTGGTATTTTTCTTCGATGAGGCACATCTGCTGTTCGCCGATGCACCGAAAGTACTGGTACAGAAGATCGAGCAGGTGGTAAAGCTGATCCGCTCCAAGGGCGTGGGCATCTATTTCGTGACCCAGAGTCCCAGTGATATCCCAGATTCCGTACTGGCACAGTTAAGCAACCGGGTACAGCATGCTCTCCGGGCGTATACTCCGGCGGAGCAGAAGGCTGTCCGGGCGGCAGCACAGTCTCTGCGGGCCAATCCGGCGTTTAAGGCAGAGGAAGTGATCATGGAGTTAGGTGTGGGAGAAGCACTGACATCCTTCCTGGACGAGAACGGCGTGCCCGGCATTGCCCAGCGTACCTCCATCATCTGCCCTCAGAGTTTTATGGGACCGGTGGACGAGACGGAGCGCCGGAACCTGATGGCGCGGGACGGTATGGGACGCTACGATGAAGCAGTGGACAATATTTCTGCCTATGAAGTGCTGACAGACACCATAGAACACGAAGCAAAGGCACAACAGCTTGCCGCAGAGCGCGCCCAGTTGGAGAAGGATAAGGAAGCTTTGGCGAAGCAGCAGGCAAAGCTTCAGGAATCTGCTGTGAAGCAGAAACAGAAGGAATGGGAAGCCGCTCAGAAAAAGAAGGAAAAAGCAGCGGAACGCAGACAGGCCCAGATTGAGCGTCAGCTCATCAACACCGGTGCCCAGGTCATCAAGAGAGGCATTCTGAGCACGCTGTTTGGAAAATAATAGATTGCTAACTTGAGAGTTAGTGAAATACATTGGCAAAATCCACGAACTCCCGGAGCATGCGATACACATGTCTCGATGTAAGGTCTCCGGATGTGAATTTTCTACGAAAAGTGATGAGTAGTTCTCGTCATGACGGGGTCGCCTACAGTCGACATCCATGTCGACAATCGGCTGACGCGGACATCGTGTCCGCTTTCCCCCTGTCTTTCAGCACTTTTCTAGAAAATATCAACATCCTCCGACAAACATCTTCGACATGGCACCGCATATTCCGGGAGTTCTGCGTTTTGAAAAGCTTTCAAAAACCAGTAGCCCCGGCTGGGTATAAGAATAAGCAGTGCCGTAAGCAGACGTCGGTACTTAGCGGTCGTATTGTGACCGCTTATGTACCGCTACGCTCTGCGACAGAGCGCGAGCGTGCCGCGTTTCTTATACCCTGCCAAGGGCTACGGGATTATTTCACTAACTTTCAATTTACTTCAACGGAATCATATCCGAATAGGACACATTCCCCTGGGAATCCTTCATGAAGAAGATGCACACGTAATTCTCCGGATGATCCAGTGGCTGTACCACGGTCCGATAGTCGGAGGTCAGATCCACCTCAAACCCCATCATCCATTTCGATGTCTCCCAGTCAAAGAAATCCAACAGATCCCCATTCTCATCCCGGGTCACGTAACTACAACGTGCTGCCACGGACATATTCGCATAATCATCCAGACGGATCAGCTGCTTGCTGGCGCTTTGCACATCGTCGTCATCGCTTAAAGGAATCGCATTTCGGATGATACCATCCGGATAATCTTCATTTACCGCAATCTGCAGCTTCGCAGCCTGGGATTCCCAATTATCGAAATTCATCAGTACTACAAATGACAGATAACGATTCTCCACGTCACTGATATCCGATTCCGTCAGGATCATAGGAATATCGGATACCCCATCATCATCCTCCATATACAGCGCATTGTTTTTATATGCCGCATGCAGTACCCCATTTTCATCCAGTGTTACGCGTTTGCTTCCCTGAATGAACAGATACATCTCATCAGCTCTGGGATCTTCTTCGGAAGTAATGTAACCTTCTTCTTTGGCCTTGCAGAGAATGTAATAGCCACCGGAAGCAAAATTAGCCTGCTGTTCGGGAGTGAGCTGCAGCGTGATGTCGCTTTCATCATAGGTGCCGTCATTTTCTGTGGTGACAGTAGTGTGCGCATTGGAAATCTCACGATCTGCCAACAGGGTATCACCGTTCTGAATTGCATAGAAATCCTGTAAAAAACGGGTGTAATTCGGAGCAAATCCAAGATACTCCTGCATTTCAATACAGGCATCCCGGTAGTCTTCGTCTGTCTGATAAGGATAACAGATGGAGATACCACCGGCATTTTCCATATTGGTATCGGAATATGCAATACAGCTTTCCACTGCCCGGATGGCAGCTTTGGCAGTGTCCGAATTATCTCCCAACAGTTCCAGCATATGTAGTACATCGACCATGCCGTAATTCATATCGGAGGAATAGCTTCCGAAGTCTCTGACTTTGGCACGATTACGAACCAGTTTCGGATAGTTTTGCACATCCAGAGAGGTATCCAGTTCCGCAAAATAGGTATTCAGAGCGTCTTCCGCTTCTGCGTAAGCGTTCAGGTCAATACATGACAGCGTCAGATCGGAATACAGATTCGGATAATAGTCAAAGACATATTCACCGTAATCCATATAAGAATCTACAATGTATTCACCCATCTCGTCTCCGGGAATCGCTCTGTCCGACAGGACGGAGAGAAAAGCGTAATTCCATCCCCAGCCGGGTTCGGTCTCCTGGGATGCAATCATATAATCTGCATAGGGAGCCAGCACGGAAGCCACTTCCAGAGAACTCATAAGGCAGGCGTCGAAGCCGATCCATTCTAATTTCGTCATGTGGGCTCCCACAGAATCTGCAAGTGCTTCGGACAGTTCGTCCAAAGTCAGCAGATCTCTGTAATTTTCATCCACACCATATCCCAGTACGGGTCCGCCGCCGTGATCCCACAGAAGCAGACTGTAGGAATCTGCGGGGAAAAAGTCAAAGCAGTAATTCATAAAGCTGCTTAAAGTCAGGGGATCTCCCATATTTTCCGCAGGATAAGTATCCAGCGGAGCAAAACCGTCTTCGGTCAGGAGCAGTGTGGTACAGGCATCGCCATCCAGACCGCGATCCTGCCATTGCGAAGCACCTCCGGCATATACAATGACATTATTATGAGCGGTATCGACGCCGGCCGCTTCCATTTCGTCCATATCCAGGCTGGCATTTCCGTAAGAGGATTCCAGATCGGATCCTACCATGTAGATCATGATCGTCTGCACGGTGCCAATGTCTCCGAGAGAATCATAATCTATCTGCGGCTGTGGTGTGGAAGCCGGTTCCGAATGATAAGTGCCGTGGTGAGACGATTGTGACGAGCTGCTTCCGGAAGCACTGGCGTATTCCAGAATCTGGGCGAAGACACCGAGTGGCGTCGTCTTGATCCGGCATCCTGTCAAAAAGACGGAGATCATCAGCAGACACACAAAAGTCCGTAGCTTTCTCTTTGTTTTTTCCTTCATAAGAACCTCCTCATAATTGAACTTACAAAATTTATTATTACATGAAAAAAGAGGACAGTCAAACACTGTAATCTCTTACATTCGAAAAAAATACTAAGGAAGACTTTTTCAAAAAAGCAGCATAAAAATGAAATGATCCGGGCATTCTGTGATCATAGAAACCAAGTAATTGTTCCGACAGAGCAAGGATAGGAGGATGGATATGGAACAGAAGGAAATTCCTCATATGCCGGCAGATTCGATACAGCCGGATGCGCAGCAGAAGCAGGAATACCAACAGTATGTAAAGTCGGTCACACCGACACACAATCTGTGGACGCAGATGGGGAAAGCATTTCTGACCGGAGGAATCATCTGTTGTATCGGACAGGGAATTCTGAATTATACCAGAAATGTGCTGGGGATGGATCCGCAGACTTCCGGAAGCTGGTGTTCCCTGCTTCTGGTATTTTTGTCTGTAGTACTCACGGCGTTTCATATTTACCCCAAGATTGCAAAATGGGGAGGCGCCGGTGCATTGGTACCGATCACCGGATTCGCCAATTCCGTGACAGCTCCGGCGGTGGAATACCAAAAGGAAGGTCAGGTATTCGGCATCGGCTGCAAGATATTTACCATTGCGGGGCCGGTGATATTGTATGGGATTTTTTCCAGCTGGGGGTTGGGGTTGATCCTTTGGGTGTTACAGATGTTTGGAATCCGTGTGGGGTAGTCTGAAAGGCGCGGATAGATTCCGGCGGGAACGTGCACAGTGGTTGACCGGTTGAAATAGAAGAGAAAACAGTGTAAAATAATTTTGTCCGGGCACGGTTTCGGGCAGAAACGGGTCAGTACGGAAAAAGATAAAGGAGAGGTTACCATGCAGATAGGAAAAGAGATGGCGATTCCGTCCATTTTGAAGATCGGAAACGGCGCATTAGGCAAAATCGGCGGTTATTTGAAGGCGGAGAATCTGGACCAGGTCGTGTTATTTTTCGGCAACGGACTGATTGACATGTTTGGGGAACTGGTGATGAATTCCCTGAAGGAAGCAGAAGTGAATGTCCTGGAATATAATGAACTGGACACAGTAGATATTGATGATATTATTACGCTGGCTTTTGCAATTCCCAATAAGGCAAAGGCTGTGATCTCCATCGGCGGAGGTAAGGTCATCGATGCCGGAAAATATGCGGCTTTTCTGCGGAATCTTCCTTTTATCAGTGTGCCGACTTCCAGCTCCAGTGACGGATTTTCCAGTGCCAGTGCCTCTCTTTTGGTACAGGGGAAGAGGACATCTGTTCCTGCGAGACTGGCATATGGTATCATCGTGGATACGCAGGTGATCCGTACCGCTCCGGAGAAGTTCATTTACTCCGGCATCGGCGATATGATCTCCAAGATCACAGCGCTCTACGACTGGATCTTTGAAGAGAAGGCAGGCTGCGGCGAAGTGAATGATTTTGCGGTCATGATTGCGAAGAAAGCGGTGAACAGCTTTGTCCGTACCCCTTACGAGAGCATCAAGGATGAGCTGTTCCTGAAGGAACTACTGGATTCTTTGGCCATGAGCGGTATTGCCAATGAGATCGCCGGTAGCAGTGCTCCCACCAGCGGCAGTGAGCATCTGATCTCCCATGCACTGGATAAGATTCTGGAAGTACCGCAGTTACATGGTATCCAGGTAGGCATTGCCACCTACATTATGGCAAAGGTACAGGATCATCGCTATATCCGTGTCAGCACAGTGCTTCAGGATACCGGCTTCTGGGACTATGTGGCAACTTTACATATGAAGAGATCCGATTTCCTCAAAGCCATCGACATGGCACCCTCCATCAAACCGCACCGCCATACCTATCTCCATGAGGAAAAATACCGCGAAGCCGCGAAAAAGCTGGTGCTGGAGGATGAAGTTTTAAGCCGGGTATTGGAAGACTAAGTGTGAATTCCAGGATGACAGGGACCGTTGTTAAAATGATTTCCAGTGATATAACCCCTAGAAATACGAGCGGCATGATAGACCGGCAGATAATTATTATGGGTCTATACAGAAAAATGTTGTTCTGAGATACTCAAGAGGGCAAATAAATTTTATAATTTGAAGCATATGGGTCTATGCAGAAAAAATATAGTCAGGGATACTTGATTTTGTAAAAATGAGTACCTGGAGGAGTATTTTTTCTGTATAGACCCATTTAACAAAATAAGACGATTAAAAAGCGAAAAAAATGGAACTCAGAAGAGAAAAAATCTGTATAGACCCACGAAAATTGAAACAATGACATTTGAACAAAACATGTAAGGAAGTTACCGCAGAAAATAGTAATAGATCATTTTTTCCACAAGCTCCGTATTCAACGGATATGCCTGATTTTCATAGGTTGTAAGCAAGTGAACGGAAGGAAGAATGCCATGTGCAGCATAAAGCTGCTGTTTGGAAAAGGCATTTTGACGATATCCGGGGGAATCCATCAGACCAAAGTGTTCCCAATAATACAATTGTTCCGTCTTAGGATGAAGAATTGTGAAATCAGGATAAAATATAATATCGCCGAGGTTAAGGGCACATTCATAACGAAATGGAATTTTGTTTGTATAAAGAAGCATGGCAATGATAGCTTCTGATTTTGAACGTACGTTGATGCGTTGACAGCTTTATAGATGAGGTTTTCAGAATTTTTGGAATTGCGGTCGTAAGTCTCCTGCATCCAGGCTGTGTGTGAGGGAGATAATTGAAAATAGGGAGCTAACAATTCGCTATATCCGAGTGAAACATCCTGCAATAATATGGAACTTTTTATTGCCTTTGGACGATGTCTGTCATAAAAGTTGATAGCTTTTTTCTCCTGAAGTAATTCTTCTAGCAGGGAAGTGAGATATTTGCGAAGCGCCAATTGCTCAGCAAGTGCACGATCAGATTTAGGAATATATTTTTTAGAATGACCATCACTGGAATACCATTTGATATTTTCTCCATTATGTGAAATGATCAGTTTTCCATGGGGTAATTGTTTCAACTGCTGTTGAATATCAGAGATTTTCTGTGTAAGATCAGTTCTGGTATGAATAAAATCGGAAAAAAATAAAGACATAAGAAACTCCTCCTTCGAGAAAATATAGAAAATAAAAGAAATAGTTATAGAAGACAGATACATAATCAGATTAAAACAGATAAAGCGAGAATTGTAAAGGACTAATAGCAATTTATATAAAGTTTATATTTTTTTTATTGCAAAGAGAATAGATTGCGTTATAATGTTAGATGGCTAACAAAAAAGTTAGTTATCTAACATTTTTGCAAAATAACATTGAGTGTACGTCTTTTCATGCTATGCTAAAATGCAGAAGCTGATTTCAGCAGTTTATGGTTTGAAGCATATAGAAGATAAGGAGGCAGAATGAACGAGGAAGATGTATTGACGAACCGCCAACTTGGATTCGAGCTCAAGGCCGCCAACAACATGATCCGCCGGAAGATGGAAGTGATCTTCGCCCAGCAGGATAGTCATGAACTTAACGGAATGCAGGGACCGCTTCTGGGATATCTGTATCATAAGAGCAGGAACGGTGATGTATATCAGAAGGATGTGGAGCGGGAGTTCCGGATCCGCAGATCTACGGCGACGGTAATGCTGCAGAGCCTGGAACAGAAGGGATATCTTATCCGGGTAGCGTCGACGGAGGATGCCAGATTAAAAAGGATTCTTCTGACAGAGAAAGCAATCGAGCATCATAATATGATCGAAGAGCAGATCCGGATTTTCAACCGGGAGCTGGAGGATGGTATTACCGAAGAAGAGAAACGGACATTCTTAACTATTTTAGATAAGATGATGCAGAATCTGGGAATGGACGGTGAGCGTGTGGAAAGTTCCAACGTACCATGCCGAAATGAGTGATGACAGCAGTTATTCCAGACAGGCAGATCACCGAGTATTTATCAGAGCAGAAAAAGCAGAAACAGCAAAGAAGCAGCCAAGAAATAAAAAAAGAAGCAGTAAAGAAATAACAAGGAAATTACATAGAACTAACAAGAAGAAAAGCAGAAAGGAAATCAGCTATGATTAAAACATTAGCCAGACAGATCAAGGAATATAAGCGTGCATCCCTTGTCACACCCATATTCATGATCCTGGAAGTAGCCATGGAAATGGTGATTCCGCTCCTGATGGCATCGATCATTGATGACGGTGTGCAGGCGGGAGATATGAAACATATTTTTGTCATCGGTTGTTATATGGTCCTGGCAGCTATTGTCGGATTGTTCGCCGGTGTCATGGGTGGTAAATACGGTGCGAAAGCATCCACCGGATTTGCCAGAAACTTAAGAGAAGCCATGTATGAGAACATTCAGACCTTCTCTTTCTCCAACATTGATAAGTTCTCCACCGCAGGACTGGTCACTCGTATGACCACGGATGTTACCAATATCCAGAACGCTTACCAGATGCTCTTACGTATGTGCTTCCGTGCACCGGTCAGCCTGATCTGCGCCATGCTGATGGCGTTTCTGATCAACGCGAAAGTGGCAAGCATCTATCTGGTAGCCGTGGTATTTTTGGGAATCATCATGATTTTTATCATGAAAAAAGTATCGAAATACTTTAGTGAAGTATTCAAAAAATACGATGACTTAAATGCCAGCGTACAGGAAAACGTAGCGGCGCAGCGTGTGGTAAAGGCTTATGTGCGTGAGGACTACGAGATCGACAAGTTCCACAAGGCCAGCTACAACATCTACAAGATGTTTAAAAAGGCAGAGTGTACGATGGTCACCATCTGGCCCGTCATGCAGTTTACCGTATATGGCTGTATTCTGGGCATCAGCTGGCTGGGTGCGCACATGATCGTTGCCAGTCAGATGACCACCGGTGAACTGATGAGTCTGTTGACCTATTGTATGACGATCCTGATGAATCTGATGATGTTAGCCATGATCTTCGTTATGATGACCATGAGTGCTGCCAGTGCCAAACGTATTGCGGAAGTACTGGAAGAGAAGGCAGACATCACGAATCCCGAACAGCCTGATTATGATGTGACGGACGGCAGCATCCGTTTTGATCATGTAACCTTCCGTTATAATAAGCAGAGTGAAAAGCCGGTGTTAGATGACCTGAATTTCGAGATCAAAGCCGGTGAGACCATCGGTATCCTGGGTGGTACCGGAAGCTCCAAGACCAGTCTGGTGAACCTCATCAGCCGTCTGTATGATGTCAATGAGGGTACCGTTTATGTCGGTGGCAAGAACGTCAGAAACTATGATCTGGAAACCTTACGTAACGAGGTATCTGTGGTATTGCAGAAAAATGTGCTGTTCTCCGGTACGATCCTGGAGAACCTCCGCTGGGGCGACGAGAACGCTACCGAAGAGGAGTGCATCCGTGCCTGTCGTCTGGCATGCGCCGATGAATTTATTGAAAAGATGCCTGGAAAATACAATACTTATATTGAGCAGGGCGGAAGCAATGTATCCGGCGGACAGAAGCAGAGACTGTGTATAGCCAGAGCACTGCTGAAAAAGCCGAAGGTACTGATCCTGGATGATTCCACCAGCGCCGTGGATACCGCTACTGACGCGAAGATCCGCAAGGCATTTGCCACGGAGATCCCCGGTACGACGAAGATCATCATCGCTCAGCGTATCTCCAGTATTCAGGACGCGGACCGCATCATCGTAATGGATAACGGCAGGATCGATGCATTCGCACCTCACGAAGAACTGCTTCGTACCAATAACATTTATAAAGAAGTATATGAAGCCCAGACCCAGACGGGTGGCGGCGACTTTGATGAGAATGGAGGTGAGTCATAATGCCAGGACCTATGGGCGGCGGAATGCGTGGACCCGGCAGAAGAATGCAGGGTGGTAAACGTATTGAGAATCCGGGAAAAGTATTTAAACGACTGATGGCATATATTTTCAAAAACTATGCCATTCACTTCATTTTTGTGTTGATCTGTATCGTACTGAGCGTTGTGGCAAGCATTCAGGGTACTCTGTTCATGCAGAGGCTGATCGATGACTACATCCTGCCCATGATCGGACAGGAGACTCCGGACTTTGGCAATCTGTTCCGGGAAATTGTCCGCGTGGCAGGCTTTTACCTGGTGGGTGTAGCGGCTACGTATGCTTACAACCGTATCATGGTCACGATAACGCAGGGAACCTTGAAGAGTCTCCGTGATGATCTGTTTGAACACATGGAGAAGCTGCCGATCAAGTATTTTGATACCCATTCCCACGGGGATATCATGTCCATCTACACGAATGATATTGATACTCTGCGTCAGATGATCAGCCAGAGTATACCGCAGGTATTTTCCAGTTTTATTACCGTAGTGGGTACGCTGGGAAGTATGCTGGTACTGAGTATCCCGCTGACAGCAGTCAGTCTGATCATGGTGGCACTGATGATGTTTGTCACCGGTAAAGTGGCGGGACTGAGCGGAAAATATTTCGTAAAGCAGCAGAAGAATATCGGTACCGTGAATGGCTATATCGAAGAAATGATGGAAGGTCAGAAGGTAGTCAAGGTATTTTGTCATGAAGACAAGAGCCTGGAAGAGTTCAAAAAGTTGAACGACGAGTTGTGCGAAAGTGCTTATAATGCAAATAAGTTTGCCAACCTGATGGGACCTATCAATGCACAGTTGGGTAACTTAAGCTACGTGGTATGTGCTATCGTCGGCGGTGCTATGGCACTGGGTGGTTTTGCAGGATTGACTTTAGGTAAGCTGGCCAGCTTCTTAACCTTCAACAAGAGCTTCAACATGCCCATCAGCCAGGTCAGTCAGCAGTTGAACAGTATCGTCATGGCACAGGCAGGCGCTAAGAGAGTTTTTGATCTGTTGGATGAAAAAGTAGAGACCGACGAAGGCTATGTAACTCTGGTACGTGCGAAAAAGGTAGACGGCAGGATCGTAGAGTGTCCCGAGAGAACCGGTATGTGGGCATGGAAGCATGTGCATCAGGCGGATGGTTCTGTAGATTATATTGAGTTACAGGGTGAAGTAGTATTTGACGATGTGGACTTCGGCTATAATGATGACAAGATCGTGCTGCATAACATCGAGATGTATGCAAAGCCCGGTCAGAAGATCGCATTCGTAGGCTCCACCGGCGCCGGTAAGACCACGATCACGAACCTGATCAACCGTTTTTATGATATTCAGGATGGTAAGATCCGTTACGACGGCATCAATATTAACAAGATCAAGAAAGCGGATCTGAGAAAATCCTTAGGTATCGTACTGCAGGATACCCATCTGTTCACCGCTACCGTTATGGAAAATATCCGTTTTGGTAAGCTGGATGCTACGGATGACGAAGTCATTGCCGCAGCGAAGTTAGCAAATGCGGATACCTTTATCCGTCAGCTTCCGGATGGCTATAACACAGTCCTCACCGGTGACGGTGCGAACTTAAGCCAGGGACAGAGACAGCTTTTGGCCATCGCCAGAGCCGCAGTAGCGGATCCTCCGGTACTGATCCTGGATGAGGCTACCAGCTCCATCGATACCCGTACTGAGAAAATCGTACAGGACGGCATGGATAAACTGATGAAGGGCAGAACTACATTTGTCATCGCCCACAGACTGTCCACTGTCAAAAACAGTGACTGCATCATGGTCCTGGAACAGGGACGTATCATCGAGCGCGGCAACCATGATGAACTTATCGCTCAGAAGGGCAGATATTACCAGTTGTATACCGGTAATGCCATCGCTGAAGGCTAAGAGAATTTATGATTTGATAGTGAACAGTGCCCGGATCAGGGAAGATATGATCCGGGCACTTTTTTTATGGATATGTGATGTTTGTGTCTGGCGGAGCCGGACGAGGGCACAGCCACCGCCGCAAGCCTGTGCTGTGCCCATGAAATGGAACCAGGAGGGCACAGCCACCGCCGCAAGCCTGTGCTGTGCCCATGAAATGGA
>ERZ1026846.1349-NODE-1349-length-15935-cov-15.771285_pt1 | contig 15935 bp, 16 predicted proteins | sample MGYA00380153_ERZ1026846 | MGnify/ENA primary metagenome ERZ1026846 (study PRJEB33269, sample SAMEA4719789) | human gut metagenome | biome: human-associated habitat; feature: organic feature; material: feces | place: Cameroon | collected 2013-10 ... | reverse complement strand
CTTCTGCAATGCGGTTATACTGCCCCATAGCCGTGTCAGGTTCCAGCAGACGGTCGGCAATATAGCTGTAGATCTGCTCCATATCGCTGAGGGCTGCATGGGAAATTTTCACGTCATACTGCTTCATCTGTGCTGTTCCCTGAACTGTGCGAATGCGCTTGCAGCATCCACGGTATCTCCGTTCTGGATTTCCTTAATGCCCACCTGCAAGGCTGCATGAAGCTGCTCGTCGGTCATGGTGTCGGCGTTCAGAGCCGCAGGAGCCTTTGGAAGGGACAGCGAAAAGGGAATGCCGCCAGTCATGGTAATCTGGCGCAGGTACATATCAATGGCCGTTGCCATTGGGATACCGAGCTGCTTCAGCACGTCTTCGGCTTGCTGCTTGACGGTAGGGTTGACACGAAGATTGAGCGTCATCGTTTTTTCCATGGTTATCACCTCAACTTTATTGTAACGCATTTTGCGTTATTTTGCAACAATATCCATTAGTTTCTGCGGGTTGCACAGAATTTGCCAAAAATTTTTGGCACTTGCCCAGACGGGCATCGTTCACCCCCAACTAATTTTAACACTGCGATTCTCGTTCTTCTATCGCAATTTTCAAAAACAGTGCCTATCAAACCATTATATTTGCGATATGCAGTTTGCGGATGTTGCTTGTGCATTAAAAACGCAAACTGCTATAATAATTGCTTATTCCTCCCTTCCATTCCGTAAAAAGCGCAAGGGCGGCCATCTGCACACATGCAGACAGCCGCCTTTGGTTTTATGCCGTATTCTATTGGTCAATCTCTGAAGATCTTATCCAGTTCCCTTTCCATGGTGCCCGCCTTGGCAAATTCCAGCGTATCGGCCTGACGGATATGGTGGGCGGTGATGCCGTGACCCTTTGCAAAACCCAGAATGTAGCTGATAGCAATGCGGTAGATGATCTCTGTCGGGGCAAGCCCATAGACCTGCTTGGCAAAGATATGTTCCAGCCGGGCATTATCGTCCGGGAAGGCTTGCCGTATCTTCTCGCTGCGGTAAAGGCGCTTGACGATTTCCGTAATGTACAGGCCGGACTTCATGTAGGGGTCCAGGAAGGTTTTTCCGGGGTCATCGAAGCAGCCGGGGTTTTCCTGCTCTAACAAATCCACCATCTTTTTCACCACCCACTTGGGGGTGAAGATCTGGTTGGTTTTCTGGGGCGGGATGTAGTCGAAGATATCCTCGGTGCGGCTCTCGTCAAAGTAATCTGCCAGCTTGACCTTCAGGTTCAGGAACTCCTTCACCGAATCATCGAACACCACCGGGTCGAACAGGTGGCCTGCAAAGTGCTCCTCCTGTCCGGTAGTCTGGTTGATGTACGGTCCGCCGTCCCGCAAAAAGCGGAACTGTTCCAACGTGATGCTGGTGACCTCCTGAAAGACCTTGTCCGGGATGATCTGGTCAAAATTCACCAGCGTCACGTTCTCGTCGCCATAGGCCATGAGGAAGGACGGAATGGTGCGGGAAAAGCCCCGGAGATGGTCACGGACGGTGTCCTCGTAGCCCTTTTTCTCCTGCTCCTTCTGGTTGGTCTCCACGGTGCGCACGATGGTCTGCTGCATTTCCTGCGCCGTCTGCTGGATGGTGGATTGCAACGTCTCCATCAGGGCGGCGGTGCTCTGCTGCTGCTTTGCATCAAATTCCCGGTTCACCTGCTGGCGCTGCTGGGCGGTGGTGCAACTTTGCAGCTGCTGGGTGCGCTGGGTCTCCAACTGGCTCTGGTCGATGCGGTAGTTGTCCACCACCTTGTTCACCGCCACGTCCATCTTGGCTTTGGCGGCGCTCTCAAACCGCTTCTGGTCGGACAGCTTCAGGTCCCGACCATACTCCTGCTTTGCCTGCTCCACCATGGGGGTGATGATCTCCTTGGTGATGCTCTTTTTCAGGGGTTCCAGATGCTCTTCTTTTGCAGGAGCCGGGGCATCGGTCAGGTCTTGCAGGGCGGTATCCAGCGCCGGGGTGCTCTCGTAAATTTTTTCCCCGAACACATCCGCTGCCTTGCCGATGACGTAGCCCTCGTCCAAATCCACCTCGCCCTTGTCGTTCAGGGAGAGGTCTGCGCCGGTGTCCGGGGTAATCTGGATGGGCTTTGCCTTTGCCTCGCTGATGGGCTGGAAGTTTTGCAGAATGTCCAGCACCTCCTGCGGGGCACTGAATACGTTGGAAATGTTCTGGAACAGGAAGTTGCTCTGGAAGCCCATCCGCACCACTTCCTTGGACTTGATCTTCCGGGGGATGCTGAGGACTTTCTCCGCATCCAGCGGGATCATCTCCCCTTCCTCGTCCTCGCCGATGACCGGGAAGAAGTTGAGCAGATTCTGGATGTGTGCCTTGCGCTCCCCGGTGTCGCCCTTGCCGCTGGCGGTGTCCTGTGAAAGGTCGTTGGCGAACTGCTCGTAGATCAGCAGAGTGCGGGCAGGGTCAAAATCGAACACATAGGCGTTCTCTTTGCGGCGGAAGGTACCGTTTTCGTGGAAAAGGCAGGGGTTCTGGGCACGGAACGCTGCCTGCATATACAGCGCCGGGCTTTTCAGGTTGGAGAGCATCAGCACCGCCGACCACTCCGGGATGGTGACACCGGTGGTGAGCTGTCCCACCGACAGGGTAATGGTCTTTTCGTGGTGGGCGATGGCGGCTTTCACCCGGTCAAAGCTCTTCTGGTTCTCGTCCGTGTCGTCCAGCTTGCCGTCACCGGCGGCAAGGATCACCTCATAGTCCCGGAATACCGGGTGCGCCTGCAGCTTTTTCGCCAGCGCTCTGGCGCTGTCCACCCGGTTCAGCAGCCAGAAGGTGTGCTTCAACTCGGCACGCAGTTCCGGGGTGGAAAACGGAAATTTGTTCTGGGTGGTCATGGCATCCAGAAAGCGGTCCACCTCAGCTTCGTGCTCAAAGCTGCCGTTTGGCTTCACCTTAAAGAATTCGTTCAGGTCAAAGGCAAATTCCTGCGTTTCGCCGTCGATCTCCACGCCCCGCTGGATCTCGTCCCGGATGATCTCAGACATCTGGTAGGTGTAGAGGTTGAGCATGGGGAGGTTTGCGTAGGGGTTCTGCTGCCCCGGTTCACCCTGCCAGTTCCGCTTGGCGGCCTGCTCGTCGGCGTAGGTCCAGTTGAAGATGGCATCCCCGGCAAACTTATCGTTCGCCAGTGCCTTGAAGGGCGTGCCGGACAGGTGCAGCGTGAAGCGGCGGCGGATGCGGTCAAAGGCAAGGTCGGTCTTGTAGGTGTCCACGCCCTCGTGGGCTTCGTCGATGACCAGCACATCCCAGTTCAGCTCGGTCAGGTGGCGCAGCTTGTCGTACTCGCCGCCGAAATACTTCGAGCCTTTCATGTCCTGCAGGCTGACAAACTCAATGCGTTTATACAGTTCCTCGCCCTGTGCGGCGGCATCCAGATAGCCTTGCTCGTCCAGCACATGGGGCTGCCCGGCAAGGGCATCCACATGGCTGACGAACAGATAGCCGGACTCCCTGCCCAGAAAGCGCACATAGTCGCTGTACCAGCTATTGGCGATGGCTGGACGGTTGGTAACGATAAGCACCGTCTGTGCATCGACCTGCTTGCAGAAATCGTAGACGGAAAGGGTCTTGCCAAAGCGGGGCTTGGCGTTCCAGAGGTATTCCCCGCCGGGGTGGCTCTGGTAATAGGTTTTGGTGTCGCGGACAGCTCTTGCCTGCTCCTCCCGCAGGGTGTAGGCGATGGCGGCATCCAGCTGCACGCGCCCCCGGTTCATGCGGAAATCCTGAAAATACCGCCGGGACTGCTGACCATCCAGATGGAACCACTCGTTTTTGCGGTCGTTCTCCACGTTCAGCTTGCGGAGGTAGGCGTGGAAATCGTGGTCGGTGAACACCTCGCCGCTGCCGTCGTCGTAGACGGCATTGCCCCGCCACTCCTCGTGGAACAGCACATCGGCGGTGTGGGTCTGCTGTTTCAGGCGTTTGTCCACCGACTGCTCGGTGTAGCCGATCTTCGTCCAGCCGTTGTGCCGGGCAATTTCCGGGGTGGTATAGGCGTAGATCATGGGCACCACCTGCCGGGCAGTGCGCAGCGTAATACCAGCCATTATGCCATCTCCTTTACATGGGTCTCGATAAATTCGATCTCGTCTGCGGTCAGGTCATATTTGCGGTAAAGCTGCCGGTCAATTTCCGCCACCGACTTGCTCCAATCTATGTCGGAATGGGAGGTAAAATCTTGAAGAGGAACATATTTCCAAACAGACTTTTTGTTATCTTGGGTTACTTTTAGAACATATAGCAACGCGCGCGCAAGTTTACACTTTAGATACTTCTGAAGATTTTTAGCTTCTTCTCTCGTATCAAAGGCTCCAATACTAATAAACGTTTGCGTATGTCCAACGCCTTTTTCTCCAATATCTGAATCTGTCATAACTTCACCAAATCGTCCAGAGCCATTAGCTTTAGGGAAGAATAGCTTATATTTATCAAGATTCGGGTGTTTTGCAATGTATTTCCTATTAACGTATAAGCATACACGTTCATTTGATTTTCTGCCGAATATCTCAACGCATTCATCTGCGCCTTGTTTTGTTTCAAAAAACACGATATTATATAGCTTATCAAATATGTTAGATGTCAAATCGTAGTCGTGTCCTTTGCTTATCAATGGTACTTCTTTTCCCTTTGAAATCATTGTCATTGACAGGATTTCAGGATGATCTACATACATTTGTTTAGTAAATTTATAGCTTTCTGGAGCAAATACAATATCACTAAGAGAACTCTTTATTTGCTTTTTCACCTTTTGAATGATTGTATTCAAAAGCGGATATGCCGTAAAGATTTGTATTGCACCGCATTCTTTTTCTCTGTCATGGTATGTAATAACTACGCCGCCCTTTATGTCAGTGTTATTGAAAATCTTTGCGCTATTCTGTTCATAGTACAGAACTTTCAAATGTTCATCATTCAACATTTTTTCATTCCAAGTTTTTGGAGTTTTACCAGCGTTGAATAAAAATCGGGCGGGTGTAATAAGTTCTACCACTGATGCCATAGGATATGTGGCATCCATAAACAAGTTATAAACAGGGTTATCCGACGTTCCCTCCATCTCATCCTGATATGGCGGGTTTCCGATGACATAATCAAACTTCATGCTGGTACTCCCTTCCTGAATGGTTTCAAAGTTCTGGGCGGTTCCATGGCTGCCCTTGCGCCAGTTTTTCACTTTACAGGATACCGTGGGCGGCTGCGGCTCTGCCGCCCCGAACATGGAAAAGAGATCAAGCTGTTCTGCCTCCGGCTGAGGCTTGCCGCCGGGCACAGAGAGGTGCAAACCGTCCATTTGCCACAGGTTCCAACTGATGATGGTGGCGATGGGCTGTAACTCTTCTTTTGTGGGTTTGCGCTGCCAGCGGGCTTGCAGATGCTCTGCATAGGTCAGCAGAAGGTTGACCCGCGCCAACAAAAGATTATCTCCCTGATACTCGTAGCCGTAGGTGGACTGCACCGCATGAGTGGCATATTTGCGCCACTCGTCCTCGGTGGCAGCGTTCTCACTTACCACACGCAGCTTGCGGTCCAGAATGCCAATGCGCCAGGCTACCGGGATCATCTCGCCGGTGGCGGCATCGTACCGGGATACCAGAAAGGGAGCTTCGCCGCAGGTCACCTCCAAGCGGCGGCTCTGCACATACTGCACCCATGCCGGGTTCTTGCCCCCGCAAGCCGGGAACTGCACCGGCGTTTCCACCGTCTGCCAGCCTTGGGGCAGCTCCACGGTGAACTGCCCGGCGGTCTGTTCTGCCCCCAGCGCGCCGAACCAGTCGGCATCCAGTGCGTTGTTCATCTTGTTGCAGACCCATGCGGGGCTGAACACCTCGCCTTTTTTGCGGGTGCGCTGCTGCTGGGTGTCAGTCTGTTTCATCATCCGGGGCAGCACCACCTCGTAGTGGGTCAGCCTGAGCTGCTGCGCGGTGATTTGGGATTTATCCGTCACCGGCTCGTACATTACCATTTGCAGCTCTTCCGGCGGATCGGTTGCCCAGATGATGTTTTTACCGGTGGAGCGGTCTTTTAGAAGTGTATCCAGCACCGCCTGCACTTCCGGTGCGTGAAAGTCGATCAGTTGTTCCAACGGGGATTCCCTCGCTTTGCCTTAGCGTTGCGGCGAAAGTGTCAGTATTCTTATCACTTTCGCACTATTATGATAATAATATTATCACTTTTAAGCAAAACTGACAACAGGATTATCGGTTTTTGTCAAAAGCGACAATATTATTTATACTGGTAGCAAAGAAAGGCGGGGAATTAGGATGATTGGCGAACGGCTCGCGGAGTTACGCAAATTAAACGGTGAAACGCAAGAAGATTTAGCAAAAGCATTTCATGTTTCAGTGCCTACCGTCCGCACATGGGAACGCGACAAAGCATCTCCCAGCCATGAAGTTTTGATTGCACTCTGCAAGCGTTATGGCACCTCCGCCGACTACCTTCTGGGCTTGACCGACATCGACCCCTCGGACGAAGCCCGCAAGCAGCGCCAGCGCCTGACCGAAGAAGAACAAAACGAGATGCACCGCTACGAAGAATATTTGCTCTGGAAACGCAAAAAATAAGCCGCCCAGCAAGACCGTAAGGTCGCTGGGCGGCTGTTGCTTTATACAGAATATTGAATCGATTCTTATACAGAACCGCCAAATGCCTTGTTCTTTATTGATGGGATTCATCAGACTGTGTCAATGGAAGTTCGCAAAAAGGACTCCTGAAAAATAAAGTTAAGCAGCAATGAGCAGCGTTGCCTCAATGGATTCCTGGCTGAGGGATGGTCTCAAGGATTTTCCCTGCCGCCATTGCTATTAAAATATGTCCGCTTTGATTTGTTCTGATAAATCACCCAAATATTTATATAGAAGTTGTTTAGAGGAATGGTAATCCGTATTAAAAGCCTTATAAGTTAAGCCTTTCATTATATCATCATCAATAATTTCGTTTTCTTTCAAGAATTGTCCTAATCCATAATGGGCAAGGCAATTACGAAAGTCCCTGTCTTGTAAAGAACTATCTATGTGGTAATTGGTTCGCTGGCAAGCATTCAACTCATTTATGAAATCGCATAAATAGTAATATTGCAAATAGGCAAATTTGAATTTCTGAGGAATTTCCTCGATGAAATATATATCAATAAATTTTGTAACATAATTGATACTACAAAGTACTGAAAATAGTACAAAGCCCAAGTCTGTTTTTAATTTTAAGGGACAATTTTTATAAAAGTGATAGTCCTTATACCCAACGCTGATATTATCATTATACCGATATGGTGGAAAATCAGTACACCCAAAGTAAGCGGCAAGTTTCCCTGCAATAACACTTATGTCTCTAATGGATACTCCTGCTGTTTTATTTCCTAATGTCATTATGGGGGTATGAAGCGCACAGATAATAGTGTTTCCACAAAATTCATTGTTGCAATAATCTGTGCCTACATTGTAGTAGCCCAATAATTTTTCACGAATACGACGAATGCCGTAAAAATAATTGTCGCTTTCTTGGAATTTTTCTAACAATAGTGTCTCGTATTCGCTATATGATTTTTCAAACAATTTATGTCCTTGTCTTAATGCAGTATAGTATGTTTTTTCTCTCTGATTAAAAACAGGAGCTTCTAATTTTAATTTTTTACACCATTGCTCTGCACCATCTGCAAAAATTCCTATATATGGTTGGCACATCATTATGTAATTGCTATTTATATTTCGAGCTTTTTGATGTATGTCTGTCAAAGTATATAAAAATCTAGCATCAGACTGAATTAAATCAAAAGCTGCTGCTTGCACTTTATTAAAAGTCAATTTTCTATCTCCTACTTTATTTGATGTGACTATTATATTGCTTTTAAATTTGGTTTTCAACCAAGTTGTTGCGAAAAAACGTAAGCGCTCAATAAAACGGTGGTTAGACTTTACCCCTTCCTCCGTGGCAAACTTTTAAATTGAAGTGAAAGCTCAAAACTTAAGTCAACTAATGTTCAAGTTTTCAGAGTCACTTTGCAATAAAGCAGTTTGGCTCAGCGACGGAGGACAGGCCATGAAAATATCGGAAGCAAAACGTCAGGTCATGCTTTAGCAGTGGACCGAACTCATCAAGGAGCAGAAAGCCGGCGGGATGAAAGTCAACGCATGGTGCAAGGAACGTGGTATTGGCGAAGGCCAATTTTACTACTGGCAAAAACAGGTGCGCCAACCCCTGCCAGACAGCGTATCCTCGCCGGACGGTAACGGTGCAGCACTTGTTAAAGTGGATATTAACAGCGCGCCGGACGAGGCGTCGCAAAGAGCGTTACTTCCTGCTCCGCAAGGCGCCGAGCCAACGCCACCTCAGAATGTGTTTCGTCTCCAATTCAAGGGCAGCATGCTTGAGATCCCGTCCGGATCACGGGCAGAGGACATCTCTGAAATTCTGAGGGCTGTTTCACTGCTATGCTGATCGAGTGGAACAAAATAACAAATTTCCATATAGCCTGTGGCTATACGGACATGCGCAAGCAAATTGACGGTCTGGCCGCAATCGTCCAATTAAAATTCGGTATGGAGATGGATGAACAATCACTGTTTCTGTTCTGCGGCCGCAAAGCCGATAGAATAAAAGCACTCTATTGGGATGGCACGGGATATATCCTCCTTTACAAGCGAATGGCGAATCAGGGATTTAAGTGGCCCAGAAATCAAAGCGAGGTACGCCTCGGTTACTCTCATTGCTGATGTGATAACTAAAAAGTATCTGTATGTCCTCCCGCTGTACAGGCAGGAACGGTACTTTAAGGAACACGGAATTGCACTGTCTCGGAACACGCTGGCAAGCTGGGTGATCTACACGGCAGACAACTATTTGAAATCTGTGTATGACATTTTGTGCACCGAACTGCTGAAGCAGGACGTGATCCACGCAGACGAAACGCCAATTCAGGTACTTAAGGAACCTGGCAAGAAGCCTACGACAAAATCTCAAATGTGGGTTTATACCACAGATAAACTGAATCCGCACCCAATCACCTGCTTTCAGTACCGTGACAATCGCTCTGGTGAATGCCCGACAGAATTTCTCAAGGGCTTTGCAGGCACGTTGGTTGCTGATGCGTTCTCTGGCTACAAACTTAGTTGCTGGTGTAACAAGAGCCGGCTGTTGGGCGCATATGCGGCGCAAATGGTATGAAGCAATTCCATCTGATTATAGAGCAAAGGACTCAAGCGCCGAAAAGCTCGACTTAGACAAAGCCAAATCGAAGAGCTATACGGAAAAAGCTCTTGTACCATTGGAGATGCTCCAACTTTGCAGCAAGCTCTTCTCATTGGAACGTGAATTTGAAAATCTCACGCCAGACGAACGTAACCAGCAACGTCAACTGAAGAGCAAACCTATTGTGGAAGAATACTTCCAAAAGCTGAACAAAATCCAGTCACCTTCCGGAAATCTCAAAAAGGCATGTACTTACGCCACCAACCAGAAAGAGCCTTTGTGTGCTTTCCTGAATGACGGAAACATTGAAATGAGCAACAATGCAGCCGAGCGCGCCATGCGCCAGGTGGTGATTGGCCGGAAGAACTGGATGTTCTCCTACACGCAGGACGGCGCAAGAGCAACAGCGATTGCATACTCAATTATGAATACTGCCAAGTTCAATGGGCTGCGTGTGTTCGAGTATCTGGAGTATCTTCTGAATACGATGTACCGGACACCCAAGAATCTGTTGGACTTGAATAAGCTCCTGCCTTGGAGTCAAGAGATGCAGGCGGCATTCTGTATGGAGTGACCGCCAGTCTTCTGACCTACCACGGTTTTATTGAGCGCTTACAAAATAATGGAGGGGTATAACGACAATGCCTCCTATGGATTATTGTTTGTGCTTTGCGCTGAAAGTGGAAAATGACTAACGAATATAGCTGAGACTGCGGAAGGATAAGAAGATGGGCATGATGAGACAGAACAAATCTGAATACTGGCAGGCGGTTCGCGGAATTTGCATTCTTGCCGTGGTCATGACCCACTGTCCATCAGGCCAGAAGTTTTCTAATGCTGACACATACGCTTGGCTTGTCCTCCGGCAGCTCATTAACTTCCCGGTAGTTCTATTCATTTTCATGGCCGGATATTTTGTCAATACGGATAAAGTTGAACTGAGCACACGAGCCTACGCTCTAAATCGGGAGGGCGACTGTTAGTACCGTATTTGGTATGGAGCAGTGTGTATATTGTTAAAGATTGGCTGATTACTGGAGAAGTGAGTCTTAAGCATATCATCTACGCCTATTGTACTGGCAAAGCGGCCACACCGTTTTATTATATTGTTGTGCTAGTGCAGCTCACACTACTGACACCTTGGCTTGTAAGGATGAAGAACCGAAGATGGCTGTATATGGTGACACCCATATACTTGGTGATACTCTACATATATAATTTGGCCACAGGTTCGATGCCAAGGCTCTACGAGACGGTTTTTCCTGCATGGTTCTCATTTTATGTTTTAGGGCTTGACTGTAGATCGGGAAAGTGGGTTAATGTATGTAGAAGAGCGAAGAACTGGTGGATTGCAGCAGTGCTTGGACTGTCGATAATAGAGGCATTTGTGTTGCTGAGAGCTGGTTGCGCCATTGGGTTTGTATCAAGCCAGATAAGATTCGGTAGCTTTTTGTAGCTTTCTGTATGCTGGTACGATTGCGCTGGTGCTGATGAAGGGCAAGGACAGTGAAGCTGAAGCCGGAATACTGAGGAAGATAGCAGTATCCATCGGCGATTACTCGTATGGAATTTTCTATATTCACATGGCTGTGCTGCTTGTGGTGCAGAAGGCAGTATCAAAGCTATGGGTATCGCAGGTGTGGATATTGGGTTTTGTGAGTTGTTTCGTTCTGACGGCAGTCGGAAGCTATGTGGTCGTGTGGGTGGCAAGGAAAATCGCGGAGAAGATAGGTGCTGAAGGAGCACTGAGGATAATTGGATTTTAATTATAAGTAGTAAGGTATAAGAAACTGGAGGCGGATGTATGATAGTTCCCGTGATTGCTATAGTTATAGCGTCAGTTCTTTTTATTGTGCTGATTATTGCGGTTGTGTTGCTTGTCCGCCGTGTATTTAAAAAAGATCCCGCAACGGATACTTCGACATCTCTTATTACTGCGGGTTTATCATTGGTTGTATCTTCATTTCCGGGATTAAAGGAACTTGTTCTTTCCGGTATCCTTTCTCATTTTGGTGTAATCATATCAACTGAAACAGATGCGCTAAGTATTATTTGCGGAGTGGTTCTTATTGGTCTTGGACTATGGTTGAGACGTGATGTTAAAGATCGTATTTTTGTTTTGAACATGTATGGATTGTATGCACAGCGCGATATCAGCGATGCTCAGGCTATAAAAGATCTGAACCTTGCTGATTTTAAGGTGAAAGAGCTTATTCTGGATTTCGTCGATGTCTTTAAAATGCCCATGGATGAGGACGCACATAACAGAATTATTCATAAAATAGATAAAACGTGCGAAAAGTTCACAGAACGTAGCAGAGATAGAAAATCATGTTTTACTGGTATGGCTCCGATTCCATATACCATTTATGCCGGAACAAAACTGGCGGGAAGTGAGCTGCGCAGATATTTTGAATATCGTAGAGCAGATTCGAAATATTATGAGCTGTCCAATCAGAAAAGAAAAAAATATGACGCACTAAAAGTGCGCTACCCATCGGACACCAAAAGTAATGCTAAAGCAAATGAAGTTCTCATTACGGTTTCAATTACAAATGCAATAGTTGATGCCGATTTGCAGCAGTTTGGTAGTATGGAAAAGATTGATATTGGCTTGGATCATCCGAAGGACAATATTATCGTGAATGTCAATCAGCTTGATGTCTATTGCCAGGAGATTGTGAAAACAATAGAAGAATTGAAAACGAAATATTCATGTTTGAAGAGAGTCTACTTAGCGGCATCAATTCCAAGTTGTGTTTCAATGGAGTTGGGAAAAAAGATAGCATTAAATCGGAATAGGCTTCCGGAAATTGTTTCCGTACATTACATGAACTCAATGACTCCCAAATATCCCTTCGGAGTTGTAGTATCTGGAGATAACGAATCTTATGGGCAGATGATTGATATGCAGAATGAGGCAGCTGTGGTTTAGGGTTAATTTGCGAATGGCTAAATTATGCAAGAGGAAGTGTTAACATGTTTGATGCATCTAAGGACTTTGATAAATTTTACAAGAACGATGTTGTGCTCCCTCAGAGTGACCAACAGGAGCTTCGAGATAAGAAACGAATTAATGTGGATAGGCTTAAGTCGGGGCTTAAAACCTATAACGATGAATATAAAACGGATTATAAGGTGGCGGAAGATCGTGTTCAGGGCAGCATGGCTATGTCCACGGTCATACAAAACGACAAGCATGACTATGATATAGATGTTGCAATAATATTTGACAAGTCCAACATTGGTGACATGGGGCCTTTACAAGCGAGACGTTTAGTAAAAGCTGCTCTTGATTATAAAAGCGGTCAGTTTACAAATAAAGCGGAAGTCAAAACAAATTGCGTTCGGATTCGTTATCAGGACGGATATCATGTTGATTTTGCAGTATACCGTAGATATCGAAAAGATGGTGAAACCAATTATACATACGAACATGCAGGTACAACATGGAGCTATCGTGATCCCGCTGCAATAACTGACTGGTTTCTAAAAGAGATTAAGGACAAAGGAACTGATTTGCGCAAAGTAATTCGACTATCCAAAATGTTCTGTAAGTCCAGAAACACATGGGTTAATCTGCCTGGTGGTTTAATTCAGTCTGTTGTGATTGACGAGTGCTTTAATGAAGCTGGGCGGATTGATGAGATCTTTTACAATACCATGGTGGCGGTGCATGACAGACTGGAGAAAAGCAATGAAGTCTGTAATCCGACTGATCCGAGTATTTCTCTTCTGACTGCGCAAAATCACTATGATAAGGTGAAAAACTGGTGCTCTCGTCTAGGAATGCAGCTTGATAAGCTCAGTGTGCTTTTTGAAGATGGATGTACTCGCAAGGAAGCACTTGATGCATGGTATGGATTCTTTAATCATAGCTATTGGAGCACTGAGTCTGCTGTGTGTGAGATGGCTGCAGTTAGTAAGGCATATAATCTTGATTCCAGACAGAGTTTCCGAGATACAGAGCAGTTTATTGAAGATCAGGGAGTCATTATTAACGATCACTATTGGGCGCAGATAACATGCGAAATTGAAAGCAAGGGCTTCCGTAAGCAGCCAATTGATTCTTTCTTCTCTCGATTCACGTGGCTGAGAAGATATATTCCTAGAGGACCAAAGTTGTATTTTGAACTTCGCACAGATGCGCCAAGTTATGATGCAATATGGTGGAAGGTTAGAAATGTCGGCGCAGAAGCGGAACGTCGGAATGATATAAGGGGCCAGATTGAAAAGCAGTGGGGAAAATCCAAAACTGAGACATCAAAATTCGTCGGCCCGCATTATGTGGAGGCGTATGTAATAAAGGGACACGAGTGTATTGCTATGGCTCATTATAATGTGCCGATTGGCAATAGTGATGTGTGATGGATAGGGAGCGAGACAATGAAACCAATACCAATACTATACAACCGCAAAGAAGAATGCTGTGGCTGCACGGCCTGCTATGCCATCTGTCCAAAGTCTGCCATATCAATGGTGGAAGACGAGGAGGGCTTTGAGTATCCAGTTATAGATGAGACCAAGTGCGTCCGCTGCTATATGTGCTTGAAGGTCTGTCCGTTCAAAATGGAAAAGGCTGTGTGAAGGAAATTATAAAGGGCGGTGATATTATGCCTCGAAAATCCCCCAATACATTTACTGTTGAAAACGATGTAATCTATATTAATCGGGATGGATGGCAAGGGCTGGCTATGGCTACTTACCGTGAAGATTATGCTGACGAGGTTTGCAATGCAACATGGAGATTGGATAACAATGAGTATCCTATAAGCAGTAAATTGGGAACATTGCATTCGTATATGGCAAAAAAGTGGTACGGTGAAGACAAGTATAACGAAATGAAAGAGCAGGGCTTCATTGTAGAACACATGAATAATCACCATCTCGACAGTAGGATCACAAATCTAACTTTCTTGCTGAAACGGTACAATACCGCAAAGGGGCAATCGCTGGATATAGATATGCGTGAAATGCGGCAGCGGCTTGCGGTTACAATGTATAGGGATTTTAATACGGGATGCTATCAGATATCAATTGGATGCAATGATTTGATTTCAACTAAGACACCAGACGGTGAGGAAGTTCCTATACATGGAATCTGGTTATTGTATTTACCTGAAACTGACTATAGGCTTGTTATTGCGGATGCCCAAAATATCTTAACAGAGTATGAAACGTCAGGTATGTTCAATTTAGGGCATGGTCGTCATTGTAAAATTAGATTGGAGGCTGCTCAATTTTTTCAATTATCAAAAGATGAAATTAATGCAGATTGCATACAACGAAATGGTGAAACATACTTGATTGGCAGACCGGGGAGAATCTGGATTCACGCATTGGCAATGCAGGAAGGTTGGTTGCCGGATCATGAGTAATTCGTTCTTTGGCAGCAAAGTCGTGAATGACCTTGATGAGTTTAAAAAGCAGGGTCAGGCTATCATCGCAAACCGCTACGATAGCGGCTTGGACGATGCGAAGGAGAAAGTGTATGTCACCGCGCACCGTACCTGTGAAAACGTGCGGGTCTCTCCCAAATTTTGTGTAAAGTCCAGACAGCTATAAAACAAGAGCAATTTTAATATGAGGCGGCAGACGGCGAATCCGGCTGTCGCCTTAACAACAACATAACGCCGACAAGGGGGAATGTCAAGGGCGGCGAAACCGTTCATATACCCTTGACATTCCTCCGCAGCAGGTGTTAATCCGGCATACGCTCAGCAAAATAGATGGACAACTGCGCATGGATGCGGCTCCAGTCTGCCGCCGACCCGTCCACTTTTTCGTAATATCCATCATCGCCAGATACAGCATTTTCAGCAGACTGCCATTTTTTCTACTAAATCCAAATAATCAATATATTTATTAACATTCAAAAATGCTTCTGTGTCAACATAATAATTCGATGGAATATAATCTCGAACTATACTATATAAAAGATAATCAGCAACCTTATTTTGAATGTTTTCATTTGACCGTTCATCACCGATGTAAAAATGAGTTCCAATAATTTGTCTATTTTGAATTGCTTTTCTTTTAGAAGTATACCAGTAGTACCTTTTCACCCATGGTGTTTGTCCGTAAACTTCATAGATTATGCTTGAATTTTTTACAGATATTTTGATTATACCGACCAAATGATTATATTCCCAGCTCCCAAAGGGCAAAATGGAGCTTTCTCTAATGTACTGAAAAGCCTTCTCGTCTTTGATTTTTTCTCTTAAGTTTTCCTCTTTTTGATGAACCTTTTCCTTTAGTTTCTTTTCGGATAATGCATAAATCGGAATTTCAAATAATTTTATGGTGCCCATTTTTTATATCCTTTCAACGATTATTGGTAACATCATACCCTGGTTCTGAATAATACTGGAAAGAAGTCGGTAGTGAGTTGCAAAAGCACCCCTTCAGATATACCACCACGGCAGTTCCAGCCACAGGTTATCCATGGCCTGTTCCTCTGTCTTTTTGGCGCGGCCTTTTGTCAGGTGAAAGTATATCGCCGTGCCGATCAGCGGATGTTCCTCGCCATCAGTAAAGCCATAACGATACAGCAGATAGGTCTGTTCTCGCTGGGTCAGTCGTTTCAGTCCATCGTACAGTTCCCGGTGCGATTCCTGTTCTTCCATAATGCTCTGCGGCTGCATGGCATAGGGGTCGGCTATGGCTTCAATGCGCCGCAGTTGTTCCTCTCCCGGCAGAACATC
>ERZ1026846.1346-NODE-1346-length-15944-cov-59.698408_pt1 | contig 15944 bp, 17 predicted proteins | sample MGYA00380153_ERZ1026846 | MGnify/ENA primary metagenome ERZ1026846 (study PRJEB33269, sample SAMEA4719789) | human gut metagenome | biome: human-associated habitat; feature: organic feature; material: feces | place: Cameroon | collected 2013-10 ... | reverse complement strand
AACGATTGCAGAAATTGGAAACGATTGCGGGAACGTTTGCAGAAAGTTTAGATGAATTTTCTTTGCGAAGGTAGCCGAAAAATGCTACCTTTGCAACAGAAATCAAGTAACATCTCTAACATTCTTAAAATAAAAATGACAATGGAAAAGAAACAATCAGTGATAGGTATCGGAGAGGCACTTTTCGACGTGCTTCCAGAAGGTAAGAAACTCGGCGGCGCTCCTGCCAACTTTGCTTACCATGTTTCACAGTTCGGACTCGACAGCTGTGCAGTCAGCGCAATGGGCGACGATGAGCTGGGCAAGGAACTGGAGAAGGAACTCAACGATCACCATCTCAACTATCAGATAGATAAGGTAGCCTACCCTACAGGCACCGTCCAGGTTTCGCTCGACGCAAACGGCATTCCTTGCTACGACATCAAGGAAGGAGCTGCCTGGGACAACATCCCTTACACCCCTGCCCTGGAAGAATTGGCGAAGAACTGCACCGCAGCCTGCTTCGGCTCGCTAGCTCAGCGCAACGAGGTTTCCCGCAACACCATCTACCGCTTCCTCGACCACATGCCTAAGGGAGAAGGAATCCTCAAGATTTTCGACATCAATCTCCGTCAGGGATTCTATACCAAGGAGATTATCACCGAGAGCATCAAGCGATGCAACATCCTCAAAATCAACGATGAGGAACTGATCACCGTAAGCCGCATCTTCGGTTATCCGGGCATCGACCTGGAGAACAAATGCTGGCTCCTGTTGGGCAAATACAATCTGAAGATGCTCATCCTTACCTGCGGTGTAAACGGCAGCTACGTGTTCACTCCTGGTGAGGTTTCGTTTATCGAGACACCGAAGGTGGAAGTGGCTGATACGGTGGGTGCTGGCGATTCCTTCACAGGCGCTTTCGTGGCAAGCATCCTGAAGGGCAAGAGCGTTAAGGAAGCTCACGAATTAGCAGTAAAGGTTTCGGCATTCGTCTGCACACAGAATGGTGCCATGCCGGTCTTGCCAGAGGAATTCACCAAGTAAGTCCTCATTTGCCCCAAATAATTTGCGAATATCAGTTATAACGAAAATATTGCATAGCATTTCATTTGTTTAGATTTATTAAGTTTATATTAGGTTCATAAATTATTAGTTTTAGTTTGTTTTAGTTAATTTTCAGTTAGGTTCAAAAATTGTTTTGTAATTAAAACCATGAAAAGAATTGTAGTTATTGTTTTGATGATGGCTGCTTGCCTGGGAAATGCCCAGGCACAGCTCCATCTGAAAGCCAACGTACAGAACAATCATCTGTGGCGTGGCATGGAAGTTTCCGACGGCATCGTCCTCCTCACCGACCTGAGCTATACGATGGCCAATGACCACGTTACCGTGGGACTTTGGGGTGGCTGCAACTCGGAAGGCTCCTACAAGGAGTTTAATCATTATCTGAATCTGAAGGCTGGCGGTTGGGGATTCGCCCTGTGGGACACCTACAACTTCTCCCCTGGCGCCACCTATAATAATAAGGAATACTGGAACTACTCTGCCCATACCACGGGCCGATTCCTTGATGCTACATTGAGCTACCGATTCCAGGATGAGAAGTTTCCACTGCTCCTGAGCTGGTCAACGGTAGTCTTCGGACGCGACCGCAACAGCGACAATACGAAGCAGAAATATTCCACCTTCGCCTATGCGGAATACCCTATCTACCAGAAGGACGGTTGGAAGGTAGATGCAGGAGTAGGTGGAGCCTTCGCCCTGAACAGAGCTGGTGAAGATGCCCACTTCTTCGGAACCACGGCAGGCATCGTTCACGTTTCGCTGCAAGCCTCCCACGACCTCAAGCTCGGCAACTACACCGTTCCGGTTTATGCCAAGGGTATGTGGAATCCACAGAGCAACCAGAGTTATTTCCAGATTGGAGCAGAGATCATCCATTTCTAGATTCCAATACACAAGAAATTATCATAACAATCATCTAAACACAAATTCATTATGAAAATCAAAGATTTTACAACAGGCGTGCAGCACATCGGCATTCCTACCAACGACATCAACAAGACCATTGAGTTTTATCATGCCCTGGGCTTCGAGACAGCCCTCCGCACAGTAAACGGCACCGAGGAAGTAGCCTTCCTCCAGCTCCACAATCTCATCATCGAGACCTATCAGAACCATCAGGCAAAGATGGAATATGGAGCCATCGACCACATCGCTATCGATGTAAAGAACATAGAGAATCTCTTCTTGGTTGTAAAGGAAGCCGGAACCTTCAAGATGCTGGATCAGCAGATAAATGGTCTTCCATTCTGGGAGAACGGCGTAAAGTTCTTTACCATCGAGGGTCCTAACAAGGAGAAAATCGAGTTCTGCGAGAAGCTCTAATCCCGCAGCAGGCTTTTAGATAAAAAACAGATTACTATAGCAATATAAGTGAGAGAGATAAATATGAAGAAAAGTCCAGCTTGGAACCTTTTTCGAGGTTTCCGAGTTGGACTTTCTTTTTTCTCATTTTCCCTGAGGAATATGATGTTATTTTTCCCTGATACTTCAAGGATATTAATGATGCTCAGGCACAATGGCGAGATACACCAGATCGTGGTCGGTGAGATTCTCCATATAATGAGCATGGTTCATAGGACAATAATGCACCTGTCCCTGTCGAACCTCCTCCACGGTATCATCATAATGGAAAGTAGCAGTGCCGCTTACCACATAGATAATCTCGCAATTGCCCTCATGGGTATGAAGACCTGTTGATGCACCCGGACGCAAGGTAGAATACATGATTTTCACCTTGTCATCCACATAGTTACGAGTATCGAGTTTACCCTGTCCACCCTTGAAGCCCTCCAAGTGAGCCTCAGCAATCTTTTCGAAATCTATTACCATCTTTATAATGTTTAATGTTTAATATCTATTGTTTACTTGGCTTTCGCTAATGAAGCGCTGCTGCTACTTTGCTTTCGCAAAATACTTCCAGAGCGGAGCCGCCATCAGGCTTTGCCAGATTTCTCCCTTCTCCAGCATTTCCATTACTTCTTCCCTTGAGAAGAGGCGAATCTCAATATCCTCAGCCTGGTCAAGATGCTGAACATCCATGCGCTCCACGTCCGTAGCCAGATAGCAATGGGTAAGATTGGTATGCGTACTCGGGTTGGCAGAAATAGTCATCCACTTCTGCCAGTTACCGCCTCCGAATCCAGTCTCTTCCATCAGCTCTCGCTTGGCAGCCACCATCGGGTCCTCGCCCTTCTCTATCACTCCGGCACAGAGCTCATTCACCGTCTTTCCTATCGCATAGCGATATTGGCGCACAAATACGAACTCTCCCTCCTTCGTAATGGCGATGGTATTCACCCAGTCGGGATATTCCAGCACGTAATATTCATCGATAATGGCACCCGTAGGCAATTCCACCTTATCCACTCGTGCCGTGAGCCAAGGCTTCTCTATCAGATACTTCTGCGAGAGCGTCTTCCATTTCATATCTTTATCAGCCATTTTCTTACTTCATTTAAAATCAGACTTTTCTTTATCTTAATTGATGGTGCAAAAGTACAAAAAAAGATTGAAAGGATAGAAATATTTCTATGAAAATGACAGTATTTCAATTAAATTTATTACTTTTGCAGAGATAGAATATCTAAACAGAAGATAGACAGAATTGAAAAGTAAAGACATCATGGCAGAACATCTTATTATAAAAGGAGAAACAAAGGAGGAACTTTACGCTACGCTCCTCCCTCAGCTCAAGTCGCTCGTAGAGGGCGAAAGCGACATCATCGCCAATATGGCGAATATTTCAGCATGCATCATGGACACCTTCCACTTCTGGTGGGTGGGCTTCTACCGGGTCATCGACGGAACTCTTGTACTGGGTCCTTTCCAGGGAGCGCTGGCCTGCACCCGCATCAAACGGGGCAAGGGAGTTTGCGGAACGGCTTGGGACAAAGCGGAAACCATCGTGGTAGAAGATGTTGAGAAATTTCCAGGGCATATAGCCTGCAGCAGCGCCTCCCGTTCGGAGATTGTAGTGCCTGTTATCAGAAATGGTGAGGTGATCGCCGTACTGGATATTGACAGCGAACACCTCAGCACCTTCGATGCTATTGACAAGGAATGGCTGGAGAAAGTGGCAGAATTATTTGCCGCCAAAGCGCCAGCCCAAGCCTAACATCAGATTGTTAGGAGTCTTGAAATCTACCAGACTGTAGCCGATGTGCACCATGGCACGTCGGCTCACATGAACCTTCAGGGCAAGCACCTCATATACTCCTTTGAAGTCGTTGCGATTGCCAAGCAGATAGGTTCCCGCACCAAAGTTTATACTGAAATAAGGCATGGAGAACTCGCCACGTGCAGAAACTCCCAAAGCCGACTGACGTGTAAATTTATGTTCCACTTCTTCTCCCCAGACATCATTCTCCCTGCTCGCAGAGCGATCGTACATCCCATCGAGCGAAGCACCCACACTGAGCCACGGATTCAATCGGTACATAGGGTTGATATTCAAGCCCATCACTGCATACTTTCCATCCAGCAGAAAACTTGATTCTCCATCGTGGGCAATTCCCTGCTTCCACGCACCATACAAAATCACGTCTGTATAGAAACCGCGACATTCCGGCAACTTCTCACGCTCCACCTTCGGCTGTAACTGGCGGTTGATATAATAAGCCAGTCCCAATCTTATGCCACCTGTATTGAGTCCCATATTGGGATAAGTAGTGTTACCATTAGAGAAATGGCTCAACGAGATACCGGCATTCAAATCAAGATATTTCGAAAGCATCCACTTCACATAGAAGTCCAGATCAATATAGGCAGTAGCCTTGGATCCTATCACTTTGTTTTCAGGATTATTCTGCTCATCATAAGCATTCCATCCGAACGCCATTCCCAGATTCCACTCATAGTTGAGCGACACTTTCCGAGATAAATTCACTATCGGAGCACCCTGAAAAAGATATACGGAAATCGGATTCGACAACCACTGATTAAACTCATGTCTAGCCAAACCCACACCCTGATACACGCCTTGATGAATAGAGCCAGGCCTCACCTCCTCCCTATTCATGAAGGCATATTTCAACGTAAAAGTCATGTCGTGATTCATCGTTCGAGCCTCATCATTTCCTCCACGCAGGAACTGGTTGGTATGAAAAATAGTGGCTGGCACCGCATCAGCGGCGATGCGATGAACGGTCTTGCAGCTGTCTTCCTGCGAAACGGCAGGTAAAGTCATGACAGCCAGCATTGATATAACCCATAAGCGTAAAAACATATTGTCTTATTTTTCTTTGTACGAATATGATGGCAAAATTAAAGAAAATATGGGAAACAGCCAAATTTTAGAAGGAAAACTTTAAAGGATAGATTTGATCTTTCTTCAACTGGGTGCAGCATCTCCAATTACTCCACCCACCACAAGAGGTACTATGTTCCTGCAATCTGGACAAGACATGGCTTCAATGTGCTGCCCCATGAAACCACGTCCCTCATATATTTCGGTCTCATACCCACATTCCTGGCATCTGAATATCTTCTTTTGTGACATAAATAATCTCCTTTCTTACCAATTCAAAACCCAACTTGCATTGGAGTATTTTCCGATTGTCTCAGCATCCTTGATGGCATCAAGCTGACGGACATGCTTGTTTCTCTTGCTGATATCTATCGTTTTACCTTCCTTGTCATAGCTGTTGAATTCCAGGAGTTTTGCCGTAGATGCAGACTCATCTATGGGGCCAAACCCCTCTGCAGGTACACCATCAAGCGTACAGTTCAGCAGCACGCATTCCGCATCAGGATAATTTCTGCCCTTGTTATCAGGAAGGCGGGCTATCACGGCATCCTTGCCCAATCCCTTGAAGGTACAGTCATTGAAGATGTTACCATGGTTCTCCCTGGCATTTCTAATCCATATGAAAGCACCATAGCTGGTAAGGGTACAGTGATTGAAATAGGATGGACCTCTACCCAGCACCGTGTCACCTCCTCCATCAATCACGCAGTTGAGCCAGTAGGCAGAACCATTCACCTGAAGAGCATCACCATCACCGATGACATGCACATTCTCAGCATAGTTTCTTTCACCATTGAGCAGGAATCCCTCAGCCTGTCCCTTGCAATCTGTCTTGAAGGTGATATCCTTGAAAATCATGTCGGCACAGTTGTCTGCTGCCACAGCCGCACGGCGAGAAGGGAATGTTCCTTTCTGCTCATTGGTCTTGATATCAACGGGGTGAGGATTGAACACCTCGTTATTGGGGTAATGCACCACTACTCCATCCATGGATTCTCCTTGGATAGTAACAAATCGCTTATTGCGGAAATAAACCAGCTCTTCATAATCTCCATTCTTCACGAAAACCTTTTTTCTGCTGGCTTCAGAAGGCAATGAGTCTGGTATCCAATCCATGGCACCTTGCAGAGTGGAGAAGTCTCCGCTGCCATCAGCTGCCACAACTATATGACGCAACTCTGCAGAAGGGGCGTTTTTCTTTGTCCTAAACGTCCACGACTTCTTGCCATCCCATCCCTCAATCGTACCCTTGCTGATCTTGATTTCATATTCATGTCCATATTCCAGCATATTGTTATGCAGATAAATGGTTGCTTTGTTCCCATAACAGATGACCGGATAGAAGTGAAAGGCATCAGAGAATCCACCAATGATGGTCTTCTGATACTTGCGCTTGTCTTCCTTGGCTGCACCTGATGGAGTTCCTGGACGGGTATTGCGGTTGGTTACATTCTCCACCTTATATATATAGGGAACGGGAGTATAGACAGCATTGGGATTCTTGGGCTGTCCTTCGGTTGGTCCCGCCGGAATGCTCATGTCTATTCTATCAACCACCTTTCGAGTTGTCTTGTCCGTAACAGTGATTATGCCCTTGCTGCCAGTCTTTACAGTCTGGTCAAACACGATGACCAGATGTGTATCGATGTTGATGTCTTGGGCATTCTCCTGAGGATAAAAACTGACTGGAGTTTGTGCCATCAGGTTCATACATGTGATGATACCTGTCATTGAAATAATGATTCGTTTCATATCGATAACCTTTAATGTTGTTTTAGGGTGCAATATTACGAAAAAATACTGAAATAACGTAATTTTTTGATGGAAATGTGCTCGGTGGATTACTCTTTTTCATACCCAGAACGATGGCTCAGTGATTACCAACAATGACACCATTACGATTGGTGGTCTGAAAGTGCTTCATGCTGCTGATATCGTAGAAATCTATAAGATGGCAAGATAACCTCCAGTCAAAGGATAGACGCACAAACTGCATACGGATGCGAGCAATGCTCTCCATATTCGTGTAAACAATATTCAAGGAAGAGAGAATCAGGCGGAAACACCCGAAAAATGGGGAAAAAAGAGATGGAGAATTTTTCCTTAAGGTTTTTTATTTTTTTCCTTAAGGGAAAATATATTTTTCCTTAAGGAAAAAGAAAGTTTCTCTTAAGAGATTTTTTCGTCACATTTAACTTGTAAAGTTATTTATTACTAACAATACAATACCCCCACTCCATAAACTCATCTCTCGCAGCATATTTTACTCAATTTCCTCTATTCTTGCCAACTCCCAGCCCTTGAACTGCATGATAATCTTATGAAGCGTTGTGCCCTGGCGAAGAGCCTCAACCCTTGGAGCATCGGCATATCGCCTAATCTGTTCCACAGCATCCAACCATTGCTTCTCCGACTTCTTCATAGGGCTACCATCTTCCTTGAAGACATCCTTCAACTCTTCATCAAACTCCTTTCTGGAGAGAACCTTGAGTTCGAGGATATAGCTGTGCTGACTGGCATAATGGGTATGATCAGGCAACAGGAAGAAATCACAATAGCCATGATTCAACTCCAATTCGGGAGCCGTGATGTAATAATCGTTGAGGTTCAAGTATGCCATAAAGAAACCTTGCAGGTTTCGCTCCGATTCTATTCCGTCACGCACAGAAGAAACCTTAGCGTAGGCATCTGCCATGAAACGCAGTCCTTCCTCCCATACTCCATCATAAGCCATATCGTAATAGTAATCTGTCAATTTGTTGGTATCCACATACGACTTTGCCTGATACTCTTCTTCCAAATATCCGTAATATTGCTTGCGAACATTATTATTAGGAATGCCCAAAATCAACTTAGAGCCACGTGTACCCTTGATGGTCAACATACCATAATAAAAGAGCAAACTTGGGAAGATTTCAGCCTTCGGTATCTGATAGGCAGAGAACTGTTCCTCCAGTTGGGCAACAATCTGTCCCTCTTCCGCTATCTTGCGGATGATACCCTTGCGCTCGCCATCCAACTTATCGAATTGCAAGAGCTTCTTCATCTTGCCATAATCAGTCTTGGTATTCGGGTCTATCATCTGCCGAGGAGAGCGTCCGTAATCCATATAATTGCGAAGATAGTAAAGCACCATATCGCAATTAAACATTCTGACACTCTTATTCAATGCTTCTTCTGCAAAGCAATAGTTGTCGTACCAAGGCTTCATATCGTTGACGATGGCATCCACATCACTATCTGCAGGAATGCTTCCCATCTCCTTATAATAAGTGAACATCTCGACTACATCCTTTGTAGAGAAGCCCAGCATCTCGTCGAACTCTGGTTTTACGGAGATATTCCATCCCACATTATACCCACTTGTCACATCATCAAGGGTAACAGGACTGACACCCATCATGAAGATGCGCTCGAAGTTTCCCTTGAACTTCTTGAAGACATCACGATAGAAACCATCGGCATGAGTAATGGCATGATACACTTTCTCACCATGCTCATTGAGCACTACATTAGTAAAATTATCATACTCATCGATGATGAGATAAAGCTGAAAATGATTTGCCTTGGCTGCATCAAAGATTATCTGCATCTTATCAGCATACTGTGTCTTTGCCTTGATTTCCAGAACCTTCTTATCACCATAATATGCAGCATACTGCTCTGCAAAACTATCCAACTTGATGCAGAGATAGGCATTGAATCTTTCCTCCAAAACTTCTATCTTACCTGTAATCTGAGAAAAATCCAGGAACAGTACCTGGTAAATTCCTTGCAGGGATGTAGGATGCTGACCTATCCACAAACTACCGAAGAGTTTTTCGAAACTCTCCTTCTGATTACAGTCATAGTAAGAGTAGAGCATACTGAGAAACAAGCTCTTTCCAAAACGACGGGGACGAACGAAGAAGAGATTGCGAGGCTGCTTCTCCAGCTCTGGCAAAAACATCGTCTTATCGACATAATATAGATTCTGACTCATCACCGTGGCGAAATCAGACACTCCGTATGGTACTTGTTTTACTTGCTGTTTCATCATGCTATGAAATTTAACCAGTTTATATGTGCAAAGTTACGGCTTTATTTTGAAACAACCAAAGTTTTCACTGCTTTTTTGTTCAAATAAAAAATCCCTGCCATAGGAAGCCTTTCCTACGGCAGGGATTTTTCTATTGGGAATCGTCAAGAATGACTTAACTATCAATTCTTAATCACTAATAAATAATCACTACACATTATTTATACTCTCCCCAAGCCTTGATGTCGATATCCTCGAGCTTGGTGGTGCAGAATGCATAGATACCTTCTACCTCCTCTGATGACCAGAGTACACGGGTGTTTTCAACACCTTGCTCAAAAAGGAAACGAACGACTGGCACGAAAGTTACACTCGACAACGAGAATATCATTGTCACGAGCCATGAACCTGATGTTGAACGGGCCGTTAATGTGCAACTCCTTGGCAATCTGATAACCAGTAAATACGACAACGCCATGAGGCATCTCAATCTCGACGAAATCTATCACACGCTCGAAGGTCAACTCGTCAAAGTAGAGACGGTCGCACATATCATAGTCGGTAGATACGGTCTCTGGGGTGAATTGATCATCACAGAGCACCAGCCTTCCTTGCGGATGGTGTTCAATGCCTGAACGCCACACCAGTCGAACTCTACGGAAGAACCGATGCGGTAAGCACCTGAACCGAGTACGATGATAGAACGGTGGTCGTTCTCGAAGGTGATGTCGCTCTTCACGCCTGCGTAGGTTACATAGAGGTAGTTGGTCTGAGCAGGATACTCTGCTGCCAGGGTATCAATCTGCTTCACTACAGGCAGGATGCCATAGCTCTTGCGCTTGTTGCGAACCAGCAGGGCAGCCTTGTGCATATTGCCCAACTCCTGCTCCAAGCCAACGGACAATATAATCTTTATGCCAACCTTATTGTTGTTTTGCCGGAACGAAGAGAGGGGCTTTCATCCCCGATATAAATAGTTAGGACATCAAAATTCCACTTCTCGTTTATGATTTTTAAGTCTGTATCAGCATAAATCAACAAACAACCTTCTCCATCCATCTGTTCCAAGTAAGCATTAAGCTGTATGCAAGAATCTTGAATCTGCTTCTCATTTCTAAATTTCTTCACCTCTATTATATACTGTTTCTCACCAGCTTTCCAGCCACTCCTATATTCGTTTTCTTTTTCCTTGGCATAGTGAGGCAATAAAAAATCAACTGAACCATTTGAAGTATCAACTTCTTTATAGAAATCCACATCATGCAAGAAGAGAAATTCAGCAAGATGCTTCTGTAGGGCTTTCTCTTTCCAATTATCTTTTGTTTCTATGACTTTAAATCTTTCAACCCATTCTTTATATTTTAATATCTTGCCTACTATATATTTATTTGCCTTATAAGCATTAAAGATATAGTCAACAATAGAACCAATATAATCAGACTTAAAAAGTTCTAGCCTATCTCCTGTTGCCTCATAATCCTTATCAATCCAAACGGTTTTATCATAGTAAAAATCTTTGGTACCAGAATTACGAAGGTAACGTAAATATTGGATACAATATGCAATATATTCGTCTTGATTCATCTCTAAAAAAATATCTATCAAATAATTTACATCTTGTTCTTGATCAAATGTAAATTTTTCATCTTTAAAAGGGTATTCTCTCAACAACTCTTCTATTGTTATCTTAGCAATAGGCATGGAATACAATTCTTCCATAAAAATGTCCGTATTTCTATTAAACGACACGCCTGATTTCTTATTACAATATTGTTTGTATCGCTCTTCTAAATCTTGAATATAATCTCTTGTTTCCATACTTTTATCTTTGAATTTTTTCTTTTCTCATAATTTCTGCATTGTGTTTGTCTTGGAAAGATATTTCTACACAATGCTTATCTTCTGAAATTTCTAAAGAAATCAAGCCTTTGGAACTTTTGTAATATGTAGCACACATAGGAAGTTGCCCAAATTCTAATGTTTCTTCAAAAGATTCATCAAGAATTTCTGTGGGGGTACCATATATGCCATTGAACTTTTCTCGCAAACTGAGATATTGCTCGTACAAGTCCATAAAATGACCTTTTTTGAAAAATATATCAATAAGATATACGGTCTTAGATATATTGCTATTATATATACGCAACCATACATCCTTGCCAAGATATTTCCCTTTTAACTCAACCCCAACTTCATTTTCCTGAGTTTTCTCCGAAAATCCTTTAGCCTTTAGCTTTGTCACCATAGCTTGTCTTGTTCCTGTAATAGGAATACCCATAATAGTTAGATGCGTTTGGGCTGATATGTTGCAACAAAGCAACATTAACATTGTCATTAACAGAATGGCTTTTTTCATACATTTATCACTTTATCACATCTTTCGACTTTGCGATATTTATTGCAGCATTCATATCCGCATCCTGTGCTTGGTTGTAACAAGTACATTCAGGATTAGTGCAAATAAAAGTATCACGTTCTATTCTATTTCCTCGTTGACCACAGACATGACAAGTCTGGCTGGTATATGCTGGATTTACATATTGTACCGCAATACCTGCCATTGCAGCCTTGTACTCTATGTCTTTCTGAAGTTCGAAATAAGACCAACGACCAAGAAGGCGTTTGTGGTTATTCCCAACTTCTCCCTCTTGATTTTTCCCAAATCCTTTCAGGCTTTCCATTTGTATGGTCTCAACTTTCCAACGAGATGCCAAATTGACTATTTCTCGGCTTATGCGGTGATTCTCAGTCTGCACCCAATTTCTTTCTTTTCCTCTAAGAATTTCAGTCGCTTTGGTCTTGTGCTTTCTCCCATGCCCACCTTGCGTAAGTTGGGAACGTTGTAATTCTCGAAATCTTCTACGAAAAACATCACGTTGCTTCTGAAAGGCCTCACCATTACCTATGCGACTTCTTTCTGGTCCATAATTAACTGCCACATAAGCAGGATTTACAACACCAAGATCTACACCCATAACTTTACCTTTCACTGGTACGCTGTTCGCTTTAGGAATATCAACCGTTATAAGTAGAAACAGTTTTCTTTCTTTGAGCTGTATTTTTGCAGCTGCACATAGCTTGTACTTCTTAGTCTTTATACAATTGTCTATGATAGCACGATTATTACTGCGGTCGCGTCCAAAGTTTAGTCTGAAGCGAGTATCCTCAAACCAAGGCAAATAGTAATTGTCACCATCACATACTATAGAATGCTTCTTTTTAAGATTAAAGGGAATTGGCATACCTCTTTTATATGTGGTTAAACTCCTTTCTCCCCGAATTTGCTCTTTCTTACTATCATTAAAGTGCTTATATACATCTTGCTTTAGAGAGTCCAAAATATCTGAAGGCATATCTTTTGCATATTCGCTACTATTTACAGCACGATATGAATATGACTGTGGATGCATTGGAGCTATTTTCTTTTTAATAGCAATAAGTTTCGCATCAATTTCCTCCATATGCTTTTTTATTTCTTCTTTAGCAGTATCAGTTGTTGATTTAAAAGACAACTTGCGTTGACTACATACATATTCTTCATTTTGTAGTCTCATCAAAGATAACAGATTGTCTAAGCCATACAATTGACTTACAAGGAGATTTGCCACCTTGTACAATTTTCGGTCATAATTGTAAAATGCTTTATAGCATTTTACATTTGACTTTTCATGGGTTAATCCCTCTACATCAGGGATAATTTCTATTTTTCTTGTGATTTTTGACATAATCTATTACACTTCAAATGAATTTACATATAACACTTTAGCTTTATGAAGACTTCCATCCACATTTTATGTCCCCTACATGTTTTTATAATTGGATGTATCTCACTCCTTAAAGTGCTTTCCCCCCTACAGCCATCGCCTGCATCAAGGAAAAGGTTGGATGTACATCACTTTTCAAGATGCTTTCAACCATATAGTGCCAACAACTCTTAATTTCTGTAGTTGGATGTAACTCACTTTTAAAGATGCTTTCCACCTTCGGGTTATTGTAGGAACGCAGCACAACAGTTGGATGTACCTCACTTTTTAAGATGCTTACCACCCCACGTGTTCGAGGCATCGTTATTCGCATTGTTGGATGTACCTCACTTTTTAAGAAGCTTTCCACCCTATTTGTTACAATTGACTATTATATAACTATTTAAGGTACTTACCGAGTGACATAAACCCTCAGCATAAGGGTTTCCAACAACCCCATTTGAATATTTTTATTCAACATTTTTCATATCGAAATTATTATTCACAAACGTTTTATCACGAATGCACTGCAAATTTACTAAAAATAAATGAGAATAAGCTATTTATGAACAGATTTTTTAGATAAAAAAATATTTTGCAGCAAAACAGCCCAAATCACAATTGAAAACACAACCGGCAAACGGTCTCTATTACACTCCGCTTGGCGCAAGAATCTGTGTCATTGGAAGTGTAACAGTCTGAAGGTTCTACAGGAGAATCAACAATAAATCAACTGACAGCAACCCTAAACCTTCTGAAGAAGTTGATGGTTAAACGAGCCAAATTTACACCAGCAATATGTGATCTTCGTTCAAAAACAGAGGACTTTACAAAAGTTTATTCGCAAAAAGTTTGCAGTTTCAAAAAATATGCATACCTTTGCAGCGACAGTTCCCGCCACGCTTCCCAACTTGCACAGCGAACCAGGGTGGGACTTTTGCATTTTACAATTATAACTATCATACACATCTTGTTCTATAAAGATACTCCCATACCTCTCTTCCCGACTTCTTCAACCGGATAATCGGGTCTATGAAATACAGTTTGCCATCTTCATCACACAGTACATTATCACTGACATTAGAAACATCAGTTATTGCCAAATATTCATTTCCATAGAAATATCTATCCTCCTTTGTCAAGCCCAGTTGATTAATGAGATAATTGTCAATCGTCTTCTGCGATGGTACTTGAAACATATCGGATATATTTCGTTGCTGAAGAACAATTCTGATTCCTTTTATATCCTCTGAAAAGCCAACAAAACGATACCTCGTTGATGGGAATAAGATGTTATGAATCAGATGTTCATAAATGATATCCTCTGGTAATGTATGCTTCATTGGAGACTTTGCAAAAGGAGACTTCATTTTGGTGAAAGTTGTTCCGTCTTCACTCAAAAAGACAATGCTTTCTCCCGTTGCAATCATTCGTCTGTCACCAAATTTACCCCAGTCCGACTTATCTATATACAAGCCTTGTTCTTTGGCGATTTTTATCAAACGTAGGCATTCCTCTTCCTCTGCAGTTCTCGTGCTTTGCCTGTTATCTCCATATTGTTGAGAGGATAACCCAGTCTCAAACACTCGAATATCGCTTCGGTCGCTATCTGCCTGTACTTTTCGCTCAGGCTCATAACATATTGCAGGGCGTTCCGTCCATCTCTTAAATATATAGTCGATAATTTTTCTTCCATAACTCATCATTTTATAGTTTTTCTGCAAATTTACGGCTTTATTTTGAAACAACCAAAGTTTTCACTGCTTTTTTATTCAAATAAAAAATCCCTGCCATAGGAAACCTTTCCTACGGCAGGGATTATTTATATTAAAGGTGTAGTGCCTAATTAATCATTAAACACTACACACTAAACATTATTTATACTCTCCCCAAGCCTTGATATCGATATCCTCGAGCTTGGTAGTGCAGAATGCGTAGATGAAGGCACTCGCCAGACGGCTGTTGGTAATCAATGGCACGTTCAGGTCGATGGCTGCACGACGAATCTTGTAACCATTGCTCAACTCGCTGCTGGTCAAGTTCTTTGGAATATTCACTACCATATCAATCTCGTGGTTGTGGAGCATCTCCAAAGCCTTAGGCGCACCGCCTTCTGCCTCCTCTGATGGCCAGAGTACACGGGTGTTCTCAATGCCATTCTCGGTGAGGAACTTGCTACTACCACCAGTTGCAAACAGCTTGTAGCCATGCTTAACCAACATCTGAGCTGCATCGAGCAAATCTACCTTCTGCTTGGCAGAACCTGTAGAAAGCAGGATGTTCTTGGCTGGAATGCGATGACCCACAGAAAGCATACTCTTCAGGAGGGCGGTAGATGTATCGTCGCCCAAGCAACCTACCTCACCCGTACTGCTCATATCCACACCCAATACTGGGTCTGCCTTCTGCAAACGGTTGAAGCTGAACTGAGATGCCTTGATACCTACATAGTCGAGATCGAAGAGGTTCTTGTGTGGCTTCTCTACAGGCAAACCGAGCATCACGCGGGTAGCCAACTCGATGAGGTTGATCTTCAATACCTTGCTCACGAATGGGAACGAACGGCTGGCACGAAGGTTACACTCGATAACGAGAATATCATTGTCACGAGCCATAAACTGAATGTTGAACGGACCGTTGATGTGCAACTCCTTGGCAATCTGACGACCTACTCGCTTCACACGACGAACTGTCTCAACATACAACTTCTGAGGAGGGAACTGGATGGTAGCATCGCCTGAGTGAACACCGGCAAACTCGATGTGCTCGGAAATCGCATAGGCAATCACCTCGCCATTCTTTGCCACTGCATCCATCTCAATCTCCTTGGCATGTTCGATAAACTTACTTACTACCACTGGGTGATCCTCACTTACGTTGGCTGCCAACT